>CAFBNM010000010.1_pt1 | contig 39341 bp, 37 predicted proteins | sample 7269261 | NCBI WGS metagenome assembly CAFBNM01 (sample SAMEA6814096, study PRJEB35770) | uncultured Actinomycetes bacterium | biome: Freshwater; feature: Freshwater reservoir; material: water | place: Czech Republic | collected 2017-05-23 | depth 30m m | reverse complement strand
TGGCGGACAAGATGTATTCGTTCACTACTCAGCAATCCAAGGAAACGGTTACAAGTCCCTTGAAGAGGGTCAGTCAGTTTCATTCGAGGTCGTACAGGGTCCAAAGGGTCCTCAGGCCGATGCAGTGAACGCTAACTAATAACACTTAGTTTAGAAAAAACCCCGTCGCGAAAGCGGCGGGGTTTTTTAATTCCTACTTCTTTGGAAGCGGTGGAATCTCACCAAACTTCATTTGTGCGGCAGCAACATCTTTTACTGGAGACAAATCTTTGCCCGCTTTCCACGCATCTAAATACTTAAACGGCAGAACAACGCCGCGACGCACCCACCAAACATTTGGTTGTGTTGGAGTTGGCCAAGAAATTCCAAAGTGCAGATGTGGCGCAGTTCCACGTGCGCTGCCAGATGAACCAATCTTTCCTAGAATCCGTCCAGCTTTTACAACAACGCCAGGTTGGATAGATGCAACAACGGATGATAAGTGAGAGCCGTAATACCTGACTCCATCATCGCCAATTATGGATACATAAAGCCCACCACGGTCTATTCCAAGATTAGTCTTTCCACTCCAGTTATCCACACGGTTTACTTCATCGATCACACCATTTACCGGCGAGACAAATTTGCAACCCTTTTTTGCCAAGATATCGGTGGCTGCATAATCATGATGCGCGCGGGCATAGTCCACTGCGCAGTCAGCAACTGGAAAGATAAATACAGGCGCTGCCTGCGCTGGGGCGATATTAATTAGCATAAGAACAATTACCAGAAATAACTTCAAGAAAGTGCCTTTCGATCAAGTCGTGCGGTGACCGCCATATGCGGAACCGTTAGTGCCCAAACAACAACAAGTGTTACCCAAAGGAATTGATCACCGAGTGAACCACCACGGAAAATTACGATCGCTGTGGCAACTACAAAGGTTCCAATCAGCGCTGGCGTTCCTGGTAAAACAGCCTTGATAAATGCTCGCTTTAAATTTCCCTCTGCAAACGCGGCTTGCGAACTTGGCAGAGTCAGCGTCAAGCGCGCGGTATGGCGCATGGCATGCCAACATCCGAAATAGACCGCAAATGCGACAAGTGGGGGTGCGGTAGCTGCCAATAAATAAAGCAGAACCAGATCAATTGCCTCACCATCGCGTCGCTTCTGAACCAAGCGCAGCAGCACAATTGCGGTCAACACCATGGTCCAGAGCATCAGATCGTTGTTTAGTCCTTGATGCCAATCTAAAAGCTGAGGGTTTACTTTCTCAAGTGCTGAGTTACTTTTCTCACTTACCAAAGGAATAACTACGGGCAAAGTACCGGCAGCGGCTGCATATAAGTATTTTTGGAAATACTTTCGGTCAACGGATCTGCGATCAATCTCAGAGATAAAGGCAGCATCGCCAATACCAAAGTGCACCGCGCTCATCACAACTACACCAATAAATCCGATTACGTTCCAAGTTAATAGTGCAACCACTGCTGCAATAGCCACGGCAACGTAGCCAAGAATGAACAAGGCCATCTTGGCCGAACTAGTCCGGGGCATTGTTACCAAGTGATCGAGGGCGCCATGTGGAATTCCGACAGCCAAGGCAATCAAAGCCACGACTACCTGCCAAGTTATGTCACTGCTTTCAATTAACTGCGCAAATATGAAAGAAAGTACGATTGCAAAGCCGATCGCAAATCGAGAAAACTTTCTGACTTTAAGGAGAAGCTCAAGTTCCAGATCTGGCACGAACTCCCCCATTTCCCACAGATTAATACTTTATATCTGTAACACTACCAAAGCGCGAGGCGCGAACTGGGTTTATGCATGAGAGGATTTACCCGTGCAAAAATGGAACTACATGGCAATGTTGATCTTCACCATCTGCGGATCTTTTTGGCTTGAGGTTTTCTTAAAGATTGGGGTTATTCGTCGCATAAAACGAGTTGCGTTAAGCGTCTTGCCAATTAGCGCCTTATTTTTAATTTGGGATGCCTACGCCATCGCACAGGGACATTGGTTCTTTGACCGCGAACAGATGTTAGGCATCTATGGTCCATTTAACATCCCACTTGAAGAATTCCTCTTCTTTATCGTGATTCCCATGGCAGCGATCATGACTATCGAAGGTGTAACAACGGTAAAACCACATTGGCGCAAGGATGAGTTCGGGCAATGATTTATAGCGATATTGCAATTACCGCCTTCGCCATCGCTGTGATGGCTGATCTCTTCCTCTTTAAAAACTCACTACTGACGCGCCCAGCCTTCTGGACTTCATATGCAATTATTTTGCCTTTTCAATTACTCACAAATTGGTGGCTGACTTCAAAAAATATCGTTATGTATAGCCCTGATGCAATAGTTGGTCTTCGCATCTTCTCCGCACCTGCCGAAGATTTACTCTTTGGTTTCGCACTTGTTCTAAGCGTGATGGGAATGTGGGAGTTCTGGGGCCGCCGTGGAATGCAACGCGATCCAAATCCAAATAAAGCTAGAGGTAAGAATTGAAAAAGATTGGCTTTCTCTTTGATCTAGATGGCACGCTCGTTGATTCAACCGCTGCAGTGATGAACTCTTGGATCACCATGGCAAATGAAGCTGGTATTCCACTTGAAGCACTTGCTGGTCATCACGGAGTTCCTGCGGAACAAACTTTACGAAATGTGATTCCAGATCGCGAAGAGGCAGAAATTCAGAAATGGATACGCCGCGTTACTGATTTAGAAATTGCAGATATCGAAGGGGTTCACGCTGTACCAGGTGCTCTGGCATTACTGGCCGAATTAAACGATCGCGAAATTCCTTGGACAATCGTGACATCGTGTACAACCGATTTAGCAATTGCTCGCACTCGTGCTGGCAAAATTCCAATGCCTGCCAATTCAGTTACCTTTGATCAAGTAAGTCGCGGTAAACCCTTTCCAGAACCATTTATTCTCGGTGCCGATCGCTTAGGTCTACAGACAGATCAGTGTTGGGCAATTGAAGATGCACCAGGTGGTGTGACATCTGCAAAAGAGGCCGGGTGCACTGTTGCCGGAGTCTTAACAACACATACGCGCGAAGAGTTGCCGCATGCTGACCATCACTTAGAACATTTAAATCAATTACTTGGTAAGGCAGGTCTTTAAGTGCAGTAAAGTTCGCTTAATCCCCACCAGGGACGGTAGCTCAGTTGGTTAGAGCCCCGAACTCATAATTCGGTCGTCGTCGGTTCAAGTCCGACCCGTCCCACCACAGTTATCCAACTAATGCGCAATGGTTACTGCGCCCCCAGTTTTAATCGATTCCTCGCAAGCGATCGCAACACGCAACGCCTCGCGAGCAGATTCAGGCGGACATGGGTTGGAAATTTTGCCTTGCGCAAATTCATAAAAGGCGGCAGTTTCTGCTGCAAATGCTTCGCGAAATCTTTCGATAAATCCTTGATACCTAATATCTGCGAAATTCAATTGGGCATCTATGTCATGAATAGGTGTCTTGCGATTAAGCCCGACTGAGATTGAATCCTTGGAGCCAAAGATTTCGATGCGCACATCGTGCCCAACTGGATTGTGGCGTGTTCCGGTAATTGCCACCTGAACACCGCTGGCTGTTGTTAACGAGATAAGCGAAACATCGGCATCGTCGTACTTGGCATATTGCTTATGTTCACGCACTGCTTGGGTGGCATAAACCTTGGAAATCTCGCTTTGAGTTATCCATCTGATTAGATCAAAGTCATGAACATGTAAATCACGGTAAATGCTGCCACTACCTTCGAGAAACTCGAGCGTGGATGGAAGATGATCATGAGCATACATATGCATTGCATATAAAGTTCCAACTTCGCCACCGGCAACCAGATTGGCTGCTTTACTAATCGGCGGATCAAAGCGTCGTTGAAAACCAACTTGAATCTCTGTTCCAAATTTCTTGCAAACTTCTATTACAGAATCAGTATCTTCAACAGTTAAGGAAATTGGTTTTTCGCAAAGAATTGGCTTACCCAACGGAATTAAGTTGTCCAATAATCCAATATGTGAATCTGTTGCTGTGGCTACTACATAGCCATCAAATTTGGATTTTTGAATATCGGAGATTTCACCGTGTTGGGAATTGAATTTGTCAGCTAGCGTCTTTGCACCAGCAAGTGTTCGATTAAAGACGGTCACATCGGCGCCAACTTTTACGAGATCTTCAGTGCGTATCGCCCCCATGCGTCCGGCACCAATAACAGCGATTTTCATTTGGCGCTCGATCTCCCGCTTCCACGTTGATAGGTCTGCACTATATAGTTCGTATCAATAAATCAGAAGATCTTGAGCAGGTTAACCTTGAAAAGGATTGTGGAATTCATGCAACTCGACCTGATTACCGTTGGTCGAATTAGCGTTGACCTTTTTGCTGAACAGATAAATACATCCTTTAGCCAGCCGCAAACTTTCCATAAATCAATCGGTGGCTCACCAACTAATGTGGCAGTAGCCGCAGCAAAGTTGGGCCATAACAGCGCCATAGTTACTAAGGTCGGAGTCGATCCACTTGGGCAATACGTTCAAAATAAGTTGAAAGAATTTGGCGTAAATACTGATTTCGTTAAGGTTGCGCAAAGCGGCCTGACTCCAGTTGTACTTGCGTCACAAGATCCACCAGAGGATCCAAAAATTATTTTCCATCGCCAACCACAGGCACCTGATACACAATTGATCGTTAGCGATATCGATGCAGAATCTTTGTTAGCGGCCAAGATTTTCTGGGTGAGCGCATGCGCACTCTCTAGTGGTGAAACTGCAAAGAGCGCCATCACTTGGCTACAACGACGCGGCCGCAAGTCAGAATCAATTATCGATTTAGATTACCGGCCATCATTTTGGCCAGACGTCGACGCGGCAAGGGCTGCAGCACAAGATGCGATTTCCTTGTGTACAATTGCAATTGGAAATATTGCAGAATGCCAAGTCGCACTTGGAATTTCTGATCCTCAAGAAGCGGCCTCTGAACTTCTAAAACGCGGCGTTCGAATAGCGATCGTGAAGATGGGCGGCGATGGAGTCCTGCTTGCCACCGAGAGTGAGCGAATTGTTATTGCCCCGCTGCCAATAAAGTTGGTATGTGGACTCGGTGCCGGTGATGCCTTCGGTGGCGCACTCGTACATGGCTTGCTTAGTAGGTGGGATTTAAAACAAATGGGTGAATTTGCCAATGCCGCTGGTGCCTATTTGGCTTCTGAGTTAATGTGCTCCGATGCGATGCCAAGTATTGAAGTTCTCAATAACTTTATTGGCACAGGAGGTAAGCGGTAATGACTCTTGATCGCAAGCGCTACCTTGAACTAATTGAGGCAAGGATAAATAACCCAGCATCACTTCAAAAAGCTTTAAAGAAACGTGCGCGCAGAACCGTTGCAGGCAAAGACGGCAAATTGATGTTGCTTGCAGCCGATCACACGGCGCGCGGAATCATTGCGGCTGGAAATAATCCCACTGCAATCGCTGATCGATACATATTGCTCGATAAATTAATTCGCGGTTTAGCGGTTGCCGGCGTGGATGGCGTAATGGCTAGTGCCGATATTTTAGAAGAACTTGCTTGGCTTGGAGCACTTGAAGAAAAAGTAGCCATCGGAACAATGAATCGCGGTGGAATTATCGGTGCCTCCTGGGAGCTCGATGATCGCCTAACTGCCTACGATACCGAACATATAAAGAGTATGGGGCTAGATGGTGGAAAAACACTTTTGCGTATTGATGAAACCGATCCCGGAGTTGCTAGAACAATCGAAATGGTTGCGCAAGTAACCACACAGCTGGCGGATCTAGAACTCGTTTCAATGATTGAACCACTCCCCTATATGAAGAACGCTGATGGACGTGCGGTGCTAGATCCTTCTGAAGAGAAGTTGATCAAGGTAGTTTCAATCGCATCCGGACTTGGTTCATCGTCTGCATATACCTGGTTAAAGATTCCAGCCCCTTCTAATCCAGAAAAAGTAGCAGCAGCAACTAGCTGTCCGATTTTGTTACTGGGTGGAGATCCCGGAAGTAATTGGGAAGAAGTCTTTGCCAAATGGGAAAAGGCGATGACCGTTCCTAATATTCGAGGTCTCGTTCCTGGTCGCGCGCTCTTGTACGGTGAAGATTTAGATGTAGAAGCTGCCGTATCTCGCGCCGCTAAAATAGTTAGAAAAGGTTGATGATGAGTTGGTATAAACCTGCTGGAACTTTGGCAACTAAAGAAGCTGAGATTTCATTAACACCAACGGATGCACAATGGGAATTCTGCGGCTTCTACACATATGACTTTGCTAAAAACGCTGAAGTAAGCGTTGAGTTAAAGGGGCGCGAAGGGATTTTGCTTCCTTTATCTGCCCAAGATGTGAAGGTGGATGTAAACGGTCAGTCCTTCACCTTGAAAGGTCGTACTGGTGTTTTTGCAGCGGTCTCAGATTGGATCTATCTCCCAGTTAACGTATCAGTAAAATTTTCTGGAAAATCTGGCGAAGTAGCGCTATTAACTGCTGAAGCAAGTGAACAATTCCCAGTTTGCTACACACCAGCCGAAGCAGTTTCAGTTGAAGTTCGTGGTTCTGGAAAAGCAACTCGTCAGGTAAATAACATTGCAACTCCAACAAGTTTTACGGCATGTCACAAAATTCTGGTCTGTGAAGTGATTACTCCAGGCGGAAATCTCTCATCTTGGCCTCCGCACCGCCACGATAAGTTTCCGGGATGTCCCACAATTAACGAAGAGGTTTATTACTTCCAAATCGGTAAAGAAGGATCTGATCACGGTGACAGTGAAGGAGTTGGCTTCTTCCACGTTTACACCGTCGATGGATCACTCGATGAGACAGTAACGATCCACGATAAAGATGTTTATGTTGTCCCCCATGGTTATCACGGGCCATCTATAGCATCGCCTGAATATCCAATGTACTTTTTAAACGTTATGGCGGGCCCCGCAGCCGAACGCAGTATGGCTTTTTGTGATGATCCAGCACATCACTGGATTAGAGATTCATGGAATGATCAAGTGCAAGATCCCCGTTGTCCAGTTACTTCGGCCCAAGGCAAGGTTAAAAAATGAAGAAAGATATTCGTATTGCAGTTCTCGGTCTTGGTTGGATGGGGCAAGCTCACTCTCGCTCTGCTCTGCGAATCCCTTCACTCTTTCCCAACCGTGGTTTTCAACCAATCTTGCAAGTATGTGCCGATGTGGATCCAGCGCGACAGAAGAGCGCAGTTGAAGATTACGGATTTGCGCGTGCCACTGGTGATTGGATGGAGGCAGCAACAGCGCCTGATGTTGATGCAGTTTGGGTAACTGCGCCAAATATGTTGCACCTACCGATGATTGAAGCAGCTACTAAAGCGGGTAAGGCCGTCTTTAGTGAGAAGCCAATCGGTGGAAAGCCAGAACAAACTGTTCAGGCATATAAATCAGCTAAGAACGCCGGAGTACCGACTGGAGTTGGTTACAACTATGTTTGGGCTCCCCTTGTATTGCATGCCAAGAATTTGATTGCTAGCGGTGCACTCGGAGAAATAACTCATTACCGCGGACGTTTCTTAAGTATGTATGGAAGTGATGAACTCGGCTTACTTACCTGGCGATTTAAATTAGCTGACGCTGGCTACGGAGTTTCTAGCGATATTTTGAGCCATAGCGTCTCGATGGCGCAGTTCTTAGTTGGACCAATCTCTGAAGTTGTTGGTATGCAGAACACCACAATAAAAGAGCGTCCTCTTCCAACGGGAAATGCTGGACATTATTCACGTGGCAAAGCAAGTGATCCAAAGGGTGCTGTCGAAAATGAAGATTTTGCTTCGATGCTCTGCACATTTGCTAGCGGTGCAACTGGAACCTTTGAAGTTAGCCGCACTGTAGTCGGACCAGAAAGCCAGAATGCTTTTGAAATCTATGGCACAAAGGGTTCACTATTATGGAATTTAGAGAAGATAAATGAGTTGCAATACTACGAACTCGGCAGCTCGTTAAATACTGGATATACAACCATCTATGGCGGTGATCGCTTCCCATTCCATGGCGCCTTCGTGCCGGGACAGGCAAATGCCATTGGCTTTGAGGATCTTGTTGCTATTGAGGATTACTCATTTATGCAATCAATCGTTGAGGGGAAAGCTTTTGGCCAGAGTTTCAAAGAGGCGGTAGATGTAGTTAGCGTGCAGCAGGCGCTAATCAACTCTTGGACTTCGCGTACCTGGGAGAAAGTTAAAGATTTAAGTCTCTAAACCAATCCAAAGATTCTGGATTGGCAAGTGCACCCAAATTTGTATTTGTAACCTTGTTAATTTCATTTGCTACAGCAATTTCCACCAATTTATTGCTTTTAGTCCGCGGAAAATCTGGCGCTTGCATAATAAGGGCCGGAACATGGCGCGGGCTAGCTTTCTGTTTTAGGGCTAATTTAATTTGGCTAATCAGGCTTTCACTAAGACGGGCACCATCAGATAACTTAACAAAGAGTATGACCCTGGTGTCGCCTTGCCAGTTTTGGGCTATCGCAAGTGATTCAAGAATTTCGGCAAATTCTTCAGTGATGCGATAAATCTCGGCAGTTCCTATACGCACTCCTGCGGCATTTAGCGTCGCATCTGAACGCCCATGCATGACGTATCCGCCTTCTGCAGTTACTTCTACAAAATCCCCATGCGTCCAAACATCTGCAAATCTTTCAAAGTAAGCAGACCGAAACTTACCTTTATCTGGATCATCCCAAAAATAAAGTGGAACTGAAGGAAAAGCGTTACGGCAAACTAATTCACCCTTTACTCCAACTGCTGCAGGCTGGCCATCTTCATTAAATACTTGAACATCCAATCCCAGCGCAGGCCCTTGAATCTGTCCGGCATAGACCGGCAGATTGGGAACACCGAGCATAAAACATCCACATATATCGGTTCCACCAGTTATCGAAGCTAGATGGATATTTGCTGAAATATTTTCATAGACATATTCAAAGCCTTCGTGGCTAAGTGGTGATCCAGTAGACGCTATCGTGCGCAACTTGCTTAGATCATGCGCTTGTTTTGGTTGCAGCGATAACTTACGAATCGAGTCTATGTATTTGGCAGAGACTCCCAGAAAAGTAAGATTGTTCTGCTGTGCGATATCAAATAAACGTTGTGGGTTAGGAAATAACGGATTGCCATCAAATAAAACAATACCCGCACCAGTTCCGAGTCCCATAAAGAGCCAGTTCCACATCATCCAACCGCAGGTTGTGTAATAAAAAATATTATCTGTGGGCCTAATATCTAAGTGATACTTCTGTTCGCTTAATACCTTTAAGAGCACACCCGCTGCGCTATGGACAATACATTTTGGTTTACCAGTTGTCCCAGATGAAAATAGGATAAATCCTGGTCGATCAAATCCGCCTGGAATCGAGATTTCATGGCTCGGATTGCAAGTCGCTATCCAATTGCTAAAGCTTAGATAAGCAGAGCTTTGATCGCCGATTGCAATTACTTTTTTAAGGGTTGGAAGTTGCGAGACGATTTCAGCGATCTTTTGAGAGCAATCAATCTCTTTTCCGTTGTATTGATAACTGGTTGTAACCAGTAAGACTTTGGGTTGAATCTGTTCAAACCGGTCTAATACGGTGGCAGTTCCAAAGTCAGCCGATGTACTAGAGAAAATAGCGCCAATCTTGAGAGCCCCCAGCGCGAAAAATATAGTTTGCGCAACATTTGAAACTATCGCCGAGACGACATCACCTTCTTTTAAACCGATTTGTTGAAGGCCAAAAGCTACTTGATTTGCGATCTTGCGTACTTGGCCACGTGAGTACTCTTTCTTTACTCCAGATTCACTTATCTCAGTAATGACGATCTGTTCATCGCTACCTTTTAGAAGCGTATCTGCAATGTTTAATTGTGCATCGGGAAAGAACTCACTTCCTAGAAAACCGCTACCGGTTAACCCTTTAGCGCCTAGATTGCCAATTACGCCGTTATCTTCGAATACATAACGCCAGAAAAGTTCTGGATTTTCAATAGACCATTTGTGCAGGCTCGGAAAATCACTAACTTGGGCATACTTTTGTAGCGTTTCAATCGCCAAATTATCCGTAGATGAAGGAGACCACAACGCGCGTTGCATTACTTAGAAGCGATCCAGTTCCATCACCTTGCACCAAGCTGCGATAAAGTCTTTAACAAACTTCTCTTTGGCATCATCGCTGGAATAAACCTCGGCGACGGCGCGCAAGACAGAGTTTGAACCAAAGACCAGATCAGCACGTGAACCTGTCCACTTTACTTTTCCGGACTTGTTATCGTGCGCTTCAAATAGTTCGGTGCCTTTCTTAGGCGCCCAAGTTGTATTTAGTGATAACAAATTAACAAAGAAGTCATTTGTTAGCGCACCTTTCTTCTTGGTTAAAACTCCAACCTCAGATCCATCAGCGTTGGCACCAAGTACGCGCAAACCTCCGACTAGAACTGTCATCTCTGGCGCAGTCAACGTCAAAAGTGCGGCACGATCTACCAGATGATATTCAGCTTGTATTTGGTTCTTACCCTTTACAAAGTTACGGAATCCATCGGCCACTGGCTCAAGAACTGCAAAAGATGAAACATCTGTCTGTGCTTGCGTTGCATCGGTGCGGCCTGATTTAAATGGCACCTTCGCTTTACTGCCAGCCTTCTTTGCCGCTTCTTCAATTGCAGCGTTGCCACCGAGAACGATGAGATCAGCCAGTGAAACCGGTGACTTCTTATTCTTAGCATTGAACGCCTTTTGAATCTTTTCGAACTTCTTGAGAACCTTGGCAAGCTCCTTAGGGTTATTTGCTTCCCAACTGCGCTGCGGTTCAAGAGCGATGCGAGCACCATTAGCGCCACCGCGCTTATCTGTGCCGCGGAAAGTCGAGGCAGATGCCCATGCAGTCACAACTAATTCAGATGTGGAAAGACCAGAACCAAGAATCGCTTTCTTTAGTTCAGAAATCTTCTTTTCGCTTAACTTAACTTTGCTTGGCTTTGGCAGTGGATCTTGCCAAATTAACTGCTCTTTTGGAACAAGTGGTCCAAGGTAACGTGCAATTGGTCCCATATCGCGGTGCGTTAACTTAAACCAAGCACGTGCAAAGGCATCAGCAAATGCATCTTGATCTTGCAGAAACTTACGAGAAATCTTTTCATATGCAGGATCTGTTCGCATCGCTAGGTCAGTTGTGAACATAACTGGTGCATGAGTTTTGCCCGCGATGTGCGCATCTGGTACAGCCTTTGCTGCTGATTCATCAGTTGGAATCCACTGAGTTGCACCCGCTGGGCTCTTGGTCTGCTTCCACTCATACTTAAACAAAGTCTTAAAGTAAGTGTTATCCCACTTAGTTGGTGTTGGAGTCCAGGCACCTTCTAGGCCGCTAGAAATAGTTTCGGCGCCATTTCCTTTACCGAATGAGTTCTTCCAGCCAAGGCCCATCTCCTCAATTGCAGCACCTTCAGGTTCTGCGCCAACATACTTGCCCGGATCTGCAGCGCCATGTGCTTTACCGAATGTGTGACCACCGGCAATTAGCGCAACAGTTTCTTCATCATTCATCGCCATACGTGCAAAAGTTTCACGAATATCGCGCGCTGATCCCAAAATATCTGGCTCGCCATTCGGACCTTCTGGATTTACATAAATCAAACCCATCTGCACCGCTGCAAGTGGCTCATCCAATACGCGATCACCTGTATAACGCTCGTCGGCAAGCCATTGTGCTTCCTTGCCCCAGTAAGTCTCATCTGGTTCCCAAACATCTTCGCGTCCGCCACCGAAACCAAAAGTCTTAAGTCCCATTGAGTCGATTGCAATATTTCCGGTCAAGATCATTAAATCTGCCCAAGAAAGTTTCTTTCCATATTTTTGCTTAATCGGCCAAAGTAAACGACGGGCTTTATCTAGGTTTCCGTTATCTGGCCAGCTGTTAAGGGGTGCGAAGCGTTGCATTCCGGCACCACCGCCGCCACGACCATCGCTTGTGCGATATGTGCCGGCGCTGTGCCATGCCATACGAATAAAGAATGGACCGTAATGTCCGTAATCTGCTGGCCACCACTCTTGTGATGTGGTCATTAATTTTTCAATATCACGCGTTACCGCTTTTAGATCTAGTGATTTAAATTCTTTCGCGTAATTAAATTTCTCATCCATCGGATCAGCCTTTGGAGAATTGCCATTCAAAATTTTGAGGTCTAGCTGGTCAGGCCACCAGTCACGGTTGTACTTTGCTCCATCGTCTTGCTTTGCGCCGGTATAAGGGCATTTTGCAGTCTCTTCCATGGCATCCTCCAAAAATAATTTACTTGGGTAAGACTATCTAACGCTGAACTAAACGCCACTTCAGAAAATCTCAAAATATAAGAATTAACCCGATGTGTACGGACGACCCATGACCTCAAATGCGCGATCAAAGACTTCAGCAAATGCGATTGAGTCAGAATGCGGCATTAGCCAGCCTTGTCCCCCGCGAATTCGACGTGACATCGAATCAGCCATTAGTTGATACGGATCACAAGCAGCGAAGTTTTCAACAGTGATCTTCCCATCGATCTCAATTTCCAGAGTGCTTGGCTTGTTGTGTGAATTAAAGGCATCATTGCCGGTTAAAGAGACACGGCCCTTTGTGCCAATGACATCAAAGTAAAGAGTGAGTGGGGTGTTCATTGAAGTAAGCGCTTCAGCATGCGCACCACCAATATCAAATGAAGTTGTTACGGTTTCATCGCATCCACCTGGATGCCAGTTAACTTGAGTTGCAATATTGCTAACTGGGGCAAAGTCCATCAACCAAATAGGAGCGGCAACAGAATATGGCCCAAGGTCATAAAGTCCCCCGCCACCTAGTTCGTGAATGGCGCGGATATTGCTTGGATCAAGACCGTCGTAGGTAAATGCGCTACGAATGTCTTTTACTTCACCGATTATCCCTGAATCGACAATTTCCTTAAGGCGAATGGTGCGGGGATGCCAACGATTCCAACTGGCCTCCAGAAAAATAAGTCCAGTTTCATTTGCAACAGCAATTGCTTCCTTTAGCTGTGCAACGTTCATCGCAGCTGGCTTTTCGCAAAGCACATGCTTGCCAGCGCGCATTGCTTTGATTGACCATTCAATATGTAACGAATTTGGAAGTGAAATATAAATGGCTTCAACTTTTGGATCAGCAAGTAACTCGTCATAATCTGTATAAACCAGACCAGAAGGTGAAAGTGATTTACCACGCTCTATATCTTTAGAGCCAACTGCATAAATTTCACCATCGTTTGAATTTAGCAGCGCTGGATAGAGCGCCAACTTAGCAATATAACCTGCACCGATAAATCCCCAGCGTACTTTTTCCATGGCGGTGAGAATACTTGCAAAATAAGTAAACTCCAATTTTCCGATCGAAAAGAGTCATGAAAACCCAAAAATTATTACGCCATCGTTGATTTTCTCTTTTGAAGGCGCTGACTGCTCTGGCGATTCTTGATACGCAAATACTGGCAAAGCTACTTGAAGACCAAGAAATGAGTGCTAGCACTAAAGCAGTTGAATCAGTGCCATCCAAATGAGTGGTGACGGCAAATTAAAAGTTAGGCGCAGTAGTACTCTTAAAAGTTGATGCAACTGGTGAATATATTTATAACTTAGCTAGCGCTAAGGATGACCCTACCTTTGCTGCGTCAATTATTGAATTTATTGCTAAAGTAATTAGAAAAATGATTAAATAGGGCTTCCCCCATTTTTTCATTTCTTTTTTGTTTCAGTACACGCGCGTTACTTATCAGGGCTACCTTTAGGGGTGCCCAATTCAGCAACAGTACTTGTAGCAAGTGATGACGCATTTGAGTTAGCAACTCTTAGCGCCTCACTTCGTTTGCATTCTATAAATGTTGTCGCAGAAGCACACACTGAAGAAATTGCCGAAAATCTTTATAAATTCTTATCTCCAAAGGTTGTTTTAATCGATTTGCAATTTGCCGGTGAAGAAGCGCTGGCACTAGTAAATAAATTCCGCAAAGTAAACCCCGCCCTTGGCATTGTCTTGATGACCGCATGTCCTGATCTCAGACTGCTTGGGCTTTCGGAGAAGCAGATACCTACCGGATCGCAAGTGATTTTGAAGAAATCTGTGGCGGATTTGACCGTAGTAAGCCACGCAATTGTAAATTCGATTAAGGCAGTTTCTGAAAAGAAAAAGATGTCATGGATTGATAGCCATGGCTCACTTCATGAAAACGCATTCCAGTCAGTGCTGACCGACTTCACCGATATACAAATGGAGACTTTCCGTTTGGTGGCCAGAGGGCTAAGTAACTCTGAGATCGCTAAGGTGCGTTTTGTAAGTGAGAAGTCCGTGGAACAGATAGTTGCTCGTATTGCACAACATTTACGCATTGCTCCTGATAGATCACGTAACTTACGAGTTGTTTTAACTGGCGAATACTTTAAGTGGATCGGCTCACCGCGCCACTAGCGCGAAGTAAATATCCCAACCCAGTAAAGTGTGCGTCATGAGCGCGCCACTGTCTTTGCCTGAAATTCGTGGTCGCTGGAACGATGTTTTAGATCATCTAGAAAGCCATGATCGCGTTGCCTGGATTGCCTACTTCGATGCCCGCTTGGCTGAGTTCGATGGCCACACCCTGATCTTGGATTTCTCAGATTCGCGCAAATTTGCTGGCGGACATGAATATTCCCCAACTAGAGAAAAGTTGGAGAATTCACTCAAGAGCTCAATCTCTCATATTCTTGAAATTAGCGTTGCGATAGAAGAGTTAGCATGAAAAGAGTTGCTGCAATTTTGGCGCTGAGTCTTGCCATCATTTCTCTGCAAACTGTTGCTATTAACGCTGCTATCTCCAAGTTAACAATGACCCTTAAGCAAACCCCGGGCGGCGCTGAACCAATCGTTACTTTGTACGGCTCCTTAAAACCGGCTAAATCTGGAATCAAAGTTTCGGTACAGATTCAACTAAATGGAAAGTGGCAGGATACTCGTTTCACAACCAAGACTGCCAAGGTCGGAACCTGGCAAGTGATTGCTGTTGCAACCGCGCTCGATGCCAAAGTTAAATATCGCGCCAAGGCAAAAGTTGGAAGTAAATACATTTACTCAAATATTCGCGAAATTACCGTTCGGGCAAGCGCCGAAATTTCAAACGCTTCTTCGGTTGCAATGGTTGATCAACTTGGACCTGGTGGTCGCATACATGGCGCTGACATAAGCAGGTGGCAACATCCCAATGACGCTCCCATTGAATTCACAAAGATGCATGCCGCTGGAATGCGATTTGTAATGATTAAGGCATCCGATACCCGAGATGATACTGATGCCTTATCTTTGAAATATGTGATTATGGATCGTTCCGCCGCACAGGCCGCTGGTTTGTATACAGGTTTCTATCACTATGCAGTATTGCCAAATGTTAAGACTGATGAACAAGTAATTATTGATGCGCAAACCCAGGCCCAGAAAGTGGTTTGGAGAATTGGCGCTCTGGGTGGATTTAACGAACGCGATCTACCTTACGCGCTAGACCTTGAAAATAACTGTGTCGCGGCATCTGGCAAAACATGCACACGCTATCTGCCGAAGGCGCAGATAACTTTGTGGGCAAAAACTTTTCTAAAGCTCGTTAAAGAAAAGACTGGACGAACCCCAATCATTTATTCTTATCCAAGTTTTCTGGAAGGTGCCATGGTTCGTGATGATGAACTGCGGCAATACCCACTTTGGCTGGCCCAATATGCAATTGATCCGGCAGATCCAATCGCTCAGCCGGGTTTGAAAGAGGGTGGATGTTATGTCCACTCTTGGACAACAGCTAATTGTTCATCGCAATGGATTATTTGGCAGTACTCATCATGCGGAATCGCACCGAAGTATGGCGTCCCGGGCTCTCGATTAGACCTTAATGTTTTTCGGGGCACTCCCTCGTCTTTTCTTGATTTGATTAAGGGAGTTTGGGTTCCTGAAGTTGCAGATCAAATGCCAAAGCAGGAACCAAGCTCTCTGACATATAAGAATATAAAATTTTCAACTGCAGATAAGCCAGTGTCATTAGAAGTCGATGTTATCCGCCCAGATGGTCGACCTGTTGTCACAGGCACAGTTCGCTTTTACGTTAACTCATTAACTCCAATAAATCCAAAACCTGTTCAAACTGTGGTTCGCTCAACTAGTGGATCATGGAAGCTAAGCATTAAAGGAATTCCTGCAGGTTTATGGGCAGGCCAAATCGGATTTATTGATGCGACAGGAACTCACGCAGATAGCAAGGCGCCAATTGAATTTGCGATCGGTGAGGCAGTAGAGGGATCACCGGCGCCAACTCCAAAACCTTCTGCCACGGCAACAAAGAAGCCAACGACAGATGGCTGCCGAAATCAAATAAAGAACTAAGTAATTTCGGGTAATAACCCTTAGAGTTGCCCATTATGAGCCAGAGCAAGAAGTTAAGCGCGGGTGTAATTCGCAGCGACTTATTGATGGCAGATGGCCGCACAATCCGTTATTACGATTCCCATGGTCAAGCTCGCACGGCTGCCGATCAACGCCCACAAGAAGACCAACCCGGAATAGGTGAATTGCGCCTTGATCCTTTGGTTAATGAATGGGTTGTTATGGCCGCGCACCGTCAAGGTCGCGTCTTCTTGCCGCCGAAAGAGCTCTGTCCACTCTGTCCAACAAACGGTGAGCTATTAACTGAAATTCCTGATTCTAATTACGAAGTCGTTGTCTTTGATAACCGATCACCATCGCTTCGCAAACCAGAAGGCGATTGGGCGGCGCCAGATATGGTCAGCACCAAAACTGATGCGGGAACAGCCGCCGGTAAATGTGAAGTAATTTGTTTTACAGATAATCACGGTGGCTCTTTTGGTGAGTTAACTCCGCAGCGTGTTCGCGTACTGCTGGAGGCATGGTCTGATCGAGTTCGCGAGCTATCTCTTGAGCCATATATCCATCACATCGCACCATTTGAAAATCGTGGTGAAGAAGTTGGCGTGACGCTATTTCACCCGCATGGTCAGATTTATGCATATTCATATCTGCCACCGCGTGTTCAGAAAATGTTAGCTGTTGCAAAATTACACTTTGAAAATACTGGTCGCGTCTTATTCGATGATGTTGTTGCCCGCGAATTAAAGGATGAAGATCGCATTGTTGCTAAGAACGAACATTGGGTGGCTTTTGTTCCATACGCGGCTCGTTATCCATTTGAAATTCACGTCGCACCACTGAAACCAGTTGCTGATTTAGCAGGACTCTCCCCCGCACAATCCGATGCCTTCCCAGAAATTGCGCTAGAAGTTACACGCAGACTCGATGGTGTATTCGGAATTGCGATGGCCTACATCGCGACTTGGCACCAAGCACCTGTACGTGAAGGACGCGATTTACTACGTCTACATTGGCAGATCACCAGCGTTCGTCGCGCACCTGGAAAATTAAAATACTTAGCCGGCAGCGAATCCGCGATGGGTGCCTTTATTATGGATCTAAAGCCAGAACAGTCTGCGGGTCAATTGCGGGATGTAGTTCTTTAAAATAATGTCACTGGCACATACTTTTACCGCCATATTTTCAGGTAACCCCGAAATAGTTTGTGAAGCACCTGGGCGGGTAAATCTCATTGGCGAACACGTTGATTATTGCGATGGTTTTGTAATGCCCTTTGCAATTAGTGACCGCACCTATGCCGCGATAAAGCGGCGTCCCGATAGAAAAATCCGTATGTCATCTATGCAGAGACCTAATGAAATCTTTGAAACATCCCTTGATGATCTACAGCCAAGTGGCGAAGGCAACTGGGAGCGATATATCTGCGGGGTGATCTGGGCCTTTGGCGAACGCATCACCGACGGTTTGGAGATTCTTGTAGATGGCCATGTCGCACTCGGTGCTGGACTGTCATCTTCGGCGGCGCTGGAATGTTCGGTGGCCTTTGGACTCGATCAATTATTTGAAACCGGCTTTTCACTTGCGCAATTGGCAAAGTTGGCTCAGCGTGCTGAGAATGATTTTGTTGGAATGCCATGCGGGATCATGGATCAATCAGTCTCTCTTATGGCACAAGCGGGCAATGCGCTTTTACTTGATTGTCGCGACTTAAGCACAGAACAGATCCCGCTTGATTTAGCCAGCGCCGGGCTAGAACTATTGATAATTGATACTCAAGCACATCACACCTTGGTTGATGGTGGCTATGCCGAAAGACGCGCATCTTGCGAATCAGCTGCAGAAAAGTTAGGTATAAAAGCTTTGCGTGATTGCTCAATAACTCAGTTGGAAGACTCTCGCAATAAATTAACCGAACTTGAATACATGCGCGCAGAACATATTGTCAACGATATAAAACGAGTTCATGAATGTGTAGATCGTTTAAAGAATAATGATTTCATCACTGTTGGACAGATTCTGACTAAGTCGCATGCTTCACTACGTGATTTATTTGAAATTTCATGTCCGGAGCTAAACTTGGCCGTGGATACCGCACTTGAAAATAACTCACTCGGCGGCCGAATGATTGGCGGCGGCTTTGGTGGAAGTGCTATCGCCCTCTTTAAGGTTGCAGATATTGATCAGGCTAAGCGCGCAATCGCTGCAGCATTTAAAGAAGCGGGATATACCGAACCAAGGTTCTTTACTTCACTGCCAAGTGCGGGAGCGAAAGTTACTATTTAATCTAGCGGTGTTACGGAAATAACTTCTACGCCACCAATTGAACCCAGCACCTCAACTAAATCTGATGGATCAGTACCCGGCACGGCAACTGTTACTTCATCAAAGCCCCGGCCATCTTCGGACTTTAAAACGATGAGTCCGCGAATATCGGCACCCGCGGCGCCAATTGCTGATGCCAGGAGACCAAGTGACCCTGGACGATCGGGTAGAGATATATGCAACTTAAATAGCGCCATGGGAGTAACGCTACCCCATCACTTGTTACAGATCTATTTCCACGCAATCAGCGCGCGTTAACTAAACCGCTGGCGCTGTTCCCAATGTGACCTTATAGGTCTTACTTGAGCCATCAGGCAAAGTCATAACAACGGTGATCACTGATCCAGGTGCGTAAGAACGAATCTTGACGATTGCAGCGTCACGATTTGAGATCTTTGCGCCATCGATCGATTTAATAATTGAACCAACGATCACTCCAGCTTTTTCGGCACCTTCATTTGGAGTTAGTTGAATGATCTTTGCTTGAGTATCAGCAGTTACATCATCGAAAATAACGCCCATTACTGGTCGGGTTGATTTTCCAGTTGCGATAATTTCATCGATTACACGCCTTGCTTCATTAATTGGAATTGAGAAACCAAGTCCAATACTTCCGCTAGTACCTCCAGAAGTTAGCGTGGCAATAGCCGAGTTGACTCCGATGATTCGACCTTGCGCATCTACGAGTGCGCCACCTGAATTACCGGGATTAATCGCCGCATCTGTCTGAATTGCATTTACATAGGAAGTTGAATCAGTTGTGCCAGCAGTAACCGGTCGGTTTAGCGCAGAAATAATTCCTTGTGTAACTGTGTTAGCAAGTCCTAGAGGGGAGCCAATTGCAAGAACCTCATCGCCCACACTTACCTTTGAAGAATCACCAAGTGCAATTGCTGGGAGGTTGCCTTTCTTAACTAAAAGAACAGCGACGTCATACATGCGATCGCGTCCCACAATGGTTGCGGCAATTTCTGAACCATCAGCAAATTCCACCTTGATGGTGCCAGATGTGAGCGCACTTTCAATCACATGGTTATTGGTGATGATGTAACTAGAAGTTGCGTTGGTTTTGTAGATAGAACCTGAACCAGTCCCACCACCAGTGGCAGTTCTTACTGAAATTGAAACTACCGACGGAGTAACCAGTGCTGATATTGATTTAGCATTTATCGAGTTGCTGCCAATTTCAATCGCCGTCTTATTCGCCGGGCAAGTGCCAGTTTTGGCCAAGGTCAGCGCTTGCGTGCGATTATCGGCACAAACAATAACGCTGCTTACTGTTGAATTATTTGCCGCTGTGGCAACGCCTCCAGCAATAAAAATTCCAGCAAAAAATGCAGCAGTCACTTTCATTGGTGTGCCTTTAAATTTCATGGTCTGATAATGCCTTTGTTTATTTAGAGTTTCCTGTGATCTACTTGATAAGTTTATTAGGCTTCTACGATCCAGGCACCTTCTGTGGCCACTTTAATCTTTGGCAGCGCAGTATTTGTCGGTCCAGTTACTACTTTTGCCTCATTAAAGGGGTCAAAGACTGCGCCATGGCAGGGACACTGTAAATTCTCTGCCGCTGAATTAAATTGCACGGTACATCCTTGATGTGTGCACACCGCCGAATAAGCGAAGATGCCGTTTTTGGTTCGAAATAGAACTGCAGGGGTTCCGGCTTTTGAAACAAAGTTGTGGGTTTGGCCAACTTTGACCACAGCGTCTTTAATAATATTTTTTGGACCCGATGATGCACCAGGTACTGATTTAGGAAAGACTCTGCCAAGGCCGGCGCCGGCAATTGCGATTGCTGCAACTGTTGATCCGCGAATGAATCCGCGGCGATCTAATGAAACTTTACTGCGGCGGCGCGAACCATAAAGGAATAAGAAATAGCTCAACCATAAAATTGTGTATGCCGAATTACTGGCCAAGAAATAAGGTTTAACGTTCCACGTGCTAGCTAGCCAGAGAGTTAACGACATCGCAAATCCACCGAAGGCCGCCCAAGTTGGCGCTATCCAAAGTAAAGTTGCTGCACCAATTGAGAATTCGGCGAGCATAATAAATATGCCAACTTGAGTTGAGTTTTCTATCAATTTATTAAAGATCAATCCGATAGGAGAATTAACCGAAAACGCTGAAAGTTGGGTTCCGATAAATGTGGATGAGCCAGCCTTTAGAAATCCCGGATCACTAGCCTTATCAAAGCCTGCATATATCCAAGTAACGCCGAGCCAGATACGCATGATGCGCAGCGGCCAGAGTTGATTGCGCCAAGATTGCTTGAGGTTCATAAGTGAAATTTAGACCCTTGAACGATAAATCACTCGCTGGCTGCCCCACCTGGCCTCGATCCAGGGACATCCGAATTAACAGTTCGGCGCTCTACCAACTGAGCTATGGGGCAATAATTTCAAACGGGTCGTGCAGTCGCACACTCTAGCGCACGAGGTGCAGCGGGTCTAAATCGAGCGAAGTGCCAGGTCATGTAGCCCACGGCGCGTGGTTTCGAGGGCGACGAGGCCCGCAAATGCTGAATTATATTCCTGCTCATTTTCAACAGGATTTAACCGCTGCAGTGAGGATTTCAATTCGGCAATTGCTCGCGAAATCCCAACTTCGCGCAACCTTGCCACAATACTTTCCACGTAATGGCCGGTGACTTCACCATCTGCGCGAATTGGTTCAACATTTAATTCAGTAAATAGCGCTTGCATATTTTCATCAGCGATATGTGTAATCTCGATTGAACTCTGTTCGGGATGCGCACCTATCACGGCAGATAACTGGCTATAGGCCGGATGTGTAAACGCATTTGCTTCGATCTCTGCCCAGTTTGATATCAAAGCGGGCATTTGTAAGCGTGCTTTTAGCACTTCTCGCTCCAAAATCAATCTTGGCTCTTGTGGATTAGGACGCCATTGCACATTAGCAATTGGTTCTTCAACTGTCGTGGAGTTACCTGTTTGTGGTTGCTTCTTAAGACCTTGATTAACCGCTGCGGTTACCAATTCAACTTCTATGCCCAGCCAACCGGCTAGCAGTCTGGAATATTCGGGGCGCAACGATTTATCACGAATTTGCGCAACCAGTGGCGCAGTTGCATTTAGCGCATTAACACGACCTTCGGCGCTATCTAACTTATGAAGTTTAAGTTCAGTGCGGATGGCAAATTCAAAGAGTGGAACTCGCTTTGCAATTAAATCTCGCAGCGCAAGATCACCTTTTTGCTGACGTAGATCGCAAGGATCTAGCCCATCTGGTTCGACTGCCACAAATGTTTGGGTAACAAATTTCTGGTCTTCACTAAATGCCCGCAGCGCCGCTTTTTGTCCAGCCGCGTCACCATCAAAGGTAAAGATAACTTCACCGCGAAAAGCGTCATCATCCATCAATAACCTGCGAATGATTCGGATGTGGTCTGCACCAAAAGCGGTGCCGCACGTTGCAACCGCAGTTGTGATACCGGCTAACTGCGCTGCCATTACATCTGTATACCCCTCAACAATTACAACTTGGCGCTTCTTAGCGATCTCTTTCTTCGCCATATCAAGGCCGTATAAAACCTGACTCTTCTTATAAATTGGAGTCTCAGATGTATTTAAATACTTTGGACCTTGATCCTCTTCATCGCTGGCAAGTTTGCGTGCACCAAAACCAACAACATCTCCTGAGATATCGCGGATCGGCCAAGTAAGACGGTTGCGAAATTTGTCGATTGGGCCACGTTGGCCCATCTTGGAAAGCCCGGCTATCTCTAACTCATCAATTGTGTAACCTTCGGCGCGTAAATATTTGGTAAGGCCATCCCATTCATCCGGTGCATAACCAACTCCGAATGTCTCACAAGCGCTCTTATCAAATCCGCGTTTAGTCATCAACTCTCGCGCGTGCGCTGCATTAGGGGATGTATTTAATTGATCCTGATAAAACTTGGCAGCCAAGGCATTTGCCGCAATTAAACGTGAACGGTTTCCGGCAGGTGCGGGTGTGAAATTTCCTTCTTCATAACGCAATTGATAACCAAGGCGATCAGCCAGACGTTCAATAGTTTCGGTAAAACTTAAGTGATCCATCTTCATTACAAATGAAATTACATCTCCACTTGTCTGACATCCAAAGCAATGGAAGAAGCCTTTGCTTGGGGTTACGTGAAATGAAGGCGACTTTTCATCGTGGAAAGGACAAAGCCCTTTCTTCTGTCCCCCGCCAGCTGATTTAAGTTGTACATAATCGGCCACAACTTCATCTATAGGAGAGCGTTCGCGGATGTAGGTGACATCCTCTTCTTTAATGCGGCCGCCGCTCATAGGCCCATGTTATCTGAGCGCACTGAGACGAGCATGTAGGGCATATGCGCCTGGATCGGTCAGACTGGCGATCTGATCTATAACGATACGCATCCGCTCAGTCTGGTTTGTGGCCATCTGCCAGTCTTTAGCAAAAATCGAATCCAAGTTCGTCGCGGCATGCTTATGCAACATCTCAACCAATTCTTTAATAACAATTTGCTGTGCGGCATAACGTTCTTGTGATGCGGCAGCGTTGATTAAGTAGTGGCCAGCAATGGCTTTGAGAAAATCCACTTCGACTTTTTGTTCGCGTGGAATAACTAAATCAGCGGTGTAACGCAGTAGTGGTCCGTCGCCATGCACCTTACGAGTTTCTAGCTCGGCAGCCAGAACAAACCGACCTATGAATTGCGAAGTGGAATCTTTCAGCCTCGCCAAAGAGCGGTGCGAACCATCGTAATAACGAGGCCAGCAAGAAAGTTGTTGCAAGCGTTCTAGCGCGGCTGCAGCTTCTTCCTTCGTTGCCGTTGATCCATATCCAGATTGCATTTCAGTGTGCAAAATATCGAAATCGCGCTCAAAGTTTTCCACTTTAACTTGGCCAACAAAGATCGCATCTTCTAAATCATGAACCGAATAAGCACAATCATCTGACCAATCCATGATCTGCGCTTCGATGCATTTGCGATCATCTGGTGCACCCTGGCGCGTCCAATTAAAGATTTCTACATCATCGTCATAGACGCCAAATTTGCGTGCATTAATAGCGCGCGACCATGGATATTTTGTTCCGGCATCAAGTGATGCTCTAGTTAAATTAAGCCCAACAGATTTTCCATCAGCATCTACTGTCTTGGCTTCAATACGCGTAAGCAATCGAAAACTTTGCGCATTTCCTTCAAAGCCGCCAAAATCTTTTGCAACTTCAGCAAGTGCTTCTTCGCCATTGTGGCCAAATGGTGGATGGCCTAAATCGTGAGAGAGACAAGCAGTTTCCATTAAATCTGGATCGGCCCCAAGTGATTCGCCAAGTTCGCGTCCGATTTGGGCGCACTCAAGTGAATGTGAAAGTCGCGTACGTTGAAAATCATTTTCCCAAGGGACTGCAACTTGGGTCTTTGCAGCTAAGCGGCGCAAGGCTGCAGAATGAATAACCCGGGCGCGATCGCGCATAAATTCAGTGCGGCCAGCGCGCTTTGCAGGCTCAAAGAGAAAGCGCTCTTGATCGGCTTCACTGTAATTTTTTGCCGTGCTCATAGCCCTACCCTAAATGATCGCTGATATGAATGCCGCGCCTGCCAAGGCTCACATATGCCAGATATGCCCCGGCTTCGCGTATTAAATAGCGTTTTCCAGAATTTGCCAGTGCATTTGGTCCTGATTTAACAGGTGAGCAGCTTGCAACTGCTCCTAAATCATTTGCCATAGTCATTGCACGTCGACAATGAAATGGATCAGTAACAATAATTACATCTTTCATATCTTTTATCTTCATAAACTTTACATAATTTTCGGTTGATACCCAAGTATCACGTCCAACTTCTAGAGCGGTAATTTTCTTTGATTTGATTCCGTTAGCACTCAGCCAATTTTTTCCTGATGCCGCCTCCGTCGTGCGATCACCTGGAGCACCTGCTCCAACTGTGATGATCTGAGGCGCCATACCTAAGCCATAAATTCGTTTTGCTTCCTTAAGTCGCGCTTCTAAAACTTCACCGGGGCGACCATTTAACTGCGCAGCGCCCAAAACAACTATGACATCACCTTTACGAGTTAAGGTGTTGTTGGCGGCCTGCCAGGTAACACCGAGTGCGTATAAAGGAATGGCGATAACGATCAATAAAATGGCAGCAATTACCCGACGAATAACTTTAAAGAAAATCATCCGCCTGAAATCGCATCCTCTAGTTCAACAGATACATCCTCATTTGGATCAAGTAACCAACCATCTGGCAGCGTTGGTGGGCGACCATGGCTTACGCGACCGCGTGGTTTCTCTGCAATATCAACTGGGTAAGGCTGATCAGTTAATTGATCCAATAATTGACGTAGTTCGGCCAATGAAGAATGCATCCCAAATTGGCGACGTAGCTCACTTGGCACTCTAAAGCCCTTTAAATACCAGGCCATATGTTTGCGCAGGTCGCGACAACCGCGATCTTCTGATTCAAAGTAATCAACAATTAGCTCGGCATGACGGAACATAACTTCACGGACTTCATGAAGGCTTGGCAGTACTTTCTTATCGCCGCCATTAAATGCTTCAACCAAATCAGCGAATAACCAAGGCCTGCCCAAGCAACCGCGGCCAACCACAACGCCAGCACAGCCTGTCTCTTTCATCATCGCCAAACCATCGCCACCAGACCAGATATCGCCATTACCAAGAACAGGTGTTCCGGTTGGTTTTAAGTGTTCAACTAATCGTGCGATAGCCGACCAATCTGCTTTACCTTCATACATCTGTTCTGCAGTGCGGGCATGCAGTGCAACCCAAGCAACGCCGCTATCAGATGCTGACTTTGCTGCTTCTAAGTATGTGTGGTGATCAGTGTCGATACCAATACGCATCTTCACGGTTACCGGAATTCCAAATGGTTTTGCGGCCTGTACTGCTGCATCAACGATGGATGCGAATAATTTACGTTTATATGGAAGCGCCGCTCCCCCGCCTTTGCGCGTTACCTTCGGAACAGGGCAACCGAAATTCATATCAATGTGATCAGCTAAATTCTCTTTACCGATCATTGTTACCGCGGCACGCATCGTGTGTGGATCAACGCTGTATAACTGCACCGAACGTGGCCATTCGCCAGCGCCGGGAGCAATCATGCGCAACGTATCTGGCCGTCTCTCAATTAACGCGCGTGCAGTAACCATTTCAGATACAAATAGACCAGCACCTTGTTCGCGACATAGTGCGCGAAAAGCAGAGTTGGTTATTCCCGCCATTGGCGCAAGCACCACAGGTGGATCAATTACATGGTCACCACTAGCAAGTGGAAGGGTTAAAGCCACTTAATTAGCAACCGAGAAGTCTGCGGGTTGGCGACACTTGTTAGCAACCTTGAAGTCTTGGAGCGAGCCAAGCTTCCACTTGATCAAGTGCGATTCGTTCCTGCGCCATTGTGTCGCGATCGCGAATTGTCACTGCCTGATCTTCCAAAGTTTCGAAATCGATAGTTATGCAATAAGGGGTTCCGATTTCATCTTGGCGGCGATAACGACGACCAATCGCGCCTGAATCATCGAAATCAATGTTCCAATTCCTACGCAACTGTGCCGCAAGATCGCGTGCCTTTGGTGAAAGATCAGCGTTACGCGAAAGTGGCAATACTGCAACCTTTACTGGCGCTAAACGATGATCCAGCTTAAGTACCGCGCGCTTTTCCATTTCGCCCTTAGCATTTGGCGCTTCATCTTCAGTGAATGCATCCATCAAGAAGGTAAGTGTGCAGCGATCAACGCCCGCTGCAGGCTCAATAACAAATGGTGTCCAGCGCTCGTTCTTCTCTTGATCAAAGTAAGAAAGATCCTTGCCTGATGCTGCTGAATGCGCCTTTAAGTCAAAGTCGGTGCGGTTGGCAATACCTTCGAGCTCGCCCCATTCAGTGCCGGCAAATTCAAACTTGTATTCGATATCTGCGGTGCGCTTTGAATAGTGCGACAATTTTTCTTTCGGATGATCATAAACACGTAAGCGATCTGGATTGATGCCTAGATCTTTATACCAAGCCATCCGTGTATCAATCCAGTATTGGTGCCAATCTTCATCTGTGCCTGGCACAACGAAGAATTCCATCTCCATCTGCTCAAATTCGCGTGTACGGAATATGAAGTTTCCTGGCGTAATTTCGTTGCGGAAAGACTTGCCAATCTGGCCAATACCAAATGGTGGCTTGCGGCGAGAAGTCGTCATTACTTGATCAAAGTTAATAAAAATTCCTTGCGCGGTTTCAGGGCGCAGGTAAGCCAGCCCTGATTCATCTTCTACTGGTCCAAGATAAGTTTTTAACAAGCCAGAGAATTGCTTGGGGGTTGTGAACTGACCTTTGTTTCCGCATGCCGGGCAGTTAACTTCAGTTAGCGATTCGGGCTTCTTCTTATGCTTTGCTTCATACGCCTCTTCTAAATGATCTGCGCGATAGCGTTTGTGGCAAGAAGTACATTCGGTAAGTGGATCGCTAAATGTGGCAACGTGACCGGACGCTTCCCAGACTTCGCGTGCCAAAATCACACATGAATCAAGACCGACCACATCTTCGCGGCCCATGACCATTGATTTCCACCATTGGCGCTTAACGTTATTTTTTAATTCAACACCGAGCGGACCATAATCCCAAGAGGCGCGTAATCCGCCATAAATTTCAGATGAGGGATATACAAATCCACGTCGCTTTGCAAGTGAAACAATATTTTCTAAACGATCTACGGCCATTTCAATTTCCCATCCGGCTGGCTGTCGGCGAAAAGCAACGGATGTTGCTTGCGTGTGCTTAGTTTATCTCGTATGCCCCAGGTTCATCAATTGCGCGTGCTAAAAGCGGAATCGCTTCTAACTTTGTGCGCATAGCACTTAGCGCGCGACGATATGAGCCAACATTTTCCCATCGAGTCACAATTGCCCACAAAGTACTTTGATCAAGATTTTGTCCATATTCACCATCAATGAATCCGGCGCAAGATGCCAGAGCTTCGTATGCGGTTTTGGCAGCGATTGCAAAAACGGCGCTTTCGGCCAATGGAACTTCAAAGCGTGCGATAGCGATCATGAGCATAAGAGTAATAGCGATATCCTTCACACATGAACTTAGCTATTGCCTTTGCCGCAATAACCGTATTAGCGACCACTCTTGGCGGCTATGTCGCGCTGAAATCTAAAGACCAATTCCACCTCGTGTTGGGACTATCTGCGGGTTTACTTCTTGGCTTGGTCGGCTTTGATCTACTGCCAGAAGTATTTGAAATGAATACCAGTTCATTCCTTGGAGTCCCACAAGTCTCTGTTGCAATATTGGCTGGATTTTTATCACTTCACATTATTGAGGGTGTCTTTGGTAGCCACGAACCTGCCGAGTCAGATTACGGCCACGACCATGAACATCAGAACATTGCAGGTACCTTGGGCGCACTTGCCATGGGTGGTCACGTTTTTCTAGATGGTGTTGGGCTAGGCGTTGCATTCAAAGTTAGTAACTCACTTGGCTATGCAGTGTTCTTGGCAGTATTGGTCCATGCATTTAGCGATGGTTTAAATACGGTTTCGCTAATCGTGAAGAGTGGACATTGGACGAAGAAAAGTTTTAGATTGCTCGCAGTTGATGCGGTTGCACGAATCGGTGGGGCATCGGTTGGTACCTACTTGGTTTTAAGTGATGCACTTCTTGCCCTCTATCTGGCGCTCTTCACGGGCTTCGTTATTTATCTTGCAACTTCCCATATCTTGCCTGAAGCGCACTCTCGCCACTCTTCACGCTGGACATTTTTTGCAACGATGATCGGCGTATTAATCATGTGGGGCGTAGTAACAAGCCTTTAAGCTTTACCGCAATATCGACTGTTGGGAAGGTCAAGCCTTCCCAAACCTACGATCTCGCTCCGAATAAATCTCGATCGCTTTCCATAACTGCTTTGGCGTCATATCTGGCCACAAGACATCCATGAAAACGAATTCGGCATAGACAGATTGCCATGGCAAGAAGTTGCTGGTCCGCTGCTCCCCTGATGATCGCAAAAACAGATCTACATCGCGCATCTTTGGTGAATACATATATTTAGCAATTGTTTTCTCGGAAATCTCATCTGGCTTTAACTTTCCGCGCTTAATATCTCGGGCTAACTCGGTTGCACCATCTACGATTTCTGAGCGGCCACCATAGTTAACACACATGTTTAAAGTTAAAGTTTTATTCTTCCTGGTTAGCTCTTGGGCTTCTTCTAGCTCTGAAATAACCGATTTCCATAACCTTTTCGGACGTCCCACCCATTGAATCTTTACGCCCATCTCATTTAAACGATCGCGGCGCCGGCGCAGAACATCACGACTGTAACCCATCAAGAATTTAACTTCTTCTGGTGTGCGCTTCCAATTCTCTGTTGAAAATGCGTAAGCACTTATCTCTTTTACGCCAAAACCAATGGCTGCTTCCACTAAATCAAAGAGAACTTTCTCGCCGGCTTCGTGGCCAGCCGTGCGTGGCAATCCGCGCTCTTTTGCCCAGCGTCCATTTCCATCCATAACAATGGCGATGTGTTCGGGAACCTCAATCTTCTTAGCCACGGTTTCTAAACTCTTTCCACAATTGGCAGGCTACGTAGCCCACGTTCCAGGTGCCATTGTAAGTAAGCAACTACCAAACCACTTGCCTCGCGGCGATTTCTTGGTTCACTGGCTTGCGCGATATCCCAATCACCACTTAAGAGCGCACCTAACAACTGCAACGTTTCTGGTGCAGGAGTTGCACAAGCCGATGATCGACATTCCGAACAAACAGAACCGCCACCGACTAGCGAGAAGTAACGATGCGGGCCAGGTTTTTCACAACTTGAACAATTTGATGTCGATGGTGCATAACCACCGATGGCAAGGGAGCGAAGTAAAAAAGCATCCAAAATAAGAGATGCGTCATAGCGATTTTCAGAAAGGGCTTTCATGCCGCCGACGACCAACTGAAATTCTTGCAGTGCTGGTTCATACTCTTGCGAAGTAAAACGTTCGGCAGTTTCTAAAATTGCTGATGCAATCGTCCAACGTTGGTAATCATCAGTTAGCGATTCGCCATAGTTATTGATCGCTTCAACTTGAGTAATCGTGTCGAAGGTACGGCCCTTATGTAACTGAATATCAACGTGGCTGCCAGGCTCAAGGCGCGCGCCAAATTTGGACATGGTGCGTCGAACCCCTTTTGCCACACCGCGAACTCGGCCATGTTCGCGAGTTAGTAAAGTGATGATGCGATCTGCTTCACCCAGCTTTTGGGTGCGCAAGATAACTGCTTCGTCACGATAAAGGCTCACGAAGGTAAAGGTAGTCAGCGAATAGCGCGATTTATTGCAGACACGACCGCTTTAAGTGAAGCAGTTGTGGTGTTGGGGTCAATTCCTACCCCCCAAAAAACTTCGCTACCAATTGAGCACTCAAGATAGGCAGCAGCAGATGCATCGCCGCCGGCAGATAGTGCGTGCTCGTAATAATCAAGGACTCGAACATCGACGCCATATGCTTGCAAAATATTGCAGAATGCGGCGATCGGACCATTTCCTTGGCCAGTAAGTTCTTTAACTTCACCGCGATCAAGAATTGTCACAGTTAAGTGAACATCTTCATCGAGGACCGAAGTTTGTGAAAGACCTTTCAGGCGGAATCTTCCCCACGGCGCTGACTCAGTTGGCAAATATTCATCTTCATAAATATTCCACATAGCATCGGCAGTAATTTCTCCACCTTCCGAATCTGTCTTAGCCTGCACAACACGGCTGAAATCAATTTGGTGACGTCGTGGTAAATCAAGGTGATGTTCATTCTTCATCAAATAAGCAACGCCACCTTTGCCAGATTGCGAATTAACGCGGATGACTGCTTCATAAGTGCGACCAATATCTTTTGGATCAATCGGCAGATAAGGAATAGCCCAAGTAAATTGATCTTTATCGACCCCAGCTGCCTTGGCATCTTTTTCAAGGTGATCAAAGCCTTTCTTAATTGCATCCTGATGCGAACCAGAAAATGCGGTGAAGACAAGGTCTCCGCCATAAGGGTGACGCTCAGTTACGCGCAGTTGGTTGGCATATTCCACAGTGCGACGGATCCCATCAATGTCTGAGAAATCAATCATCGGATCAATTCCATGTGAAACTAAGTTCAACCCAAGTGTCACAAGACAAACGTTTCCGGTGCGTTCGCCATTTCCGAATAAAGTTCCTTCAATGCGATCAGCACCTGCCAAATAGCCAAGTTCGGCTGCTGCAACACCTGTGCCACGGTCATTATGCGGATGCAGTGAAACGATTACGTTCTCGCGATTTTCTAAGTTGCGGCACATCCATTCAATTGAATCTGCATAAACATTAGGCGTGGCCATTTCAACTGTGGCAGGTAAGTTCATGATTGTTTTCCATTGTGGAGTTGGTTTCCAGATCGCATTTACCGCGTTACAAACTTCAACCGCAAATTCTAATTCGGTGCCGGTGTAGGACTCAGGTGAATATTCAAATGAAACTTTTGTACCCGGAACTGTTGATACCAAATCCAGACATAACTGAGCGCCATCAGTTGCAATTTTCTTGATGCCTTCTTTATCAAGACCAAAAACCACGCGGCGTTGCAGCGTTGAGGTCGAGTTGTAAAGATGAACAATTGCTTGCTTTGATCCCTGAATGGACTCATACGTGCGGCGAATAAGTGGATCGCGAGCCTGAGTTAATACCTGAATAACCACATCATCAGGGATCATGCCTTCTTCGATAATTTTGCGTACAAAATCGAAATCAGTTTGTGAAGCAGATGGAAAACCAACTTCAATCTCTTTATAACCCATCTCGACGAGCAACTTAAACATAGCTAACTTGCGCGGCGTATCCATCGGATCGATCAGCGCTTGATTGCCATCGCGCAGATCAACTGAGCACCACTGTGGCGCTTTGGTCATCTGCTTAGTTGGCCAAGTGCGATCTTTAAGATCTACTGGGATAAAGGATGAATAGCGATGAACTGGCATCGCCGAGGGTTTTTGATCTGGAAAATTCTTTTTTGATGACATTTTTTAAAGCTCCTAATTTTTTGGGTTTTGTCGGGTTTTACCGGTGCGACAAACCCCGCGGCGAGGGGACCGGTTTACTTGGCCCCGCCACGGCAGCGAAGGAGGAGGCTGCGAAGTGATGTCATGGATAGATAGTAACGCGGCTAAGCAAATAGGAGCAAGTAAGGCTTAGAAAACGTGAATCTGCTCCATTACTTCCATGATTTTCACAGTTTCTGCAAGGCTCAGTATTGGACTTTCGGTTAGCCCCTTAGCGATGCATTCTTCAACGTGAATCCCTTGATATTGCATGCCGCGGCCAGAAATCTTTTCTTCATATTTGCGCACTAACTTGTGCTGGCTATCGAATATAGAAAAAGTAGTTTGTTGGAAGAACCAACCATCAATCTCAATTCTGCCTTTTGTGCCATGGATTGCCGCATTAATTGTGCCGGCCATCGTCATGCATGAATTAACCAGTGCCAGACTTCCATTGTTATATTGCAATACTGCTGCAGTGGCTGAATCAACTCCGGTATCGGTCATGATTGATTTTCCGCTTACTGAATCTGGAAAGCCTAAAGTTCTAATCGCCATATGAATTGGATAGATTCCTAGATCATAATGAGCCCCGCCGCCTTGTTCGCGGTTCCACAGGCGAGGTGCTCGCTCGATTGGCAAGAACTGGCTGTGATCTGCATATACAAAGTGCGGTGTGCCAATTTCTCCAGAATCTATCGCAGCAAACACGGCAGTCATCATTGGCAAGAAACGAGTCCACATAGCTTCCATAACAAAAACATTCTTGCGTTTGGCAGCAGCATAAATCTCATGTGCGTCCGCAGCGTTCATAGTGAAAGGCTTTTCAAGTAAAACGTGCTTGCCGGCTTCAATGGCTAAAAGCGCATGATCACGATGCAAGGTCTGTACTGTGGAGATATAGATAACATCTACTTCAGGATCTGCCACCAGCGCTGCATAATCTGGGTGGCGATGTGGAATATTGAACTTATCGGCAAAGGCGTTGGTGCGTGCCATATCGCGAGTTGCAACGGCTTGAATCTTTAACCCAGCATGGCCAAAATCGGTAGCAATGGTGTCAGCGATTCCGCCTGCTCCTAGATAACCCCAACGTAGTGCCACATATCCTCCAAAAAAAGTTCTGTTAAACCCTTAGGTAGGGATAAGTGTATTTGCGAATATCTGCCACGCAAGTAGTGATTTAGCAATCAGTGAAAGTGTTATGTAGGTGCGCTCCCCACGAAGATAATCCGACCATTTACCAATCTTCTTGTATTGCAAGAATTGAACGAGTGCAAATGAGTTAAAGAGTGCAAAAATAGTAAAGACAATGAAATAGACGAAGGTTGGCGCTTTATTCTCGCCAGCTCCACCTATTGCAAAGACATAGAACACAAGTGCCAGCCATGGAACGATTCCGGCAATGCAGCCGAAGATAAATGGGATCCAGCCGCCATTGCCAGGCTCTTCATATTTTTCTTGCAGCCAGCCAAAGAGAATCATGGAAGCGTTGACTCCAAAGATCGAAATCAAAGCGGTGACGTCTGAAATTCCAGTTACCTGTGCGATGAGGACAATCATTACTGAAGAGCTAATCGAATATTCAACCCAACGGAAGAAGTTTCGGTGGGCTTTTAGCCCTGCGATGTAACGCGGAAAGAATTTAGGGCTAACAACAATAAAGTGGGCAAGAGCAGATAGTCCCAAGAAAACTGCCACACCAATTGCAAGTGGTGCATCCCATAAGACGATTAGATCGCCGTAGGTACTTCCTGGAGGTCCCGACATATATCGCGCAGTTATCGGAAGCGTGAAATCAGATGCGAGTGCAAGAACTGCCACCATCTGTCCCAAGTGAAGAACGCCTGCAATTAAATTGATGCGGCGCAAACCGTTATCTGTAATCTCTTTAGCCATGCCCAAAGAGTAATAGCCGAAGTGCGGGAAATCTCGTTAAAGAACCGGCAAATACCTATCTAATTCGTAAGCGCTAACCTGACGGCGATAGTCCTGCCATTCGGCCCGCTTATTTCGCAAGACATACTCAAATACGTGCTCGCCCAAAGTTTCCCGGACCAGTTGGCTCTTCTCCATAACGGTGATTGCCTCATTGAGATTAGCAGGCAGAGCATCTGGTGTTTGGTTATCTACTAATTCATATTTCTCTTCGATGCCCTTGAGGCCAGCAGCCAACATAACCGCGTAAGCCAGGTAGGGATTGCAGGCAGAATCTGGCGAACGAAATTCAATTCGTGTTGAGTTCTCTTTATTTGGTTTATACATCGGAATTCTTACCAAGGCGCTGCGGTTGTTATGGCCCCAGGTAATTAAGGCCGGTGCTTCTCCCCCGCCTTGCAGTCGCTTATACGAGTTAACCCATTGATTTGTCACTGCTGTGATTTCAGATGAGTGCTTCAAAATTCCGGCAATAAATGAACGAGCTACCTTGGATAAATTAAATTCGGCTGAAGCATCATAGAAAGCGTTCTTCTCGCCTTCAAAGAGTGAGACGTGGGTGTGCATGCCGCTTCCCGGATGATCAGTAAATGGCTTTGGCATAAAGGAGGCGTAGAAACCTTGTTCTAGTGCTACTTCCTTGATGACATGGCGGAAAGTCATGATGTTATCTGCAGTGCTTAAAGCATCGGCATAACGCAGATCAATTTCTTGTTGGCCAGGTGCGCCTTCATGATGGCTAAATTCAACAGAGATTCCCATAGCCTCAAGCATCGTGATCGCCTGGCGACGGAAATCATGTCCCACAACTGCTGGGGTGTGATCGAAATATCCACCTTGATCAACCGGTACAGGTTGTTCACCCTTAACTGGTGCGCTCTTGAATAAGAAGAATTCAATTTCGGGATGCGTGTAACAGGTATAACCCATTTGTGCCGCTTTATTTAGCGTGCGACGTAACACATTGCGCGGATCAGCAGGTGATGGAGACCCATCTGGCATGGTTATGTCGCAGAACATGCGCGCCGCACCTGGTGCTTCAGTACGCCAAGGCAAGATTGAAAATGTTGCAGGATCTGGCTTTGCCAACATATCTGATTCGGTAACTCGCGCAAATCCTTCAATGGCAGAACCATCAAAACCAATACCTTCTTCAAAGGCATTTACTAATTCAGCCGGTGCAATTGCAACAGATTTTAAGTAACCCAAGACATCGGTAAACCACAAGCGGATAAAACGAATATTGCGTTCTTCAATTGTGCGCAGCACAAACTCTTGTTGCTTACTCATCTGTGGATTTAGGTGGGGATCTATTGATGACATACCCCAGATCTTGCCAAGGCAAAGTTACGGCTGTGTTACGCGCCCTATTCACTCCAGCGCGAAGTCATCGGAAGTCGCCTGTCCTTGCCAAAAGCACGCTTAGAAACCTTAGGTCCAGGTGGATATTGGCGCCGTTTGTATTCAGCCTTATCGACCATCGCAATCACCCGGCGCACCAACGCCTCATCAAAGCCGGCCGCAAGCAACGCCACCGATCCTTGATCTTCATCAACGTAGGCCGTTAATACACGATCAAGTAATAAGTAATCTGGAAGTGAATCGCTATCTTTTTGATCAGGGCGAAGTTCAGCACTTGGTTCTTTCTCAATTGAGTTAACCGGAATTGGCGCCGTTTGCCCTGCGGTAATTGCGACTTCATTTCGCCAACGTGCCAGTGCCCAAACATCAGTTTTATAAATATCTTTAATCGGTGCAAATCCACCAACAGCGTCTCCATAAAGAGTTGAGTAACCAACGGCCAGCTCTGACTTGTTGCCAGTGGCCAGGACCAGATGGCCTTCTTGATTTGAGATCCCCATCAAAGTGGTACCTCGCACGCGCGCTTGAATATTCTCTTCTGCCAAACCCTTTAGAACTAAGTTGTTCATATAGGCATCGACCATCGGCGCAATTGCCACGGTGCGAAAATGAATCCCGGTGGCATCAGCCATTGCCTGTGCATCAGCAATTGAATGATCAGATGAATATTTACTTGGCATAGCAACAGCATTTACGCGCTTGGCACCCAAGGCATCGATAGCAATTGCTACAACTAGCGCCGAATCGATTCCGCCAGATAAACCAACTACGACGCTGCGGAAACCATTTTTTTCAACATAATCGCGCAGCCCAATAACCAAGGCTTGCCAGATTTCTTCGCGATCATCAAGGCGCACCGCAATCCCTGGAACCAAAGCACGAGCGACCGATACTTCATCTTCAGAGATCACTACGTCTGGCGAACTAGTTTTTGTCGCAACATCAATATCAACAACAGCAACACCATCTTCAAATTGTGGGGCGCGTGCAATTACTGAACCGCCACCATCGACAACAATGCTGTCACCATCAAAGACCAAATCATCTTGACCACCGGTCATATTTACATAGACCAGTGGCGCACCTGCCTGGCGAGCGCGCTTAGTGACAAGTGCAAGACGCACATCATCTTTATTTCGCTCATACGGTGAGCCGTTGGGAACGATTACCAAACCTGGTTTGCGGGCGGCTAATTGCGAAGTGATCCCACCATCAATCCAAAGATCTTCGCAGATTGCGATACCGACATCGACGCCATGAATGCGCACCACCAAAGTCTTATCCCCTGGCACAAAGTTACGGAACTCATCAAAGACGCCGTAATTAGGTAGATGGCATTTGGCATAACGCGCCTTGATCACACCACCCGAAATAACCGCGACCATATTCTGTGGCGCACCATCTACTTGATCGAGATAGCCGACTATTGCCACGATTTCACCAGTTAAATGCGCAGCAAGCTCTGCAATTGCGCCTTGGCTGGCGATTTGAAAGGAAGGTCGCAGCGCCAAATCTTCAACTGGGTATCCAGTTAAAACCATTTCGGGAAAGACGACGATATGAGCGCCCGCTTCTTGGGCGGTGGCTACCTTTGAGCGCACCAGCGCAGCATTTGCCGCAAGGTCACCAACTGTTGGGTTGACCTGGGCCAGCGCTATGCGCAACTTCATACTTCAAGAGTAATCCATTACCATTATCGCAAGACCCTCAATTGCATTACCCGGAGACTTCTCGCGAAGCTTCGAGGCTGGAGGAAGCGATGAAACCAAGGTCTGTGAATACAACGACCCTTTACGGTGGGGCCGAGCATCGTCGCGTCACGATCTTGGATTTGAAGAAAGCGAAAACTGCCGGCGAGAAATGGGCGATGCTCACCTCATACGAGCAGATGACCGCCGAGATCTTTGATAGCGCTGGCATTCCGGTACTGCTTGTCGGCGATAGCGCTGGCAATAATTTTCTGGGACACGAGAACACGATCCCCGTAACAGTCGAAGATTTAATACCTCTCACCCGCGCAGTTGTTAGCGGATCAAAGCGCGCCCTGGTCGTGGCCGATCTGCCTTTTGGATCTTACGAATCATCGCCTGAACAAGCACTTGCTACCTCCACTAGATTTTTCAAAGAGGCGGGTGCGATGGCAGTTAAATTAGAAGGCGCCCATCTTGCAACCGTTGAAAAATTAACTTCAGTTGGAATTCCAGTGATGGGCCACTTAGGCCTTACCCCACAATCACTTCATCAATTGGGCGGCTATCGCGTGCAAGGTCGCGAAGATGGCGAAGTGATTTTGCAGGCAGCTTTGGCCCTAGAAAAGGCTGGCGCATTTGCCATTGTCCTAGAACTCGTCCCTGCAGAACTGGCTGCAAAAATTACTGCAGCTCTTGCAATTCCAACTATCGGAATTGGGGCCGGTGTTGACTGCGATGCACAAGTTTTGGTCTGGACAGATCTAGTTGGGCTAACTGCCAACCCACCAAAGTTGGCCAAGGCATATCGCAATCTACGTTCTGAAATTTCGGCTGCGGCACAAGAATTTGCTGCCGATGTGCGTGGGGGAACCTTCCCTGCGGCCGAAAATACCTTTAACTAACCCAGTGCCAGAATCGAAAGCGTCTAGATTCGCAATTGATCTAACTCCGCTAAAGAAATACCCCGATTTTCGTAATTTATGGGCCGCTGGGCTGATCACATACATGGGTTCGATGATCACCTACGTCGCCGTTCCCTTTCAGATCAAAGAAATGACCAATTCTTACATCGCAGTTGGGCTATCTGGGGTCGTCGAAATCGTTCCGCTAATTCTCTTTGGTCTCTATGGTGGGGTGCTGGCCGATTATGTCGACCGCAAGAAGATGGTCTGGGTTACCGAATTCGTCTCTTTGTTGTTGGTGGCAATTTTGCTGGTCAATTCATTTCTACCTGACCCAAATTTGATTCTGATCTATGTGGTCATCGGTTTATTTGCCGCCGTCAATGGCCTGCAACGTCCCAGCGCCGATGCCATCTTGCCGCGATTGGTTGGTCATGACGATTTGCCAGCAGCCAGTGCGTTAATGAGTTTGCGTTGGCAGGTCGGAGTGATCATTGGTCCAGCTATTGGCGGAATTTTAATTTCATCTTTTTCAATTTCGGTTGGTTACATGGCAGACATCGCAACGTTCCTAATTTCACTTGCCTTTCTGGCAAGAGTTCGAAATGTGCCAGCCAACCCAGAGGCCGAAAAGCCATCTCTGGCAGGCTTAATCGCTGGTGTTCACTATGCATGTAGTAGACAAGATTTATTAGGAACTTATCTAGTTGATTTAGCTGCCATGTTCTTTGCCATGCCAACTGCGCTGATTCCATTTTGGGCAGATGAACTTGGTAGCCCTTGGGCGCTCGGATTTTTATATGCCGCCGGCACTGTTGGGTCAGTTGTCGTAACTCTGACAAGCGGTTGGACAAAAAGGTATCGCTTCCATGGTCGCGCAGTTATTTGGGCCGCCCTCGGATGGGGCGCCGCCATTGCATTGGCCGGACTTTCCAACTCTTTGATATTGGTCTTGCTATTTCTGGCACTTGCCGGGGCAGCCGACATGGTTAGCGCCCTTTTTCGTGGAACGATTTGGAACCAAACCATCCCTGATGAACTTCGCGGACGACTTGCCGGAATCGAACTGCTTTCTTATTCAGTTGGACCATTGGCCGGACAGATGCGCGCGGCATCAATGGCAGCCGCTACTAGCTTGAACTTCTCAGTAACTTCTGGAGGCGTCTTATGCATTATTTCGGTGGCAACTTTGGCGATATTTCTCCCCAAATTGCGAAAATATGATGCCGAAACCAACGAATTTGCAGTCCAAATGCGAAAAGTTCGTGCCAAAGACGAAAATTTTCCAGAAAATCGGTAAGTGAAAGCAATATTTTTTCTTAAATGCACAAAATATTAAAAAAATAACTTGCGACACGCACTGCATTTTTTATCACTATGTACTAGCAATATTTTTACATTTCCGTCACACTTATCCACGAACAGGTTTGGGTGACGGATCCGAACCATTCCGATAGGAGAAGTACGTGGCCGCAGCTAAGAAAGCAGCACCAAAGAAGCGCCGTAAGAAGGCAGCAGCTCCAGCAGCAGCTCCAAAGAAGCGCCGTAAGAAAGCAGCAGTAAAGAAGGCAGCTCCAAAGCGTCGCAAGAAGGCAGCAGCTAAGAAGGCAGCTCCAAAGCGTCGCAAGAAGGCAGCAGCTAAGAAGGCAGCTCCAAAGCGTCGCAAGAAGGCAGCAGCTAAGAAGGCAGCT
>CAFBNM010000006.1_pt1 | contig 119829 bp, 120 predicted proteins | sample 7269261 | NCBI WGS metagenome assembly CAFBNM01 (sample SAMEA6814096, study PRJEB35770) | uncultured Actinomycetes bacterium | biome: Freshwater; feature: Freshwater reservoir; material: water | place: Czech Republic | collected 2017-05-23 | depth 30m m | reverse complement strand
AGATATTTCCCTAGATTAACTAAATGTGAAGTGCTGTGCATTTCTATATTTGATTTGTCTATTCTAAATTTGAAAAAATATTTCCCTAGGGAAATATCTTCTTATCCCAACTGCTCCCTGTCATATGCCTATGTGCAATATATAGTGTAAATAATTACCGCAAACATGGTGCTTATTATCATGATAATAGTGAACTTTTCCGATTATCGCAGGGAACTTATTCGTTCTTATTATCATGATAATAGTCTTATTAAATGCACGGAAACCCGGTCTCTGGCGCAGAAACCTGCAGCTTAGTTAGGCAGTAGCCCAAAATACTCTCCGTAACTATCTTCTCCTTGTCGGTTACTCTGAGTAACCTTCAAGCATGAATGAAGAGCTCCAGCACGGAAGAGCGGCAGCCATATGGGAAGTCCTGATCTCCCGAGCGGCGGAAGATAAGACTCTTACATATAAGTCACTATCTGAAGAGGTAAACGTTCATCATCGAGCATTACGTCATGCTCTAGAAGTTATCCAGGAATATTGCCAGACCCACAAACTGCCTCATCTGACCGCCCTGGTCGTTAATTCAACTACCGGGGTTCCCGGTGCCGGTAACAATTTAGATGATTCCCAGTTAGAGAAGGAATATCAGAGAATATTTCGCTACAAGTGGGCTGCAATGCTGAACCCTTTTAACAATGAGAATCTTAAGAACACTCATAGCTGGTGGGAAAGCAGCCTGGAAGAGAAATTCTGGGTGGAGTCAACGGATAGAACAGATATCGGTAGAAACCTTCTCGCGCCTATTAGTACTCATGCAGGTCAGAAGCTGGTCGCTTTCGTGGAGGATGGAGATGTTGTCTTCCATTACTACCAACCAACAAAATCGATTGTTGCGTTCTCGGTTGCAAGAGGATTCCCGAAAATTGGTGAGATCCGATGGCCAGACCGAAAGAAGTCAGAGATTAGCCCTGCCTATAAAATCGACCTAATCAATTACACGGAACTTGATGAACCAATTACGTTAAAAGAAATTCAGGATAAGCAGGGCTCGATACGAACTATCAAGTCTGCTTTGGATAAAAAATACGATGGAAAATCTATCTACTTCCCATTTCAAATTCCGAAAGAAAAAGTCATACAGCCTGCACAAGGTGCCTATCTGAGCAAAATGCCTAAGGCGTTAGTTGATTTATTCCCTACTGCTGTTCAACAACTTGGAGTGGATATTGCACCCGAGATTTCGCACATTAAGTCACCGATTACATCAAGGTTGGCAACATACAAACCTACGAGTCCAAAACCACCAGCTGAATCTTCATACGGAATACAAACTGATGAAAAAAAGAAGAAGGCCACAGAGTTACGAGGAATGGCGCTCGCTACCAATTATCTAGAGAAGTTGGGCTATGCCGTTGAGGACGTAAGTTCCCAAAAGCGACTTGGGTATGACTTAAGAGCCGTTAAGGGAGATGAGGTAGTCGGAGTTGAAGTTAAAGCAAGCATTATGTCTCGAATAGAGGTTGCCGTCACAACTGCTGAAGTTGAGTATGCCCAAATTGCAGGTGAAGAATTCCGTTCTCTTCTCTATGTCGTGGACCAGATTGTTTGCACCAAAGATGGGGATGAATACAAGACTTCAGGTGGTCGCGAAAGGTTTTGGTGGGATTGGAATCCAGATGAAGATTCTCTAAGTCCGATTGATTATCGATTCACCCTTCCAACGGCTTGAACAGAAAGGCTTAGTTTTTCTTACGTCGTTTGGCCATTAGAGACAGTTAGAGATCTCGTAAATAAGTGTTTACAAGGTGTTACGAGCGCACTACCTTATGAGAGTGATTGAAAATCCTTGGCTGACTTTTAATCCTCAAAAGAATGAGCCCAAAGTTCATCTGACAGATCTACCTTATTTTCAGGGGTTTAATAAGGGAATGGGTTCTAGGGAAAGTAAAGATAAAGAGAATTACCTTTTGGCTGAACACTTAGAACCTCATCCTTATCTCGGGAACCCCAAGGCGAATATCTTTGTGCTTATGGCCAATCCGGGAGTTAATGAAAAAGAGAAGAACCCAAAATTTAGAATGAACGCAAATAAACTAGAGCAGAATACAAGGAACTTAAGGCACGTAGATTTAGAATCCTTTAGGTCAAGAATTGACTCACCCAATAAACCTGAAATGGAGAGTGCTTGGTTTAAACCAAGAGTCCGAGAGCTTGTGGCAAAGACTTCAGTAGAGAGAGTGACTCGAGGTTTATTCCTGCTTAATTTCCATGCCTACCATTCAAAGTCTTGGCATCCTATTCCCTTCACATTCCCGACCCAGCACTACTCCTTTAACCTGGTGAGTGAGGCGATTAAGCGAGATGCGTTAATCATTATGAGCAGGAATATGTTGGGATGGTTCACTGCCGTGCCTGAGTTGTTTGACCATAAAAACAGAGTGGAATTTAAAAGCACAAGAAGCATCTATCTAACTGAAGGCAATCTGGGAAAACCGGATTTTAAGAAGTTATTGGCACGACTATGAGTGGAATTCTTTACCGAAGGGGTAACGGCGCGTGGATCTCACCAACTGATTCAGGATATGCGAGCGAAGATCAACTGCAGGCGATGATTTCAGAATTCCCAGAGTTATTACCTGGTGTGAGCTCTGATTCATTTGTATGTAGAGAATTCAACACAGACTCTGGGCCAATTGATAATGTGATCATCAATTCCAAAGATGGTTCAATCACTTTGGTTGAATGCAAGCTTGCGAGAAATCCTGAGGTTCGCAGGAAGATAATTGGTCAGATAATTGATTACGCAGCAAGCATCAGCAAGCTCTCATTTGAAGAGTTCCACCAGCGTTGGCAAGATCGTGGTGGCGCAGATCTAACTTCGGTAGAGACTACAAAAGGACCCTTATCGCTAGGAGTCACAACAAATCTTGAAGGTGCAAGGTTCACATTACTACTGGCGGTTGATGAAATTAATGAGCCACTTAAAGATATGGTGATTCTTGTAAACAAGAAAACTGATGCGACTTTTCGTGTTGCTCTGATTGAATTGGCTCGCCATTCGACCGGTGATACAGAAATCGTGATCCCCCAAACATTTGGTTATGAGGCTCTAAAGCCTCAAGTTGATGCCTATGAGCAAAGAAATCCTTGGACTAAAGATGAGTTTGCTGCTTGGTTACTTTCAAACGAGCCATCCTCTCTCCCGAAATTCGAATCACTCATGGCCTTGCTCGAATCCGATGGCCATAAATGGGGCGGCACAAAATCTGAAACTCCCTCTGGCGCCATATGTGTCAAAACAGCAAGAGGTTTTAGGTATCCACTTGTATTCCATACCTTTGGCAAAGCCACAGTTGAAGCTAGATTCGTTGATTACAAAAAAGAACAATTCGTTGATGAGTTAGTTACATTTTTTGAGAACATTGAAGGAATCAATATTGAAGCAATACGCTCCAATGACTATGGGGCTAAGCCAAAGATTGATGTGGCACGAGTTAATGATCTAAGTGTTTCGAAAGCATTGCTTGGAATGTGCTCACGAGTTGCCAAGGGCTAATTAAGGGGTATTGAGCCAGGTCCATAGTTCATTTTTGATCTCCTTCTTAGTTAGTGCCCGCTCTAATTCTTGTCCTTTGCCCATATCTGTTATCTGTTGAACAATGATCAAGATGGGATCTGTGGGGTTTAAGCCGAATCTATTGGCAATTTGTGGAAACTCTTCAGGCTCTACAGTGTGGTTAAATTCGTAATCGCCCTCATTTTCATGAAGGCCGTAATACTCAAACTCAAAAAAGAGTTTGCCTTCTAAAGCCAGCGATGCATAAAGAACTGGCGTGCCTTCATCTCCTATGATTGAAATCTGTGACATTTGTTCTACCTCCCTTAAAACTGAACCTTGAGTTTTAGCTCGCGTTGATCTCTAGTAAGGGGATCACTCTGAGTTTGGCTTAGTCATCTTGGCTATCAGTGAGAGCGCTTCATCTTCGGTAAATCCCCCAGTCATAAGGGATTTGTAGATTTCATGGAGCCGGACGGCAGACTCCTCCAGGGCAGATAAGCCCTCAAAACCTTGTAAGTTTTCCATACTCAAGAAGTTATCAGTGGCCACTGACAGTCTCTGATCTCAGAATGACGTAGTCAGAAAGCTGGGATGCATAGTCACATATTTCGGAGAAATTCATTTTTCGAAGGCACCGTGTAGCCGGACAGTAAATTCTGGTGTCTTCGCCAAAATAGGAGATTGCAATCATTTATCGCACCCAAGGCCGTCGCCGTCACGATCTAGCTTGTGTATGTCTGTGCCAACTACTTTCACGGGTGCAAGGCCAAGACGTTTAATGTCCGTGCAATCGATATCAGCCGGGAAGATGGGAATGCAACCCGCATAGTTTGGGTCGCAATTCGCGCCGGCTGGTGGGGTGGCCGATACGTGGGAGATGTTGCCTGCCACTGTCTTTATGGCGTTGTTCGGCGTCAGCTTTGCACTTGGACAGGTTTTCCATAAACCAAGCGACTTAGATTTTGCATTCTCCGCCGCTTTAAGAATCTGAGATGAGTGCTTCCCTTTTTGGCCTTGGTAGAAATACGGGGCTGCCGCACCGATCTCTACCATTTTTAGATTAATGTTTGAATTTCCTTTAAATACGTACCGAAGTAGACGGCCATAACGATCTACTTGATCTAGCTTCGGGTCAGCCCTTAATGTAATTTGACCAGGCAATTTCAATAACGAGATTAACGCGCGTCTGGCTTCTTCGCTGTAGCACTCACCCGAGGCGAGTTCCGGGGTATCGATCTGTAATAGCCTGACTTTTTCACCAGTGCTCAGAGTTATTGTGTCACCGTCATATACCTTGATAACTGTCGGAGCTGCTGTCCCCGTAGCGGTACTCAAGATCGATAATCCGATCGCAAGTAACACACCTGATGCAATCATTTGCGAATTCATCGGGAGCCAACTAGCTCCGCTGTGCTGAATTCAAGTCCCGAAGTACGAAAATCCAGCTCCGATGCTTGCAGAGATGCATGCGCACCGCTCATCTCATCACGACGAGATTGAATATTTGCATCGCGGTAAACTGCTACAGATTCCTCGTACTGTGCACGAAGAAGTATCTTCTTACTTTCAAGTACTTCAAGTTCGCGATCAAACATCTTTGATGTATCGATCTCTGACTCTTCTACAGACGCACCTGACTTTAGCTTTTTGCTATTACGACGATTCTGAAGATTACGCAGGAACCAAACTTTGCGTTTAGCGCGAGCGACAGCACTTTCAATTTCTGAATAGTGCATAAATGAAATCAGGATTCCAACTCCAATGAATGTAAGTTGCAACAGTGTGTAGAAGATCCATAGGTAGACAATCTTTTCGTCTTCTGTCATACCTGTTAGATTGCCTGAAGTAAGGACGCCATTGCGTGCTCGGATATTAGATAAGAAGGTGATGGTTCCAACTAGTAAAGCTCCAGCAACGCCAAACATCACATGATATATGCCGGACTTTGGCCGATTACGATCAAATAGAGATTTGAAGTAAATGCCAAGTATGTGAGCTGCCCCTACAGAGAGCCCGCTTACCGCTAAGGTAACAATCAGCGAAGTTCCCACTTTTTCACCAAGTAAAACTCGAAATGCAGGTGCAGTAATTGTGAACTCACCGATGAAGAGTAGGAACAAGAATGGAAGATAGAAGATATTCCCAATTTGGCGAATTCGCGCGAATTTCGCCATAGGAACTTCCTCTGCTCCGCCATCTAGCTTTGCCTGGACGGATGCTAACTCTGCTTGTGCAAGAGCCAGATTGTCCGCAAGGGCTTGTGACTTTCCCTTTTCTTGGATTTCATTTCTTAACGCATTAACCTTCTGATTTTCCTTAGCTAGTTTCTTCTCTTCAAGCTGAAGATCTAGCTCTCTGCCAAATGCTGCATATTGACGCTGTAGCTGCATTAAATAGGGAATGCTGTTGTATTCCCATTCTTGGCGAGGAATTTGATTCTTGCCATCGCGTCGACCGTGCTTACGGGCGTCCTTGATTACTTCCTTTGGTGCTGATGATTTTGACTTGCTTTTCATTTTATTACTCCTATTTTCTTTGTTTGGATTATTAGAAGCCTGAGAGATCAGACTGCTCTGTTACGTTTGTTATTCCGATTTGATTTAAGTAGCAAGTCCAGTAGGCCTGAACTTGATCCAGAGTTTTTACATTTACTTTCGAATTGCGAGCGCCAACAATCACCACATTCACAGATGAGTAATCATTGGCAACATTCCCTGCATCTTGAACTGCCATTTCACACACGCCATTAGAATCAATTCCCTTCAATCGACGAGGAAGAGTGAGTGAGACCTCATCGACTAAGTCAGAGGCGATTACAAGAGTGAGTCGTGCTGATGGATTTTCTGCTTTTGCTGTAGCTAAGTTCCTTAAACTAGCTTCAACTGCACCTTTAACGTCAGAACCCATTTCAATTCCTGGGTTAGCCACAAAGTCTTGAAGGCGCTTGAGGGATATTGCCGTTTGTTTTGCGTCTTGGCAGATGATGCCTGCGGGGAACTTCAGAGCATCAGGGAGAAGTTGTTGGCGACCCAACATCCCCACGATCTTGATCACACAATCAGCCTGATTGGCTTCAAGTGCTGAGTCCTGCCAAATCTGTGTTCGTGCATTAACGAAGCCATCCCAGAGTTGAAGTGCGCCCTCTAGGTTCGGCGTCTTCTCCTTTATGTACTCATAAAGGCTCTGGCTTGTTTTTGTTGAAACGAGAAGAATTCGAGGAGCTTGGGCCGAGTTCTTGGTTACGAACTGAATGCTTAACCCCCGAGGAGCTACAGGAGACTGGGCGAATGGATTACCCAGTGACTGTCCTGCGATGAAATCAGTAATTCCTGATCCCAACGCTTCCAACTGAGCGGTTGGATAAGTGGACCCCGACAAGTCCAGGACGTATGTAGCTACCTCGGGAGCTGGCATCTGAGGGAAAGGCTGACCCTCATATGCTGATTTGAGTGAGCTCACAGGAGAGCAAGCTGAGAGCGACATGACCAGTGCCGCTCCACTTAAACCAACGACCAAAGCTCTAAAAGCATTGTTTCTTACTGCTTTTACTGAATTCTTGCTTAACATTTCTTCCTCCTACTGAGGTGTCTATCACCTCTATAAACTTTATAGTAGATTATAGAAACAAGAGAAGTCAAGCCCCCTGGCCAAAATATTTGCTGCGGCGTGTCGCCTCAAGCGTGAATTGAGCGCAAAATAGATCCGATAGGGCTCGGTGGCGCATGTAGCCATTTCTTATAGATATTGATATAGTTCTTATAGAAACAATATGGAGGCACAATGGCATCTATGACAGGCAAGCAAATTAAGGAGCGCCTAGAGCGCGACCTTGGCTTTGAGGCTAACCGTGCCCGTTTACTTACCGAGGCAGCGGCCAGTTCGGAGATCGCTACCTACTGGGAGCGTAAAGGCTTAGGCAAGCTTGATGAAAAAACATATTCTGCGCTCGCAAAGGCTGGCCTAGTTTCTGGACTCGCGGGTCGCCAGAAGCTAAGTGACATGATTAATAAGCTTCCTGCCACTAATCCCAAGAGCGTTGATTTAACAGAGGTGGTTATCGAGATTAGTGCACTGGTACTCGAGCATCAGAAAACTCTCAACCTGAGCCGAAATCGTGCCAGCTGCGTAAATGCACATCTCAATATTTTAGATCCGGAGAGATCTCTTCCCCAGGTCTACTCCCCTTTTCTAAACCCTGATGCTCTCAAGAAGGTGGTGGTGCGCTCCAATAACCTCTTAAAAGTCAGTGTTTCTACCGCAGTAGATTTTTCTAAATGGATAAAAGATTCACACGAGCTGCTCTCCGATATTAGCGATGGCGAGCAAGCCGATGATGGTGAAGATGATTTTGTTGAAGGTGCAAGTAAGAAGGGCCTCATTAGCAGGAAGGCAATCAACACTTACTTCAAGCAATGGGAACTATTTGCCAACGAAAAATTAGGCCCAAGCTTCTCTATCGAAGTGAGAGAAGATGACGCAAGTCCCCTAACCGCTAGACTCAATAATCTTGAAGATGGGGCATCCAGAACATGGACCACAATGCTAGGAGATATTACTGAGGCAAAGACATCTTCAGTATTTCAAAAGCGCGCAACAGCAGTAACTGAAAAAGCCACGATAAGTGCTGTTCTCCACAACTTAGATAACTATGACCTCGAATTGAATGGGAGACCATTAAAAATTCAGTTATCTTCAGGAGTCACTGAAGAGGCTATCTCCTTATTTGTGAAGGCGATGAAGGCCCAGTTCCTTGTTTATACGGGAAAGGGCTTGCTAAACGTTTCACTGCAAAGCGGAAAATCTGTTGTGACAATTTCACTTTCAACAGCAACCAAGCAAGACCTTAAGAAAGTTGAAGAGATCCTGCTGCAATTGATCTAGCTCCAGGAGAATTGACCAAGGATTAGCTAGGAATAACCCGGTATCCACTACATAATTCGACTAAAGGAGGTGCGCTGTGGAGCCAAAAAAGGCAAACGACCCCGATGAGTTAGGGGGCTGGCGCATCAATGGCCGTCTGGGAGAAGGCGGCTTTGGAACAGTCTTCTTAGCTGAGAAGGGTGCGCAGAAGGCAGCCATCAAAGTAATTAGAAAAGAATTTGTTGAAGCAGATGAAGCACGTAATCGGCTGGCTACGGAAGCTGAAGTTCTTTCAAAACTTTCGGATCCATCTATCGGAAAAATTCTTGAATCTGACTTAAGTGGAGAATTCCCGTGGATCGCTACAGAATTCATTAACGGACCTACTCTTGATGACAAAGTCAAGTACGAAGGCCCTCTCGAAGAAATAGCATGGTTCAACCTTGCCGCAAATATTTTCCATGCAATCGTTACTGCAAATGAAATTGGCATTATTCATAAAGATATAAAGCCTAGCAATATTATTCTAGGCGAAACAGGCAACAAGTTAATTGATTTTGGCATCGCCCATATTTCAGGGCAAACAAGAACCGCGATCTTTGGTGACCGCGAAGGCTCAACCCCCTTCAGCTCGCCGGAACATTTCACAATTAGGCCAAATCCTAAAATGGACGTCTTTAGTGCAGCCGCAACTCTCGCCTATGCTGCAAAAGGTGGAAGTATCTGGAAAGGCGACAATGACCTTCAGCTAATGAGAAGTATCAATGAAGATTCACCAAATCTTGAGGGTCTTTCCGAGAATCAAGAAAAATTCATTTTCCCCCTCCTGGAGAAAAATCCATCCGACCGCCCAACCGCTCTTGAAGCCCATCAAAGCGCATTGGGCTACATTGAGTTTCTTCTTGGGAGGACGAAGCAGCCTCGTCCATTGAAATCTCGACGACGAACCATGAAGGTAATTTCTTCTAGGAAGACTCTTGTTTCAGTTTCGCTTATTTTAGTAATTTCGGTTTTCTCATCACTGCTTTATGACAGAAACTCGACTATTCCTACGAAAGTTCCCACAATTTCAGCTTCACCTAAACCACTTGACACACCTTCTACGACACCCACTGTGACCAAGGACCCACTAAGCCCTCAAATTGGTAAAACATCCAGTTCTCGGGAATGTGAAACTGAATATGAAAATAAAGGACGCAATGTCGTAAAGAAATGTTTACCTTCGGCAAATGCGGGAGACCTTACCTCTATTTTCTACGTTGGGCGTGAATACTTTGCAAACTCAAATTTTAAGGATGCCGAAAAATGGTTTTTAAAAGGTGCTAAAAAGAATGATCTAAATAGTATGCGCTATTTAATTGATACTTACACTCAGTTATCTAACACAACAGAGCGTGATCGTTGGACGAAGACGTGTGCAGATACGAGTTACGCACAAACTGATACGGCTCCTTTAAAGGACGTCGCTTACTGCAAGATGATGCAGGGTTTCATTCTCACTCGTGCTGGAGCTACTAAAGAAGCAATTATGTATCTCAGCGATGCCGCTGATTATGGCAATAGCGACGCGGCGGCTTGGCTAGGAATTCACTACAGAGACCTCGAAGACAAAGCTAATGCCCTCAAATGGCTTACGAAGGCGGCCGAATTGGGAAGTACGACAGGAATAAATGCCTTAATTGGTTATGCCGACCAGATCGGCGACAAAGAGCTAACTCGAAAATGGCTATTAGTCTCAGCGAATAGTGGTAACCAGGTGAATATGGGCGTTCTCGCCATAACCTATTTTTACGACAAAGATTTTGCTGCGGCCAAGAAATGGGCAACACAAGGCATGAGTTTTGGAGATCTTCTCTCCACATACGTACTTGGTGCGGTTACTTATGACTCAGGTCAAAAGGAAGAGGGCAAACAGTTACTACTAAAGGCTGCCAATAAAGGAAATACCGATGCGATTCGCAAGCTTGGAACAATTTATCGCCTGGATGAGAAAAACTTGGAAGAGGCGGCAAAATGGTATGAAAAATTGGCAGCGCGCAATGATTTCTCCGGAACTGCCTTTTATTCGGCCCTGCTTTTTATGCTAGGGAAAGATAAGGAATCGTGCACATACAACGCCAAGCTGCTCGAACTAGGGAACCGTGCAAAGGAAAAAGGAACCTATGATTCTTCTCTAATGGATAAGGACATGGAAAGAGCAAAAACAACTGCTGATGGATGGTGTTTTAAGATGTACGGCAGTGGTTAGTATGCGAGTAAATAAAGGCTAGTAGAACTTAATCTTTCGCTTGAATTCAATCTTTTCCCCGGTCAATGAGCCATTTTCATCGTAAGTTCCTGCGTTAAAATAAATCGTGTAGGTGCCTGGCTTGCTTGCAAGTGTCAACTTAGTTGATTTCGAGGAATACATAAAAGCTTTTCTGCAAATTTTAACCTGTAAAACTCCAATACGAGCCATAGGTGGAAGTGCCTGATCTCCCATATAAGTTAGAGTCGACATCCATGCCGCATAACCATAAACCCGCTTACTGTCATTTGGTGTTATTGAGACTAAAAAGACAGAATTTTCACGTGGCAAATTTTCATCTGTTACGTATTTGAAGGCAATGTTTTGACACCCTGTCTGGTTTAGCTTCACCGTGGCTGGGTAATTGATTGTGACGTACCCATCAATGGTGATCTCTTCTGCATGTGCCGAAGGAATCACGCCCATGGCTAAAACTAAAGTCAGAAGGAAAATGAGTCTTTTCACCTCCCTAGTGTGCACTTTGAATCTCGAGGTAGCAACGAGGTAGTAACGCGGATAGTCGTTTGGATGCCTAATTCGATAATTGAGCGTTTACTAGGCTTATTACATGCGGTAGTGTGCGTGATTAGTAGTGCGTAAGTCCTTACTTCCGTTAACTCTTAATCACCGGATTTGAAGTCAAAGTGGTTCATCCATTGATATGCCGTGTCATATGTGCAAGCGGCTCCATAGAAATCTCGGACCTTTGTTTTCCATCCGCATGAACAGGCTTGATATATAAAGTTTCTTTTTCGATCAATATCAAGTCGCCAGACGTGGGTATCAAGTTGAGAACTAGTCGGGTAAAGGTTCAGCATTCAAGGGATATTACGTGTGGGCACTGACAACCTAATGGTTTATCCGAGCAATTCATCAGCAGCATTGTCAGCACCCGCAACTAGGCTTATCTAATGGGACAAGAGGACGATGACATTGATCTTTACTCAGAGATAACTTTGAATCTGTGGCAGGGTGGCACAGGTCAATACGAGACTACTTATCAAGGGCAGAAACGATTGCCTGCGATGAATGACCCAAAGCCATTTGATGTGGTGGTTAGCCTGAATTCATATGCACTGCCAGTTGGCTGGTTGGTGAAGGAACTTCGATTCGGTTTTGCAGATGGGCCACTAGCACCAGAGATAATCGAAGAAATTGAACACGTTGCAGAGTGGGCGTATTTAGAGTGGAAGAAAGGACGCCGTGTGTTGGTGCGATGTGAAGCCGGCCTCAACCGTTCTGGTCTCGTGATCGGACTTATCCTGATGCAAGATGGGATGAGCGCCAAAGAAGCCATCGCTCTCATCCGCAAGAAGAGAAGCCACCATGCATTAAGCAATAAGGAGTTTGAGAACCACCTTCTGGGATGGGGATAACTTTGGTAGGGCTTTTTAGATAGATGTCCTACAACTCTTAAGCATGAGTGTTGCTTTCCTATGGTCTAGTTATAGTTGTGCAATCGTGCGATTTCCTGCCTTCGCTGAGTGCAAACCATTTTTCACAGTCAGCACATTTAACACTTATACCCTCAGGGGAATCCCATACAAAACGACTATTACTTCTTTCGCTTTGCCCTCCCAACAGCATGTTTATGTATTCTTCTGACTCCAGCCGCACGTAAAAGACAGGCTTGGACTTACGTTCCACCAAAGACTTATATTCCTTCACTGGGTCACCCTGTTGATTGGCCCATTCACTATCCGGGCGCTCCCAGCGCCAATCGATGTTGATATTACTGGCAAGTGAAATAACATTTGGAAAAGAGATTTTTAAAACATGGCCAGTCACGTCATTTTGAAGTGGCAAACGATAAAGAGTGCAGGCTTTGCACCATCGGGTATAGCACTTAGCGCGACCCTTATCCCTTAATTCAGAAAGCTTCCCGTGTGCCAACATAAAATTCTCAAGTCCATTTGATTCACCCAGAAGTGATGATCCTTCAAATATCACACGGTAAGGGTGGTAAGGGATTTCAATCTCTGGGATTTCAGAAACAATATCTACGGTGTAGCCCATAGCCATTATTTCTTTTGCCTCCTTGGCAATTTTCTCCCATGTAGCGTCTAACTCAGCAGTTAGCGGCGCAAACTTGCTTTGCTCTTTAGAAATACCCGATAAGACTTCTACTGAAATTCTTTCAAGAACGGATGTATCTATTCGTTGAGGTGATTCTGGAATCATCGGTCTAGGTCCTATATGGTTCACAAATTCACCTTCCCATCCACATTCAATACATTTAACCGTTGGGTCATTATCTGAAATACAACAGCCACCTATCGCATACTTCTTCTCATCTATTGGTCCATCTGGGTACCCGTAAACGATTTTTCGTAAGCTTGTTTTAGATTTACACAATGGGCAGCTTTTCAATTATGTTCCCCATCAATAGCATTGAGAATCTCATCCACAAAGGCGTCTTTCTCTGCCTGTGTCATTTGATTTACTGGCTTGGGAACCTCTATAAAGAAAGGACCATCGCCCTGCTTTTGCTCTGGTTTCTCTTTCATAGTTCAAAGATACAACCGAGAACTGACAGTCACTAGGTCTATACTCAAAGTAGGTCAAGAACTAAGCGTTAAGCCTTTAGCTGCTTAGTACCAACCGCGCCAACCGCGCACGGTGGTTCTAAAGGAAGACCTGCTGGCGATGACAGACACCGCCAGAAGAGCGGGTCTCTATATGAGGTCCATTAAGGGCTGGTTTGTTATGTCTAAGCGAAATAAGAAGAGTTATGTCGATGTCTCAATTTCAAATGAAAAGCTAGAGGAACTGCACAGCAAGATGGATGGCAAATCCGGAATGCGTAAGTACGGGCGCTATAAGGCGTGGCTGCATTATGCGAATTTGAATTCGTGGCAGCACCAGAAATGGCATTGGGGTTACGTTAACTATGCGGGTAAGCAATGGCACTGCACGTGTGGGTTGGTCGTGGAGATGGATGCAGTGGCCGAAGTTGGTGGGCTTGCGGGGCTTGAGCTAGATGCGGCCCATCGTGCGCGTGGGCATCGGTCACTGCCAGATTTTGGCGCCGTTGTTGTCTCATTTATCTATGACTACAAATGGATGGAAGAGCTTGGGGTTTATTACTTTCATGCCTTCTGTCAGGTGTATGGTGATTATGTGCTGGAGCGCCCCGGGAGAGAGGCGGATATGTTTGCCGATATTCACAACGTTAGTTGCGGGTAGTCTCCGTTAACTTTAAATAAACACTAATGCGAACTGTCGATACTTTCGGATCATTAAAAATTTGTATCAAGTGTTCGAAACTATAAGTGTCAAAAAATCATATGCGAGTCCCGATAAATTGCCCGTGTAGTCCCAATAATCTGGTCTACATTGACTAGTTTCGAGATCCAGCCCATGCTATTATTGATGCTTTAACAGACTTTTTAAAAGATTCTATTGTTCAAAATCTACGGCAATTAACCGGAGGAAATTTGAAGCTTACGCCACCGGGAAATTTGTCCGCAGGTAATAATCTCGACGACTTAAGACGGTTCAATATTTCAACAGTTCTAAAGATCGTCCATCATGAACGCTCTATATCCAGATCAGATCTTTCCATAAGAACTGGGCTTAATCGATCAACAATCTCTGCACTAATCGGAGAATTGACTTCACAGGGTTTAGTAAATGAAATTTCGGATAAGAAAAACAAAAGAGTTGGACGACCAAGTACGGTGGTGGTGGCAAATCAAAATGCAATAGCGATAGCTGTGAACCCAGAAAGTGATGCAGTTAATATTGGGGTAATTGGGCTTGGAGGTTATGTTCACAAACAATCAAGATTTGAAACAACTGGTGCTCCTACTATTGCTGAAACAATAAAAATTACAAATGCAATCATTGATGGTCTAACTAGTGTTTCCAAAGAAAATTTCCAAATTATTGGAATCGGTCTTGCTATACCGGAGTTAATTCGGAAAGAAGATGGATTAATTGGATCTTCGCACCACCTGGAATGGAAAGAAGTATCTATAATTCAGCTTATTGAAAGCTCCACAGGGTTTAAAACCTCGGCGGGAAATGAAGCGTTCTTAAGTACTTTAGCTGAGCAGGTATTTGGCTCTGGTGTTGGCATAAAAGATATGGTCTTTATCAATGGCGGTTCTAGCGGTATTGCTGGCGGAATCGTTTCCGGTGGGCAATTAATGAGAGGTCATAAAGGTTATGCAGGCGAGATGGGCCATACCAGAGTTGCATTAACTGGTGGTGTGGATTCTGCCAATGTGGTGGGCACGGTGGAAGCAGAGGTCTCGAGAGAGAAGCTTCTATCTCTACTAAATTTAAAAATTGCAGATTATGATCAATTTGATTATGCCCTACGCACCTCCAAGTCTCATGCAGTATTAAGTGAAGTCGGAAGACAGTTGGAGTATCTGGCATTGGCGATTTCAAACTTTATTAACTTGCTAAATCCCGAATTGATTATTCTTGGTGGATTTTTGGGAACTATTTACAGTATGGACACCAAGAAAGTTCAAAAAATTGTTGCAATAAACACTTTAAAACCAAGTTACGAGTCTGTCCGAATCAGTCGCGCAGCACTTGGCGTAAACCAAGTCGTCCTTGGGGCGGCAGAACTGGTATTCATGAATTTTTTATATGACCCTGCGGGTCCAGAATTTACTAAGAGTAAGATTAATTAAGCCATAGAAAAGGTGGTTCGGATTCTGAACAAAGAATTTGTAATTGAGAACTCCAATGGAATGAAGGCCACTTTTTCCAATTTTGGAGCGCGACTTATTGAGTTAATGGTCCCAGACAGGATCGGTAATTGTTCTAATGTTGTGCTTGGATTTAATACTCATGAAGAGTATGTAATAAATGTTGGAAACTATTTTGGTGCCACTCTTGGGCGGGTTGCGGGAAGAATTTCCAAGGGTGTTTTCAATGGAGGCCGCCTTAGATTTCAATTGATGGTCAATGAAGGGGGAAACCACTTACACGGAGGTAAAGAGAAATCACTTGATAGAGTTTTCTGGTCGAGCGAATTATGTGAAGTTGCAGGATCTCAAGCAGTGCAGTTCTCATATGAGAGTAAATCTGGAGAAGGCGGATATCCGGGAGATTTGTCCGTTGCGCTTACTTGTTCTCTCACAAATATAAATGAATTGATTTTCGAATATTCAGCCAAAGCCTCGTTAGATACTCCTGTAAATATAACAAATCACATCTATTGGAACCTTCATGATGCAGGTGCAACTAGCGTTCTAGATCACGAATTGCAGATTAATGCGGACAAAATAATCAAGATGGATGCTCAATTGCTACCTGCAGGTGGGTACTTATCTTGTGCCGAATCTGGGATGGATTTTAAAAAGCTTACCAAAATTGCTCATTCACTACCTACGAATCCAACTGAACCTTGGCCAGGTATTGATAATACTTTCGTTCTTTCGAATAAAACGACTGGCGAATTAACAGAGTCAGCAATACTTTATGACCCAACCAGTGGCCGAAAAATGACAATAACAACCACTGAACCTTCCTTGCAAGTTTACTCAGCAAATCGTTTGGGAGATTTGAAGGGTAGGCACGGAATTAAATATGGTCAAGGCAATTCGATCTGCATCGAAACACAGCGAGTGATAGATAACCAGGTCTTGCCAGACTTACAATCGATAGTCTTAAAACCGGATCAGGAATATTTTCACAAAACGATTCATAAATTCTCCGCAGAATAATTTAACGTTTATTAAAGGCAGATACTGCAGCGCGCATTATGTCAATATCTTCTTCAGTCGTACCACCTGAAATTCCAATTCCGTAACGTTCACCTGTTGAAACTATAAATGGAGCACCGCCACCGAATGCAATCAATTTGCTTCCGGAATTAACAGCAAGCCCAAATAGTGGTGCATTCGGCTGAACTTTTTCAGTTAGGTCTTCGGTGACAACGTTGAAAGTAGCCGCGGTATAGGCTTTTCTAAAAGCCATCTCTAGTGAATGCATAGGTGCCTTATCCATCCGATGAAGCAACGCCGCATTTCCATGGACATCCACGATACTAACTACGACTCCAAGCCCCATTTTACTAGCAGTCTCTTCCGCTAACTGCGCAATATGTTTTAACTCCGTAAACATTTTCTAGTTCCTCTCCATTGTTATTGGTATTAGTGGTGCTGCTATTCGATCAATTGCTTTTTCTTTAACTCTGCCCAAAATTCATCTGGTATTGATTGTTCAAACCAGGCATAGCTCTCAGTTTGTTGTTCAATGGTTCGCGATCCTATACAAACGTTTGCTATCGCAGGTCCCCTTGCTGCAAATTGAATTGCTGCAGCACCTAATGAGATTTCATATGATTTACAAACTTCTTCAAATTTTTGCACTTTTGCGACAATCTCCCGAGGAGCAACCGCATAATCAAATTTGGCACCCTCTGCTGAACCGGTTGCTAGAATCCCAGAACCGAAGACTCGACCGTTGATAATGCCTACTCCGCGAGCATGGCACCTTGGTAACAATTCCCGGCCAGCACTTTGATTTAACAATGTGTAAGTGCCAGCGATTAAAAATGCATTGACATCTACTTGATCTAAAGCGCTCAAACAAACATCAACTTCATTTACTCCAAACCCTATAGCCTTTACTACTTTTTCATCTCTCAATTTGACAAGCGCTTTAGCTGCCCCAGCAACCGCTTCATCGAATCTTGCTTGGTAATCATCTCCATGAGTCCATCTATCTGTGTCGTGAATCAATACGACATCTAAATAGTATGTGCCTAATCTCTGCAGGCTATCTTCAACTTGACGCATAACGCCGTCATAAGAGTAATCAAATTCAATTTTAAATGGGGGTGTATCAACCCAAGGAGCAGAATCGAAAGTTCCAGGTTTTGCTGGAAGTAACGTTCTCCCTACCTTTGTTACTAATTGATAATCTTCCCTTTTCTTGTTGAGTAGAAAATCCATTAAACGATATTCCGCTAGCCCGTGTCCATACATAGGGGCAGTATCGAAAAAACGCACTCCGTCATCCCAGGCTCTTTCAATCAAATTATGAGCAGTGGAAGAATCCATAGGCTTGCCAAAATTACCTAGAGGCACGGTTCCAAAACCCAAGATCGTTGAATCCCAGTTCTGTCCACCAAATTTCGCTCTTACTGAAATTTTAGACATACGCAAACACCTCCTTCCAATTCACTGAAAGTTTGCTACCTCGAAGTTGTAAACAACTTCGAGGTAGCTCACCTCCCCCACCATCAATTTGATGAATTATTTACAAGATCAATAAACTCTGCTGTTGACATGACATCAGCGTATTGAGCTTGCATGTTGCGCAAGCCTTCCCAGTATTGACCGTAACCTTCTGGAGTATCTTTGTCATAAGCTGGATTGCGACCTCCACGATTTAGAGGAATCGCAGTTCCAGAGTCGGCAAGTACGATGACTTTATATCCCAATTCAAAACCATCGCGTGCAGTTGTGGGTACGCAATTACCAGTAGATGATCCATTGATAACTAAATATTCACATTTTGCCTCGAGTAGCCATGAATTAAATGCAGTTTCAAAGAAGCTGCTATTACGATGTTTTTTCAATAGAGCCTCACCTTTAGCCGGTACAAACCCGTCACAGAGGGCACCATCGAATGTTCCGTGATTAAAAGGTGAATCTGGCTTACGCCAAGATGGATACTTCAATCCCCAAATTCCGATGTCATAGCCATTTGGGTCCATACCCCACATAGACCAATTGACAGTGATTCCTTTTTCTCTCGCTAAATCCAAAACCTTTTTTGCTTGAACTAACGTTTCTTCTCCTGAAGGCGCTCCTCCCACGCTTTCTACGTAGTCAGAGCCTTTCTTGGATAGGCAAAGATTTTGAATATCCAAGCAGTGAACAACAGTTCGCTTTAGATCAATCTTGTTTGGGATAATTCTGTTGGAACGATCCACATACTTATCCAGTTTCTCTTGATGCGTTGACATTTTATGCCCTTTCGTTAGTTTGAAATTAATTTATTTTCTTTTTTATCCCCGGTGCTAACTCTCTATCTCTAATTTCCCGCAGCAGACACCTCCTTCGGTGGCACACGAAACTTTGCATACTGCAACGCCCTTGAAGTCCAACAGGAGTTCTGGCCAACTCACGTCATGGACGAAGTACGGGTCAGTTGTGTAGGTACCATCAATTGTGTCTTTGAGGGACTTTGGACCAGGGAAGCCGATGACTTTCCAGCCAATTTGATCTTTGTTACCGCCATATACCGGATCAGAATAAAAACCTTGGCGAACATGCAAACAAAGAGTGTCGAAGAAAGTTTTATCTTGATCGGTATTTCCTTGAAGGCGAGAGTAATAAACTTCGTGGATATCAAAACGAATAGGTTCTGGTTTCGGCCTACCACTTAACTTCTCCAAAATTCTATCTTGAGTCTCTGCAGGACTCTCCTTAAAATTTTTGGATCCAAATTCACCCGCTAAGTGATCTAAGTCTTTGACTCCTTCACGGTACATAGCCTTAAATATTTCATTACTGACTCTAGCGGCAGTCGCATCTCGTCCAGACATTCGCAAAAAACCACTTCCATCTGCCGCGGCATACACGTAGTCAATTCCTGATAGGTAACGATCGATGAAGACGATTACTCGTGCTTCTTTTGCTCCAGGATCATGATCAGTTGGAATGATTCGTGCGGCTGCGGCTTCAATAGTTTCCCACTCATGATCAGTAAAGAAAAGCTTTTTACTTGAGTCCGGATCGATAGTTAGGGGAACAATTTCCCACTCAGATTTCGAGATCATATTTTATTTCCTCCCTAAATTTTTAAGCGGTTCAAGAACAGTTTTCTCAGTTCTGCCCTTTAGATAAACTTTGGCGATGTAATCAGCACAGCGCCAAGAGTGAGCCATGATTGTTAGAGTTGGATTTACTCCCATTGCGGTTGGAAAACCTGCACCATCTAATACAAAAACGTTCTCAGCAGAATGAGCTTGACCCCATTCATTTAGTACAGACTTTCTAGGATCTACTCCCATACGCACAGAACCTTGCTGATGGCAGGAATTTCCAGTGAATTCATCGCCCAGATAAACCGGCATAGTGCGAATAGCGCCGGCTGCCTCAAGGATTTCGACATTTTTGTTGATCTGCCAGCGGCTCATCGCCGTGTCGTTTATGTGAGGCTTATTTGTAATTCGTGCAACGGGAAGCCCCCACATATCTTTCACATCAGGATCCAAATCAACTCGATTACTTTCCTGAGGCATATCCTGAAGGATGAAACCTATTTTCATTGAGTAATTGAAGAAATCTCGATCCGAATCTTTTGCAGCCTGACCCCAACTAGGCTTGCCTGGCATAATCATGTTAATTGGTTGACCAATTTGTGTGGTTGCAATAATGCCACCACCGATATGGCCACGATTCTCATCTGTTTCATAGAATTCCATTGACCCACCGCTTTGATAATTTCCGGTAAATCCATAGAGTGGATCAGTAAAGTCTTTATCAAAAAGTCCTACTGCAAAAATGTATTCGTGGAATGTCGCATTCTTTCCAACTAGTCCTGAATCATTAGCCAACCCATCTGGGAATCTGCGAGATTTAGAAAGTAACATCAATCTTGCAGATTCAATGGAGCCTAATGAAAGAATTACGACGCGCGCTTCTTGTCGAAATTCTATGCCATCTTCATCTACATAGATAACGCCTTTTGCGACCCCTTGATCATCAACAATTACTTCTTTTACAAAGGAATTTGCCCTTACTTCGAAATTTCCTGTTTTGATCGCGTCAGGTATGAATGTCGTGGCTACGCTTGATCGAGTCGCCGTAGGATCTCCATATTGATTCCAGAAACTTGTGCGATTTATTGCTTCTCGCCCCAATGCATTGTCTTTGGTGATGTGAGACATCGGCAATGGGAACGCGTTAATATCAAGTTTTTTGCAAGCGTCATAGAAAGCTTTTCCAAATCGAGTTGGAGGAAGTGGAGCACTTGGATAAGGCTTGCTTCTAAAACCTGCCCCTTTCTCAGCACCGGTTAAGCCTGAAATTCCATACTCCCATTCAACTTTGGTGAGATATGGTTCCAAATGTTCGTATCGGTATGGCCAATCAGCCAAACTTGCGCCGTGTAAATCACCATGGAGACTTCTAAAAATAAAATCCGACGGTCTAGGTCTTGGCGTCCATCCAGCCATGTGGCTAGTTCCGCCGCCAACATTTGAGGGAACAGGCGAGAAATTGAAAATTCTAGCTTTGGAATTTACATCGCTGCGAACAGTGCGGGGCATAAGTTTTACATCTGGCCATAAGTAGCTACGGTTTTGGAACTTAAGTTCGTCTCCGGAATAGTGTTCTTCGTGACGCAACCATGGTCCTTTATCAAATCCAATAACCGTGTAACCCGCCTCGCTCAATACCTTTGCCGCGGGACCACCACCAGCACCTAATCCAACAATGACTACATCAACCGCATCTAACGTGCCCGACTTGTTCATTTCATTTCCCCTTCTAACTCCTTTTTTATTGAGGGTGTAGATGCCTGGCGTCGTAATTACTACGGCGCCAGGCGTCTACTACTGGCTAGTACTTAACCTTTGTGGCTAACTCAGCCTTGATTTGTGATTGGAAGATATCGACATTGCTCTTGTCGACGATCACTGTTGGAACTCGAATGAATTTAGCGACATCCATGCCGAGTACTTTGTGTGCGAACATGGTACGAATCATGGTGCGACCCATATCGGCATAACCAACATTTACTGTTGCAGTCAGATTGCCTTTACGGATTTCGTCCATACCGGAAACAAGTCCATCAGCACCGATAGTGATGATTCCTGACTTGCCATCCCAGTGCTTCAAGCGCGCGGCGTCGATTGCTGCTGATGCTCCAAGTGCCATATCTTCATTTTCGCCGTAGATAGCGTTAATTTTTGGATACTTGGTCAACAAGTCTGCCGCAGCAGTCAAGCCTTTATCGCGAACGTATCCACCGTCAGCGGCTCCAACAATCTTAAGACCAGGGAACTTCTTAATGACAGCTCTAAATCCCTGCTCGCGAAGTTTTGTCCAGTCAGATCCTGCTGGCCCAAGGATCATAATAATTTCGCCTTTTCCTTTAAGTTCCTTAGCGATGTATTGCGCTGCTAAAGCACCGGACTGCCAACGATTGTCATAACTGATGTTTGACACGCTAGATAAGCCAGCTGTTGCATCAGTTGCTTGAGATTTCTGATTCAACTGCTCCGTTGAGTTAAACTGGTAGAACTCAACACCCTTCGCAGAACCTTGCTTATAAAGCTGTTGCATGACTGCAGCCGGAGCAGCAGAGCATACGAACACTGCGTCATACTTCTTGGCAACATAGTTCTGAATGAAGCCCGTTGTTTCCACACCGGAGTGGGCATTATTCAGCGGTGCTTCCTCTGTCCAGACCCACTTTACTCCGTACCGAGTCTCGTAATCTTTCATCTGGTTCCATGCACCCTGTTGTGCAATGGTGTAAGCCTCAGAAAGGATCGGAGGAGCAAAGCCGAGCTTAATTGTCCGACCGTTTACCAATTTACGGATTGCCGCATCTGTAGCTGCAGTGTCAACTGTCGCCGAAGTGCCTGTTAGAGCGTCTTGTTTTAATGTTCCTATGGCATTTGCGGCACTTCCGGTCATTGTTAAGGTCACCAATGAGGCAATAACAGCTAATACCAAAGTCTTTGTTTTTATAGTACTTTTCATTCCGATCCTTTCATTCGATCATTTTCATGATCCTTGTAGTGCATTCTTCTACCCGACGTAGAAGAAATCTATTATTTTTTATTTGTACTTCGCATCAATATTTTCGTTCGCGAGGAGATGACAAGCTGGTTCACTAAAACTGCCAGTAGCAAAATTCCACCAATAAAAATTTTCTGATAGCTTGACGGAACACCTAAAAGGTTGATGATATTTATCGTCATGGCAAGTACTACTTCACCCAGTATTGCTCCCAGTATTCGTCCGCGACCACCCATCAGACTTGCGCCTCCGATGAGTGCGGCGGCTATTGCAAGAACCTCATAACCGCCCCCTAGATCTGGTGGCACCGTGGTATTTCGACCAGCCATGATGATGCCACTGAGAGCAGCACAAACTCCAGAAATCACGTAAGCCAAGATTCGTATGTTTGTAACATTTATTCCAGATTGTCGCGTCGCTAATCTGTTACTTCCTACTGAAAAAAGATGAACTCCAAATTTGGTTTTTTTCAACATCGCTCCCAAAGCGAATGCAACGACTATTGCTATCACCATAGGAACTGTCACTTCGCGATAAATCGGAGCTAGCCCACCGATTTGCTTGTAAGTCTCATCCATATAGCCCACGATCGGGGTGCCTTTAGTCCAGATGAATAGAATTCCAGTGGCAAAAGCCGACATTGCCAATGTTGCTATGAAGTCAGGTAAGCCAACAACTGTGACAAGAAGTCCATTGAGACAACCAACGAAAGCGCCGACTGCTAGTGCGCAAACTATTACTAAGGGTACCGACATTCCTTGCAAGGCCAATTTTGCAACAATTCCTGCACAGAGGGCCATGACGGCGCCAATAGATAAATCAATACCGCCGGATATAAGAACTACGGTCATTCCCATCGCTAACAACATCACAAAATAGCTGCCACTCAAGAAATTTGTAAAGTTTTGTAAGGTAAAGAAAACTTCAACAGTAAATGAGGCAACTCCACCAACGAGAAGTAATAATATAATTACACCTAAAATAGGATCCGACAAAAATTTTTTCATCGAAATGTTAAACCTTTGATTAGCCATGATCTCCCTCCTTTCGAGGAGGTTGTGCTAAAACACGGCTATCAAATCTCGAACGCAATTGACCAATATCCTGAATTTTTTGGTCAAAGATGACGCCGATAATCAGTGCTAAACCACTCACAATTCCGAAAAAGATTGGCTCGACACCTATAAGTTGCAATCCTTGTGCCAATGTTCCGATGAAGAGACCACCAGCCAGGGCAGCCGCCGCCGAACCTCGTCCACCTGCCAGACTTACGCCACCTACGACCGCACCTGCGATTGCCGTAAATTCGTAGCCAAGACCCAGAAAGGCTTGAACTCCACCAAGTCTTGAAGCCAAAAGCACGCCAGCACAACCAGCCAGAGTCCCTGATAATACGAAGGTCGCTAGTTTTACATTGCGAACATTGATTCCCGCGACATTTGCAGCGGCTCCACTATTTCCCATTGCAAAAATTCTTCTGCCCAAGATTGTTTTGAGCAACAAAAATTGCATCAAGAGAATGATTGCTCCCGCGATGAAAAATGAGGTGGGGATACCAAAGAAACTGCCGTATACCAAAGAGGTAAAAAACTCAGATTCTGCTCCGTAGAGCTCTGTAGCCTGGCTCAACACGATGAGTAATCCCCCGGAAATATTGAGTGTCGCTAATGTCGCGATGAAGTCATTTATTCCAAATTTTGTAATAAGAAATCCATTGAGAAGTCCAAAAAATGTACCTGTCGCTACGCCTAGTAAAATTGATAAAGCGGTTGGAAGACCAGACGCCAATGTCCACATTGTTATTCCCGCACTTAATCCACAAACTGTACCGATTGATAGATCGATAGATCCACCAATTATCACAATTGCGGCACCCACGGTGAGTAAAAGAACAGGAACAAGATTTGTGATGTAGTCGCCAACTGTTGCATTAAAAATTGGTACAACAAATTGAAAAAGTGCCACGATTAAGATTAGGAGACCGAAAATTGGAACTCCAGTTATGGAGACACTTCGAAAAAAGAAATTCTTAAATTTCATTTTTTAACCTTTTTCCGGCAGATAAAGCAAGTACTTCCGCTTTGATTTCTACTACTCGGGACTTTTCTATAGAGTTCTGAACATTTTCAATTCTTCCTACTATGGAGCCATTTCTGAGCACTAAAATCTCGTGAGAAAGTTCTAGAAGTTCTTGGATTTCAGATGCAATCACTATTGCAGCCCCACCTTTCGAGGTAAAATCTCGAATAAGTTCGTGGACTTCGGTTTTTGCTGCAACATCAACACCTTGTGTTGGCTCATCAATGATTAAAACTGATGGCTTGGAATTTAGACATCTTGCGACAATTGCTTTTTGCTGGCTTCCGCCACTGAGATTGTTTATCTTTTGATTTACGCTTGGAGTTCGAATTGAAAGTATCTCTTTATACTTGGTCGCTAATTCGCGTTCTTTTTTCCGGCTTATGATAAATCCGAACCTGCTGACACTTGACAAATTAGAAATTGAAATGTTTTCTGCAACCGATAAGCCAGAAATAATTCCTAGTTGCTTCCGATCTTCCGGGAGCATTGCGATACCCGCTTTGTAGGCAAAAGCAGATGATTTGAAATTAACTTCCTTGCCCTTTAAAAAAATCTGACCAGAAGTTCGGGTATCAATTCCCATGATCACTCTTGCTAACTCTGTTCTGCCGGCGCCCGCCAATCCAGATATCCCTATAACTTCACCAGCATGCAAGCTAAAAGAGATATCTCGAAGCACGCCTGCTCGACTTACTGCATGCAGACTTAGAACCTCAGGTCTATTGGACTTATCATCTTTTTGTAAACGATCATTTTTGGTTCTCAAGCCTGCTTCATTTGATTGGATTCCAAACATTAAGTTTGTAATTTCTCCTACTGTGGAATTTTCTAAATTTAGAGATTCAAGCGTTCTGCCGTCACGGAAAATGGTGGCAACGTCTGCAAGGCCATGAAGTTCATCTAAATGATGGGTTACCCAAATGAGACCGACACCTCTGCTACGCAAATTACGCATATGATCAAATAAGTGAAGGCGTTCTTCTTCTTCCAAGCCAGACGTTGGTTCGTCTAGAATTAAGATCCGAGCATCAAAAGTCAAAGCTTTAACAATCTCGATGACTTTCTTTTTCAAAGCTCCAAATTCGCTAATCGGGATATCAAGCTCATCCTTTGATATTCCAAATATTTGGGCAAGTTCAATAACTTCATTTTTCATTTTTTTGCGATCTAGCAATACCTTCATGCCTGCTCGCTCAATAATTAATTCCCGGCCTAGAAAGATATTTTCAAGTGTCGTAAGTGCGGGTACCAAAGAGAGCTCTTGGTAGATAGTGGTAATACCTGACTTAATCGCGTCCCTTGGATTTCGAGGTGCTAGTGCAGAGCCTTCTAGAAGAAACTCTCCAGAATCTGGTTGCGTAACTCCGGAGAGGATTCCAATCAAAGTAGATTTGCCAGCTCCATTGCCGCCCAAGACGGCATGGATTTCACCTTTTCGAACCTGAAGACTCGCGTTTTCAAGTGCAGCCACTCCCTGGTAACTCTTACTAATTTGGCGAATATCAAGGATGATCGGGGCCGACCGAGTAGTCGATAAAGCAGTGGGAAAACTCATTTTGGCACCTATCCCTTTCTATCTAATTTCTTCAGTTTGACCTGGAAGCCGGGAGACCTCTCGATTCATTTGAGCAAACAATATGTTGAAGCAACAACATATGCAAGAGATTGGCAAGTATTTATCGCAAGTTTCGCCAAAAACTTAAATAATCCTGAGTGGCGCTATTTACCTATATAAGGCAAAATACGACAAATCTCATCCTATGGGGCTTGATTTCAAGGTAATTTGGGCAATCGACGCTCATGTTCAATTGTGGCGGCATCCGGTAAATTCCATATTTCTTCCCCTTATGCTAGTTTGTAGTTTTAATCAACAAATTATTGAAAAAGGATTGAGGTCCAAGATGTATCTGACACCGACCAAGGCTGACAAGTTTTCCTTTGGGCTATGGACCGTGGGGTATAACGGCACCGACCCTTTTGGGGGGCCGACTCGAAAAGGGCTTGAAATAGAGGATGTCGTGACCAAATTGGCCGAAATTGGGGCGTATGGCCTGACCTTCCACGATGATGATTTATTCCCGTTTGGCTCATCAAATCAGCAGCGAGAGACCATGATCCAACGGCTAAAGAAAATCCTGGCAGAGACCGGGATAGAGATACCGATGGTCACCACTAACCTCTTTAGCGCTCCCGTCTTTAAAGATGGTGCATTTACTTCCAATGACCGCGGGGTGCGCCGCTTTTCATTGCGGAAAGCATTTCGACAGCTAGACCTCGGCGCTGAATTAGGCGCAAAGACATTTGTAATGTGGGGTGGCCGTGAAGGTGCGGAATACGACCATGCTAAGAATGTTTCGGGTGCCATTGAAAGATATAGAGAAGCGCTAAACATCTTTGGTGAATATGTAACAGACAAAAAATATGACATTAGATTTGCAATTGAGCCAAAGCCAAACGAGCCACGGGGCGACATATTATTGCCGACGCTAGGTCATGCAATAGCTTTTATTAACACGCTAGATCGACCTGAGCTTTTTGGGGTAAATCCTGAAGTCGGGCACGAGCAAATGGCAGGATTAAACTTCACAGCAGGAATTGCCCAGGCCATCGAACATAAGAAGTTATTTCATATAGATCTAAACGGGCAACGGGGAATCAAATATGATCAGGATTTAGTATTTGGACACGGCGATCTTATGAATGCTTTCACGCTTATTGATCTTCTGGAAAATTCTGGTCCTAATGGAACTCCAGCTTATGACGGTCCTCGACATTTCGATTACAAGCCAAGTCGTACCGAAGATTACGAAGGAGTTTGGGATTCTGCACGTGCAAATATGAGGAACTATCTGATTTTCAAGGAGCGCTCCAAAGTATTCCGTGCGGATCCAGCAGTTCAGCAAGCGTTACGGAATTCAAGAGTATCTGAAATTAGTATACCTACATTAAACCCAGGTGAAAATTACAATGAACTAATTGCGGACCAAAGTTCATTTGAAGAATTTAACACGGATGAATATTTCAACGGTAAAGGTTTTGCTTTTGTCAGATTAAATCAGTTAGCACTTGAACATCTTCTTGGAGTGAAATAGCAGATGTTTGTTTAGGGCGTAATGCACCGTTTCCTGTAAATTCGTCAGCTCCACAAAGCGCGGCCCATCGTGCGCGCGGGCATCGGTCACTGCCAGATTTTGGCGCCGTTGTTGTCTCATTTATCTATGACTACAAATGGATGGAAGAGCTTGGGGTTTATTACTTTCATGCCTTCTGTCAGGTGTGTGGTGATTATGTGCTGGAGCGCCCCGGGAGAGAGGCGGATATGTTTGCCGATATTCACAATATTAATTGCGGGTAGTTACGCAGAGTCACAAATGCAAAGTGGCCCCACGTAACTAGCGTGAGGCCACTTGGTGTGCGTACCACTGGCGGGAATCGAACCCGCTACACTTCCCATAGTTGGTGGGGTGCTCTATCAAATGAGCTACAGCGGTACGCAAGGCTGAACCTAAGTCAGTTACGAAAACTGATTTAGTTTTTTTCTTTTCGTGTGGATATCTTTTAATCACCGGGGCCGATTCAAAAAACCCTTTATCTTTCATCTTTAGCCCTACCCTTACGATATGTCTTTCAAAAGGATTGTCTTACTGATCGCCCTCTTTATTAACGCAATCTGTATCTACACCTACTTCTCCAACATGGTCACAACGGGTAACAGAAGCGCTAACGGATTTATGGCCGTGTTTTTCATCCTATTTTTGGGGTTATTGAATGGTGGCCTGTTTATCATTTATTACGTGAAGAGATTCTCATTCATTCGAGCCGGTCTGCTCATTGCAGTATTTCCGATTATTTGTGCTTTCTTATATTCGGTTATCAAGGGTGGGTCGATGTTTGATGAGGGCTCAGGTGGCGGTGGTTATCTCTGGTTTTTAATGGCCAGCCTGCCCTTAGGTCTGCTCTTTATTCTGGTTGGCCTGATTGTTAAATTAGTGGGCAGGACGTTTGGGTACTGCCGATCCAGGAATCACTTGATGTTGCGCTCTTAATGGACTCGGCGTTGGCCTTTACTGGCTCTCAAAAGTAGATCTGGGGCCATAGCCATCTTGGATGATGGGATCTAAGAGCAATGCTTTCGAAAATAGTTTGAAATTGGTAGCGCCTTTTTGCAGGTTAAATGGAATGCTTTCCCCACCGCAAGGGGCGATCCCTGCCCCGTTGAATTCCTAGGAGGAATGATGAGACGTTCGAAATCTGTGGCAGCGCTGCTGTCACTGGCATTTATTCTCAGCGCTTGTAGTTCAGGTGCCGAAGATGAAGCCGGTTCAGGTGCCCAAGCGCAAGAAGGCGCACTCGCTGCTTACGATGAATCAAAAGCTGGTGGAACACTTCGCTTAGTAGCAAAGGGAGCAGCCGGAACTCTAGATCCACACATTAACTACACGCTGCAATTCTGGCAGCTCTATCAGGCTACATACGACGGTCTTCTTGCATTCCGCAAAGTTGATGGTCCAAAGTCATTTGAAATTGTTCCTGACTTAGCAGAAGCTCTTCCTGAAGTAAGTGCTGATGGAAAGACTCTCACATTTACTCTTCGCTCTGGAATTAAATTCTCAGACGGCCGCGATGTCACTGTGGCAGATGTTAAAGCATCATTTGAGCGTATCTTCAAAGTCTCATCACCAACAGCTGGTGGTTTCTATAACGGAATAGTTGGAGCAGATAAGTGTCTAGCAACTCCAGCTACCTGTAATTTAGATAAGGGAGTCGTTGTAGATGCAGCAACAAATAAGATTGTAATTAATCTAACTGGTGCTGATGCAACAATTAAATACAAGTTGGCACTTCCACACGCTGTGGTACTGCCTGCTGATGCGCCAAGCAAAGATGCTGGCTCAGATCCAATTCCAGGAACTGGCGCCTATGCATTTGCTTCATATGATCCAAACAATGAATTAAAGATGGTTCGCAACACCCACTTCGTTGAGTGGAACCGTGAGGCACAGCCTGCTGGTTATCCTGACGAAATTGTTTACTCCTTTGGTTTAACGGCCGAAGCGCAAGTAAATGCCATCAAAAATGATCAGGCTGACTGGATGCTCGATCCAATTCCAGCAGACCGTTTATCTGAGCTCGGCACCGAGAATGCTGACCAGATCAATGTCCATACCCTTACAGCGATGTGGTACTTACCAATGAATAACAACATCGCACCATTTAATAACGTTAAGGCGCGTCAAGCAGTTAACTACGCCCTCGATCGTAATGCGATGGTCAAAATCTTCGGTGGAGAACAACTAGCATCACCTGCTTGTACCTTCTTACCACCAGGATTCCCAGGGCACGCTGACTTCTGTCAGTACACAAAGGGTGCAGATACAGCGTCACCTGCCAAGGAATGGGTTGAGCCAGATCTAGAAAAGGCAAAGGCTTTAGTAAAGGAATCTGGAACTCTCGGCCAGAAAGTCGGCGTTGTGGTCTCAGATGATGAAGTTAATAAGCAGATGGGTGAATATGTCCAGAGCGTATTAAATCAAATTGGATACAAGGCGACGTTAAAGCCAATTTCTTCAAATATCCAATTTACCTACATCCAAAATACAAATAACAAGGTTCAAATCTCGCTATCCCAGTGGTATCAAGATTTCCCTGCTGCAATGGACTTCTCATATATCTTGCTTGGTTGTGAATCATTTACACCAGGTTCAGATTCCTCAATCAACATGGCTGGTTACTGCAATAAGGATATAAATAAGCGCATGATCGCTGCCATGGACTTAGCTGTAACCGATGAGGCTGCTGCTAACAAAGAGTGGGGCGTAATTGATAAGGACATCATGGATGAGGCTCCTGTAGCTGTTGCCTTTACACCAAAGCAAGTTGACTTCTTGTCAAAGCGTGTAAAGAACTACAACTTCTCGAAGCAGTTCTACATGTTGGTAAGCCAGCTACAGGTTAAATAACCAGTCGCTCGCTAATTAACAAGAAGAAAAAGTAAGCAAGTCCTAGGTAGAGTGGGTGTATGACTGATCGTGAGCCAGCAGTGCAAGTTCTTTCCGAAAGTCCTGGAAGAATTGCACGAGAAACGCTGGCTCACGATCGTCGTACTTGGATAGCCTCAGCGCTACTTTTATTTATAGTTGTCTTAACTTTGTCGGCGCCTCTATATGCCACCTATGTTTCAAAGACCGATCCCTTCGTCTCCTCAATTAATGGAACGACTGTCATTGATGGGCAAGAGGTGTCAGTTCTCCAGCAATCAACAGAAGGTCTGAGAATTGGTGTCAATCCCATCGGACCAACCTGGCGCATCGGCTCCTACGCACTTGGCGCCGATAACCAAGGCCGCGATGTTGCAGCCAGACTTCTATACGGTGGCACCAATACCTTGCTCATTGGTTTTACGGCAGGTTTTCTAACGATAACGATCGGCACTTTGTTAGGAGTCATCGCCGGGTACTCAGGTAAATTTGTTGACTCATTTATCTCTCGTATTTTAGATGTGATCTGGGCATTTCCGGTCTATCTACTCTCTATCTCGCTCTCGGTGGTTTTATTAACGAGTGGTTTTAAATGGGGACCAATTTCACTCGAAGCAGGTTCGCTCTATCTTCCGATATTTATTATTGGACTTGTCTATGTGCCCTATGTTGCGCGCCCAATTCGTGGACAGGTAATTGCGCTACGCGAGCGTGAATTTGTTAAGGCTGCTATCGGAAGTGGCGCTAAGAGTAGTCAAATTATCTTCCGTGAAATTCTGCCTAATGTTATTCCGAGTGTTATCGTTTTTATTCCAATGATGGTCGCCCTTGCCATGTTAACTGAATCTGCGCTCTCTTTCCTATCTATAGGCGTTCAACCACCTGATGCATCTTGGGGAACAATCATTAAGGATGGACTCGGCTTGCTCTACACCCGCCCACTTGTTGCACTTTTGCCGGGTTTACTAATAGTAATTACGGCAGTCTCGCTAAATTTACTTGGTGATGCAGTTCGCGATGCGCTAGATCCAAAGGCCCGTATGCGAGGTGCTGTGTGATTGCCTTTATCGCAAAGCGATTTAGCGCAGCCATCTTTGTATTAACCTCAATCAGCATTCTCGTTTTTCTCATCTTCTTTGCAACACCTGGCGTCGATCCAGCTGCGCGAATCGCTGGCCGCAACGCTAGCCAAGAAACGTTGGCTCAAGTGCGCGCAACCTTTGATTTAGATAAACCACTTCCCGAGCGTTATCTCTCAATGATGGATCACCTCTTTATTCAGCGCGATCTAACATCATATGTAAATCGTGGTGAAGAAGTTTGGCCGCAACTTATTCAGGCAGTCCCAGCAACTCTCTCGCTAGTTATTGGCGCTTCAATTATCTGGTTGCTACTGGGAATAGGCCTGGGCGTAACCGCTGCGGGAATGCGTAAATCTTGGATAGATCCAGCGATCGGCGTTGTCGGAATTATTGGCGTCTCGCTACCAGTTTATTGGCTGGGCGAAGTTGTAAATCTAATAACGCAAGGAAGGCTTCATGACACCGCTTTCCGCTGGGTCCCCCCGTTAGGTTATGTACCTCTAACGGAAAATCCAGGTCAATGGTTTCTCTCACTTCTTTTTCCTTGGCTAACGCTCTCACTTTTATATGCGGGTATATATATCCGAGTTATCCGCGGTGAGATTGTTGGCTTGATGCAGGAGGATTTCGTTAAGACCGAGCGCGCAAAAGGTGCGAGTGAAAAACGGATTCTTTTAAAACACTCCAGCCGAATGAGCCTTATTACCGTGGTCTCACTCTTTGGCCTTGATTTTGGCGCACTCGTTGGCGGATCAGCTCTTCTTACAGAAGTTGTATTTGGAATCCAGGGCGTTGGGCGATTGACCTTTACTGCGCTGCAGAATTTTGATCTCCCCCTAATTATGGCAACTGTTATGTATGCCGCTTTCTTTATCGTTATCGCAAACGCGGTTGTTGATGTTCTCTATGCCTGGCTAGATCCACGGGTGCGCCGTGGCTAAATTACTCGAAGTAAAAGATTTAAACGTCACCTTCCGTACTCGCAAAGGCTTGGTGCGCGCGGTTAACAATCTCTCTTTCTCAATTGACGCCGGTGAGGTACTTGGAATCGTTGGTGAATCTGGTTCAGGCAAGAGCGTTTCGATGGGCGCTGTTATGGGACTGATCAAAGATGACAACGCCGAAATTACTGGTGAAGTCTTATTTCAAGGTGAAGATTTATTAAAGAAGAGTGATCCTGAACTTCGCGCGGTTCGGGGTAAAGATATTGCGATGATCTTCCAAGATCCCATGACGGCCCTTACCCCGGTTTATACAGTTGGTTGGCATATCCGTGAACAGTTGCAACTACATAGCTCGATCTCAAAGCAGGCAGCGCGGGCGCGCGCGATTGAACTTCTTGATGAAGTTGGTATCCCAGATCCAGCAAAGAGAGTTGATCAATATCCACATGAATACTCTGGTGGAATGCGCCAGCGCGCCATTATTGCGATGGCGCTATCGCTAAATCCAGCACTTCTGATTGCAGATGAACCAACAACTGCGCTAGATGTAACTATCCAAGCGCAGATCCTTGATCTACTTGAGCGCCTTCGCAAGACTCATAACTCTTCAATTATCGTAATCACTCACGATATGGGTGTTGTCTCTGAGATTGCTTCACAGGTATTGGTTATGTATGCCGGCCGCGCAGTTGAGCGTTCGAGTAAAGATTCGCTCTTTAAATCTCCGCAACATCCGTATACAAAAGGTCTAATGAACTCAGTTCCGCGCATCGACCGTGCACGTACATCGCGACTAGAAACAATTTCTGGTCAACCAGCATCGCTTTTAAATCTTCCAGTCGGCTGCGCATTTCAAGCACGTTGCCCGCAGGTAAAGCCAGCTTGTTCTAGCGTCCCACCTTTTATTGCAGATAGCCAAGGTTTTGGTGCAGCGTGCATTCTGCTAGAAGAGGGTGTCCGTTAAATGTCAGAGCTACTTCAGATAAAAAACCTCTCTAAAATTTATAAGACTGCAGGAGGTTCTCTTTCTGTGCGAAAGAGCTCAGTCTCAGCTCTGGAAGACGTTTCATTTTCAGTTTCACAAGGCCAAACTTTAGGAATTGTTGGCGAATCCGGATGTGGAAAATCAACGCTAGGTCGAGTGATTTCAAGGCTTGATACACCCTCTGCTGGTGAGATTATTTATAAAGGTGAAAATATTGCTGGTAAGTCACTATCGGCGATGCGTCCACTGCGTAAATCGATTCAGTTTATTTTTCAAGATCCTTATGCATCCCTAAATCCACGTCGCCAGATTGGCGCAATAGTTGAAGAGCCGCTGCGCATCAATGGTGTCTCCAAAGAAGAGCGCAGATCGCAAGCACAGGCTCTGTTAGAGCGAGTTGGGCTAGATAAAGGTTCTTACGAAAAGTATCCGCATGAGTTTTCAGGTGGTCAGCGCCAGCGCGTGGTTATAGCCCGTGCCCTTACTCTTAAACCAGAGTTGATCATTGCAGATGAGCCAGTAAGCGCACTTGATGTCTCGATTCAAGCGCAGGTCTTAAACCTCTTCAAAGAATTACAAGAAGAACTTGGCTTAACCTACATATTTATCGCCCACGACCTTGGCGTAGTTCGCCATATTTCAGATCGCATCGCGGTGATGTATTTAGGACGCATCGTTGAGATCGGTAGCGTCGAAGAGATTTACTCTGACCCCAAGCACCCATATACCAAAGCACTTTTGTCAGCTAACCCACGTATCGGTGAAAACGGTGCAAGTAGCCGTCAAATTCTTGTCGGAGATATTCCATCGCCGCTTAACCGCCCTAGTGGGTGCTCATTTCATACCCGCTGTCCGATCGCAAAGCCAGAATGTGCAATCAACAGCCCAGCACTTCGTGATATTCGTGGCGTGGATGTGGCCTGCGATTTAATCTCTTAAAAGTTAATGGTTAAAGATTAAAGGGACGCGGACAAGCAGCAAGCTTTGGAACTCGCAATTTGGCAATTACTGTTCCTGTGCTGGGATGAACGTTCTGTGCAATGCCCAGATCGCAAGCAACAGATAGAAAGATAAAGGCATCTTCAATCGTAAATCCCCAATGGTCTACCAATAATCCGGCTGCTTGTTCGCAGGCAATCCGCATCGCCGCTTCGATATCTTGTACTGCAACCCCATGTGTAATCCAGCAGCCATCTAATTCGGTTACAGGAAAATCTGTCGTAATCGCTTTGATGACTTCAACTTTTATTAAGACATCACCGCCGATCTCAACACCGGTACCGGAGATTTCACCATCGCCCATGGCTGCATGCATATCTCCAATGCCAAGTAGCGCACCTGAATGTTTGACGGGCAGATAAATTGTTGAACCAACTTTATTCATGTTGTTATCTAAGTTTCCACCGTGCTTACCTGCTGGCATAGTGGCTATTTCTCCAGATTCAGGTGCAACCCCGATTACACCCAACATAGGCGCTGCTGGAAATGAAACGTGTTCGTTCATCGTTACAACGCCATCGACCACTTTAAAGAATCTGCCGTAAGGACCTTTTAAAAGGTGTGAAAGCTGGCCTTCTCCTTCAAAGCAGCGCGCAACACCACGTTCTTGGGTAATGATTTCCAAAATAGTAACTGCCAAAGTATCGCCTGGTTCGGCGCTCTTTACATAGATCGGCCCAGTGGCTGGGTTTACTTTGGAGTCATCAATATCTTTTGTGAGATCGGCGTCAACGATGACTTGCCCGGCAAAGCAATCCCAGGTTTGGAGATGTATTAACTCACCTGGTTCAACGGTAAGCACCGGCTGATGGGTACTAGCGAAACTATAGGTGTGATGATCGCGCGAGAGGTAATGATTGGCGCTCTTAAATGACTCTGGCAACATGTGAGAAAGATAGCGAGTTCTAGGACTTTAATCACTATGCAACCGCCACATATTGATGCACAATTACGGCATTCGTTTCAGAGGCTAAATTTTCAACGCTTTAATCTAAGTAGGAGGAAAAGTGAAGTATCAGGCAGATCACCACATTACCAAAGACCAACATGTCTGGGCATTCGCCGCAGATATGCAACCAGTGCTTCGCGTTAAAGCTGGTGCAACTATTCATCTTGAAACTTGGGATTGCTTTACCGGACAAGTTCAGAGCGAAGCAGATACAGTTGAAAAACTTGATTTAAATCGCGTTAACAGCGCAACTGGTCCAATATTTGTAGAAGGTGCGATGCCTGGAGATTCACTTGCAGTCACTCTAAAAACAATTGATCCGGGTCCTCAAGGTGCTGGCATGGTGATCCCTGAATGGGGACAGTTGATTCACAAATCAAAATCACCAGTAACTAGAATCTTTAAAGTAAGCGATGGCATCGTGACCATGAATGAGAAGGTTTCGTTCCCAGCAGTTCCAATGCTTGGAGTAATTGGTGTTGCACCTGAATCTGGTGCCATCGCAACCTTTGAAGCAGGCCGCCACGGTGGAAATATGGATGATCACTTCCACCGCAAGGGTGCAACGCTTTACATGCCAGTTTTTCAAGAAGGCGCACTTCTTGCTATTGGTGACATGCATGCATCAATGGGTGATGGAGAAATCTCCGGTACCGGTGTTGAAATCGGCGGAGATGTTGTGATTTCAGTAGATGTTATAAAAGGTGTAGCAGGTGGCTGGCCAGTAACTGAAGATGCCGACTCGTTCTATACCCACGGAACAACTCCTGGCGACTTAGATGCGGCGATGACTATCGCATGCGAAGAGGCGGCAAAGATTCTCGTTGATCAGTGGGGATTTACTATCGAAGATGCCTTTATCTTCCTCTCTGTCCAAGCAGATCTCGGTGTTGCACAGGCGTGCCATCCATCTCCTGGCACCAAGATCGCGCGCGTGCGCGTTCCAAAGTTAAAATCCAATCCCCGACCATTTAAGGTGCTGCTATGAGTGAAATGATGAAATGGGAGCATGGCAACACTTGGTATCGTGTAGTTGGCGATCTCAAGAACGGTAAGACACCATTGCTGGTTTTACACGGTGGACCTGGCGCCGGCCATAACTACTGCATCCCAATCGCTGAGTTAATCGCACAAACTGGACGCGCCTGCATTCTCTACGATCAAATCGGTTGCGGTAATTCAACGCACTTGCCAGAGGCGCCAAAGGAATTCTGGACGCCAGAGTTATTTATGCAAGAGCTCGTTCTCTTAACCGAACATCTGGGCATCGCAGATAACTATGCAATCATCGGTCAATCTTGGGGCGGTATGTTGGGAATGCAATTTGCAATCACACGTCCGGCTGGTCTTACATCTCTAATCGTTGCAGACTCCCCCGCAAGCATGGACGTCTGGGTCTCTGAAGCAAATAAGTTGCGAGATCTACTTCCGCCAGAAGTTCAGGCAACGCTACTTAAACATGAAGCAGATGGCACAACTGATAATCCAGCATATGAAGCAGCCGTAACTGTTTTCTATGATCGCCATCTCTGTCGCATCCCACAACCACAATGCATGATTGACAGTTTTGCTCAATTAGCAGCTGAACCAACTGTTTATCACACGATGAATGGCCCAAGTGAATTCCATGTTATCGGCTCTCTAAAGACATGGGACATCCGAGCTGATCTAGCAAAGATCAATGTGCCGACACTTCTAGTTTCGGGACAATTTGATGAGGCGACTCCAGCGATGGTTAGCGAGATTCATTCATTGATTCCAGGATCAACTTGGGAACTCTTTCCCGAGTCATCTCACACACCGCATCTCGAAGAGCCAGCGCGCTTTAAGCGAATCATTGGTGATTGGCTAGATAGCCACGCTTAAAGTTTTAAACAGTCTTACAACCTAAGGAGTAGAAGATGCCTAACAACAAATCATTATCTTTTGGTGGTCACGCGCTCGTTTGGGCTGGGGATTGGACTGAAGCAAGTGCTCGCAGCGCTGCAGCAAGTGCTCAGCGTGCTGGCTATGACTACATCGAAATGTTGATGATTGATCCAGACTCTATTGATGTGGCTATGACAAAAGATGTTCTAGCCGAACATGGATTATTTGCTACCGCATCTCTTGGTCTTTCTCCTGCAACTGATGTAACAAGTACAGATCCGTCAATTGTGAAAAAAGGGGATGAACTACTTAGAAAAGCTGTAGATAAACTTCACGCCCTGGGATCTGCTGAACTTTGTGGTGTTATCTACAGCAATTTGGGCAAATATCCGGGCCCTGCCTCACCTGAAAATCGGGCTAACTCAATTGCTGCCATGCAAAGACTTGCTGATTACGCCGCTGATAAAGGAATTAACATAAGCCTTGAAGTTGTAAACCGATATGAAACAAATATTATGAATACGGCAAAGGAAGGGCTTAAGTTTCTTGAGTCCGTCAATCGCCCAAATGCCTATCTACACCTTGATACCTATCATATGAATATCGAAGAAGATGGAATGTCAGCAGCGGTGTTAGAAGCCGGGGATGCACTTGGTTATGTCCATATCGGTGAAAGCCACCGAGGTTATCTTGGCGCGGGAAATGTTGATTTTGATACATTCTTTGGCGCGCTAAAGAAGATAAATTACAAAGGTCCAATTACCTTTGAGTCATTTTCTTCAGTAGTTGTCGATCCTGAACTTTCTAACGCGCTCTGTATCTGGCGCAACCTTTGGGAAGATTCAGATGACTTGTCGGCCCATGCCCTGAAATACATGAAGGCTCGCTATAGCTAATAGAGCTATAGCGTGGACTAGGACAAGTAATTTGGGGCGGAAGAACTAGTTCTTCATTACGCCAAGGATATTTTCAACGAAGATAAAGACCGCGAGTAATATGACAAACCAGCCAAAGGCGCTTTTTAATTTCTGGGCTTTAACTCGATGGGAGAATATAGAGCCCACCAGTGCGCCCAAGGATGTTCCAATAAGTGCGGGCAGAATTATCTTGAAATCAAAAGCGATATCAGTATTAAGTGATACCAATGACTCACTATCAAATCTGAGGACATACCCCGAAAAAGCTCCGAGGCAATTGGTAATTCCTATGACAAATGAGGTTGCGATGGCATCTTTTATGGCTAGGCCGCCAAAGAGAACTAGGGCAGGGACAACCATAAATCCGCCGCCAACACCCACGGTGCCAGTAATGAAGCCAACGAGTGCGCCATTTAAAATTAGGCGGTGGGTAATGGGCCTATGTGTAGTCTCTGTTTCCAAATCGTTTCGGCGGCGAATCATTGCAATTCCAGTTACTGCCATGATCAATGAAAATGTGAAGAGCAGGATCTCACTCGGTAGATGAGATCCAACTTGCCCGCCCACAAAGGCGCTGAGCATTCCTGAGATTCCAAAGATAAATCCAGTGCGCCATTGGATGTGACCACGCTTTGCGTGGCCAATAAGACCGAATGCAGTAGCTACTGCAACGACAATAAGGCTGGAAGCTATCGCTTCCACCGCCGGCATATGTTCCACATAGAGAAACAGCGGAGTCGTCATGATGGAGCCGCCGGCGCCAAGCAGGCCCATGATTAATCCAATTAATACGCTAAGTGATAAAACAAGCATTGTCTTTAGTGCCTATTAAATGTGGTGATTCGAGTCGGAGGCGCGTATTCCTTGCTTGTGATAAATCTCGAGCGTCTTTCTAAATGGAATTACTCCATACTGATCGGCTAACTTCTGCCACTCAACAGATAGCTCAGCAACAATTTGGGGATTGGCACCCGAAAGATCCTTCAATTCATTTCTATCGGTTGTTAAATCATAGAGTTCCCATTCCCAGTCATACTGGCGAACTAACTTCCACTTGCCTTTGATAATTGCGCCATTACCAATGTGCTCCCACCACAATTGTGAACTCTGGGTATCTGAACTTTGAAGAGCGGGCAACATGCTGCCCCCCACAAGAGGTTCTAGCGCATTTCCATTAAGGCTTGCTGGGTATGTGACGCCAAGTGCGTCATAGAGAGTTGGAGCAACGTTTACTAACTGGAAAGTGCTGGTATTTACTTTGCCACAGTTTAGCTTGCCTTCTGGCCAGTGAATGATGAAAGGTGACATAACGCCGCCTTCATGTGTGTAACGCTTATAAAGTCGAAATGGTGTGTTGGAAACATTTGCCCAGCCAACACCGTAACTTGCATAGGTGTCTTCTCCCCCAGGCATAACATCTGGATCATTTCCAAGAACAACTTTGCGGCCATCGCGAGTGCGTGTGCTTATTAAGTTCTTAGCGCGACGAAATTCTGAAATATCATCAAGTGGCAAGGCCTCGGCACACGCCCCATTATCTGATAGGAAGATAATGATGGTGTTATCCCATTCGTTATTCTTTTCCACTTGATCAAGAATCTTGCCTATCGCTGTGTCCATCTCTGTGACCATCGCTGCATAAACTTCCATGCGCCGTGCTTGCCACTTCTTCTCTGGCTCTTCTTCCCAAGCCAGAACTCGCGCATCGCGTGGACTTAACTCTGTCTCTTTAGGGATGATGCCCATTGCTTTCTGTCGCTCTAGTCGTTTTGCTCTGATGGCATCCCAACCTGCGTCATAGGTGCCCGCATATGACTTGATCGTCTCTTCTCTTGCGTGAAGTGGCCAGTGCGGAGCGGTGAAAGGAACGTAGAGGAAATATGGCTTATCACTTGGTCGCTCTTTAATGAACTTGGCGGCCTCAGTTGCGATTGCATCTGTGTAGAAAAAGTCAGGGTTCTTATCTGCCTCTAATTCAACATTTTCTAAGCCGCGAGTAAGTGTGCCCGGGCGGAAATATGTTGCGCAGCCATCTAGCGTGCCAAAGAAATTATCAAAGCCTCGATCAGTTGGCCAAGCACCGTTTGGCACATTTGGACTATTGGTGAGGTGCCATTTACCTGTGATTGCGGTGATGTAACCATTTGATTTCAAAACTTCGGCAATAGTTGCACAGCGAGTATTTAAGTTGCCTGCATATCCACCTTCTGCGGCATTGCTACCAGTCAAAATACCAATTCCGGTTTGGTGCGGATGAATGCCAGTAAGTAATGAGGCGCGGCTTGGGCTGCATCGTGGGGTGTTATGAAAATTTGAGAGTTTTACGCCACTGCCAGCCAGGCGATCTAGGTTAGGGGTGCGTATCTCCCCGCCGTATCCACCAATGTCAGAAAAGCCAAGGTCGTCAGCTAAGAAAATAATTACATTGGTCGCCTTGCTTTGCATATTCATCTCCCTCTCGATTGTTTTTAACTACTGAATAGCCAGATAGGCATTCATTACCATGTTCTTATTTTCATAAATATTCATAATCTGCCGGAAAGGAATTACTCCGTTCGTCTTAGCGATTTCTTCCCATTTAGCAGTGAGTTCTTTAACAACTTCAGGGTGTTTGGCGCTTAGATCTGTTATCTCACTTCTATCTGTATCAATGTCATAGAGTTCCCAAGGGAAGTCATATTGACGAACTAGTTTCCACTTGCCACTTCGCAGAGCGGCATTGCCGCAGTGCTCCCACCATAAAGTTGGATTGGAAACATCTGCTCCTTTCCACGCACCGAACATGCTCTGTCCGACAAGTGGGGGCAGCTTCACGCCGGCACGCTCACTTGGATATTTAGCACCAAGTAGTTCTAATAGCGTTGGCATCACATCAGTTAATTGGAAGGGCTGCTCAAAAATCTCTCCAGTGCGAAGTTTTCCCTTTGGCCAGTGCGCCACAAATGGGGAAGCAACTCCGCCTTCATGTGCCCATAATTTGAATAATTTAAATGGGGTATTGGATAAGTTGGCCCAGCCGCGACCATAACTTTGATAGGTCTCTTCTCCACCCGGCATAAGAAGTGGATCATTTCCGATTCGAACGTCTCGGCCATCTTTAGTTTTCTTGCGCACGATGTCACTGCGCTCTCTAAAATCTGAAAGCTCGCCAAAAGGCATTGGATCAGCTGATGCCCCGTTATCTGCCAAGAACAGAACAACAGTGTCTTCCCAATCACCATTTGCTTTAATCTGATCAAGTACTCGACCGATTGCTTGATCCATCTCGGTGACCATCGCTGCATAAACTTGCATGCGACGAGCTTGCCATTGGTGGTTCGCCGCATCTTCCCAGCTAGGAACGCCTTCATCTCGTGGGCTTAACTCTAGGTATGAAGGCAGAAGCCCTAAATCTTGTTGGCGCTTTAGCCGACTTTTGCGCAACTCATCCCAGCCCACGTCGTAGACGCCGTCATACTCTTTGATGGTTTTTTCTCGAGCATGCAGCGGCCAATGTGGCGCCGTAAATGGAACATAGAGAAAATATGGCTTCTCGGCGCTTTCTGATTTATGATTTTTTAAAAATGCAACAGATTCATCTGCAATCACATCGGTATAGAAGAAATCTTTGCGCTCTGCTTCGTGATCAATATTTTCTGTGCCACGCGTTAGCGTTCCTGGTTGATAGAAGCTTCCGCATCCAGTCATGGTTCCCCAGAACGTGTCGAAGCCGCGAGCAGTTGGCCAGGCATCATCAGGGATGTGATTGCTCGGAGTTAAATGCCACTTGCCGCGGATTGCAGTAGTAAATCCTTCTTGCTTTAGAACTTCGGCAAGAGTGATGCAGCGATCATTTAACTTGCCGGTGTAACCACCATCGGCTGAATCATCCTTAGCAAGAATTCCCATACCTGCTTGGTGGGGATGTAAACCGGTAAGAAGTGATGCCCGGCTTGGGCTACAACGTGGCGTATTGTGAAAGTTGCTCATCCGAACACCGTTTGCAGCCAGTGCATCGATATTTGGAGTCTTTATCTCACCGCCATAGCATCCCAAATCTGAGTAACCCAGATCATCGGCAAGGAATATAACTACATTTGTCATGACTTCACGGCGCCAGCGGTGAGTCCAGAAACAATCTGACGACTTGCAACGGCGGTCAAGATAATAATTGGAATCGCCGCCACAAAACCAGAAGCAGACATCTGACCAAAGGTAATTTCATAATCTTGTACTAGCGAGGCAATTCCTACAGTCAGCGGAGCCGCTCCGCCGCCAGTTGTCATAATCAAGCCCATTAAGAACTCATTCCAGGCCATGATCGCAACATAGATTGCTACGGCGCCTAAACCAGGTTTTGCAAGTGGAAGAAGTACTGAGAAAAAGACTCGTCTCTCAGAGGCACCGTCTACTATCGCGGCCTCGCGCAGCTCGTCAGGAATTTGATCAAAGTAAGACTTAATCATCAAAATCGCAAAGGGCAGATTAAAGACGGTATTTACTAGAACAAGTCCTGTAACAGAACCTAACAAGTTCAAGTTTGTCAGGGTTACATAGATACCGGGAACAAGAGTAATTGGAGGAACGATAGGAAGAAAGGAAGCGAGGATAAATACTGGAGTAGTAGCCCACTTCGGTGGCTTTAGCTTTGAAAGCGAGTATCCGGATCCGGATCCAATAACCAAAGTCAGAATCACTGTGCCAAAAGTTATCGTTAGGCTGTTAAAAATCTGTCTCAGAAAGTTCTGTCCCGGGTCAGCTAAGGTTCGGAAATTGCCTAACCAAAATGAGAAATCAAAACTAGTACCGATAATTGACTTATTGGGTAGAAAAGCAAGAATTGCAATCCAAATGATTGGAATTAGAGTTATAACGATCGTCACAAAAATAGCTAACTCTAAAGTGACATTAACTTTAGATTTTTGAACTCTCTTTTCCATAGTCATTAGCGAGACCTATTCTTTCTTCTCAGTGAATAAGCAATTCCAACAATCAGCCCCAAAATCGCAACGATGCAGAGACTGAGCGCACTGGCATAGCCAAAATCAAGGACATCAACAAATATCTCGCGGATGTGCAAGCTGATAAGAGAAGTGGCGCCCTCTGGCCCACCCTTGGTCAACAAGTACATTTCATCAAAGGCCTTGATACTCATGATTGTTCTAAGAACTGCGATTACTGCGATCGTCGGTAATAAAATCGGCAGAATAATTCTTCTAATCAATTGGCCTTCATTGGCCCCGTCAACTCTTCCTGCTTCCAAAATCTCTTGATTTATTCCATTTAGGCCCGCATAAATGAAGAGAAAGACAACCGGGGTCCAGTGCCAAACATCGACTACGACCACCGAGATGAATGCGCCAGCCTTACTATTTAGCCAAATTTGTGGCTCTCGACCTAGAGATTCTAAAATTTTATTTACTAGCCCCATTGTTGGATCAAGAATTAGCAGCCACATAACGCTGACCACAACTGGAGCAACCACGGCCGGCCAGACAAATATATTTCGAGCCGCGCTCTTAAAAATTCTTGAGCTATTGACCATCATCGCCCCGGCAGTTCCTGCGACAAGGGTCAAAATCACACATAGAGTTGAAAAGAGCAAGGTGACCTTGATCGAATTAACGGCCAAGGGATCATTTGGAATTTTCTTAAAGTTATCTAGTCCGTTGAAGGCAGAGAAGAACTCACCATCTAAAACCTCAGTTTCCTGAAATGACAATCTAACTAATTCATAGAGCGGATAAACCGCAAATATGGCAAGGAAAACTACGAATGGTAGAAGGGCGACAACTGATGTCGCCCTTCTACCTGAAAGGGAGAACGAGCCTCTAGTACGACCACTAACTGCGGCGTTCTTCATACTTGAATTCCCTCTCATTTCGTAATTAGTTACCTGTTATTTATTTCTTGGTGTAGCCAGGAGGACATTTAATATCTGCGCCCATTCTGGTCACAGATATTTGTCGATCGCCCTTAACACATGTGATGGTCGTTTTTTCATTGACCGCAAATGTTGTTGCCTTCACAACTTTTACCAGATCAGCGTTTAGCGCGTTGATTCCAGCAAGAGGCGTAACAGTTCCAGCGGCAATTGCAGCTAGGCGTGTCTCTGTTGCAGTCAACATAGGAGCAGCAAAGGTCTGACGGATGTTCTCTGAAACAAACTCCATTCCCTTTTGATAGACCGCAAGGTAGTCACGTTGAGTTGCAGTCAAATTCGCATCTGCAATGACATCTGTACGAGTTGGAATTCCGCCGTATTCAGCGAATTTCGTTTGGGCTTTCTTTGAGAGTACCCAGTTGATGTAACTCAAAGCAGCCTTCTCACGCTCTGATGTGAGTCCAGTTGGAATAGCCATCGCCCATGTTCCAGAGACGACACCAGGATTACAAGTAGGGCAACCCTTTGGCATAACTGCAAAGCCGATCTTGCCGGCAACTTTTGATGCAACCGGATCATTCATCGCATTTGCAGCTGCGAATACGACCTGACCTTGTGCCGCATCTCCAGCTTGCATTGCAGCAATTACCTGGTTCTGACCAATTGTGTTAGTTGCTGGCGGACCATATTTAGCCAGAGCACGTAAGGTCGTTGCTGCTGCTCTGCCTTCTGTAGAGTTAATAATTGGAAGCCAGTCTTCGCCCTGCTTATTGAAGAATCTTCCACCGTATGAGGCAAGGATGTGGATGTAGTCATAGGTAACACTCGCACCGCTGGTTGTTGCCTGTGTACGAATGATGTATGGATACTTCACAACTTTTGCTGCCTTAATTTTTGCAGCGTTAGCCAAAACTTCATCCCAAGTTGTTGGAACTGTGAGTTTTAGTTGTTCGTAGATATCTTTGCGATATAGAAATACGTTTGTATTTCCGTTCAAAGGCATGCTCATCACATCGCCCTTTGGATCGCTAAACCTCTTTGTTGGATTCCAATAGATGAAGTTTCCGTATGAGCCAATATTTGGATCAACCTTGAAGTTAGGATCAACTGACTTAAATGGCTTAACCCATTTGTTATTTGGGAATTCGTGGGTGAAGAGTTCATCGTATTGATAAACATCATAGGTTCGGTTGCTGGCCTGAATATCTGTGACCAGTGTTGGACGCATTTCTGCGTATGGAAATACGCGAACATCGACTTCGATGCCTGTTTCCTTGGTGTAATCAAGAACTAACTTCTTATACGCATTCAGCCATGGAGACTGATTGACGTTAATCGTCAACTTCTTAACTTCAGCCTGAGCAATTGACATAGGTAGCGATGTAGCGAGAATTGCAAATAACGCAGTTCCGGCAACGGCCACCTTCCGCCATTTTCTTGCTTTTATCATTGCTTACCTTCTCTCATTTGCTTCTTTGCTGGGTTCACAGTGAACCTAGCAATTCTGTGTTTTTATCCGCTACGCAACGAAATCCGATGTGCGCAGTGAAACCATTTTTTGGTTGAGATGTTCGGGCAGAAAGGCGATATCGATTGCAATATGAGTCATGGCATAAGTAAGAGCCACCCTTAATCACTTTGCTCTCACCTGATAGTTGTGAATTATCACTCCACCAGTCCGAGCACCATTCCCAGACATTTCCGCAGACGTTATAGAGCCCGTATCCATTTGCGGCAAATGAATAAACTGGAGCCGTGGCGAGATACCCATCTTCGCCAGAATTAAAATCAGGAAATTCTCCCTGCCAAATATTGCAGCGAAATTCATTATTAGGTGTTAGTTCATCTCCCCAAGAATAAAGAGAACCTTCGCGACCTCCCCGAGCAGCCTTTTCCCATTCGGCTTCCGTTGGAAGTCTCTTTCCGTTCCATTGCGCAAATGCATTGGCATCATCCCAAGAGATGTGGACTACGGGGTGATCAAGAATTTTTGTAATTGATGAACTAGGTCCTTGCGGGTGGCGCCAATCTGCGCCATTTACCCCAACCCACCATGGCGTATTTGAAGACTTGCCAATTAAATGTTGCTCATCGAGTTCGGAAATTAAATTGGCGGGAACAAATGACCAGCCCAATAGTTCTGCCTCGGTCTTGTAATCGGTTGCTTCAACAAATTTTGAGAAATCTAAGTTTGTAACTGCAGTCTCATCGATCCAATATTCATCGAGTTCGACAGATCTTTGCGGTCCTTCCGCATCTGCCGGATAAGCCATTGCATTGTTAGTTCCCATTAAAAATGGGCCCGCTGGAATCCGCACCATTTTTGAGTAATCTCGTATTGCAGTTTTTGGGGCTGTGAGTAGGGATATACCTGCGCTGCGATTTTCCACAGTCAAGGTCCCAGCTGGACTACAGCATCCACTCCCCACGAGCCCTCCTTAGATAATCTCAGTTAACTAAATTCACGTACATATCTGGGGCTTAATCCAGGAAGTTACCCCCCATGTACTTTTATATAGTTAAGCCTCTATACTAAAACTAACCATCCTCAAATGATGTGTCAAGACTCACAAGGGTGCGGCTATTTTTTAAGTCCAGCAGTTGGATCGCCAGAGGAAACGAGGTTGACCATGCAAGCGGTCAAATCACCCTCGAATAACCCTAAAAATGGGCAAATCCTAGAACAGTCGGGGCTGCGCCGACATAACTTGGGGATCATCTTCAGAGCTTTGCGAGATTCGGGGCCACTTTCGCGGGCGCAATTGGCCAATGCAACTGGAATGACCAAGCCCGGGGTAAATAACATCGTTGACGAGCTGCTCGAGCGAGGACTTCTTACTCAAGGCGTAGAAGAGTCAAAGCCAGAGCGGGGTCGCCCTGGCGTTCTGCTCTCAATTAATGCAAAAGCCACTTCGATCATCGTCATTGAGCTGCGCGCCTTTTATACATCAATAATCACATTTGATTTGCTCGGCCAAGAGTTCTATCGCGAGCGAACTACTACTTCCTACAACCTCACACCCGAAAAGCGCACCATAGAAGTTGCGCCATTGCTGGAACGCGCAATTCAATCAGCCGCCCGCCAGACATCGCGCATCGCCAAATTAATTGTCGTTTTTCCTGGAATTATTGATGCAGAATTGAAAGTTTCTTCTTCATCGCTTAATTGGGAAAAGTTAGAGTTGATGCAGTACGTAAAAAATGTAGTGCCGCCAAGTATCCCAATAGAGATAAACACTGTCGCAAAACTCGCCGCATTTGCTGAATACGAATATCTTTTAAAAGAAAATAAATCATCCAAGCTACTGATGCATCTCGAATTGGGAATCACTCCAGGCATCGCTGTTGTGCAAAATGGTGAAATACAATTAGGTGCAAACTTATCTATGGGAAATATTGCCCACATTTCAATTAACGAGCATGGCAAATTGTGCAAGTGCGGAAAAATTGGGTGCACAGAGACTGAAATTGGCTTTAAAGTCCTGATTGAAAACACTTGTCCTGATCTAGTTAAAGACTGGAGCAAGGACAGTGAGTTCTACCTAAGTGAGATCATCACGAGGGCAAAAAATGGCGATGAAGTTGTATTTAAAGGCATTGATCTTATTGCGCAATCTTTAGCGACAACTCTTTCAATCTTAATTCCCATTTTAGACCCAGATATGGTGATTTTAGGAGGATATGCAGTGCGTATCACCGACTTGCTCATACCGAGGCTGAAGCATCACTTGGAGAGAAAAAATAAAGATATTACTTCTTTCTCAATAGGTACATCTGCCCTAGATACAGATGCGGCGCTTTTCGGCGCCTGTATTTTGGCCCAAGATGAACTCTTTAATTCTCCTCATTCAATTTCACAACCCACATGATTTTGCTAAACCAAAGACAACTACCTATTGTCAATTCTGTGCGATCAAATACAATTTCATTCTGGAGCAATTCTAAATATCTCGAATACACAAAAGGTGTATTCATAAAGGAGAGTGCCTAGCAATGCAACGAGTGGGCTTTCGCTTGCAGGTTCGTCCAGAGATGATGGATGAATATGTTCATCGCCATGAACAAGTTTGGCCCGACATGTTGCAGGCACTTCGCGATACTGGCTGGACTAACTATTCACTTTTTCTAGATCGCAACGACGGAACACTCTTTGGCTACTTTGAAACCCCAAATCTAGAAGCAGCAGAGGTAGGAATGGCGGCGCTAGAAGTAAATGAAAAATGGCAGGCAGATATGGCTCCTTTCTTCACCGGACTTGATGGCAAGGCAGCCGATGAAGGTTTTAAGACACTCGAAAGCGTTTTTTATTTACAGTGAAGTTTTTTTCATCAACCAGGTAAAGGAGTACAGATAGTGGCAACACCAAAAGAGGCAAAGGATGTGCTCAAGCGCTTCTGGATTGAAACTCCATCCTGGGCTTACGGCAACTCTGGAACAAGATTTAAGGTATTCGCCCAATCAGGTGTGCCACGCGATCCATACGAAAAAATTGCTGATGCGGCGCAAGTTCATAAGTTCACCGGTGCTGCTCCATCAGTAGCTCTTCATATTCCTTGGGATAAGGTCGATGATTACAAGCATCTCGCTGATTACGCATCTGGGCTTGGAGTGCGACTTGGCACAATTAACTCAAATACATTTCAAGATGATGATTACAAATTAGGTTCGGTCTGCCATCCCGATGCCAAGATTCGCCAGAAGGCGCTGGACCATCTCTATGAATGCATCGAGATCATGGGTAAGACAGGCTCCACCGATCTAAAGCTCTGGTTTGCCGACGGTACTAACTATCCAGGACAGGATAATCTGGCAGCACGTCAGGATCGTTTATCTGAAGCCCTTCGTAAATGCTATGACCGACTGGGACCAGACCAACGCATGCTTCTGGAATACAAGTTCTTTGAGCCAGCTTTCTATTCAACTGATGTTCCCGATTGGGGAACTTCATATGTGCACTGCCTTGAACTCGGCGAGAAGGCGATGGTGTGCGTTGATACTGGCCACCATGCGCCAGGTACCAACATTGAATACATAGTTGCCTTCCTGCTTCGCAAGAAACGCCTTGGCGCATTCGACTTTAATTCACGTTTCTACGCCGATGATGACTTAATTGTTGGTGCGGCAGATCCATTCCAACTCTTTCGAATTATGCACGAGGTAAATCAAAACGGTGGCTTTGATGTGGGAACTCCCGTCTCTTACGTACTTGATCAATGCCACAACATTGAACCAAAAATTCCTGCACAGATTCGTTCCATTACCAATGTGCAAGAAGCTGTAGCTAAGGCTCTTCTTGTCGACCATATTGCTCTAAAGAAGGCGCAACAAGAGGGCGATGTACTTGGTGGAAATGACATCTTGATGCATGCGTACAACACAGATGTCCGGCCACTTCTTGATGAACTTCGTAGCGATATGGGCGTCGAAGCAGATCCCAAAAGTGCATATGCTCGAAGCGGATATGCAGAAAAGATTGCAGCGGAACGAGTTGGCGGTGTTCAGGCGGGATGGGGCGCATAATGACAGTACCCAAAGTTGTAAAAGAACTTCTCGAACGCAGTAACTTTCTAGGTTCAAACCCAAAATTTACTAATTACGCCGGCGGTAATACGTCAGCGAAGGGTTTCATTACCAATCCCGCAACAGGTGAAGAGACAACAGTGCTCTGGGTTAAGGGTTCTGGTGGCGATCTCGGCACAATGACTGAATCTGGCTTAGCTGCTCTAGAGCTAGAGAAATTTAAAGCACTTAAGAGCGTTTATCGCGGTGTCGAGCATGAAGATGAGATGGTCGCGCTTTTCGATTACTGTCTATTCGGCACATCCAAAGCAGCTCCTAGTATCGATACAACAGTGCATGCGCTCATTCCATTTGATCATGTAGATCATCTGCACCCAGATTCGATAATCGCACTTGCAACTTCTGCAGATGGTGAGAAATTAACACGTGAATGTTTTGGCGATGAGATTCTCTGGGTTAATTGGCGCCGTCCGGGATTTCAACTTGGACTAGATATGGAAAAGATTGCCTCCGAAAACCCAAAGGCAAAGGGTTGCGTTCTAGGAGGACATGGCCTCACAACATGGGGTGCAACAAGTAAAGAGTGTGAAGAGCGCTCTATTGCAGCGATCACCAAAGCTGAAGAATTTATTAAGTCAAAGGGTAAGAAAAACCCGTTTGGATCGGTTGTTGAAAAATACAAGCCGCTGGATTCGGCATCACGTATCTTGCGCGCCGCTGAACTTGCCCCTCATCTGCGCGCTGTGGCTTCACGTGATTTGCGTATGGTCGGCCACTTTACAGACTCAGATGTAGTTCTTGATTTCACGCAGGGCGCTGAACTCTTTCGGTTAGCCACCCTTGGTACTTCTTGTCCAGATCACTTTTTGCGCACGAAGATTTCTCCAATGGTTCTAGATACAGCACCTGATGCGCCACTTGAAGAAGTTCTCAAACGTGTTGCCGAACTTCATGACAAGTATCGCGAAAATTACGCCGCTTACTACGCACGTCATGCATCAAAGGACTCCCCCGCAATGCGTGGGGCTGACCCAACAATTATTCTCGTGCCCGGAATCGGAATGTTTTCATTTGGAAAAGATAAGCAGACCGCTCGCGTTTCTAGCGAGTTCTATATCAACGCCATTAACGTTATGCGCGGAGCCGAAGCTCTCTCAACTTATGCACCTATTGTCGAGTCTGAAAAATTCCGCATTGAGTATTGGGATTTAGAAGATGCCAAGCTAAAGCGCGCACCTAAACCCAAGCCACTTGCTAGTCGAATTGCACTTATCACAGGCGCTGCTTCGGGTCTTGGTAAGGCAACTGCCCTGCGCCTAGCAGCAGAGGGTGCGTGTGTTGTCGTTGCAGACCGCGATAAAGATGGAGCTGTTGCTGTTGCAATCGAAATTGGCAATTCGGATAAAGCGATTGGTATCGCAATGGATGTCACTGATGAAGGTGCGATTGCCGAGGCAATTAAAGCTACCAACTTAGCTTTCGGTGGCGTGGATATCGTTATCAATAACGCTGGTATATCAATCAGTAAATCTTTAGTCGAGACAACTGTCCAAGATTGGGATTTGCAACACGACATCATGGCCCGCGGATCTTTCTTAGTATCGCGTGAAGCGACCAAGGTTATGATCGCACAACATTTAGGTGGAGATATTGTCTATATTTCCTCTAAGAATTCCGTATTTGCCGGTCCAAATAACATTGGTTATGGATCAACGAAAGCGGATCAGGCGCATCAAGTTCGGCTATTAGCGGCAGAACTTGGAGAACATGGAATCCGCGTTAATGGCATTAATCCTGATGGCGTTGTAAAGGGTTCAGGAATCTTCTCATCGGGATGGGGAGCAAATCGCGCTGCCGTCTATGGCGTTGAGGAATCTAAACTCGGTGAGTTCTACGCCCAACGAACAATTTTAAAAAAGGAAGTTTTGCCAGAACATATCGCAGCGGCAGTATTTGTTCTGCTTAGCGGAGAACTATCTCTCACAACTGGACTACATATACCTGTCGATGGTGGAGTATCTGCAGCCTTCTTGCGATAAACCATTATGAAGTTCTGTGCAGCGATAGATCTTGGCGCCTCCAGCGGACGCATAGCTGTGGGGTCTCTTGATTCAGGATCTCTCGTGATTCAAGAAGTCCATCGCTTTAAACACGAAGCGAAAGCTTCTGAAGATGGCGGGCTGCGCTGGGAATGGGCCAAGATTGTCGATGAGGTTAAGACCGGTTTATTAAAGGCGCAAGAGTTTGGTGAAATCATCTCTATCGGTATTGATACCTGGGCAGTTGACTACGGATTACTGGACGCTCAGGGAAATCTAATCGAAGAACCTTATTGCTATCGAGATTCACGAACCGATGGTTTGATGCAATCAATCTCAGACTCACTTGGTGCAGAGTGGATTTATCAGAGAACCGGAATTCAATTTATCTTCTTTAATACCGCCTACCAACTGCACGCTGCGCGAAATACGGCGGCGCTCAAAGGCGCGGCTACTTTCTTAATGCTCCCAGATTTACTTAACTACGCTCTCTCTGGAGTGCAGAGCAACGACATTACCAACGCATCATCTACACAACTCTTAAATGCTCACTCGCAAGAATGGGATTGGGAACTCATCGACAAACTTGAGATACCCAGGTCTATCTTCCCTGCATTGCATAAGCCGGGGATAAAAATTGGCAACATCAAAGGCCATGGCAAACTAGATGGCCTCTCTGTCGTTGCAGTTGGTTCTCATGACACAGCATCTGCAGTTGCTGGAGTACCGCTTCTCTCTTCGAAAGATTCGGCCTATATTTCAAGTGGTACTTGGTCGCTAATTGGTCTTGAGCTTGATAAGCCAATCACTAACGCGAAAGCGCTTTCATACAACATCACCAACGAAGCGGGCGTGGCAGATCGCATCCGGTTCATTAAAAATGTATCAGGGATGTGGTTGCTCGAAGAATCTCTTCGCTATTGGAACTCTCAAGGTCTTACTTTGACCGCTGCAGATTTGACCCAAGACGCTCGCCAGCTTCCTCGTGAACAAATCATAAACACAAACGATCCACGCTTTGCCAAGCCTGGTGCGATGCCGGAACGTATCGCTGCGTATTGCCGAGAAACTAACCAAAAAGTTCCTGATACACCCGCCGAATTTGCTCGCTGTATCTTTGACAGTTTGTCCGACGCTTATGCGCAATCACTTCGCGAACTAGAAGATGCCGCTAACGTTAAAGTAAAAGAAATAAACATTATTGGCGGTGGATCGTCAAATGATCTTCTAAATCAATTAACTGCGGATGTAACAGGTCTTCCCGTGATTGCTGGACCAGCTGAGGCAACCGTGATGGGTAATCTAATTATTCAGATGATCAGCGCTGGCTGGATTGCAAACCTTGAAGAAGGACGAAAACTAATTGCAGAATCTATTAAACGAAAAGAATTCCAACCCAAATAGTCATCGCCTTTTCCAAGCACCGGTCGACCAGAGCACCCAGATAACTAAGAGCGGTTGAAAGAGCAGGCGAATTGCGCGGGCTCGATCGCTGTCCAGGCCGAAAGCATCGATGTGGTTTACATATTGCGAGATGTTGCCGGGAAAAATTGCGATGAAGAATGCGGCGGTAAGCCAGCCAACTTGGGTGCGATATTTCCAAAGCAGAGCAAGAGATAAGCCCAGTGCGATTTCGACAATGCCAGATGCGATGACAACGAAGTCGGCATAATCTTTAAGCGAGGTTGGAACTTGTGCCCGAAATTCCAAACGGTTTGTCGTCAAATGGCCGATACCGGCATAGACAAGGGCAGCACCTAAGAGAAGTTGCGTGGCATTTTTTAGATAGCGCATAAGTTAATTACAACGTTGATTGGTTAGGACTCGAAGTCTCCGCCGCGTCCAGTAATTTTCTGTTTCTTTTTAGCCGGGCGGTCGTAGACAATCAACGCCACCGAAAGAATGACGATGAAGGCTGCCAGAATCAGAAATTTATCCAACGAATTAACCGAGTACTGCCCATACAACTAGTGCGAATACGCCGGTTCCTAGTCCAACCATTGCAATTGCTGACAATGATAGAAGTCCCCGTGAATCTGCAATTTTAGTTGCAAGCGCCGAAGGCTTCTCAATTTTCTTCAGATCTACAAGCAGGGCTTCAGCCTCACGAACGGCTGCGTATTGAGAAATAATCGCCAGGATTCCGGTGGCTGCGGCAACGCCAACAGTTAGGTACTTGGCGCCATCTGATGCGCTCTCAAATTTTCCATAAGCTGCCAATACAAAAACGCCAATTAGCAACAGTGTTGGTGCGATTTGAGCATTGATAATCTGTGTGCGCTTTGTGTTCCAAAGCTCTAATAAACCTTTTTCATCCATGATTGCTCCACTTGGTCTGTGGATTTCTTACGAGTTGCTAAATGCTAAGCCTGAACCCTGAACTTTGCATGTCCAATCTAGAAACATTAGATATATAGCCTCCGGTCTCTGAGCGTAATTTTCTTGCTTTTGGTTTTATTTGGCGGGGCGGGACGGAAAAATCAACATAATAATGTTATAGATTGGAATTAATAAGTACCAACCGCGGTGGTCTACATCGTGCATGCGCCGAATTGCGCAGGTAATAGTTGGAATGAAAAGCAAGAGATTCCAGATCGAGCCTAAGTAATCACCCGGTATTAGCGCATCAATTAGTCCCACGCCAAACGAAGTTAGCCAGGTGAAGAGAATGAAGAGCCAGAACTCGGAGCGAGTTGCTTTGCCTTTGTAATCAAAGTAGCGACCCAAAGTGTTTATCGGCGATTGAATAAAGTTAGGCATAGGACCCATGATACGACTCCGCTCTCAAATTGATTGGTTAACTTTTCTAGAGGAATTCAATTAGAGCAGCCTTCGCTGCCGCTTTTGCATCTCGGGGAGTGTTCGCACTACGCGCACTATTGGCTGCTTCCCGTGCAGCCGATGCATCGACGCGCGATAACAGATCTAGGACCGCAGCCACCGAACTAGGCGATGCGCTTACAGAATTAATCCCAAGGCCTGCCATGACAACTGCCAACAAAGGATCAGATGCCGCTTCGCCGCAGACTCCAACTTTAATGCCAACTTTTGCGCTATCGATTGCAATTGATTGCAACAGTGAAAGTAGTGCTGGTTGCCAAGGGTTTAAAAGCGCGGCGACCCCTGAGTTAACGCGATCTGCTGCGAATAGATACTGCGAAAGATCATTTGTTCCAATGCTCAAGAAATCAACAACGCCCTTTAGCTGTGCAATTACTTGAGTTATTGCCGGAATTTCAATCATGATGCCAACTCGCGTAAAGCCCGCTGCGCGGGCCGCTTTAGAAAATTGCTCCGCTTCTTCAACTGTGGCAATCATTGGCGCCATCACTGAAACTTCAATCTTCTTACCAGTTGCTCGGACGGAGTCAGCGGCTGCCTTAATTGCATGCAACTGATCCTCAAAAAACTGTGGAGAAATCGCTGCCACGCGCTGTCCGCGCACACCGAGTGCCGGATTTTCTTCACGGCCAAGACCTAAGAATGCAATCGGCTTATCACTTCCGGCATCCAAAGTTCGGACAATTATTTCGCCATCAGGGCCAGCGGCTAATACTTGTTCGTATATCTTCACTTGTTGCGCACGCGTCGGGGCAATTTTATGATCTAAGAAAAATAATTCAGTTCTTAACAAACCAACGCCATCTGCACCTTGAACTTTCGTAGCATCTGCAACAGAACCGACATTGGCCATTACTTGAATAACCGGCGCACCATGGCTTGAACGACCCGCCCACCAATCACCAGTGGAGTCTTCCAGCACACCATTAATAATTACCTGTGATGCATCTGGGTCAATAACCACCATTTGCCCATTTACTAACTCGTCAGCTCCGGCACATGCGACAACTGCAGGAATGCCGCGAGATCTGCAGACTATTGCGGTGTGAGAAGTTGGTCCCCCACCTTTGGTAACTACTCCGACAACTACATCGTTAAAGGCAATAGTGTCCATCGGAGTTAAATCATCGGCGACGATAATAAACTTGCCGCTCGTCGGTAATACCGTTTCATCACTTTCGCCACTCATCCATTGAATTAAGCGATAGACAATCTCATCAAGATCGGCAACTCTTTCGCTAAATTCGCCACCGGCGCCTTCGAGCAGTGATTTAAATTCACTCATCGCAAGTTGCAGCCCAGATGACGCATCCCAACCTTGCTCGCAGAAATCTTTTGCCATATCCGCAAGCTCAGGATCGGTTGCAAAAGCACATTGGGCTTCTAAAATCTCCTGTAGTTCTCGATTGTCTGCAGCTTTAATCTTGGCCGCGTATTGATTTTCTAAATTAGCAATTGCCATGCTTAACGCATTAACTTCAACTTCAACACCCAGTGAACTCTTTGCCATTGCAGGAAGTGATTTGCGTGCTGACCAACGCAGCACTTCAGCGCGCACTGCGCGATTGCCTACGCCAATGCCTTCTAGGGTGCGCACAGATTCCATATGCAGACGCTACTCGCTAATTGTGGCTACGAGTTTTTCAAATAGCTCATTTGCAGCGCCCTCATCGTCAGTAGCAAAGGCGATTGTTAAGGTATCCCCTTCGTGCGCCTTCAAAGTTAAAAGGCGAAGTGGGCTATTGGCTTTAACTAATGGCGCGCCTGGCTTGCCAACGGTGATTTCAAATGGCGCTGCCTTTGCAATAGCCGAAAATTCATTTGCTGGGCGGGCATGTAGGCCAACCTTTACCGTGATCACGCACTCTTTGATGATCATGGATTGATAACCACTTTTATGGCATTTCCACTTAGTACCGCATCTATGGCGCTTTGCACATCATCAAGTTTAACTTTATGAGTAATTAAATCCAAGACTTTTACCTCACCTGATGCGATCATATTTAGCGCATCTAAATTCTGTTGCGGGCTTGATCCATTGGCGCCGAAGAGTGTTACCTCTTTGTAGTGCACGATATTGGCATCACAATTTATAAAGGGTGCATCCTTGGGCAGTCCTCCAAAGAATGAAACCTTTCCACCAGGTGCCACCATAGAAATCGCTTGTTCTTGCGCCTTGGCGGCCGGGGCTGCAGTAATAATGATGCGGGGGCCATGTCCGTCGGTTACTTTAAGAATTTCATCTTCTAACTTCACCTGCGACATATCAAAGGAAGCATCTGGCTTAACTACCTTCGCCGACATTTCCAAACGACCCCCATTGATATCTGCTAAAAATACTTTAGAGGCGCCAAGTGCGCGAGCCACGCGAACATGCAAGCAACCGATTGGTCCGGCTCCCATCACCAAAACGATGTCACCCTTTTGGATATTTAAAATCCGTTGCGCATTTAATACACAAGCTAGCGGCTCAGTAACGGCTGCCTCGTCGTATGAAACATTTGCTGGAATCTTATTTACGCCATTAACGCGGATAACTTCATCAGGAATAATCATAAATTCGGCGAAGCCACCTGGAAATTGATAGCCCATTGAGAGTTGGTTTTCACAAATGGTCATTCGGCCCGCGCTGCAGAGCCAACATGTTCCACAAGGAATAGCAGCGATAACCTGCACGCGATCGCCAATGGCATAACCCTTAACACTGCTACCGACAGAAACTATTTCACCTGCAATTTCGTGGCCAATAATCTGTGGTGGATTCAAGCGTGGATGGCCATGGTTGTAGATCTTGGCATCCGTGCCACAAGTGGCGCAGCTACGGACCCTAATCAAAATCTCCTTGGCGCCTTCTTTAGGCGTTGGGACATCGACTACTTTCAAATCTTGGGGGCCGCTATATAGCGCTGCTTTCATGGCAATTTCCTCTTTCGTTACTTCAAAGCTAGATGGGCTAAATACTACTTGGATTTAAAATCTCTAAAACCTGCAATTTATCTTTTGTACTGAGCAAAATTTCAAACTTCTCATCGTCAAGAAGCGCCTCGGCTAAGTTGCCGATAATTTCTACATGCTCATCGCCTTGCGCGGCGATACCAATACAGAGTTTGACTTCCTCGTCATCCCAGATAAATGGAGTTGCAAAGCGGATAAAAACAATCTGACCAAAATTTACATACTTTCTAGATTCGTCTGTGCCATGCGGCATTGCAACGGCATTACCTAAATATGAAGATGCGATCTGTTCTCTCTCCCACATCGCGTCGGCATAATCTTGTGAAGTAGCGCCCAATTCAACAAATTGTGCCCCACACAGCGCTACAGCCTCCTTTTTCGAAGAGGCTGTAGCACCGAAGTGGATTCCGGCTTGCGTCAAAAGGTTAGGCATCGCAACCTGTCATGAAATTACTCATGTGAGATTGTTCCGCCTCCTTGAATTGCACTAACAACAGATGCAATAGCTGGATCCCCCAGAAACATGTCGAATGCAATTACGACTTTATCTGGAACAGCTTGCCGCGCCCTACCCGCTAGCCCACGGTGGCAGAGGATCAGGTCGGCGCCCATTGATTCAAGTTGATTTACAGGTGAGTGCTTGACGGCGATACCAAGTGGCTTTAACTGCTTAGCCAATTGATTTGCAACCATCACGCTAGATCCCATTCCTGCTTCACAAGCGATCACAACGAGCTTTACATCAGAACCGGAAATGCTTGGCATTGGTTATCCGTTCTTCAATGAATCTTTGCGAGATTTTGCTGAATCGAGATCGTCATTATTTGAGCTATCGGTCTTTAGCAAGAACCAAGCAGCTGCAAATGCAACGGCCGCAGATACTGCGATCGCAAGTAGTACTTTGAAGGTGTCACCCTTAGGAGTAACAACCATATAAGCGAAGATTGATCCTGGAGATGGTGTTGCAGTTAGACCGTTATCAAGCAGAACGTTCATTGCAACGCCAGCTGCTCCACCAGCAATAGCTGCGAGGATCAAGCGTGGCTTCATGAGAATGTAAGGGAAATAAATTTCATGAATTCCACCAAAGAAGTGGATGATGATTGCGCCAGGGACTGAACCGCGCACGATACGTGGTCCAACCAACCAGAATGCAAGCAATACACCGAGGCCAGGACCTGGGTTTGTTTCAAGCATGAATAGAACTGACTTTCCAGTTTCCTTTGCTTGTGTAACACCTAGTGGTCCGAGCACACCATGGTTAATGGCGTTGTTGAGAAAGAGAACCTTGGCAGGTTCAATAATGACTGATGCAATAGGAAGCAGATTGTTGTCAACAAGTGACTGAATACCGTTTCCGAGTACAGTGCTTATGCTCTTTACAACCGGTCCGATTGCCTTGAAGCCAACCATTGCCATTCCAAGACCTGTGATACCAAGGCTGAAGTTGCTAATAAGCATTTCAAAGCCGACTGGAACCTTTGGATCTAGAACTGCATCGATCTTCTTCAATACCCAAGCTGCTGCTGGTCCAATAATCATTGCACCAAGGAACATTGGGATATCAGTACCGCAGATAACGCCAACAGTTGCAACCGCACCAATAACGGCACCACGTTGCCCATGAACCATTCGACCACCTGTTAGACCAATAAGAATTGGTAACAAGTTAACGATCATTGGTCCAACCATCTTGGCGTACTCCTCATTAGGAATCCACCCTGTTGGAATAAAGAGAGCGGTTAGAAGTCCCCAAGCGATGAATGCTCCAATGTTTGGAATCACCATTCCTGCGAGGTTTCCACCGATCTTTTGTAGCTGTGAGCGCCAACCCGAATGGGAATCTGCGCTTCCTATGTAATTGGTCATGCTTTATAGCCCTCCTCTTGTACAAGAGATGCCAGACGAGTTCTGGCAATCAGAACAGCAGGGGTATGCCGAACTGAATTCTTAGTGGCGTCAGCTGTGAAGTAGATCTTGACCAAGGGACGCCTCCTTTGGATTTATCTGTGAAATAAGTTGCAATGAAATTTCGTTTGGCGCAGTTGTAATTCCGGTTCCGCGCGATTTAATCGCAGCAGCCGACCAGGCAACTCCAGTTGCAAGGGCTTTAACTGGACCACTTTTAAAGCTGCCAATAAATCCAGCGAGTAACGCGTCGCCTGCTCCAACGGTATTTGTTGCATTTATTTTTTCAGCGTTGGCACGGAATAAATCTTCACCGTTCCAAAACAGACTTCCTTTTTCTCCCAGGGATAGAAGTACATTTTGAGCACCCATTCCAACCATCTCAAAACAAGCGCTTACTGCATCTGCCATAGTCGAAATTGCAGAACCAATTAAATTCTCAGCTTCTTCTTGATTTGGCTTGATTAAGAATGGTTTGGCAGCAACTGCAGCGCGCAATACGTCGCCACTGCAATCGACTACGACCTTAGTACGATTTACATTGTCAGAAACAAGTTTGGCAAGCCATGCTGGATCAAGTCCTGCGGGCAGCGAACCACCAATGACTCCAAATTCGCTGCGGCGGGCTCGCAATTTAAAACGCCCAGCAATTCTCTTTGCTTCAGTCGAAGTCCACGAAGAAGATTCTGCATTGACTTTTGTAGTTAACCCCTCGTGCACTAAAGAGACGTTGAAACGAAGAGGTGACCCGATGGGCAATATCTCTAAACGTAAATTCTCTGACTCTGCTGCATTTAAGAAAAAATCACCATTTACTTTCGCCATAGGAACAAGGGCAATGTTATTAACTTTCATCAAAGTTAAAACTCTTGAAACATTTACACCTTTACCGCCTGCGTGTAGCCCAAAACTAAGCGCGCGATTGACTCCACCTAACTTCAAAGTTGAAAGTCCATAATCAAAATCAATTGATGGGCTGGGAGTCAAAGTAGTGATCATGCCAGCACCACTTCAATCCCTGCTTTTTCCATCTCTTGAACTGCAGCGTTATCAGCCCCTATATCGGTAACAACACGATCAATTTCATTCAATTTCGCAAATCGAGTTGCAAAAGATTTTCCAAATTTGCTGCTATCGACCATCACTATGGTTTCGCGAGCGTGAGCGATCATTTTGCGTTTCACGGCAGATTCATCAGAATCGGGAGTTGTGAAACCAATATTTATATCGACCCCATTTGTACCAAGGAATGCGATATCGGCATGAAAATTCTCCATCGCATTTAGGGCTAAATCTCCCACCGCGCTTAGAGTAATTGGGCGAATACGGCCACTTAGTAAAATTACATTCGTTGTTGAATCACCGATATCGGTTGCCAAAAGCAAGCTATTGGTGACAACGGTAAGCTCTTTCTTATCGCGTAAAAATGGAAATAAAAATTCTGTAGTGGTGCCGGCATCGACAAAGATGGTTCCAGATAGCGGCAAATATTGAACTGCCACTGCTGCGATCTTTTGTTTAACTTCGTTATTAAGCGAGCGCCGCTCTGCTACTGAATATTCTCGTGAGAAACGGTCTAAGGCGATCGCCCCACCATGAACCCGGCGCATCAACCCGCGCCGTTGCAAAACATCCAAATCCCGCCGAATGGTTTCAACGGCTACAGAAAACGCGTTGGCGGCGTTAACGACATCGACGCGGCCATCTTTCTGAGCCAATTCGACGATCGCCAGGCGACGTTCTTCAGTCAACAATTAAGGATCCCCCCGAGCAAGCATCGTGGGATATCAGGGAGGAATGCCCGATATTGCCCGTTTTGCAAATACTAAAGGGTGAATCAGGCAGAAAGCAATAACCTATGCGGCACTTATTCCTTTGGCGTGTCGCCTGAGTCACACCTTTTGAGCGCGCAGCGGCGGGCGAGGGCGCCGAAATCTGGCGCTAAATGCGAGAAAGGGCTTAGTTGTTCTTTACGTATTCGGAAGCGTGTGGAAAACCATTGGCTTCAAGCTTTTCGGCCAATTCAGCCTTTACAGCCTTAACGACCTTATGTGTTCCATCGCAGTTCTTCTCTTCATCTCTGGTGTAAGTGCAAACGCAAGCGCCCATGACATCTCTCTTTTCTGTATTGGATAAGCCCAAATCTTATAGGACCCAGAGAGAAAAGGTTCCTTGAAAGTTATCGCTGAACCGCAAATGGCGCCTTTGTTACGCCATTCCCCCGCCATCGACTACTAGGGTTTCACCAAAGACAAAGGATGAAGCATCGGATGCTAGGTAGCTAACTGCCTTGCCAATATCATCGGGTGTACCAATTCTTTGGGCAGCAATGGTTTTCTCCCATTTGGCTAGCGCTTCCTTATCATCGCTTAACCAAGAGGCCATAGGCGTATCGATTAGGCCAGGTGCCACGGTATTTGCACGAACACCTTTCGGGCCAAAATCAATTGCGATAGAACGAGTAAACAAGACTACGGCACCTTTTGATGCGGAATAAATAGGTCTATTGCGACCACCACGTAATCCAGCAGTTGATGCAATATTTATTACATTTCCTTTGCCGGTTGTGACCATCGCTGGGATAAATGCTTTACACATAAAGAACATTCCCTTGATATTTACATTCATCATCAAATCAAATTCTTCTTCTGTGAAGGTAAGAAGGTTGTGCTCAAAGAAAATGCCCGCTGAGTTAACTAGGTGCGTTGGGTTACCAATACTTTTCGCTAGCGAATCTCGCAGCGCAACTATCTCGCTCTCCTTCGTCACATCTAGTGCAAACCAATGTGATCCGGGGATTGATTTAGATATCTGCTCTACTTTATTTGCATCTTTATCAACGCAGATCACCGTGAATCCATCACCGGCTAAAGTCTTAGCGATTCCAGCACCGATGCCGCCGCCAGCTCCAGTAACAAGTGCAATGTTCTTCTTAGGCACTAGTGCTCTCCTCCAGTGTGTGCGAATGTCTTGCAAGTTATCTGCCAGCGACCGTCAAGGACAGATAATGTGAAGTAATCAGTGAATGAAAGGGTACCCCAGAAACCTTCCTCCTTAACAGTTGCCGTTGCCGCGGTTCCATCGATTTGAATATCAGTTATCTTTGCTACGAGTTGTCCGGCATCGCCCGGTGAGCCAACCATTAACTCGACAAAGCCAGTTTTATCCATGTCGTAGTCAGTTCCACCCATAGTGCCAAACCATCTCGCGCTTGTATGGAAAGCTTTATTTAATTTTTCCGCATTACCTTTACCGGCACCTTCGATATATAGATTAATCAGAGCTGTTACTTCATCCAAATCTTTGCTCAACTTGTGCTCCCTCGTAAATAGCAGTGAATATTTCTTCGTTTAGTCAAGGTAGACCTGTTATGAGAGTTATAAAAGGGCTCGATTGGAAATCTTTAAATACTCGACTGGCGCACGCTCGGTGTTGGATTACCATTGCTCAATGTCGCGGGTAGCAAAGGTCAAGAATGGTTTTGTTCCAAAAGTCTGTTTGCGCTGTGGCCTGGAATTTGAATGGCGTAAGAAGTGGGCCAAGAATTGGGCAGATGTGAAGTACTGCAGTGATCGGTGCCGTGAGAATAAATGAAGCACGTTATTTATATCCCCTTTGATCACCTACATCGCAAGCACGGTGCACTTAAGGGCGCTGATCCCAAATCAGATCTGATTGTATTTGTGGAAAGTGCGCGCATGACCACTGGGCGCAACTGGCACAAGGAGCGGTTGTTCTTTCTAATTTCTAGCGCCCGCCATTTTGCGAAGTCGCTAGAAGACGAAGGCTTTAAAGTTGAATACCTAAAAGCTGCCACAACAATTGATGGGCTAAAGGAAATCACCAAGAAGCACGGGGCGCTGCCGATCGTTTGCGCAGAGCCAAGTTCCTTTCGCCAATATGAGTCACTTAAAAAACATAAGGTGACTTTCGTTGAAAATGATTTCTTTCTAACTTCTCGCTCTCTCTTTAAACTTTGGGCAGATGAGCAAAAATCTTATCTCATGGAAAATTTCTATCGAAAACAACGGCTGCGCCTAAATGTATTGATGGCCGGAAAAGATCCAATAGGTGGGTCTTGGAACTTTGATAAAGAAAATCGTGTGCCACCGCCGAAAAAATATGAAGGCCCGGCATACCTGGAACATAAGCGAGATGAGATTGATAAAGAAGTAGCAAATGAGCTCTCGCACGTTCCCACTAATACTTGGGCAACAACGCGCAAAGGCGCACTTGCGCAGTTGAAGAATTTTATTGATAACCATTTTGCCGAGTTTGGGCCACTAGAAGATGCCATGACAACCCAGAACTGGGCGCTGCACCATTCACTGCTTTCTCCCTATTTAAACAATGGTCTTTTGCATCCTAGTGAGGTAATTGATGCGGCAATGAAGGCATTTGAAACCGGCAAAATTCCAATTGAATCTGCCGAAGGATTTGTCCGTCAGGTAATTGGTTGGCGTGAATATGTAAACGGAATGTATTGGTTTCTGGGACCTGAGTATCGAAGCAATAATCAATTAGGTGCCAACCGCAAACTGTTTCCGTTATTTTCAGATCCTGGCGCCACCAAGATGAATTGCATGAAAGAGATAGGAACAGATATCCAAAACCGGGCTTGGGTGCATCACATCCCCCGGTTAATGGTGCTCTCTAATTTGGCTTTAGTAACTGGCACCAATCCGCAAGAATTTCTAGATTGGATGCGCGAAGTATTTATCGATGCCACGGAATGGGTAATGGTTCCAAATGTTATTGGCATGGGTGTTCACGCCGACGGTGGAGCGATGATGACTAAACCATATGCCGCAGGTGGTGCCTACATCTCGCGGATGTCTGACTATTGCAAACCTTGTGCCTACAACCCCAAGCTGCGCGTTGGCGCAGATGCTTGTCCTTTTACAACTTTGTACTGGGATTTTCTAGATCGCCATAGAGAAACATTTGCTAAAAATCATCGAATGAGCCAACAAGTATTTGGGCTAAATCGCTTGAGTGATCTGCCCGAGTTAAAGGTGCGCGCGCAAGAGGTACTAAAAGGTTTAGAGCAAGGAATTATCTAGGTTTAAGAAGTCGCGAGAGAATTTTTACCGGCCATGAGTTTCGGTGGCTAGCAATCCAACGATAGACAACGCGTCCCAGCGGGCCCGAAAGGGTGATTAGCACTGACAGAACTCTGTTACCCCTACGAATTAGCAGGAAGGCTGCCGCTTGAGCGCCGCTAAAACGGTGCTGCTCGGTGATTACAAAGACTTCACGTGAGCATTGTTCTGCACTTAATCCAAATTGCGCAAGATCTGCAGTGTGAAAATCAATAGCACTAATCTCAAGTTTCTTAGAAACCCATGAAATGGAATTTTTGCATAACTGACATTGACCATCGTAGATAACTATTATTTTGCTCATGCGTGAGCCACCTCATCACTTGTCACGCTCAAATTCTAACTCACCTAACGAGTCAAAGGTAGGTAAAATAAAGAAAGCAAAAAGTGAGAATAGGTGAAAATGATAAGCAAATTCGGTGATCTTAAGAAGTTTGATCTAAGTTTAATTAAATTTCTTAATCGAGTCAGTATGCCAGCGCTTCAAATCTCACTCGGAATTGTTTTTATTTGGTTTGGAGTTCTTAAAGTTTTCGGTAACAGCCCAGCTAATGACCTAATTATAAAGACTGTCTATTGGTTTAATCCTGATGTTTTCATTCCGATTTTGGGTATCTGGGAAGCAACAATCGGAATATGTCTACTCTTTCCGTCCTTTATACGCTTTGGGCTCTTTCTCCTTGCCCTACAAATGCCCGGAACATTCTTGCCGCTAGTACTTCTTCCTGAGGTATGTTTTCAATCTTTCCCATTTGATTTAACTCTTGAAGGACAGTACATAGTTAAAAATCTTGTGTTAATCGGCGCTGCCATGGTTGTCGGTGGCAGACTCACTCCCTTCGTAGAGAAGAACTAAGCCTTTAGCAACGCCATTGCTTGCTTAATAATCTCTAGGCGATACGCAGTTCCTAACGAGATATGGCCCTGGCCTGGGAGAAAGTTTAATTTGGCCGTTGGGATGTGTTTAGCGAGCCATTCACCGTGAGCTTTAGGAACCATAAAGTCATCATCTCCTTGCCACACTAAAACGGGCTTGTTGATCGCAGCTAAATCAAAACCAAATTTCTGCACGAATGCCAAATCATCATCTGCCCATCCATCAAAACTATCGACTACAGAATGTCTGAGATTTATAGCCATGTCTGCTGCGACATCAGGGGTGAGTGCAGCCTTATCGACATCGCCGATTAACCCTCCAAAGGCAGAGATAACTTCGGGCCCCGTAATATTTTTATAGGCAGGTGCATTCTTTGACATCCATGCCTGAATCGCTGCTTCACCTTTGAGTGCTTCACCGAATTCTTCTTCGTTTTCAGGTCCCATGTCGGCTAAGAAATCTAAATCATCATGTCCCCATTCGGCGACACCCGCCAAAGTGATTGCACCCTTATTTCGTGGATCGCGTGTCATGTTGATTGCATGTGGGCCGCCACCTGACCAACCAATTGCTACAAATTCTTTAATATGAAAATGATCAAGCAACGCTTGTTGATCAGCTAAGTCATCGGCGACCGTGCGACCTTTATGGCGATCTGATTTACCGTAACCGGCGCGACTTGCCGCGATTGCTAAACAGTCGGTTACTTGAGGCAGCCATTTTGACCAAAGCTTATCGGCGCTAGGTGTGCCATGAAGAAAGAGGATTGCTTGATCTGACTTAACACCGTTATCTTCGTATTCGAAGTTGCGGCCATCAGAGAGTTTTAGTTGCGACATGGACTGACCTTATCAAGTGAGGTACGGATGATGTTGACTGAACTGACGACTTCGCAGAATTAGGCGCCAGTACCCACGTAATCGCGCAGCGCTTGATTTTCAGATTCCATTTCTCCAACGCGGTTCTTAACAACGTCGCCGATCGAGACTATGCATATTAATGCGCCTTCGCCATCAACAACGGGAACATGGCGGATACGGTGCTCGGTCATCATCTTCATCAGCTCGGCAACCGTGGTATCTGGTGTGCAAGTGTGAACTTCAACGGTCATGATGTCGCGAACATGCATACCAATTAGTTGATCGAGTTTGCCGGGCATGGCGCGCACAACATCGCGTTCAGAGACAATGCCATCAATGCGCTTGCCATCACTTGATACAACCAGTGCACCGATGTGATGTGAATTCAGGGTATTAACTACATCGTGAATACTGGCACTTGCCGAAATAGTTTCAACACGTTTGCCCGAAATAATGCTGCTGATCTTCATGGTTGTCCTTTCCCTGGAAGTGCTCACATCGTGCACCTACGGCAGGGCAAAGGCAATAGATTCCATTCAAAAAGAATCTAGATTTATAACTTCTTATAACCAGACGGGCATTTTGGCTTGGTACCAGTTACGCTTTTTACAATCTTTAATTTTACGCACCGGATTGTGGTTTTCTTGGCGACAGTTGGTACGAGCTTTGTCGATGCAGTCGCGACAGGGGTAGCGCTAGGGGTAGGCTCAATTTCTGCAGCAAGTGGCGTTTTAGAGACAGATAACTTAATTGTGGGAGCGCTGTAGTGAAATCCTCGTGCGTGCACGACAAGGAATCCCTTTTCAATTTTAAATACTGTTGAAGCTACTTGGACCTTTCCATCGGCATTTACAACGGAGACTTCAACTTTAGGCGCTTTTGAAATGTTGTTACCAGCCCACATGCAGTCCATCCAAGCAACCGACATATAGGTGCTAAAAAAACCAGTGTTAATAGCGCCAGTTGACAGTAAATGCGGAGAATATATTTCAAACTTCATTGTGTCGTTGTCTACTAAGTGAGGAGTACCTCCTCCGTAGGCGTTGTGGGAAGTCACTGGATAGCCTAATTTGCTACATCTGGTATCGCCATATGAACCACCTGGTATGGAGCTGGCATGATCAATTATGAAATATAGGCGGATGGTCTCTGCATCAGATTTTGTAAGATCCGAAGCCCGATCGGAAAGGCCCGAAAGCGGACCCCCTGAGTAATTAGTTCCGGCAAATGGCGAACCGATATATGTGTATCTGTGGCCATTTGTTATTTTTTCGTCGCTGTATTCGGCATTGGAAGCCATAAGAAAAGCAGCCACTGGAACAACCCAGGAACTTCTAAATACATATTTGAACTTGATACCAGAATTAACATCCTTAATTTGTAAATCTATGAAACCAAAATCCATTTTGGGCTGCAAGTTAAAGTTTACTTGCTCTCCCTTGTAATTTTCGCCGTTAAGAAAGCCATAAGTATTAACCTCACGCGTAGATCCATCGACATCAATAAAACTCCATCGTGAGACACCATCATCACTTACTTGATTTTGAGAGTCTGAATAACTGCCTGTGGAGAAAGAAATCAGCTTTAATTTATTGGATGTTCCATTTGGAAGAAGTGCTTCTAGAGACTCGATGCAAGTTAAATTGCCAGGGGATTCACAGAGCCTAAGCGCCATTCGTCCATTTGTGTTTTGGGGAATTTCTATAAAAGGAAGTGTTTCAGCGTTTGCTGTTGCAGATAATGAAGTACTCGTGAGGAGTAGATATATAAGTACGAATAATCCTTTGCGGTTCACCCTTTAAGGCTAACTCCCAGTAACTGCTAAAGCGAGGGTTTGATGATGGTTATTCCACCTGTTGCTTGGTTATCCAGATCTGCAAGCGCAATTGCACCATCTTCTAAACCAACTTCGCGCTTAACAAGTAGTGCGGGATCCAGCGCCCCGCTTGCAACTAGTGCCAACATTTCAGGGTAATCGCGCGCGGCCATTCCGTGCGAACCAAGTAGCTCCAACTCCCATGCAATTACGCGAGCCATTGGCATTGCGGTAAGACCATTTGGTGTGAGAAGTAAACCTAATTGCAGATGCCGCCCGCCGCGAGCAAGTGAGAGAACTGATGCTCCTGCAGTTGCTTCACTGCCGAGGGCGTCAACTGCAACGTCTGCTCCACCTAAGTTTTGCAGGAAGGCAACTGGATCAGTGGTCCGTGAATTAATCGTTTGCGCACCAAGGGATGCGGCAACTTCAAGGGCGGCTTCATTTATATCTACGGCATAAACAATTGCACCCTGTGCTTTTGCAATCATTACTGCACTTAAGCCAACTCCGCCGCAACCATAGATAACAACTTTTTCACCAGCCTTTAATTTTGCTCGCTTAATCAAACCGCGGTAGGCAGTAGCAAAACGACAACCAAGGGCTGCAGCAGTTGCGAAGGAAACCTCAGATGGAATGTTTATTAAATTGAAGTCGGCGTTATCGATTGCAACATATTCGGCAAAAGAACCAAAACCCGTAAATCCAGGTTGCGTTTGTGTTGGACAGACTTGAGCATCACCGCGCAGGCAGTAAGTGCATTTGCCACATCCGCAGACAAAGGGAACGGTTACGCGATCGCTAACTTTAAATTTTCTTACTGCGTTTCCAATTTCAGAGATAACTCCTGCAAATTCATGTCCTGGAACATGCGGCAAGACGATGTCAGAATCATGGCCCATCCAGGCATGCCAATCACTGCGACATAAACCTGTTGCTTCCACCTTTATTACTGCCCCGTGATCTGTGGGATGTGGGATTGGTATATCAACTACCGAAAGCGGTCCTTTGAATTCGGTGAAGTAAATGGCCTTCATGCGCTTATGTTAGTGAATGATCTGAAGTAAAATGGTCAGGTGCGGTTAGTATGCGGCAATTCCAATATATGGTTATTGATTGGTCTTTTTTAAATCTCGATAAAAGTTTTCGTGTGGCCCAACCACTAATAAAGTAATTTCTTGTCGTGAGACTATGCGGTAGGCAAGAAGCCATCGAGTTTGATTTGTTTTGAATTTATAGACGCTTACGCCGGTGAGGTCGCCAGCCTTGGCATCGCCGAGTGCTGGGTTTGCTGCGATCGCCATGACAGCTTTATCTAGGGCGCGTTTTTGATTCTTATGAAGGCGCTTTAGGGAGCGTGAGAACTGAGCGCCATAGCTAATTTTCATCAGCCGAACGAGTACTCCTCGGTCGCTTCCTCGGCATCGGCTTTCATGATTTCCCTGATCAATGAGAAAGAAAGGTCAGGGTTTTCTTCTGCGATCAGCGCCATACGAAAATAAAATTCGATCTGGCGTGGAACAGAACGGTGCTCAACAGCGGCGATGCGCTTGGCATCTTCGACTAGTTCATCGGAGAGTTTTACAGTTTGTGCCACGGCGGGCCTCCTTTAATTCAACTGGGTCAGCGTAGCAGAAGAGGTGGCAAAAGGTAACTTTTTACAACTTTACAAAATATTAGCGTAATGCGCTAATGGCCACGCTTAACTACGGCGTGGCCATTAGGTGTGCGTACCGCTGAGGGGGATCGAACCCCTACACTCCCATTAGTTAGATAGGTGCTCTATCCATTGAGCTACAGCGGTACGCAGGACGGAACCTAAGTCAGTAGAACTTTGCTGACTTAGGTTTTTTACTTTGTTGTGGATAAGAATCGAGAGACAAACCCGCATTAGTTGGGCAGTATTAGTCCATGGGATTTATTGCCAATTGGAAAGCTAAGCGCAAGTTCAAGAGCGATAACCAGCAATATGCAATTACGCATCAAGATTGGCAAACCGATATAGAAATCTTTAAGAAGATTAAGGAAGCATTTGAACTTGCCGCAAAAGGTGAAGATGTTGTTTCCAATCAGACGATACAAAAGGCTGGAGAAATTGTTCTCTGGGGTGCTCGGGGTCAGTTTCATGAAGCAGGCCGCGGCGCCGGGCAATTCGTAGGCGCTAGCCAGGGTTTTAGCATTCCGGTCGTTGCCGGTATTCGTTATCGAGTTGGTGCAACCCGTGGCACATATGTTTCAGGTGATCCGATTCAAAAATATGGCGAAATTGGCGATGTAGTCCTAACAACCAATCGCGTCTTATTTAACGGGATGATTAACACCAGAGAATGGGCATTTGCTAAGTGGAATGGGGCGGCCGCCTCTGATGATGAAACTGATTACATATTTAACGTGAGCAATCGCCAGAAGACATCTGGCGTTTTATTTAGCACCCGCGATGGCCGAGAATTTAATCGCTATCTATCTTGCGCACTTATTGCCGCCGAATACGGCATTGACCGCGTGATCACTGAAGTCGACAAAAACATGAAAGAACTTCAAGAAGATAAGCCCATGCCCCCGGTTTTACAGCTTGAGGCGCCTAAAGAGCTCAAATAGTTAACTCCCCTAGAATCGCTCAAGACTTCGTGCAATCTAGGAGGCGTAAGTGGCAAAGTTCTTTAGCGGTGGCACGATCTGGTGCGGCGTCGGTCGCGTTGCTCAATCTGCTCGCGTCGATGGCGGCAAAATTGTTGAATTAAATGGCGCCGCACAACCTGGTGATGAAAGCGTTGATTTACAAGGTGGATTTCTAGCGCCGGCATTTATGGATGGGCATGCTCACCCTTTATTTGCAGGGCGTGAATCACAAGGTCCGCTGGTAAATGGTTTGCAGAGCGTTGCCGAAATGGTTGCTGAAGTTAAGCGATTTGCAGATGCTAATCCGAATGTGACTTGGATTGTTGGCGGTGCGTATGAAGCAGCCGCTGTTGCTGGTGGAGATTTCCTGGCAATTTGGTTAGATGAAGCCGTCAGCGATCGCCCTGTTGTTTTGCAAGCAGTTGATCACCACACAATTTGGGTTAATAGCAAAGCAATTGAAATCGCTGGAATTACCGCTGAAACTAAAGACCCAGATGGTGGAACGATTGCGCGAAACCCTGATGGCACAGCGCGTGGAACTCTGCGCGAGCCATCTGCAATGGACCAAATAATGAAGCACTCCCCCGAACGCACTTTGCAAGATGATGTTGCAGCGATTGCATGGGCATCAGATCGATATTTGGAAAGCGGCGTAACTGCAGCTACTGATGCTTGGGTTGAACCTGGAATGGCTGAGGCGTATATCGCTGCTGATAAATCTGGTGCGTTAAAGATTGATATGGATCTATTTCTTTTGGCACAACCAGGCTCTTGGCGTGATCGAGTTACATACTTTGCAAAATTGCGTAAAGAGATTGAGGATTTGGGCACTGGATCTAAGTTGGCTTGCAAGACGATCAAGATAATTGGAGATGGCGCGCTATCTGCCGGAACGGCTGCGCTGCTTTTACCTTATTTAGATGACCCTTCATCTTCTGGTCTATTAATTTGGGAAGATGACGAAGTTTTAGATGCTGCAGTTGTTTTTGATTCGCAGGGTTATCAATTGCATATTCATGCCATCGGTGATGCTGCGGTGCGCCAGGCCTTAGATACGATTGAAAAAATGGCAGCAGTAAATCAAAAGTGGGATCGCCGGCCTGTGATTGTGCATGCGCAGTTAATTGACCCAGAAGATTTGCCGCGATTTGCATCCCTTGGGGTGATTGCAAATTACCAACCTCTTTGGACTTACTTAGATCCAATGAATAAAGAGTTGATTGCACCTCGTTTAGGGGATGCACGAAATGCGCAGCAATATCAATTGGCATCAATGGTCAAATCTGGTGCTCGCCTAAGTTATGGCAGTGATTGGCCGGTTACCTCTTATATTCCGTTGGAAGCACTTGCTGTTCCGACTCATCGCCAATCACCGGATCGCATGCCACCGCAAGGTTGGAGTCCGCAAGAATCAATTTCAGTTGAAGAAAGTTTGAGTTTTTATACCGAAGGCGTGGCCTATCAAGGCTTTAATGAGCAGCGCTTTGGCCGAATCGCAGTTGGGATGCAGGCAGATTTAATGCATCTCGCCGCTAACCCGATGGAAGTTGCGCCCCATGATGTGGCGGGGATCAAGATACGGGCCGTTTATAAGTCTGGGATCCGCGTCATAGGATGAGCCAATGACTACCACCGTAAATCACTGGATCGATAATAAAGAATATGTAAGCACCTCTGGCCGCACCGCACCTGTTTATGACCCAGCACTTGGCGTTGAGACAAAGCGGGTTGCCTTGGCAAATGGTGCAGAAATCGATGCGGCAATCTCTGCTGCGAAGAAAGCATTTCCGGGATGGTCAAAGACTTCACTTGCTGGTCGTCAGCAAATTATTTTTAAATTTCGCGAACTATTAAATGCCAAAAAAGGTGAGCTCGCCGAAATCATTACCAGCGAACACGGCAAGGTTTTATCTGATGCCCTCGGTGAAATTACACGTGGTCAAGAAGTAGTCGAATTTGCAGTTGGAATGCCGCAACTAATTAAGGGTTATTACTCTGAAAACGTTTCAACAGGTGTTGATGTTTACTCAACTCGCCAGGCACTTGGCGTTGTCGGAATCATCTCTCCCTTTAACTTCCCAGCAATGGTGCCAATGTGGTTCTTCCCAATTGCTATCGCTGCCGGAAATACCGTTGTCTTAAAGCCTTCAGAGAAAGATCCATCTGCGGCAATCTGGATTGGCAAGTTATGGAAAGAAGCGGGCTTGCCTGATGGCGTCTTTAACGTTCTAAATGGCGATAAAGAATCAGTAGACGGTTTGTTGCACTCCCCTGATGTCGAAGCAATTTCATTTGTTGGTTCTACCCCTATTGCACGTTATATCTATGAAGAATGCGCCAAGGCCGGCAAGCGCGTGCAATCACTTGGTGGCGCCAAGAACCATATGTTGGTCCTGCCTGATGCTGATCTTGAACTCGTTGCAGATTCTGCAATTAACGCAGGCTTTGGTTCTGCTGGAGAACGTTGCATGGCGATCTCAGTTGTTGTCGCAGTCGAACCGGTTGCAGATGCGCTGATCGAAAAGATTGTTAGCCGGATGGATAAGTTACGCACCGGCGACGGACGTCGTGGTTGCGATATGGGTCCACTAGTTACAAAAGAACACCGCGATAAAGTCGCTGGCTATATTGATGTGGCAATTAAAGATGGCGCAAAAGTTGTCGTCGATGGTCGCGGCGTTAAGGCCGATGGCGATGCCGCTGGCTTCTGGCTTGGACCAACCTTGATCGATAAGGTGCCAACAACATCTAGCGTTTATAAGGATGAAATCTTTGGACCAGTCCTATCTATTGTGCGCGTTAAATCATATGACGAAGGCGTTTCACTGATTAATAACGGTGCCTTCGGCAATGGAACTGCCATCTTTACCAACGATGGTGGCGCAGCTCGTCGTTTCCAGAATGAAATCCAAGTTGGCATGATTGGAATCAACGTTCCAATTCCGGTGCCAGTTGCGTATTACTCATTCGGTGGTTGGAAGCAATCACTATTTGGCGATACCAAAGCGCACGGAGAAGAAGGTGTTCACTTCTTTACACGCGGCAAGGCGATTACATCTCGTTGGCTTGATCCAAGCCACGGCGGCATCAACCTCGGTTTCCCACAGAATTAATTAGACTCAAATAAATTAGGAAGGCGGAAATAATTATGGCCACTCGCAAGATGAGCGTAGGACAAGCGATTATTGAATTCCTTTCTCACCAATACACCGTCGACGGCGATCACCGCGAACGCACCATTGCCGGAGTCTTTGGAATTTTTGGCCACGGAAATGTTGCCGGTATTGGTCAAGCGCTAAAGCAACTTTCTATTTCTGATCCAGGCTTAATGCCTTATCACCAGGCGCGTAATGAACAAGCGATGGTTCATGAATCATCAGCCTTTGCTCGCATGTCGCGCCGTCGCGCAACCTTTGCTTGCGCATCTTCCGTTGGCCCAGGTGCGACCAATATGTTGACCGGCGCAGCGGTTGCGACAACAAATAGATTGCCCGTTCTACTTTTTCCAGCAGATACTTTCGCAAACCGAGTATCTGATCCAGTGCTGCAACAACTTGAGCAGCCATATGACTTAACAATGTCTGTAAATGATGCATTTAAACCGCTCTCTAAATTCTTCGATCGCATCAATCGCCCAGAACAAATCTTCAGTTCACTTCTTGGCGCGATGCGCGTATTAACTGACCCGGCCGAAACTGGCGCTGTGACTATCTGTCTTCCTGAAGATGTGCAGGCAGAAACTGTTGAGGTTCCGGAAGAATTCCTAGCCGATCGCGAATGGCATATCCGCAGACCGCGTCCAGATATTGGTCTTTCTAAAATTGCCGCAAGTGCGATCGCCAAGTCCAAGCAACCTTTCATTGTCGCTGGCGGTGGCATCATCTATTCAGATGCACACGATGCGCTGGCTAAATTTGTTGAAGCAACTGGTATTCCAGTTGGAGTTTCGCAGGCCGGAATGGGTTCGCTAGCTTGGGATCATCCACAAATGTGTGGCTCAGTCGGCGCAACTGGCACGACCGCGGCTAATCGTTTAGCCAAAGAGGCTGATTTAGTTATCGGTATCGGAACTCGCTACAGCGATTTCACAACTGCCTCACGCAGTATTTTCCAGAACCCTGACGTCAAATTTATCAATATAAATGTCACCGCCTTTGATGCCTTTAAACATGGAAGCGCTATTCCAGTTGTGGCAGATGCTCGAACCGCACTGGAAGAACTGACTTCTGAATTGGCTAAATTCAAAGTTTCTGCAGATTATGCAAAACGCATTGCTGATGAGAATAAAGAATGGGATGCCATCGTTAATGCGGCATTCGTTGATCAAAAGTTGGTCAGACCAAGTCAGAGTGAGATCATCGGCGCAGTTCAAGCAGCCACTGATCCACGCGATGTTCTAGTTGGTGCGGCCGGTTCACTGCCCGGTGACTTGCATAAGTTATGGCGCGTGCGCGATCCGCTTGGTTATCACATGGAATACGCCTTCTCTTGCATGGGCTATGAAATCGCAGCTGGACTTGGTGTGGCACGTGCTGATTCATCGCGCACTCCAATTGTCATGATGGGCGATGGCTCATATTTAATGATGCATACCGAACTTGTAACGGCTGTTGCCGAACGTCTGAAGTTCATTGTGGTGCTCGTGCAAAACCATGGCTACGCATCAATTGGTCATTTATCTGAAGACATCGGTTCACAAAGATTCGGTACGAAATATCGCTTCCGTGATGCTAAATCAAATAACCACGAATCAGGTGATGTGCTGCCAGTAGATCTAGCAACCAATGCCGAGAGTCTTGGTATGAATGTAATTAGAATTTCTGAAAGCCCAAGTGCGATCGCGGATCTTTCGGCGGCTATGAAAGTTGCGAAAGCGCACCCAACTGCAACTCTTATTCATATCAATAGTGATCCATTGCTATATGCCCCAGGGGGCGAAGCATGGTGGGAAGTACCGATTCCAGAAGTCTCAACTCTTGAGTCGACTAAAAAGGCATATGAGAATTATAAAGAAGCTCGCAAAGTGCAGAAGAAGTATCTTGGAAAAGGCGCAAGCGAGCGAAAGTAAATTAAACGTAACTGATTTCTCTAAAGGTACGTTTGATTGAAAGTGTGTACTTGTCATTTTTAGGATCTGCAACTCTGAAGAAACAGAATATTCTCTTGCCATATTTCTTTTCTTCAGCACCTGGGTCAGGGAAGAAATATCCATAAGTCAGCGATGACGGCAGATCTTTCTGTCCCATCAAGGTATTTATCGCTGCGTCATCGCAGGCGATTCCGGCCTCTTTCTTTGCTGCCTCCGAGTTCAAATCTTTGGCTTTGATTTTGCCGGTAAAGAAAACTTCATAGTGATGTGGTGAGGTGCAGCTAGTTGAATAAAGCGTTTTGTAATTTGTATCAGTCCATTTGCTGGGCTTATTCGGCATCTTATTTGCAGAGTAGCAACCAGTCTTTAGCTCAAGGTAGAAAGTCCCTTTAGAGAGGGCATCTGCGGCTGGAGAACTGGTCAAGAAGGCGCCTGCTATCAAGGCTGTGAAGATCTTTCTGCGCTGCATACCCTCAATCCTATAACCTCAACCTCAACTTGATAGTTTAACTTAATCAAAACGTAATAGAAATTAATAAAAGATTAACGGTTCGTGAATGGTGGATGCCCAAGGCTCAGATAGTGTTCACCTACAAACGTTTTCTAGGTCGATTGCCCTAATTGGCCGCGTCTATATAAGGAGCTCCACTTGATAAAGAGAATTTCAGCTGTAACAGCTGCACTCGCTCTTGCAACTGTCGGTTTCATTGTTCCAGCACAAGCTGCAACAACAGAAGCAGACTGTGGCACAGCAGGTGCATTCTGTGTTGGTCTCGTAACTGACCTTGGAAAAGTTGATGACAAATCATTCAACCAAGCTTCATGGGATGGCGCAAAGGCTGGCGCAGCTAAGGCTGGCGGTTTTTCAAAGTACATCGAAACTACAGATTCAAAAGATTATGCAAAGAACATCGCACTTTTCGCAGATAAGGGTTACAACGTAATCGTTACTGTTGGATTCTTGATGGGTGATGCAACTGCAGCAGCAGGCGTTAAGTACCCAAAGATCAAGTTCATCGGTGTTGACCAGTTCAACGCGTCGACTGCAACTAACGTCACCGGCTTGATCTTCGACGAAGATAAGGCTGGCTTCTTAGCCGGTTACCTCGCTGGATATCTAACAAAGACCAACAAGATCGGCGGAGTATTTGGTATGAAGGAAGTTCTTCCTGTTCGCAAGTTCGGTGAAGGATTCGAAAACGGCATTGCCTACGCAGGTAAAGAGCGCAGTAAGAAGATCAAGTCAACTGTTGTTTACCATGCAGCTGGCGACAACGCGTTCTCAGATCCAGCATGGGGTGCAACAACTGCTAACCAGCTACTTACACAGGGATTCGACATAATCTTTGGCGCAGGTGGATCAACTGGTAACGGTGCACTTGGCAAGGTTGCTCAGAAGGCTGGCGCACTCTGCATCGGTGTTGACATCGATCAGTACTACACAGTTCCTGAAGCAAAGTCTTGCATCGTAACTTCAGCTGAGAAGAAGCTAACTCTCGGAGTTTCAACACTTGTTGCTCAGGCTAAGGCCGCAACAATCAAGGGTGGAAACTACGTAGGTGAAGTTGGACTCTCACCATTCCACGATCTGTCATCAAAAGTTCCTGCAGTTGTCAAGGTTCGTTTGAAGAAGATCACAACTGGCGTTCTTGCCGGTTCAGTCTCAACTGGCTTCAAGGGTTAATTAAAAACTCTTAACTAGCTAGAAGTAGTGAAAGAGCGGGTGCATGCAAATGCGCCCGCTCTTTCTTTTTCCTCTTTCTTTATTTCAAATTTCTAATAAGATAGCCAATTATGAGCGAGACAAACGTCGATAAAAAAGTCGTTAAAAACCAATCAGAAGAATCAAGAAAGAAATTTGATGTTGGTTCTTGGTTGATACCAATAGTTGCAGTTTTAGTTGCGATGCTACTTGCTGCGATATTGATTAAGCTGCAAGGTTTAAATCCAATTACTGCATATAAATCTCTCTTTAAGACCGCCTTTGGTTCAATTGAGGGTCTGGGCGTAACTTTAGGCAAATCAACTCCTCTAGTCCTAAGCGGGCTGGCAGTTGCAGTTGGTTTGCGAGCAGGTTTGTTTAATATCGGAGCACAAGGTCAATTACTTTCTGGCGCACTGGCTGCAGCTTGGGCAGGAGTTACTTTCGATGGACTGCCTGGCTATATTCACATACCGATTGCTCTAGTAATTGGAGCTTTCTTCGGCTCAGTTGTCGCTGGAATATCAGGATTCCTAAAAGCTTATCGAGGTGTTCACGAAGTTATTACAACGATTATGTTGAATAGTATTGTGATGGCGGTTGCGGATTATTTGGCATCAGGAAAGCTGCGTGAGCCTGACCAATTCTTAACTCGCACATCAGAGATTGCTGAAAGTGCGAAACTTCCTATTTATGGCAACTTGCCAAGTGGATTCTTTATGGCGGTTGTGCTTGCTATATCTATCTGGTGGATATTAGGTCGCACCACTAGTGGCTTCCGTATCGAAACCGTTGGGCGAAATCGCCACGCAGCTTGGTATGCCGGAATTCCTGTGAAGCGCACCGTTATCTCGGCGATGCTTATCTCTGGTTCAATTGCTGGTTTGGGTGGAGCGGTGGAAACTTTAGGTATCACCTATCGCTATGCACCAGCCTTTAACTTAGGTCTGGGCTTTGATGGAATAACAATCGCGTTGCTGGGCCGGGTGCACCCAATTGGAATCATCCCTGGAGCAGTATTGATTGGCGGCATGCGCGCAGGAGCTGCCAATATGCAATTTGATTCTGGAGTCGCACCCGAACTAGTTGATCTTTTGATGGCGCTGATTTTATTACTCGTCACTGCCCCGCTAATTACGCGATTCTTTAAAAATAGCTCAAATAAATCCATGACTAGTGGATGGGGTAACTAACGATGAAGATGCTTAGCAAACGTAACGGATATTTCTTAGTCGCTATCTTGGCTACCGGCTTCTTTTATTTCAACGGCTCAGATGTGACTACCTCGGTCTATGCCACAGGCACCGTCTTTGCCTTGCCGCTTGCGCTTGCTGCGATGGTCGGAATCATGTGTGAGCGCACAGGTATCGTAAATATCGGTATCGAGGGAACAATGTTGTTGTCCGCATTTGTTGCTTTCTTTGTTTCATCACTAACTCAAAATATTATTATTGGGCTAATTGCAGCCATTTTCACCGGCTCAATGATGGGTCTAATACTGGCAGTCATGGCCGTTTCTTGGCGTATGGATCAGATTATCGCCGGAACGATTATAAATATTCTGGCAACCGGACTAACTTCTTTCTTATATGTTCAAGGTAGAACTATTCCGGGTGTTTTCCAATCTTTTGAGATTCCAATTCTTTCCAAGATTCCATTCTTTGGCCCAGTTCTCTTTATTCACGGTGCGCTGACTTTCGCAGGAATTATAATTATCTTGGCGCTCTATGTTGCTATTTATCACACGACTTGGGGGCTACGCTCGCGCGCTGTCGGTGAACATCCCTCAAGTGCTGACACGGCCGGTGTTTCAGTTGTGCGTCTGCGCTATATAAATGTCACGATCGCTGGCGCTATCGGCGCCCTGGCTGGCGCTTACTTAAGCCTTGAACTAGTTGGTTCTTTCGAACGTGGATTCACAGCTGGAAAAGGTTTCACAGCACTTGCCTTGATGATCTTCGGTCGTTGGAATCCACTGGGCGCTCTTGCCGCCGCTATGTTCTTTGGTCTTGCTCAGGCATATGCCAACCAACTGATGATTGATCAAATTGTAAATATTCCATCACAATTTACCGCCGCTCTTCCATACATTATGACAATTGTTGTCTTAACAATTTCAGCGGGCAAGGTGCGACCACCTGCTGCAGAAGGACAACCGTACGAGAAGGGACAAGCATAATGAGCGCTCTTCTTGAAGTCACAGGAGTCACTAAACGCTATCCAGGCGTTGTCGCAAATGACAATGTCTCACTAACTGTTAACGCTGGCGAAGTTGTTGCACTCCTTGGCGAAAATGGTGCAGGTAAATCAACTCTGCTTAAAGCTGTCTTTGGTCTAATCAAACCTGACTCAGGCGAAATAAAAATTGGCGGCACACCGATTGTCTTTGGTGACACTGCCGGAGTTATCTCGCGCGGCGTTGGAATGGTGCACCAGCACTTCCAACTCGTTCCAGTGATGACTGTTGCTGAAAACATCATTCTCGGCGATGAACCAAAGCGCGGAATCTTCATCAATAAAAAGGCTGCTCACGATGAGATCTTGGCACTTTCTAAGCGCTATGGCTTAGAAGTTGATCCAGAGGCGGTCATTGAAGACCTGCCAGTTGGCATGCAACAACGCGTGGAAATTCTTAAGGCGCTGCGTAAAGATGTTAAATTGCTAATTCTTGACGAGCCAACCGCGGTGTTAACTCCGCAAGAAATTGACGAGCTGCTTAGCGTTATCCGCAAATTGGCAGACTCAGGTGTTGGCATAGTTTTGATTACCCACAAACTCCATGAAGTTATGGCTGTTGCCGATCGCGTGGTCGTTCTGCGTGGCGGCAAACTAGTTGGTGCAACTTCTCCAAAAGAGACTGATGAGGCAGGGCTAGCCCAGATGATGGTGGGACGTTCGGTTGTATTGCAGGTTAATCGCACCGAAGCAAAACGTGGCGCTGTTGTGCTCGAAGTCAAAGGGTTGCAAGTACGCGATGATCGCAAAATCTTGTCGGTTAAAGGCGTTGATCTATCGCTACATAAAGGTGAGATTTTGGGTGTGGCAGGTGTTGAAGGAAACGGGCAACGCGAATTTGTGGAAGCGATCTGCGGCATGCGCCATCGTGAAGCAGGTGAAGTTTTAATTAACGGTGTTGCCACGAAAGATATGCATCCTCATGCAGTTCACGAAGCGGGCATCTCGCATATTCCTGAAGATCGTGAAAAGCATGGCTTGGTTTCCAATTACAGCATCGCCGATAACTTAGTTCTTAACCAATTTGATCAAACACCGTTTGCCAAAGGTTGGGTTCGAAATCTTGCCGAAGTTGCCAAGAACGCGATTTCAACCGTTGAAAAATTTGATATCCGCACGCCTTCTGCATTTAATTCAGCTAGTTCACTCTCTGGTGGAAATAAGCAGAAAGTGGTTGTTGCGCGCGAATTAAGTGAAGAACTTCCAGTTCTAGTTGCGGCACAACCAACTCGTGGCGTCGATGTCGGATCTATCGAATTCATCCATAACCAATTAATCTCGGCGCGCGATAGAGGCGCAGCCGTGTTGCTGGTATCGGCTGAACTTGATGAGATCTTGTCGCTTTCAGATCGCATCGCTGTTATGTCTGATGGAAAAATCGTTGCCATCGTTGAATCAAAAGATGCTGATCGCAACTATATCGGCCGACTAATGGCAGGCCTAAAGGAGTAATGAATTGAAGATCGCAATAATCGCTGGTACTGGTTTTTATAATCTGCCAGCCCTGGCTGGTCAATCCCCCACAACTGTTGATACAACCTATGGCCAAGCGGTCATCACGACCGGCAAGTGGCACGGCGCCGAAGTCGCATTCCTTACCCGCCACGGTGTAAACCACACAGTTCCACCTAGCCAGGTAAATTATCGTGCGAATATTCAAGCGTTAAAGAACTGGGGCGCACAATTAGTAATTGGCGTAAACGTCGTCGGCGGAGTCGATAAGAAACTTAAGCCTGGCGCTCTTCAATTAGTTGATGACTTTATTGATTTCACTCATGGTCGCGCAGATACATTCTTTGATGGCGTGCAAGAAGGTGGCGTTCAACATATTGATATGACCTATATATACGACAAAGAAATCCAGAAAGCTTTAGCAAAATCTGCTAATAAGGCAGATATCAAATTGTATAAAGGTGGAATTTACGCAGTATTTAACGGTCCACGTTTTGAGTCACCTGCCGAGATTCGCATGTGCGCGGCAATGGGTGTAACTGTTGTTGGTATGACAGGTGTGCCTGAAGCGACTTTGGCACGCGAGGCCGGTCTTCGCTATGCCGCGATCGCAGCCGTTGCCAACCCTGCCGCGGGGTTGTCGAAAGAAGAGATTAGCCACGAAGGTGTTGGTGAAGTCATTAAGGGATGCGCCGGAAATGTAATCACAATCATTGATGGTGCAATTAAAATCCTGGCTTCATAGATGGATCTATTAATCACTAATGCGCGTTATACGGTTACCTCAAATAGCGCAAATGAGATTTTAGAGAACGTTTCTATTGGAATCACCGATGGCAAGATTTCATATATCGGCCCAGATAAACCTGGTGCTAAAAAGGTTTATGACGCAGCCGGAAAATTAATCGCACCTGGCTTGATCAATAGCCACACTCACTTGGGTATGTCTTTATTGCGTGGCTGGTCTGAGGGTGTAAACCTGCAAGGTTTTCTCGAACTTGTCTGGGCTGCCGAAGGTGCGATCATGGATGAGGCAACTTGCGAACTTGGTACCGAGCTAGGTGCCCTTGAAGCGCTGCTCTCTGGAACAACCACAACGATGGATATGTATTTAAATCCTGTCGCAACTCATCGCGGTGCGGTGCGAGTGGGCTTGCGCCATATCGCAGGCCCGATCTTCTTTGATTTCCCAGGTTTAGATGGTCTGCAATGGCACCAACGCATTGAACGCGCACACCAATGGAAAGATGAACTAGCCAAAATCGGTGGTCCGTATATTCCGACTTATTTGATGCCACATTCAACCTACACAGACTCACCTGAAAACTTAACGGAAGTAGCGCAGATAGCCAAAGAGCTCGGTGCGCGCATTCATCTACATGTTTCTGAAACAGAGGCAGAAAATCTAGATATTGCTCAGCGTTATTCCAAGACTCCAACTGAAGTCTGCCGCGATACCGGAATATTAGATGTGCCAACAATCTTTGGCCATGGAGTTCATTTAAGTGATTCCGATATGAAGATTGCGGCGAGTAAAGGCGCATCAGTTGGACATTGCCCCGGAAGTAATTTAAAACTTGGTTCTGGATTGGCACGCTTTAACGATATGCGTAAAGCTGGAATTGCCGTTGGACTTGGTACCGACAGTTGCGCTTCATCAAATGATTTAGATATGTTCTCGGTAATGCGTATGGCAGCCCATGTAGTTGCACTGCGCCAATCCCCCGCAGATGTTGACCTGGTATCTATTGTGCGCGCCGCAACGATTGAGGCCGCCCGTGCGGTCGGGTTGGACGATCGCATTGGCAGTATCGAGATCGGTAAAGAAGCTGATTTGATTGCCATCGACTTACACGCAGCGCACCTAACGCCGGTTCACAATTTGAATGCACTGTTGGTTTTTGCTGCAGGTCGCGGTGATGTCACTGATGTTTGGGTAGCAGGTGATCAAGTGGTTGCAAGCCGCACCAGCACCAAGATTGATCTAGCAGAATTGATAAATCGCGTAAATCAAAGAGTTAAAGCGCTGGATCCGCTGCGATGAGTTTTAGCGGCAAGAACATTCTCATAACCGGGGCATCTGGCTTAATCGGACGAGCCTATGTTGATCGTTTTCTAGAGCTAGGTTTTACAGTCTGTGCTCAGGTAAATACTGGAGAGTTAAAAGCGCGCCCGAATTTGCACGTCATCGCTGAAGATCTGGCAGTAACCAAATCTGGCACCTCACTTGTTCAAGAAGCGCTAGCCCGTGCGGGTAAGTTAGATTTTGTAATTAACAATGCGGCCAACCAAGAAATTCTGGATCCAGCTCACGCCGGTCGCACGGAGATAGAGTTGATGATGCGCATCAATGTCGATGCGCCCAAAGAGATTATTGATGAAAGTGCAAAATCAGGTGTGAAAGTAGTTTTAAATATTTCATCAGTTGAAGCGTTAAATCCACGGCCAGGACATGAAATATATGGGGCAAGCAAAGCGGCACTAGATGTTTTAACTCGTTCGGCATCTCGTGCACACGCTCCAATGCGGGTACTTGGTCTGCGCCTTGGCTTAATTGGCCGTGACGGAATAGATCAGGCATGGCCCGAAGGTGTTGCAGCATGGAAAGCTGCTACCCCACTTGCGCGTTATGCAACCGCTAAGGAAGTTGTTGGAGTTACCGAATTTTTATTATCTGATGCCAATGCTTGGGCCACCGGATCAACTTATGATTTTGATGGTGGCCTCGGCGCACAGCCTTGGTAATTGGTAAATAGGTAATACGTAGCCCCGAAGGGATTCGAACCCTCGTAGCTGACTTGAGAAGCCAGAGTCCTAGGCCGCTAGACGACGGGGCCCTAGTACATTTCTTTACTGCGATTTAAAGCGATGGAACTTGGGAACTGCGCTGGGGTACCAGGACTCGAACCTAGACTTACTGAACCAGAATCAGCAGGGCTGCCAATTACCCCATACCCCAATACAACAGGGGAAAGAATACCTCAGATTTACAGCGCGATTGCCGCAGTGATTCGGGCTAGCACGGCCTCTTTGCCCAGCAACTCCATTGACTCAAATAACGGTGGAGAAATTGTTGATCCGGTGGTTGCAATACGAACTGCGCCAAATGCAATACGTGGCTTAAGGCCCATCTCTTCAATTAGCGATGTGCGAAGCGCCGCCTCGATTGAATCGTGGTTCCAGACTGTAAGTGGCGTTAATTCAGCGAGTGATCGCTTTAGAACTTCCTTAGATGCGGCATCGGTTACTTTAGAAAGTGATGCTTCTTCAACAGCAAATTCTTTCACAAATAAGAATCGCAACATGGCAGGTACTTCATCAAGTTTCACGATGCGTTCTTGAATTATGGGAAGTGCCTGCTTGACCAATGCGATCTCAGCATCAGTTCCGGTTATTACGCCTGCTTTAGTTAAGAATGGCAGAGACCATTTTAGGAATTCATCTAAAGTCAGCGCGCGAATCTTGTCGCCATTTATCGCTTCCAACTTCTTCATATCAAAGCGCGCTGGTGATGAATGCACTTTATCTACCGTGAAGAGTTCACAGAGTTCGGCCATAGTGACATTTTCGCGATCTTCGCCAGGTGACCAACCAAGCAAGGCAAGGTAGTTACAGATCGCTTCCGGCAAATAACCTTGCTCGCGATACCAAGCAATCGATGCTTCACCATTGCGCTTAGATAACTTGGCATTATCTTGACCCATTACAAAGGGAAGGTGAGCAAAGACTGGGTAGTCATCGATGGCAACGCCCATCGCTTGATAAACGCGAATCTGACGCGGCGTTGATGAGAGCAGATCTTCACCGCGCAGAACGTGGGTGACCTTCATCAAAATGTCATCGACGGCAACAGCCAGTGTGTACAGGGGTGAACCATCGGCGCGCGCTAAAACAAAGTCAGGTACAAATTTGTGATCAAAGGTGACATCGCCGCGAATCTCATCTGTAAAAGTGGTGCTGCCATCTGGCATGCGCATACGCACGACTGCTCCGCGTCCTTGTGCCTTATAGCCAGCAATTTGATCTGAAGTTAACTCGCGACAATGCCCGTTGTAACCAGGTGCCACATTTGCAGCACGTTGTGCTTCGCGAACCGCTTCTAACTCTTCCGGTGAGCAATAGCAGTGGTAAGCATCTTTCTGATCTAGAAATTTCTGAGCCCAATGCGCGTAAATATCTAAACGTTGCGATTGTAAGTAAGGTCCATTCTCGCCGCCGACTTCTGGACCCTCATCCCAATTAAGGCCGAGCCATTTAAGAGTATCGATTGCGGCTTGGATATATTCATCGGTTACGCGGGTCGTGTCGGTATCTTCAATGCGGAATAAGAATGTGCCACCTGTGTGGCGCGCATATGCCCAATCAAATAACGCGGTGCGAATATTTCCAACATGGAGATCACCAGTTGGAGATGGTGCGAAACGCACCTTGACTTTTCTCTCACTCATGGTTTGGCACTCACCTTATTTGTTAATTGACCAAGTCCCTCAACGCTGACAACGACGTTGCCGCGCTCGATTAGTGGACCAATTCCTGCAGGTGTTCCGGTGATGATGACATCGCCTGGCAATAAAGTCATAACTTGCGAGACAAATACAACAATATCTTCGATGCTAAAGATCATCTGGTCCAGCGTTGCATCTTGGCGCAATTCATCGTTTACCTTAGAAAAGATTCGCTGGGTGCCAGGCACAAAGTCAGTTTCAATCCATGGACCGATTGGGCAGAAAGTATCGAATCCTTTTGCGCGCGCCCATTGGCCATCACTGCGTTGTAGCTCGCGGCAGGTCACATCATTTGCCAAGGTGTAACCAAAGATAACTTCGTTGACTCGCTCTTTAGGAACATCTTTACAGACGCGTCCAATCACAACGGCAAGTTCTGCCTCGTAATCAATCGTTGGGGCCATGGCGGGCCAAACAATCGTGTCGCCCGGGCCAATCACGGAAGTATTTGGTTTTAAGAAGATGATCGGCTCTTTAGGAACATCAGAGCCCATCTCTTTGGCATGGTCGGCATAATTCTTGCCGACAGCGACAATCTTGCTACGTGGAATTACTGGCGCCAGTAAACGCACCTTCGAAAGTTCAACTTTGGCGGCGGTCTTAGTGACGCCGTGATAAATCGGATCTCCCGAAATTATCGTGATCGAATTATCGTCTTCGAGTACTCCAAAGAGTGGATCCGCGCCCAGACCAGATTCAGGTCCCGGAGTAAATCGCACGATACGCATTGGGCTATCTTATGCCCTAGTTACGCTCCCGCTAGCCTCGATATAAAAAATTGTCGCCTGCGGTGAATTTTCAGTAATAACCGACGTTTCTGCAGCGGACTCCCCCACGATTACAACAGATTCAATTCCAGATATTTGCGATGCAGCAGCAACAGTGAAAACTGCTTGTACTGCATCAAGTGAAAGCGATGTGGTTGAAATATTAATTGCAACGTAGGTGCGTCCAGTTGTATCGCGTAACGCTGCCGCTTGTTTAGCGCCAGTACGCTCCAGCGTGGAATTAGCAAGAGTTGCTAACTTGGCATCTTCAGGATTGCTAAATGAATTACTCATGATCTTCCGGCGCCACATCTTTAATTCGTTCAATTATTACGCTACTTATTTTACGACGTCGGCCAACCGGACGCTCTGAAGTAATCGTCCATCCTGCAATTGAAATTGTGCTGCCCGCAATTGGAACACGACCTAACTTCTGTGCCATTAAACCGCCAATTGAATCCACGTCTTCAAAGTCTGCTTTATCGATATCAACTTTTAACTCATCGGCCAAATCTTCAATATGCAAGGTCGCTTTCGCGCGTGCTTTATCTTCGGTAATCCAGATGAAAGCTTCGATGCCATCATCAAATTCATCGGCAATCTCACCGACGATTTCTTCAATAATATCTTCAATCGTGATTATGCCCGCGGTGCCACCATATTCATCAACCACAATCGCTAAGTGGATCTGATCGCGTTGCATCTCTTTCAAAAGTTCGGCCGCAATTTTAATCTCTGGCACAAAGACTGCTGGGCGCATATGTTGCTCAACTTTTTCAGTTATTTCAGCCTCGTGGTGATCAAGGGCGCGCTTTGCCAAATCCTTTACATAGGCAATACCGATGATGTTGTCTAGGTTCTCACCGACTACAGGAATTCTGGAATAACCAGAGCGCAGCGCAAGTGAAAGCGCTTGGCGCAAACTCTTATCACGTTCGATCCAAACCATATCTGTGCGGTGCACAGCGAGTTCGCGAACCAAAGTGTCGCCGAGTTCAAATACCGAGTGAATCATCTCGTGTTCATCGGATTCCACTAGGCCACGCTCGTGCGCTTGATCTACCAGGTCGCGAAGTTCAGCTTCATTAGTAAATGGACCACTACGAAAACCTTTACCTGGGGTAATGGCATTGCCGATTGCAATCAAAAGATTTGTAACCGGCCCCAAAATAAAGGCCAAGAAATAGGCAACTGAAATACCGGCACGCGCCCATTTATGCGGTTGTTGGCGTCCCAGCGTGCGGGGACCAACTCCAACGACCACGTAGGAGAGCACAACCATGATTGCAACCGTCATCGCCATCGCTTGCGCAGATGAATATTGACGCAATAAGGCAACTGCCAGAAGCGCTGCTGCAGTGAATTCGCAGATCTTGCGTACTAAGAGAAGTACATTTAAATAGCGCGAGGGTTGCTTGGAATATTTCTTTAGCAAATGTCCGCCGCGCTTGGATTCAAGTTCTTCGATTAAGACACGCGAAATTGAGGTAAGCGCTGATTCAGAGGCAGCTAAGAAACCAGCAAAGGCAATCAGAACGATAATTGCGCTGATATTAAAGGTATTCACGCTAACGCCTCATATTTCTTAACTAAGTCTTCCTGCTTTGCAAACATTATTTCTTCATCAGCGGGATTTGCATGGTCATATCCCAGAATATGCAGAAGCCCGTGAACTGCCAAAATAAATATTTCGCGCTCGGCGCTGTGTCCGGCTGCCGCGGCTTGATCTGCTGCAACGATCGGTGAAATTACAATGTCTCCAAGAGTGACCGCTTCGTTTTCATCGACTGGAATATCCATCGGAAATGAGAGCACATCGGTTGGTCCACCCTCATCCATCCACTTAATATGTAATTCGGTCATTTCGGCAACATCGACAAAGACCAGATTTACTTCACATTCGGGGTTTAGCTTTAACTCCAGTAAGGAATTTTGCAAAAGAGTACGCACACTTTCAGTGGGCACAAGTTCGCCAGATTTATTGGTGATTTCTATTGTCATAATTATTGTATTTATTGATTGCGTAAGGTGCGAGGAGCGGTCTTAACTTCGTCATACTTTTCATAAGCCTTGACGATATCTCCAATTAAACGATGGCGGACCACATCTTCAGCAGTTAGCTCCATAAAGGAAATATCTTCGACATCTTGCAAAATATCGGTGATGATCCGCAGCCCTGATCGCACTCCATTAGGAAGATCGACTTGTGTGACATCGCCTGTGATGACCATCTTTGAACCAAAACCTAGGCGAGTTAAGAACATCTTCATCTGTTCAGGTGTGGTGTTCTGCGCTTCGTCCAAAATAATGAATGAATCGTTCAAGGTGCGACCACGCATGTAAGCAAGTGGGGCTACCTCAATAACGCCGGTCTGCATTAAACGTGGAATCGAATCAACATCGATCATGTCATGCAAAGCATCAAAGAGCGGGCGAAGAAATGGATCAATCTTTTCACTTAGCGTGCCAGGCAGGAAACCTAACTTCTCCCCTGCTTCAACAGCTGGGCGCGTTAAAATTATGCGATTTACTTTCTTTGCTTGTAGCGCCGCAACCGCCTTTGCCATTGCAAGGTAAGTCTTTCCTGTACCTGCCGGACCGATACCAAATGTGATGGTGTTTTCATCGATCGCATCAACATACCTCTTCTGATTGGCAGTCTTTGGACGGATCGTGCGTCCGCGATTAGAAACAATATTTAGAGAAAGAACTTCTGCTGGACTTTCAGCGGGCTCTTGTCCCATCATTACGATGCTGCGCTTGACCGCATCGACGGTGAGCACCTGACCAGAGCGAATCACAACCATCATTTCTACAAATAATTTTTCTAACACGATGCAATCAATGTGCGGACCGCGCAAAGTTATTTCGTTACCGCGAACGGTGATATTCACGCTCGGGAAGGCGGCTTCAATGGCTCGTAAGTTGACATCATTGGCGCCGATGAGTGAAACCATCGAGATCGCGGGTGGGACGGTGATCAGAGTGCGTTCCATATAGTCAGTGATACTACTTTTAACCGGGTGGCCATGCGAGCCCACGCCCACCAAGCAGGTGCAGGTGAGCGTGAAAAACGCTCTGCCCGGCGTCGGCGCCAGTATTAAAGACCGTTCGGTAACCAGTTAACTTATTCACGGCTGCGATCTCGCTGGCGGCGGTAAAGAGCGCAGCCAGGATCGTTGCCGAAATCTTGCCAAGGGAGGCCGCATTTTCGGTATGCAGAGTCGGGATTATTAAAACGTGAGTTGGAGCCTGCGGGTTTAAATCGCTAAATGCAACTACGTTTTCGTTTCGAAAAACTATATCGGCAGGAATCTGACCTTCAATGATTTTGCAGAAGATGCAATCAGGATCCAGCGCCATAAGTTGACTATACCTTTACCAGATATTTAAAGCCGCGTTTAGACCAGAAAGCGCCGCCATGCCAGCGTGTGCGGAACGGAAAATTGGACGACCCAGCAATGCAACTTGCGCTCCAGCAGCTGTAAAGATCGCCAACTCTTCATCGGTGATTCCACCTTCGGGGCCAATGATCGCTAAGACTTTCTTGATCCCCGGCTTAACGATTTCGGTTAATTTAAATTGTGCGCTCTCGTGAAAAACAATTGCGAGATCATAATTAGGAATCTCGGCTGCAATCTTCTTAGCATCTAGTACCCCCATTACAAATGGAATCCGATTGCGTCTGGTCTGTTTGCTGGCCTCGCGCGCAGTTGTGGCCAACTTCTGCATAAGATCTGGTGTTGTTTTTCCAATAGAACGAGTTGCTGCCCACAATAAAATTACATCAGCACCGCCTGCAGTATTTAACTCAATTGATTCTTTTATACGATCGCCTTTAGTCAACGCTTGCGCAACTGTAAATTCAACGGGCAGCGCTTCTTCAAAACCTGATTCTGTTACTTCAACCGACATCGACTTCTTGTCGACCGTTTTGACTTGCACAATTGACCAAGCACCTTGCCCATCAGAGAGCGCCAAACTATCTCCTACTTGAGTTCGCAGCACACGGATAGCATGGGCCGCATCTTCTCCACCAAATTCGTAACTACTGCCAACAACTTTAGGGAGATCGTTAACGAAGAAGAGCGTCAGCATTAGCGTCCGAAGGCATCTCTGAACTTGCTAAAGAATCCTTGCTCAAGCCCCTTGATCTTCACATCTCCTGGCTTTTCACCGCGAGCTGAAGCAAATTTACGGAGCATCTCTTCTTGATCTCTACTTAATTTATGTGGAGTCTGCACTTCAATATGAACAATTAAATCTCCACGAGTTGCCCCGCGCAGCCGCGTCATTCCTTTTCCGCGTACCGGAATGGTGGCACCACTTTGAGTTCCAGCCCGAACTTCGACCTCGATTGGTCCGTCTAAACATTCGACCATGACTTTTGTGCCAAGTGAGGCTGCTACAAATGAAACTTCGATAGCAACGTGCAAGTTATGGTTATCGCGAATTAGGAATGGATGTTGGGATTCCACAATTTCAACATAGAGATCACCGGCCGGTCCGCCACCTGATCCGACTTCACCACGACCAGCTAGTTGAATACGGTTGCCTGTTTCAACACCCGCTGGAATCTTGACACTTATATTTTGACGCGCACGTACTCGGCCATCGCCTGCGCATTCGCGACAAGGATTTTGAATAACGCTGCCGTAACCCTGACAAGAACCACAAGGACGAGATGTCATCACTTGACCGAGGAATGAGCGCTGCACTTGCTGCGTTTCACCGCGCCCTTTACAAACTTGGCACATCGAAGGTGCGGAAGAGTCTGCAGATCCTTGACCTTTACATTTAGTACAAGCCACAGCGTTTTCAACAGAGATATCGCGTTCGGTACCAAAACATGCTTCATTTAAATCAACTTCAACGCGAATCAACGCATCTTGTCCTTGGCGCATACGTGGTCGCGGTCCGCGATTTTGTCCGCCCCCAAAGAACGCGTCCATGATGTCGCTAAATCCACCGCCGCCGAAACCGCCGCCGAAACCAGAGCCACCCATGTCATATGACTGACGTTTCTGCGGATCACTTAATACTTCATAAGCTGCAGTAACTTCTTTGAATTTATCTTGCACAGCCGGATCTGGATTTACATCTGGATGCAGTTCACGGGCAATCTTGCGATAAGCCTTCTTGATCTCATCGGCGCTAGCACCGCGATCAACACCCAGGCTTTGATAATGATCTGACATAAATTAATTGCTCTCCGATATATAGCGTCCGACATAACGTGCAACTGCAGTAACTGCCGCCATTGATCCGGCGTAATCCATACGGGTTGGCCCCAATACGCCAAGTGCTCCGATCGCTGAGTTATCAGCGCCATACCCAACTGTAACAAGGGAAGTCTGACGCAAATTTGTCTCATTCTGCTCGCCACCGATGCGAACCTGCACATTTTCATTGGCATCACCCAATAAGCGCAGCAATACAACTTGTTCTTCCAACGCTTCAAGAATTGGTGATAGTGATGCCCCTAAATCCTCACCCGAACGCGCCAAGTTAGCTGTTCCTGAAATCGTCATCTTTCCACTGCCAGGGCCTTCCCCAATTATGGGATAGGTAATTACTGCAACCTGCTTAGTTAAATCTGCTAACAACTTTGCAGATCTCTTCATCAACTCTTCTAGGTTATTTGCTTCATCCAAAAAAGTTTCGATTGCGCGACGCTCGGCCGAAGAAAAAGGCTTAACTGTTGCCAATTTATCCACGAATACGCGATAACCCAGATCGGTCGGGATGCGACCGGCTGATGTATGCGGATGAGTGATCAAGCCTTCATCTTCAAGTACTGCCATCTCATTACGAATTGTGGCGGGTGAGAGACCAAGGGCTGATTTATCAGCAATAGATTTTGAGCCGACAGGTTCTTGCGTGGCCACGTACTCATCGACGATAGCGCGCAAAATTTCTAAACGGCGTTGGGAATGCATAGTTATCTTCTTTATATCTCTCTTTAAATCAGTACGAGTGCGATTGAAATCAATGTCAGGAGAAAGAATGCTGGAAAAGCGGTCCGGACTTTGCTGGCTTTGAAATGCACAAAAACTGCACCAGCCATAAAGAACCAAAGACCCAAGAGTGGGAAGTAAGCCAATCCATTCCATTTAATGCCAACGATTAGACCCAGCGCAAGTAAGGCTTCAAAGACACCGATTACGCGAGCGATGCCATCTTTCACATTTACATCGCGTGTGCCAGATAAGCCTTTCTCGTTTCCGCTGGCTTTTGAAAGTCCAGAGATAACAAAGATGACTGCCAGAAATGTCAGGATGATCGTTGCGTTAGTGCTCATAGGCTAAAGGTACTACAGGGCGCTAACCCAGAGCCTCACGGACCAAGCGATCAGCGATCAATCGTCCTTGGGCGGTCAATTGCAACTTGCCATCTATGTGATTTAAATGGCCGCTACTTTGATATTGCAAAACTCGCTCTTGCGCGGTGCTACTTAACAAATCTAATGAGAGTCCGCTGCGCATGCGAATTGCCAACATGATTGATTCATCTCTTAACTGCTCATCGGTTAAATTCTCAGAATCGGCAATTGGTGATTCACTAGCAAATAACTTCTGCTTATAAGCAGTTGGATGTTTAACATTCCAGAATCGTTTCTGGTCAATATGTGAATGCGCACCGGGACCTAAGCCCCACCAATTCGCGCTCTTCCAGTAAGCAATGTTGTGTCGACATTCATGGCCAGGCTTTGCCCAATTCGATAGCTCATACCAATCAAGACCCCCGTCATTACAGATCTGATCAACGAGTAAATACATATCTGCCATCAAATCATCATTCGGCATATTTAGATCGCCACGCTTAATCTGCGCCGCAAGTTTGGTGCCAGTTTCAACGATAAGTGCGTAAGCGCTGATGTGATCGATATCTAAAGAAAGCGCTTCAGTTACGGTTGCACGCCAATCTTCAAGTGATTCACCAGGAGTTCCGTAAATCAAATCAACGCTGATACTGCCAAACCCTGCTGCGCGCGCCATATCAACTGAACGCTTAACATTTTCAGGATTGTGGGTGCGGTCTAAAACTGCCAAAACGTGAGGTTGCGCGGACTGCATCCCAAATGAGATGCGATTAAACCCCGCAGCCAAATAAGCAGATAACTTCTCGGCGGTAACCGAATCAGGGTTTGCTTCCAGCGTTATTTCACAGTCATCAGTTACGGTATTTCGCTCTTTAATAGCAGCAATAACTCGTCCCAAATCATTTGCCGGCAATAGCGAAGGCGTGCCTCCCCCAAAGAAAATAGTTGGCACAGGATCAGTCGGCGCTGACTTTAGCTCGAGCAGAACGGCATCAATATAATCATTGGAAACAATTTCAAGAGTTGCGCCATCTTGTAACTCACTAGGCGTGTAGGTATTGAAATCACAGTACCCACATCGCTTGATGCAGTATGGGATATGTACGTAGAACGAAAGCAACATGTAGATATTGTATGTTCAAACTGGTTAGGCGTATTCATTCTCTAAACACTCTCCTATGAATATATGAGAATCGACTAGCCGAGGCTAACTACGTCCAAGCTCCAGGGCTATGGCCTTAGAAATAATGGGCAGAGCTTTCTCGAATGATATTCCATAGACTTTTTCGAAAGCTTCAGTGAAATTTAAACCTGTTCCCATTTTTTTCCAGAGCTCCATCGTCGATGCAGGACCTTTTACTGCTGTTAATGTCTCTACCAACATCGCCCCTAGATCGTATTGACGCCATCTTGGATACTTGTTAAACCAAGTTGTGGATTGATTAACCACAAAGAATTCTTGAATCCATGCTGAAGTTATTGTCGAATCTCTGTAGAGCTCATTGGATGAGGATCGGCGGTTCTTTGTGTAGAGATCAAAAGATTGATGATAGCTCGATGCGTTCTCTGCAAATAGCGCTTGCCCTTCGATATACCAAGTAGGTGGCCAATCAGTTGTTAATGGCCAAACCGAAACCCGTGGCAATTGATTTTGCTGAATTGCATGTGTGTACTCATGGGCCTCTAAGACTCCTGGGCCCTGACCACCGCGTGCTACCCCTGTAGTTAAAACAATCAGACCGCTTCCCTTGTCATCCGTGAACACTCCTCCACCATCACAGGTCGGACGTGTAGAACACGCACTATCTGTGATCCACTGATAAGTTGATTTGGGTTGCAATTGTTTCATTTGCTCTTGTGCCCAATCGCGATCATCAAAACTAAAGGTCAAAATAGTCATGTCGCTGGAGCTCTTAAAACCTGAATACAAACGAGCAACTAAATCAAAGGCTGAGGCAGGGTTCTTAAATGAAAGAGTTGTATTTATGCCAGTTAACGCTTTAAATGGCAGTGCTACATCATTTGATGCTGAAATCGCAGCATTGGATTTACTCCATGCGGCATAGGAAATTCCTTCGTAGTTAGCAATCAAGTCATCGAAATTTGTAGGAGCATCCGGATACTTAGCGGGTAGAGTCTGCGTTGGAGTTGGTGAAGGAGTTGGAGTTGGTGAAGGAGTTGGAGTTGGTGAAGGAGTTGGTCTTAGTTTCTTTATAGCAATACCTTTATTCCAAACCAACTTCTTTCCTGTCTTTATGCAGGTATAAGTCTTATTCTGATAGATAACTTTTTGGTTCAATGCTTTGCAAGCGCCATCAGGTGAGACTTTCTGATCAGAAAAAGCCGCGTTTGGAATCAAAGTAAGTGCCAGAGCAAAAACAACTCCAGTTTTCAATTTTTGGATGATTGGCATTTGAAAAGAATAACCTTCGGAGGGTTTTTTTGGAACAGATACGCCATTAATTGGGTTAATTAACTCAATGATCAGTCTTGCTTACGAGCGGCTTTAATCTTTTCGATATCAGCATCGGTGGCAAGGGCGGCAACAAAGGCTTCTTGCGGAACTTCAACGCGTCCCACCATCTTCATGCGCTTCTTTCCTTCCTTCTGCTTTTCAAGAAGTTTGCGCTTACGAGAAATATCGCCGCCATAACATTTCGCCAAAACATCCTTACGAATTGCGCGGATGCTCTCGCGCGCGATGATGCGCGAACCAATCGCAGCCTGAATAGGAACCTCAAACTGTTGACGTGGGATGAGCTGGCGCAATTTGCCAGTCATCATTACGCCATATGAATAAGCCTTGTCGCGGTGAACAATTGCGCTAAATGCATCAACGGCTTCACCTTGTAGCAAAATATCTACTTTAACTAGATTGCCTTCTTCATCACCGAGTTCTTCATAATCTAGGGAGGCATAACCTTTAGTACGGCTCTTTAACTGATCAAAGAAATCAAAGACAATTTCAGCAAGTGGCAGGGTGTAACGAATTTCGACGCGATCCTCGGAGATGTAATCCATGCCTTGCAAAGTTCCCCGGCGATCTTGGCAGAGCTCCATGATTGTGCCGATGTATTCAGATGGCGCCAGAATGGTGGATTTAACGATCGGCTCTTTCACGTAATTGATCTTGCCATCAGGAAATTCTGATGGGTTGGTAACAACGAATTCTTTGCCATCTTCGAGTGTTACTCGGTAAACCACGTTAGGCGCAGTCGAAATCAAACTAATTCCTGATTCGCGTTCTAGGCGTTCGCGCACAATCTCCATATGCAAAAGACCTAAGAAACCGCAGCGGAAACCAAATCCCAGCGCTGCTGAACTCTCTGGCTCATAAACAAGAGCTGCGTCATTTAGTTGCAACTTATCTAAAGCATCGCGCAATAAAGGAAAGTCAGCGCCATCTAGTGGAAATAGCCCTGAGAAAACCATCGGCTTAGGATCTTTATATCCGGCTAGCGCTGTCTTAGTTGGATTTTGATAATTAGTCACAGTGTCACCAACACGTGATTGGCGAACATCTTTTACGCCGGTAATTAAATAACCTACTTCACCAACGCCTAAACCTTTACTTGGTACTGGCTCTGGTGAAATAACGCCAACTTCGAGGGCTTCATGTCGTACGCCAGTTGAAAACATTTGAATTTGTTCGCGCGGATTAATTCGACCATCGATAACGCGAACGTAGGTAACAACGCCTCGGTATGAGTCATAGACCGAGTCAAAGATAAGTGCGCGCGCAGGTGCGTTGGCATCGCCAACTGGTGCAGGTATTTGTGCGACGATCTGATTAAGGAGTTCAGCAACGCCATCGCCAGTCTTTCCAGAAACGCGCAAGCAATCTTCAGGTTGGCAGCCAATTAAACGAGCAAGTTCTGCAGCAAATTTATCTGGTTGGGCGTTAGGTAAATCAATTTTATTTAGGACTGGAATGATTGTTAGGTTGTTCTCCATCGCCAAATAAAGATTGGCCAGAGTTTGTGCTTCGATACCTTGTGCGCAATCAACTAAAAGGACTGCCCCTTCGCAGGCAGCGAGCGAGCGCGATACTTCGTATGTAAAGTCAACGTGCCCAGGTGTGTCGATCATATTAAGGATGTATTCCTGGCCATCGATACCACTGCGCCAGGGCAGACGAACTGCCTGAGATTTAATGGTGATGCCGCGTTCGCGTTCGATATCCATGCGATCTAAATATTGTGCGCGCATATTGCGGGCTTCTACAACTTCAGTGATTCCGAGCATGCGATCGGCCAGCGTAGATTTACCGTGGTCGATATGCGCAATGATGCAGAAATTACGAATCTGCGCGGGATCTGTTGCTGCGGGTTGCGGAGCCTTAGCAAGTGAAATTGCAGGCACTTTTATCCGCCCCTTTTCTGGTGCGTATTAAGAATTAACGAGCGCCGGCTTTGGCAGCAGCCTTAGCCATTGATGACTTCTTATTTGCAGCGGTGTTACTGTGAACTACGCCTTTTGCTACTGCAATATCTAACGCCTTTGAAGCAGCGCGGAGTTCAGTCGTAGTTGTTGCGGCATCACCCTTTACAACTGCTTCACGGAATTTGCGAACAGCGGTCTTAACAGATGAAGAGACAGACTTATTGCGAGCCTGAGCCTTGTTATTTGTCTTAACGCGCTTGATCTGCGACTTGATATTTGCCACGTGTATTACTCCGAACGTCTAAAGCTGTGATAACCCTTTTGGTTGCCAGGCAGAAGCGAAGGTTATCAGCGCAAGGGGTGCAGGCTCAAATTGAGGCTTGATTCCCGCCTGATGACGAGCTATCTGGCGCTACGGGCAGCGGTAATTGTGGCGAGGGCTTTTTCTAGGGCGTAGATCGGATCAGTGGCTGCGCCTTTTACCTGCGCATCTGCCAGCGCAATTGCTTGAACAGCCTGGGAAAGTGCGCGCGGCGTCCAACCTTGCAACTGGCGGCGCGCTTTATCAATCTGCCACGGCGCCATGCCAAGTTGTCCGGCTAATTCAAATGATTTTGCGCCACTTGCAGAACCAGAAACTTTTGCAAGTGAACGAAGGGCGGAAGCGATTGCAGATGTCACCATCACCGGATCTATTCCGGTCTCAATAGCGCTGCGCAGTGAAATTAGCGCAGTTGGCAAATTTCCATCGAGCGTCGCATCGGCCACATCGAATCCAGTTGTCTGAAGGCGACCTTGATGAAATTTATCGACCATCGCTTCATCAATGCTGCCGGCCGGAGAATCCAGTGCGATCTGTGAAACAGCCTGTTGTAGCTCGCGCATATCCCCACCGAGTGCGCCAACTAGCGCAGCGACAGCCGCAGGCGATGCTTTACGCCCGCTATCTAAAAATAATTCTTTAACGAAGGCTTCTTTCTCTGCTTCTTTCTTCAGCGGCTCGCAGGCAATTATTTCGGGCTTAATTTTCTTAATCGCATCGAGCAACGCTTTGCCTTTTACGCCACCCTTATGGACAAATATCACTGTGGTCATCTCATCAGGTTCGGATAAATAGCGAATTACTTCATCTTTAGAATCTTCAGGTAAGTCCTGTAAATCTTTAATAATTAGCGCGCGACGTTCTGAAAATAGCGAAGGTGCTAGCGCATCTGAAATATCGCCTAATAAAGCATCTGCTGCAAATATCGTGGTGGCTTCAGCCTTTTCTTCTTTTAGCTGCGCCGTTAATTTAGATAGCGCGCGATCGCTAAGCGCCCCTTCACTGCCCAGGATTAGATAAAACGGATTCACGTCTTAAGCCTCCCCTCCCTAGCTATTCCCAACGCAAAAAGGTGAAATGATTCTTGCTCGTCTTAACCTGCAACCGGTGGTGACGGGCGCGAACAGCAATTGCACCATCGGTGTCAGTACGCCGTACTTTAGCGCCTACCTGCCTTAATAACTCGATCGTATTGGCAGCCGGATGGCCATAACTATTTTCAGCGCCAACGCTGATTAGCGCTAGTTGAGGTTGCAGTGCGCGGGTGAAACTCTCATCCTGATATGCAGACCCATGATGACTAACCTTATAAATGTCTACGCGTGTTAATTCGGGGGCAATTATCGCTTGGGTTAACGGCTCCATATCCCCAGCGGCAAAGAGTGAGAAATCTGGAGTATCAATTCGCACCGCGATGCTCGAATTATTTTCGTCATAACTTCCAGTATCTGGCCAGAGAACTTTTATATTCATCTCACCAAAGTGCGCAGTCGCACCTCGCTTAACATTGCCAAACCATTTGGTTCCGACTTTTCGGTTGGCAATCGCACCGGACAGTCCAGCGATGTGATCGGCATGGCCATGTGTGAGAATCAATAAAGGAATTTCCCTAATGCCAAGTTGCTTCAGGCAGCGATCAATTAGCGCAGGATCTGGCCCAGTATCTATGACAATCGCGCGATGGCTGCCTAAATTAATCACCATGCCATCGCCTTGTCCGATATCGCAATTTACAACTTGCCAATCTCCACCTGGAAAACGTTGCAGATAGGTAAGAGATAAGACCAAAATTAAGGCAGTGATCACTATTTTGCGTGGGGTAAGTAATACCAAAGCAATCACAACAGTGATTACTAGAAAACCAATTAGCCCCTTTTGAATAGTTAGCACTCTAAAACCGGCGGCCCAATCAGCGACCGTTGCAATCCACCAAGCCATTGGTTTAACCAGGTAGACAAGTACCTCAGAAATTTGAGGGGATATTGGAGAAATTAGCGCCGCGATAAAACCAACGATGGTAATTGGGGCAACTGCAGGTGCGGCTAATAAATTAGCGATAATGCTCATCGGTGATAGATATCCAGCGATAGCAACAATTACAGGTGCACAGAAAACCATCGCCGCAATTGGCGGAGCCATCGCTTGTGCGAGCAACTTTGGTAGCGCTCTTTCAAAGAAGGCGATGATACGAGGTGCAAATAACAGTAAGCCAGCGGTTGCTAGCACCGATAAGGCAAAACCTGGATCTCGACTTTGCCAGGGATCACCGATTACGACCGCTGCAATTGCAAAACCTAACGCCGGCAGAGAATCGGCTCCACGTTTTGTGGCATAGGCAATTAATAAGACTGCCGCCATTGCAGCAGCGCGCAACACTGAAGGTGAAGGTCTAACAAGTGCGATGAAGCAGATCAAGGCTATTGCTGTTGCCAATACTCGCCAACGCATCGTGCGAAAAATGAATTGCATGCACCATAAAACAAATGCCGAAACAATCGCAAAGTTCGCACCGCTCACCGCAACTAAGTGCGTCAGACCCGACCGGCGCATCTGGTTTTTAAATTCATCACTTTGAAGTGAGGTATCCCCCAAAACCATTCCGGGAATAAGCGAGCCACCGTCACCGCCCCCACTTGCACTGCGCAGGCCCAATCGAATGCGCGCAAGGGATGCTGCCCATCTGGAGGGTTGAGTAACAACTTCTATCTTTGAATTGGCAATCAGAAGCGCGGCAACGCGCGGTTCTTTACTTTTCAAAACACGAACTGCTATCGAAATGCGTTGGCCAGGTAGTAATGATTTGGCGCTGAGATCGCTCATGATTACACGTACTGGAACCCGTAATTTATAAGTTCCGTTTACGCCATCGAATTGGATCAAAGTCGCCAGAGCACTGTAACTAGGTGGCAGAAAGTTGCGTCCACTGACCCGCTTGGTGGTTAAGTGCGGATCTGTGGTGAGACGAAGTTGAACTTGCGCGCTCTGATTAAAGTAATCCGCGATCGCACTAGATTGCAAGCTTTGCTGACGAAATGACATCACCGAAGAGCCCAGAGCCAAAGCGGTGACTAAAACAATTAAACGTCGCTTACGTTGGGAAAGTGCAAATAGAGTGAGTAGCAAGAGTGCAATTGTGGTGCGCCAAGGTGCCATCCAACTTTGGGTCAGCGCACCTACCCAGAGCGCACCGCCTAAAGCCAGTGCGCGATAATCAATTAAACGCGTAATTTATCTTTAAATTGTGCAAATTTAGCCGAGCCGATTCCAGATACTTTTAAAAGATCTTCAACAGTTAAGAAGGGTCCGTTCTGACTTCGATAAGCAACGATTCGCGCGGCAAGTACTGGACCGATTCCATCTAAAGTCTCTAACTCTTTTGTGCTGGCGCGATTTAAGGCAATTGGACCGGATGCACGCGCTTTTATTCTCTGTGGAGATGTGCGAACCGAACTGCCGGCCTTGCCAGGTGGATAGATATAAACCTGTTCCCCGTCTTTAATAACGCGGGCCAAATTTATATCTGAAACATCAGCGCCCTTTAAGGTATTGCCAGCAGCTTTGATGGCATCGATTACTCGCGAATTAATTGGTAGCGAATACACACCAGGCCTATTAACAGCGCCGGCAACATCGACAGTTACTTGCGCAACTGATTCGGTTACTAATAATTCAGGCGGTGCCAGTGCAATCTCCTGCGAAGTACCGCGCACAACTAGGAAAATAGACAGTGCGATAACGAGTGCGGATATAGAGAGTAAGGATCGCTTCTGCGATACCGAGAAGGTGATATGGCTCCACCAGGATTGAAAGTTTTCAGGAATTAAATTCATGGAGGGATCATCGGGCATTTGCGCCCAAGAAGGTTAAGAAAAGTCGAGGCTGTGGTTAAAGAACGATATTTACAATTTTTGGAGCGCGCGCAATTACCTTCTTTGGGGTTGCACCGTTTAACGCTGCCGCAACTGTTGGGTTCGCTAGCGCTAACGCCTCGATTTCAGCATCGGAAATAGTTGGTGTGACTGCAATGCGCTCGATGATCTTGCCGTTTATCTGGATAACGGCTTCAACAGCATCTGCCACAAGTAACTTTTCATCCACAGCTGGCCAACCAGCGGTTGCAATCGCAGGTTTGTGGCCTAAGCGTTCCCACATTTCCTCCGCTGTAAATGGCGCAACGAGAGATAACATAATTGCAATCGCTTCAACTGCTTCACGAACTGCTGGATCTACGGGTCCTGGACCTGAATCAATTGCCTTACGAGTTGCATTTACCAACTCCATAACGCGCGCGATCGCCACATTAAAACGGAATGATTCAACGGCGAAAGCAGCATCATGTAAGGCTTTATGAGTTGCTTTCCGTAAAGATATTTCACCCTTTGCGAAATCAACGCCCGGCTTAGAAGTCACATCACCAGATAAACGCCATGCGCGACTTAAAAATTTAACAGAGCCAGATGGTGAAACATCTGACCAATCAACATCATCTTCCGGCGGACCAGAGAAGACCATGGATAAGCGGATGGCATCGACTCCGTGGTTTTCAAGTTCATCAGATAAGCGCACCAAATTGCCACGAGATTTAGACATCGCAGATCCATCCATAACCACCATGCCTTGGTTTAGCAAGCGAGTAAATGGTTCAGTGAATCCCAATAGCCCGATGTCATGCAAAACCTTGGTGAAGAAACGTGAATACAACAAGTGCAAGATTGCGTGGGTTACTCCGCCAACGTATTGATCAACTGGCAACCAAGTATCTATATCGGCGCGTGAAAAAGGTTCAGTGGAATTTGTCGATGATGGATAACGCAGGAAATACCAAGATGAATCCACGAAGGTATCCATAGTGTCGGTATCGCGCAGCGCAGCTGACCCACATTTAGGGCATTTGGTATTTACCCATTCGGTTGCAGCAGCAAGTGGAGATTGTCCCTTTGGCTTTAGATCAAGACCTTTAGCATCTGGAAGTTGTAGGGGAAGTTGATCTGCAGGAACAGCAACTTCTCCACATTTAGCGCAGTGAACGATCGGAATTGGTGTACCCCAATAACGTTGGCGAGATACCAACCAGTCACGCAAGCGATAATTACGTGCAGATTTGCCCAAGCCAGATGCTTCTAACTCTTTATTGATTGCAGCGATGGCATCATTTTTGTTAAGGCCATTTAAAGAACCGGAATTTATTAACTTTCCATCACCTGTTGTTGCAAGGCCAGTCTCGATAGGATTTTCATCGGCGGTTTCAACGACAACACGTACGGGAAGTTTCATAGCGCGCGCAAAATCTAAGTCACGTTGATCATGTGCCGGAACCGCCATAATCGCACCGGTGCCGTAATCAGCCAATACGTAATCAGATGCCCAGATCTGCAACTTCTCACCGTTTACTGGGTTAATTGCAAAACGTTCTAAAAATATTCCAGATTTTGGTCGATCAGTTGCTAGGCGATCAATATCGGAAGCTGCCTTAACTGAATCTCGATATTGCTTAAACTTTTCTTCAGTTGTTGTACCAGCAGCAAGTTCGGCGGCAAGTTCTGAATCAACGGCTACGACCATAAAGGTTGCGCCATGCAATGTATCTGGGCGAGTTGTGTAAATAGTTACTGGTGCCTGGCGACCTTCAATTACAAAGTTAACGTTGGCACCTTGTGATCGCCCGATCCAGTTGCGCTGCATCATTAAGACTTTATCTGGCCAGTGGCCTTCGAGCTCTTTCATATCATCGAGCAAACGATCGGCGTAATCAGTAATCTTGAAATACCACTGGTTTAACTTCTTCTTCGTAACAGCCGTGTCACAACGCTCGCAAAGACCTGCAACTACTTGTTCGTTGGCAAGTACCGTCTGACAACTTGGACACCAGTTAACGGCGCTATCTTTACGATAAGCCAATCCACGCTTATGTAGTTCGATAAATAACCATTGGTTCCATTTATAATATTCAGGATCGCAAGTGTTAAAGACGTGATCCCAGTCGAATGAACAGGCATAACGACGCATTGACGCCTTTTGAGTTGCGATATTTTCGTAAGTCCAAATACGCGGATCTTCATTGCGTTTAATTGCCGCATTTTCAGCCGGCAAACCAAAGGCATCCCAAGCAATTGGGTGCAAAACGTTAAAACCTTTTTGTATCCAATAACGCGCGATTACATCGCCAAGTGCGTATGCCTCGGCATGTCCCATATGCAAGTCACCCGATGGATAAGGAAACATATCCAAGACATATTTCTTGGGGCGAGGATCATTGGGGCGACCAGATTTAAATGGTTCGATCGCATCCCAGATTGGCAGCCACTTCTCTTGGACATAGGCAAAGTCATATGCCTGATGTTCTTGTGGAGTGCTCATTCGCGCAGTTTATCGGGCTTTAGCCCCAAGTAACGCCAGTTAATTCTTCGCTAACTCTCCATAAATCTGCAGCCAGCCTTTGATCATAGGCAATTGCAGCAGCGCGCGTAAGTTTTGGAAAACCACGCATCTCTAAGAATCCATCAGGGCCGATATATGAAGCACCAATTAGCCCCGGGTAAGTTGCTGCACATAAAGTAGGTAGAGCGCCACGTTGTGCACTCTGTGCAAAGAGCGCGTTAGCAAATGCGCCAGCACGATCTTGCACCGTAGCGCCTGCAACCAAATTTGTATCGGCATAACCAGGGTGGGCAGCTACTGCTGCGATATTCCAGTTTTTGCGCAGTTGACGGCGTTCTAGTTCATGGATAAATAATAAATTGGCAAGTTTGCTCACCGCATAGGTAGACCAAGCGTTATAGGCGCCAATTCCCTTCGCTTTATCGCGCAGATCATCGATAGTTGCGTTACTTATGCGCGCAGTTCGATGCATTTGTGATGAAACGGCAACGACGCGATTTTTAACCTGTTTGTGGAGCAAGCCTGCTAAAGCAAAATGTCCCAGATGATTTGTGCCCATCTGCATCTCGAAATTATCTTTAGTTAAGGTAAATGGTGTCGCCATGACTCCGGCATTTAAAATCAAAACATCAAATGGCGCGGTAAAGTCTTTAGCAAAGGCGCGAACCGATGAAAGATCTGCCAAATCTAGAATTTTAAAGTCGACTCGATCCTTAGCAATTTCGGCAACGGTATTGGCGCCTTTTATTGGATTGCGTGCTGTGATAGTTACGTGAGCACCTGCGCGGGCAAGTTCACGCGCAGTCTCTTTACCAATTCCGCTAGTTCCACCAGTAATAAGGAAGTGCTGTCCGGTGAGATCGCCAATATCTTTAGCGTCCCAACCGCGTGGAACTGAAGCAACGACCGACATTTTTTATTCCCTTAGCTAGCAATTATTGATTAGAAACATTGTGTGGAGATAAGGGGATTCGAACCCCTGACCTCTTCCATGCCATGGAAGCGCGCTACCAACTGCGCCATATCCCCGTATTTAACGAGAAGGTAACTCTAGCGCACGTGATCTGGCACATCAGCACCAGATTCTTCGCCGAAGACAGGTTCGAGAATAGATCCCGCATTGTGTTCGGCTAGATGCCAACCTTTAGGACTGGTCTGCAAGATTGACCATCGCGCATTTGATAATCCACCAATTTTTCCCCAATGAGCCATCGGCAAATGTAAATAGTGTCCAATTAAACAACGTGCTGTTCCGCCGTGTGTTGCAACAACAACAAGCTGGTTTTCTTTATCGGCCAAGAACTCGTCAAGTGCTGCGCTAGCTCGCGCCGCAACTTCACTCCGGCTTTCACCGATTGTTCCCGCCGGATTATCGTTTCCATCAATCCAACGAATAAAGTTTTCTAAATCTGCTGCGCGATTTTCGGCGCCAGTCTTACCTTCCCAGTGTCCGCCATTGGTCTCGCGTAGGCGCTCATCAACCAGAACTTCCATATTAACAATTTCGCTTAACTTGGATGCGGTGACTCGGGCGCGCGAGAGATCACTACTTAAGATCGCAGTTGGTTCCATGCCTGCGATAATTGGCGCAGCAAGTTGAGCTTGATAAATTCCAACGTTATTTAATTCAATATCGGAATGTCCCTGAAAACGGTTTACTACGTTCCAATCTGTTTGGCCATGTCGCCACAATAAGATGCGATTATTCTTACCTGCCATTTGCCACATTTTCCTTTACGACATCGAGTTCTATTGTTGGGCAATCATTCCAAAGACGATCGAGCATATAATAACGGCGCAGTTCGGCGCTCTGAATATGTACAACTAAATCGGAATAATCGAGCAGAATCCACTCGTCAGTACCTTCACGTCGCGCAGGTTTTTCGCCAATCAGACGTAACTTTTCTTCTACTTCATCAGCGATTGCATCTACTTGACGAATATTTGCACCCGTTGCAATAAGAAATACTTCAGATAAAACCATCTGATCAGATAAGTCGATAGCGATCATCTCTGTGCCAAATTTGTCGGCGATTGCGCGAGCTGCAACCTGGGTCAACTCGGTAACGCTCTTACTTGCTGGCATAGAGGTTGTGCTCCTTTATATAGGTTGCTACATGAGGTGAAAGAGCGTCGAGTTCGCCTGCGCGAATCTGCGTTGCAGAAATATTTAGGGCACCGATATCAACGGTTGCATCCCCTGGAAATTCTGGACGATCAATAACTATAAAGTCGACCATATCCTGTAATTCATCGCTGCGATGCCACAGTGCGATCTTGGCAAAGGCATCTGTGCCAACTATCAGCAAGATTTCGTCATCGGGATAGGTTTGGGCAACCGCTGCAGCCGTATCAATTGCGTAGCTGGGGCCAGATCGCAATACTTCAATCGGATTTACTTCTACTTTCTTTGAAATTTCAGGAGGTAGATCATTCAGCGCCTGCACACACATTGCGCGACGTTCGGCGCCAGATGCGACCGGTTGTCTGTCACGAAGAAGTGGTTCTCCAGCAGGGATTAAAAGAATGCGATCAGCCATGCCTCGCAAAATTACTTGTTCAATTACATGCAGATGACCTTTATGAATTGGGTCAAATGTTCCGCCATATATTGCAATCTTTGCCAAAATAAAACCTAATTGGTAGCTAAGAATTAATCGTTATCTAGTCGAAGAACTAGATATAGAAACAGGGCAAAAACTACGAAGGCACCAATCCCGAATGCATACGGTGGGACTGGCAGTTCGCGAAGTTGTTCGGATGCGATGATCATGAGTACAGACTACCCCCGCCCTGCTAGTAACTCTAAAAAGCGCGCCTCATCAATGATGGTGACGCCAAGTTCTTGGGCTTTAGCCAGTTTTGAACCTGGGTCGCTGCCAACTAATACATAATCCGTTTTCTTTGAAACAGAGGCCACTACTTTTCCGCCATGCGCGGTAATTGTTTCGGCTATTGAATCTCGGGTGAAAGATTCCAATCCACCAGTTACGACAAAGGTGAGATTGGCCAAAGTTTGTGGCAAATCCGCACTTGCCTGCGCCTGCATAATTACGCCTGCCTTTTGCCACTTGGCGATAATCTCGCGATGCCAGTCAACGGCAAACCATTCCACAATAGATTGCGCAATAGTTTCGCCAAGTCCATCAATATCTGAAAGTTCAGTGACGCTAGCTTTTGAAATCGCATCCATAGAACCAAAGTTATTAGCTAAAGATTGCGCGGCAGTTGGACCAACGTGGCGAATAGATAGCGCCACGATAATTCTCCAAAGTGGCCGTGCCTTGGCAACTTCAAGTGCGGCCAATAACTTTTCAGTATTTTTGCCAGTGCTGCCATCTTTTTTAGTAAAAAACTCTGAGCGAATTAGCGACTCAGTGCTCAAATCAAATAGATCTGATTCATCGGTGATGATTTGATCTGTTAACAAAGCGATCGCCGCTTCCAACCCAAGTACATCGATATCTAGCGCTGCCCGGGATCCAATGTAATAAATACGCTCTCGCAGCTGCGCCGGACAATTTCTGGTGTTCGGACAGCGAATATCCACATCGCCGGCGGTAATCGCGCGTAGTTCACTGGCGCACTCGGGACAGTTGGTCGGCATAACAAACGCTCGTTCTTTTCCGGTGCGCTGTGACAAAACTGGCCCTAGAACTTCAGGGATAACATCACCAGCTTTTCGAATTATTACCGTGTCACCGATCAAGACGCCTTTGCGTTCGATCTCTTCTTGATTGTGCAGCGTTGCGTTGGTGACAGTTGAACCCGCAACCTTTACAGGTTCCATAAAGGCAAATGGCGTAACGCGCCCGGTGCGACCAACGCTGACTTTTATATCCAGTAATTTGGTGGTGACTTCTTCAGGGGGATATTTATAGGCGATCGCCCATTTAGGTGCGCGTGAAGTAAAACCTAACTTCTTCTGCTCGGCCAGGCCATCGACTTTAATGACAACGCCATCTATCTCGTGATCGACATCGTGGCGATGCTCGTTGTAATGCGCAATAAATTCTTCAACTTCTGTTCGTTTGCCACATACTTTAAAGCGTTCTGAAGTTGGCATACCAAGTGAATTCAATTGCGAATATGCATCAGATTGAGATGAGAAAGTAATTCCTTCACTGGCACCAACGCCGTGAACTACGACGCTCAGAGCGCGGCTAGCGGTAATGCGTGGATCCTTCTGACGCAGCGACCCTGCCGCACAGTTGCGGGGATTTGCAAATAGTTGCTTGCCGGCTTCTTCTAACTCTTCATTTAATTGGTTAAATGCTGCAACTGGTAGGAAAACTTCACCGCGGATTTCAATTAAAGATGGGATCTTCTTACCGATCAGAGTATGTGGCAAACCCTTTATCGTCTTAACATTTAAAGTCACATCTTCACCTGTTACACCATTTCCGCGGGTGAGCGCCCTGGTCAATTGACCGTTTGAATATAACAAGTTAATTGCAAGGCCATCAACTTTTAACTCACATAAATATTGTGGACTAGGACTCTCTTTTTCCACGCGATCAAACCACGCAGCAAGTTCTTCGGTGTCGAAAACATTATCAAGGCTCATCATTTTTTCGACATGATCGTGTTGCTCAAAAGTTGTTGCAAAACCTCCACCAACGCCCAAGGTCGGAGAGTCTGGTTCTAGTAGCTCTGGATGCTTGGCTTCAAGTGCCTGTAACTCTTTGAGAAGGGCATCAAATTGCGCATCGGTAATCGTTGGCACATCCAAAACATAATACTTAAATTGGTGATCACGAATCTCTTTAGTTAATTCAGAGATGCGATGGCGTGCTTGATTGCTCATGCGCTCTCGCAGATAGTTGCCGATCCGACTACGCGATCGCCGTCGTAAATAACTAACGCCTGCCCATTTGCAATTCCGAGTAGCGGTTTATCTAATTCAGCAACTAGTTGCGTGCCATCAAAGTAATAGGTGCAATCTAAAGCTGCTCCATGCGCGCGCACCTGCGCAAAGCCGCGCAATGGTTTTTCATCGACAGCCGGTCCACACCAGATCGTCTTTTCGCCAATTAACTTGCTAACTGCCAGTTCTTCACGTGCGCCAACAACCACAGTGTTTGTAACGGGTTCAATCTTTAAAACAAATCGTGGCGATCCATCGGTGGTAGGAATCGTTAGTCCTAGGCCTTTTCGTTGGCCGATTGTGTAGGTGTAAGCACCTTTATGTTCTCCAATTTTATTGCCAGCGTTATCAACGATTGGTCCGACTTCGCTGCCTAAGCGATCGCGCAACCAACCAGCGTTATCACCTGATGGAACAAAGCAAATATCATGGCTATCTGGTTTTTGCGCCACCGCTAAGCCACGTGCTTCGGCTTCAATACGAATATCAACTTTTTCGGTATCGCCCAATGGAAATATCGCACCATTTATTTGTTCGGTTGTTAAAACCGCAAGAACATACGATTGATCTTTTAGCGGATCAACGGCGCGGTGCAGCGTCTTTCCCATTGGTCCGATTTGGGTGCGCGCATAGTGTCCAGTGGCAACGCCATCAAAACCCATAGCTTTAGCGCGATCTAAAACAGCAGCAAACTTTATTTTCTCATTACAACGCAGACATGGATTGGGAGTACGCCCTGCCGCGTATTCAGCAAGAAAGTTTTCTACAACGCCTTCGTGGAATTCTTCGGCCATATCCCAGATGTAGAAAGGAATTCCGATCTTATCTGCGGCGCGACGAGCATCATGTGAATCTTCAATTGTGCAACAACCGCGTGCACCTGAACGATATTTCTGAGGATTAGCTGCCAGCGCTAAGTGCACACCTATCACTTCATGGCCCGCTTCAACGGCGCGCGCTGCGGCAACTGCCGAATCAACTCCCCCGCTCATCGCGGCAATAATTTTCATTTCTGATTTGCCGCCCGTCCACGTTCGATCACTGTTGGCAGAACTGATAAAGCGAAATCTACATCAGCGGTGGTGGAGTTAGCGCCTAATGAAAAACGGAGCGAAGATTGCGCACTTACTTCGTTGTGGCCCATAGCGAGCAAAACATGTGATGGACGATGGACTCCTGCGCTGCATGCGGCGCCCGTTGAGCACGAAACTTTCATCGAATCCATAAGTAAAAGTAGTGAATCACTTTGGGTGCCAGGGAATGTGACGTTAGAAATTCCGGGCAGGCGCTTTGCATCCACACCATTTATATAAGCACTAGGGGCTGACGAGAGCAGACCCGCTTCAAATCGTTCGCGGAGTTCTTGGACTTTGCTGGCCTCATAAATTTTACTTGCGGCTGCTGCTGCAAAAGCAACGATGGCAGGTGCGTTAAGTGTTCCGCTGCGAATTTCGCGTTCTTGTCCCCCGCCATGCAGCAAGGCCGGAATTTCATAGGCGCGTTGCAAAATCAAGGCACCGATTCCATGTGGGCCTCCAACTTTATGCGCGCTAAGGGCCATGGATGTAACGCCCAGTTCTTTGTAAGAAAGAGGTGTCTTAGTAAATGATTGAACCGCATCGGTATGAACTGGAATCGAGCCAGCAATTTTTACAACTTCGGCGATCGGCTGAATAACCCCAGTTTCATTATTGGAATGCATCACCGAAATCAGCGCGATCTCAGAACCGCGCTTTGCCACAAGATCTTTTAGATAATCTAAATCAAGTTCGCCGTTCTTGCTAACCGGAATTTCAATTAGCTCGGCACCTTCGTGTTCGACCAACCAGCGAGCCGGATCCAGGACTGCATGATGTTCGATAGCGCTGATCGCAATTATCTTCTTGCCGCTCTTCCAGAACAAACCTTTTATCGCCGCGTTATCGGCCTCGGTTCCAGATCCCGTGAAGATGACTTCAGATGCCAAACATCCAACCGCCTTGGCAATTAAATCGCGCGCATCTTCGACATCTTTGCGAGTTGAACGACCTTCGGTGTGAAGCGAAGAAGGATTGCCCACTTTTGTTAGCGCATCTGTCATTGCCTTTACTGCGACGTCAAAGATCGGCGTAGTTGCCGCATGATCTAGGTAGACGCTCATTGGAGCAGTCTAGATCACTCGTGAAGTTAACTCTTTTTCGCGTGAATCCCTTGCGTTGCCTGCGGCAGAACGCTGAATAAATCACCAATCACGCCAAAGTCTGCAATATCGAAGAGTGGCGCTTCTGGATCTTTATTTACGACAATGATGGTCTTTGAAGTCTGCATACCAGCGCGGTGTTGAATCGCACCAGAGATTCCACAAGCAACATAGAGCTGTGGGCTAACGCTCTTGCCAGTTTGTCCGACTTGATGTGAATGCGGATACCAACCAGCATCAGTTGCGGCGCGAGATGCCCCGACTGCAGCGCCAAGTTCGTCAGCGAATTTTTCAACCGCTGCAAAATCTCCGTTTGTGCCACGACCACCTGAGACAACAATGTTGGCTTCAGTTAGCTCAGGACGTCCACCCTTTACTAGGGGTTGTGATGATGAAATTTTAGACTTCTTCGCGGCATCGCCAATATTTGCAGTTGCACTCTCTATTGCCGGCGATGATGCAGAAAAATCCGCTTCCACACTGTTTGGACGAACTGTGATTATTGGTGTTCCGTGGGAAACCTTTGAATGCACTGTGGTTGAACCACCAAAAACTAATTGTGTTGCAGTCACATCTGCAGCCACATCGACGGCATCAGTGATGATTCCAGATTCAGTTAACACGGCAACGCGCGCGGCAACTTCTTTTCCAAAAGCATGAGATGCAATAAGCACTGCGGCCGGTGATTTCTCTTTAATCAAATTAGCAAGCGCATCAGCGGAAGCGGCAACTCCATATTGCACAAAGTCATCTGATTCTAGAATTAATACGCTTGCGATTGGGCCTTGGTTTACCGTCGCCGCTAACGCGACGCCTTTACCAGCGCCAGCCAAAACAACTGCTGTAACTGCACCAATTCGTGCTGCGGCAGTTGCAAGTTCTGCAGTTGTTTTCGTGGCTTTACCGCCTGAGAAATCCGCCAAAATAAATACGTTGCTCATATCAACTTCTTCTCTGCTAGAAAATTAACGAGTGCGGTGCCGCCGCTTCCTTCATCGGTAACTTTCACACCGGCCGCGCGTGCTGGACGTGGTGTTGCATCATTTACCTGTGACCAAGCGCTGGCTGCACTTACCCCAACGGCTGCTAAATTTTTCTGTTCAATTGTTTTTTTCTTCGCCGCCATGATGCCTTTAAATGATGGATAGCGCGGTTCGTTAATTTTTTCGACAACGCTGATAACACATGGGAAAGCAGCAGAGATTTCATCTACGCCAGCTTCAGTCACGCGCGTAATAGAAACGGAGCCCGCTGGATCAACAGTCACCTTTGATGCAAAAGTTAATTGCGCCCAACCCAAGCGAGCGCTAATCATCGCCGGAACAACGCTCATCCGCGCATCCGTTGATTCAGTCCCGCAAATTACGAGGTCGTATCCACCATCGCTAATTACTTTAGAGAGCACCGCAGAAGTTGACAGTGCATCGGCGCCCGCCAGCGCTGCATCAGTAATCAAGATTGCATCGTTTGCGCCCATTGATAACGCTTTGCGAATTGCCTCTGTTGCGCGATCTGGTCCCATTGAAATAAGGGTGACGGTATTTGCTCCGCCTTCTTCATTTCCGCCATGTGCTTCGGCAATTCGCAGCGCTTCTTCAACGGCGTATTCATCTAAATCATTTAAGACCGCATCGACGTTTTCGCGATCCAGGACGCCGTTGACCATCTTCTTTTCAGCCCAAGAGTCCGGGACCTGCTTTACACATACGGCGATCTTCATAGCGCAAATGTTACTCACCAGTAGCAGAAATATCCACCGCTAAACCTCAACTAATACCTCACCTGCCCGTTACCGTATCTCTCTCGGTACTAGGTGGTAAACGAGCCACCCACCTAAAATCCAACTCATGCTCGCTTTTGTTGCACCGGGTCAAGGCGCACAAACGCCCGGAGTCTTGGCCTCTTGGATTGCAGAACCGCAGGCTCTCAAATTACTGAAGTTGTGGTCTGCAGAAATCGATTTAGATTTAGTAAGGCTAGGTACAACCGCAGATGCTGATGAAATTAAAGATACCGCCAATGCTCAACCACTAATTGTGGCAGCAGGTTTGCTGGGAGCCAGAGCTTTAGCAGATTCTAGATTTACAGTCGTAGCCGGACATTCTGTTGGCGAAATAACGGCAGCGGCACTTGCCGGTGTAATTAGCGAAATAGATGCGATGAAATTAGTTCGCGCCCGTGGAATTGAAATGGCAAAAGCAGCAGCGCTAAAACCAGCTGGAATGGCGGCAGTACTTGGCGGTGATCGCACCGTTGTTTTAAAAGCAATTAGTGATTTAGGTTTGGTTGCTGCAAACGATAATGGTGCAGGACAGATCGTTGCCGCCGGTGATTTAGATGCTCTTGCGCAATTAGCGCCCGAGGGTGCTCGCGTTCGCGCACTTGCTGTAGCAGGTGCATTTCACACCTCTTATATGCAGTCAGCAGTTGAACCGCTGCGCGCACTTGCTTCACAAATCACCGTCAACACAGCTCGATGCGCAGTCATCTCCAATAAGGATGGCGCGGTCATTACTGATGGTCGAGAAATTCTAGATCGCATCGTGGCCCAGATTTCCAATCCGGTGCGCTGGGATTTATGTATGACAACTCTGGCAGAACACTCATCTGGGACTATTGAGGTTCCGCCGGCTGGAACTTTAGTTGGACTGTTAAAGCGCGCCGTTCCGATTATTGAAACATTTGCACTTAAATCTATAGAAGATGTCACACTTGCCAAAGAATTTTCAGTCCGCCACCAAGATGAAGCGAACCGACAGGACGATGATGCCAATTAAAACCAAGACCGGCAGCGAGAGCAGCATTCTCTCAGTTGGCGTTTATCGCCCATCTCGACTGGTACCTAACTCTGAAATCGTCGATGTCATTGATTCATCTGATGAATGGATCATCCAACGCACCGGTATCGAATCTCGTCGCTTTGCTAGCGCCGATGAATCAGTTGTTGATATGGCAATTGGCGCAGCCGAGCAAGCGCTATCTCGCGCCAAATTAACCATTAAAGATATTGATTCGGTAATCGTTGCAACTATTACCTACCCGCATCAAGCACCATCTGCGGCAACTGCAGTTATTCAAAGAATGGGCAACCCAACTGCTGCCGCCTTTGACATTGGCGCTGCCTGCGCTGGATTCTGTTACGGCGTTGCTATGGCTCATGATTTTGTTCGCGCCGGCAGTTCTAAAAAAGTATTGGTCATCGGCGTTGAAAAGATTTCAGATTTCACAGATCCAACTGATCGCGCAACCGCCTTTATCTTTGCAGATGGCGCGGGTGCGGTAATTATTGGTGAAAGTGAGGATGCCGGAATTGGACCAGTTGAATGGGGTTCAGATTCAGAAAACCGCGATGCGATCTTGATGAATCCATCTTGGATCGATGTGCGCGATACCCAGACTCAGTTAAGTAAAGCAGATGTGAAATGGCCAAACATCACACAAGAAGGTCAAAAAGTTTTCCGTTGGGCGGTGTTCTCAATGAGTAAGGCCGCGCTAAAAGCACTTGATTCGGCGGGGCTAAGTGTTAACGACTTAGATGCATTTATTCCACATCAAGCCAATGTGCGCATTATCGAAACTATGGCGAAGGAGATGAAGCTCCCAGATACAGTTGTGATTGCAGATGACATCCGCACCAACGGAAATACTTCTGCCGCGTCAATCCCACTTGCCATGGATGCGCTCTTGCTCAAGCACCCAGAACTTCATGGCAAATTAGCCTTACTCATCGGGTATGGCGCAGGTCTCGTTTTTGCAGGCCAAGTTGTGAAATTGCCGCCCAAACCATAATTTTTTCGCAATTACCCGCCCATTTACTAGGAAGTAAGGCCCCTCATCGGCCACAATTACCATCTGTTACCCAAGATAACCGCTTCACAATCAATTAGGAAAAGGATTCATAACAATGGCACTTTCACCAGCAGATGTACTCGCAGGAATCAAAGAGATCGTTGAAGAAGTAGCCGGAATCCCAGCTGCATCAATTGAACTCGGTAAGAACTTCACCGAAGACCTAGAAGTAGATTCACTTAGTATGGTTGAAGTTGTCGTTGCTTGCGAAGAGCGTTTCGGCGTAAAGATTCCAGATGAGAAAGTAACTGAACTCGCAACAGTAGGAGATGCAGTTAACTTCATCGTGAACGCTGCCGCATAAGTAATTTCATGTCACAACGCCGCGTCGTAGTCACAGGTCTTGGTGCAACTACTCCACTTGGTGGAGATGTTGCATCGACTTGGGCCGCGTTAATCGCTGGCAAGAGTGGTGTACGTTCATTAACCGAAGATTGGCGCGAGCTTTTGCCTGTGCAATTTGCAGCGCGCGTTGCAACAGAGCCAGCTGATCAAATGGAGCGCGTAGAAATGCGTCGCCTTGATCGCTCAGAACAATTTGCGCTAATCGCATCGCGCGAAGCTTGGAAAGATGCGGGCGCACCAGAGCTCGATAAAGAACGCCTTGGCGTTGTAATCGCTTCAGGTATTGGTGGCGTTATCACTTTGCTCGATCAATTTGATAATTTAAAAGAGAAAGGTGCGCGCGGTGTAAGCCCGCACACCGTTCCGATGTTGATGCCAAATGGGCCAGCAGCAAATGTCGGTCTAGAACTTCAAGCCAAGGCTGGTGTTCATACCCCGGTTAGTGCCTGCGCATCTGGTGCCGAAGCAATTGGTTATGCACTCGAAATGATTCGCAACAATCGCGCAGATGTTGTTGTCAGCGGTGGCGTTGAAGCTGCAATTCATCAACTTCCCATGGCTGGCTTTGCAGCGATGAAGGCGCTTTCCACCCGTAACGATGCCCCAGAGCGCGCATCACGTCCCTACGATGCCGATCGCGATGGCTTTGTATTGGGTGAAGGCGGTGGAGTTTTGGTGCTCGAAGAGTACGAACATGCCAAAGCGCGCGGTGCCAAGATTTACTGCGAACTAGTAGGACAAGGTCTCTCATCTGATGGTTATCACATCGCAGCGCCGGACCCAGATGGTTCTGGCGTTCAGCGTGCAATTAAATTTGCACTTCAAGACGCCAAACTTTCAACTAAAGATATCGTTCACTTAAACGCGCACGCCACATCAACTCCGGCGGGCGATGTTGCAGAGGCAAATGCACTTCGTTTAGCGCTCGGTAAAGATTCTGATCATGTTGCGGTATCTGCAACAAAATCAATGACTGGACACTTACTTGGCGGTGCTGGTGCAATTGAATCTGTCTTTATTGTTAAAGCGCTACAAGAACGTCTGGCTCCCCCAACAATTAATATTGAAAATTTAGATCCTGCAGTCACGATCGATGTGGTTCGTGACACACCGCGCCAACTTCCTGCGGGACAGATTGCCGCGCTCAATGATTCCTTTGGTTTTGGCGGTCATAACGTTGTGTTGGCTTTCGCCACTCTATAAACTCGTTTGTTATGGTCCACAAAGAGGTTGACCCACGCGATCCATTACTGCGAATCCAACGCCTGCTAGATCCGGGCACTGATTCGCTTCTTCTCGAACGCACTGATTGCGGAATGATTGCAGCAACCGGCAGCATTAAAGGAAATAAGGTCGTTGTATTCGCGTCCGATGCGACAATAAAAAGTGGAGCACTTGGCGTAGCTGGATCGCAAGTAATAATCGCCGCCTATCGCGAAGCGATGGCTAAGCAATTGCCGATCATCGGTATCTGGCACTCTGGTGGTGCGCGGTTAAGTGATGGCGTTTCATCGCTAAATGCTTTCGGTGAAGTATTTCAATCAATGATTTTGGCTAGTGGCCGAATTCCACAGTTATCACTTGTACTTGGACCAACAGCGGGTGGTGGTGCATATGGTCCAGCGCTAACTGACATCGTTGTTCTTGCGCCCGAAGGTCGAATATTTGTCACCGGTCCTGACGTTGTTAAATCTGTAACAGGTGAAGATGTGGATATGGCATCTCTTGGTGGACCCGAGGCGCACAGTAAAAATAGCGGTGTCGCACATGTGATTGCATCCACTGAGCAAGAAGCCTTCGATGAATTCCGTGATGTAACCGCTCTCTTTGCCAATCAAGGACATATGGATACAGACCTTAAGGATTTGGATTTATCTGTCTTTGTTCCACCTGTTTCCAAACGAAGTTATGAAGTACATCCGCTGATCGATGCCATCTTGGATAAGACTGGTGAGAAACTCGAACTCTTGCCGGTCTGGGCCGAAAATATGTCCACGGTATTAGGACGCTTTGGTGGTCGCACCGTTGGTGTTATCGCAAATAACCCTGCACATATTGGTGGAGTACTTGATTCTGCAGCTGGCGAAAAGGCTGCGCGCTTTGTGCGCACTTGTGATGCCTTTGGAATTCCGTTGATTGTTATCGCCGACGTCACTGGTTTCCTGCCGGGTGCCGGTCAAGAGTGGGAAGGCGCCGTAAGACGAGGTGCCAAGTTGTTGCACGCATTCGGTGAAGCAGTTGTTCCGCGCGTAACGCTGATTACCAGGCGCGCATACGGTGGTGCTTTTGTGGCGATGAACGCTAAATCACTCGGTGCAACCCGTGTATTTGCTTGGCCGACGGCTGAAGTTTCAGTCATGGGCGCAGTTGCTGCGGTGCGGGTTTTGCATCGCAGATTGCTTGCCGACTTGCCAGAAGAACAACGTGAAAATATGGAGCTAGAACTCGCCGCAGAACATGACAAGGTTTCTGGTGGAGTTGCACGCGCGGTCGAAATTGGCGCAGTAGATGAAATTATTGATCCGCAACATACCCGCAGTGCGCTGGCTCGAACACTTGCTGCTGCGCCACATCGTCGCGGAGCACACGGAAATATTCCGCTCTAATTAGCCTTTACTAAATCTTTCATTTACATAATCAGCAGGAAGATCAGTCTCGTGTCCATCTGGGACTCCCATGCTTTCGATTATTTCTTCATAACCAGAATATTTACCGCGTAGCTCTTGCTTAGTCACGCCGCGAAAACAACTTGCGGTAAATCCTGGTGACATTGTGCAGGCAAACAGTGACCAATCACCGCCAGGTGCAACTTCCCCAGATTGAATGACACCAGCCTTAATCGTGTGCTGCATAACTTGGCCTGCAGCAATATCTCGTCCCAAAATTATGGTTCGTGCTGTGCCATCTTTATGAAATTCATAAAGTGCAACCGGATCGCCTTCGTAGTAATGCCAAACTTCATCAAATTCCAGAACATGTGTTGTTGAGGCGCTAACTGGTTCGCGCAGATAAAGTCCAAGACCTGCTGTTCCGGCAGGGCCACCAGATGCGGTCGTTGCTTCCGATATGTAGGTATTAATGAAATAGGTTCCTTCGACAGGAAGAGGCTTCATTCCAAAATAGGCAATTAATTCTTCTGCGCGTGACATAGAAGTTGAGTCTAGTTAATTACTTAGTCTTAAAGGTTACGGAAACCGTTGAAGTAACCGTTTTCTTAATCGTTGTGGTGTCGTAGGCGCCACCATCAGATGTCATTGTTGAATCTGGCGTTGTAACTTGGAAAACGCCACTGCGAACACTGGTCACAGCACCAACTGATCCGCCAACTGCCTTAGTGATCGCTTCGGCGCGAACCTTGGCATCCTTCATCGCTTCTTCAAGTAACTTTGGGCGAAGATCGGCCAGGGTTGAAATGTAATACTGAGGACCATAGTTATTAACGCTTACCCCAGTTTGCAGAATTGAACCTATTCCTTGCGAAAGTTCTGAAACTAGTTCTACATCTTTCGTGCGCACGGTGATATCACGGCTGGCACGGTAGTTAAGAATTCGCCCCGTTGCGTTTCCATTTACATACTCCTCTTGGCCATAAGTTGATACTGGCCCAAGGGTTAGTGATGCTGCTGATATTCCACCGTTTGTTAGATATTTAGTAACCGCATCAACATCATTGCCCACCGTGGTCACAGCATCGGCAACCTTGGCGCGCGATAGGGATACCGAGAGAGTCCAAACAGCATTATCAGCAACGGCCTCCGTACGAGCCGAACCTGTTACGACAATTCCATTATCAGAGCGTGCCGCAAATCCAGAGCCAACCATCGAAAGACCAAGACCAATTGCGGCAGATAAAAGTATGGCGGCAACAATTGTTGCGATCGCTTTACGGCGTTCTATTTGAATGATTGGGCTCTCTGGCATGGTCATATCCTTATTCTATCTGACTAGATTGCGCGAAGTTGAATTAACTTATCGATTTCGACTGCGCGATATGGGGCTAACTCTTCTTCCCATTTATTTCCCAGCACTTCATCAAGGGCATCACGTATGGAAATTTCATCGAAGCCTTTGGCGAGCGCATCATTTATCTGATGTTCTGTGACGACAATGTTTCCCAAACCATCAATGCTGGCGCGATGAATACCGAGCTCAGGGGTTGATCGATAAAACTCTCCCCCGAGTTCAGATTCTTCACGAACTTCAAATCTCAAGTAGTGCCAACCACGAAGAGTTGATGCAATCTTTGCGGAGCTTCCTCGCACATCTCGAAATTCAATCGTTGTTCTATATGTTCCAACCGCGCTTGGTTGTTCCAACCATTGCAGCGTTAGCCAAGTACCAAGGATTGATTGCAAGCCCCATTCAATATGCGGGCGCAGCGCAGCAGGTGCGCTATGTATGACAAGAAGGCCGGTAACAGATTCCTTTAAACGATCTCTGTTCTGGCTAGATGGATTTAGCTCTTGCATTTCGTGCTCCTAGTAGTACCTAGCAAGACCGCGCTATGCGACCTTCCCCAGCGGCATAAACGCTTGCTATTACTAACTAGTTACCCCAATTTTGCTCCATTTACGCGTAACTGTCTAGACCACCGTTAGGTATACGCGTGCGTAGGCAGTACCCTTTTCCTTAGTCGGACGCTTAATCAGGACCCGTTTCATGGCTTTAATGCTTTGCTCGGTATCGCTGGCGCAAGAGGAAGACCGTGTTTAAGGATTTCTTAAACACCCACATATCGAAGGAAAAGTAAAAACATGGCAACAGGCACAGTTAAGTGGTTCAACTCTGAAAAGGGTTTCGGTT
>CAFBNM010000001.1_pt1 | contig 157566 bp, 146 predicted proteins | sample 7269261 | NCBI WGS metagenome assembly CAFBNM01 (sample SAMEA6814096, study PRJEB35770) | uncultured Actinomycetes bacterium | biome: Freshwater; feature: Freshwater reservoir; material: water | place: Czech Republic | collected 2017-05-23 | depth 30m m | reverse complement strand
TCATATCCGGTATTAGCCCCGGTTTCCCGGAGTTATCCCAGAGTTGAAGGCAGATTCTTCACGTGTTCCTCACCCGTTCGCCGCTAATCCATCACCGAAGTGATCTCATCGCTCGACTTGCATGTGTTAAGCACGCCGCCAGCGTTCGTCCTGAGCCAGGATCAAACTCTCCATAGAAAGTTTTGTTCATGGCTTACGAGACAAACAAACTGTCGTTTATTTTGTCTTTACCAAAGGAAATCAACGAGTATTGCAAAACCCTGAATAAACAGTGTTTTACGCATACTTCATTGAAGTATTTATTTAGAAGATGGGCCTTGTTAATTGCAAACAAGTTTGCATAGCAAAGTTAGCCATCTTCTGGCATTAACTTATGGCACGCTGTTGAGTTCTCAAGGTACGGATGCGCACTGCTTCGCGGCTTTTGGCCGGTTTTCAGGGCAGACCGCCAAACCTAGTCCATTCACGCGCGCACGGTCAAACCGGCCTTTGTAAGTACTAGATCGGGCAAGATGCTGTACGGCCTAATTCGTCCGTTCACACAGCAAGGAGCGTAACTATAGGCGCATGCGGGGCAGGGGTCAAATCGCGCTAACCCCATCGCTAGTGGGATTGGTCATATCCTTAATATCGCAAAAATCGCGTATTTATACGTAAATATGGGGGTAAACGCTGGCAGGGATGGCTTTTAGATAAGTTCGACGGCAGCTAAATCGCGTTTGCCTTTGCGCAAAACTGCATATTTACCGCATAAAAAGTCACTTTTTTGAGGTGCAAAATCTTCGCCAGAGATTTTGGAGTTGTTTAAATAAGCTCCGCCCTCTTTAACGATTCGTCGCGCGGCAGATTTTGAGTCAACAACTCCGGTAGCCGCCAAAAGATCTACCCAGGTTGGGATTGGTTCCCCACTTTTTACAGTTGTACGTGGCAGTTCAGCTAACGCTGATGCCAAAGTTGCCTCATCTAGATCAGAAAGTTCGCCTTGACCGAACAGTGCGCGTGCCGCCAGTTCAACACGATTGCAAATTTCTTCAGAATGAACGATTGAAGTCAACTCACGTGCAAGTGCGCGATGGGCTTCGCGTGCACCAGGGTTTTCATTATGCGTTTTTTCGAGCGCTTCGATTTCTCCGCGCGATTTGAATGAAAACACCTTGAGGAAGTTAATAACATCCTGATCATCGGTGTTCAACCAATATTGAAAGAAAGCGTACGGCGATGTCATCTCTGGATCGAGCCAAATCGCGCCACCAGCGGTCTTACCGAATTTACTGCCGTCGGCTTTGGCAAGTAGCGGAATAGTTAGCGCATGTCCGCTACCACTTTCAACGCGGCGAATTAAATCTAAACCTGCAACGATATTTCCCCACTGATCTGATCCACCTAATTGCAAAGTGCAGTTGTGGCGGCGGTAAAGTTCTAGAAAATCATAAGACTGCAATACTTGATATGAGAATTCGGTATAAGAAATACCACCAGCTTCAAGGCGTGATGCAACTGAATCTTTAGCAAGCATTTGATTAACGCTGAAATGCTTTCCGATATCGCGTAAGAATTCAATTGCTGAAAGTGGTGAAGTCCAATCTAAATTATTTGCCACAATTGCTGCATTAGGTTTCGCCTGAAAATCCAGGTATTTAGAAACTTGTACACGAATGCGTTCCACCCAGGCCGCAACTACATCGGTGGTATTAAGAGAGCGCTCTTCGTTCTTGCCACTGGGATCTCCGATCAACCCCGTGGCTCCCCCGACTAGTGCGATTGGGATGTGGCCAGCCAACTGAAAACGACGAAGCGCTAAGAGCACAACTAAATTGCCAACATGCAGACTTGGGGCGGTTGGATCAAAGCCGATGTAAAGCGTAGTTGGATTCTTGAGCGCTTCAATTAGCGCTTTTTCATCGGTTGATTGCGAGAAGAGGCCGCGCCATTTGAGATCGGCAATTAACTCGTTAGATAAAATAGTCATGGCGGTATTCATGCACCCATCATCTCGGAAAAAGCTTTGCGTTGGGCAGCAATTACCTTTGCAAGTCTCGACAAATTTGTCGTTGCTGACTTGATTTGATCAGCAAAGGCCGTCGGTCCTGTTGCCCCGACAGTGGTGCGAGAGGCAATGGCTCCTTGAACCGTTAGGACTTTACGAATCTCCGGAGTGAGTGCCGAGTGAATAGATTTAAATTGTTGATCACTTAGCTGATCAAGTTGGATTCCATCTTTTTCACAGAGGGCGACGCACTTTCCCGCTGCCTCGTGAGCTTCTGCAAATGGAACATGAGCGCCTACCAGAAAATCTGCAATTTCAGTTGCCAATGAAAAACCTAGAGGAGCCGCCGCTAACATTTTGGCACGATCAAAATTTGTCGTCGCTACCATTCCGGTGACAGCTGGCAGAACCAAAAGTACGGTATCTAGTGAATCAAAGAGCGGTTCCTTATCTTCTTGCAGATCACGGTTGTATGCAAAGGGTAAACCTTTCAACATTGCTAATACTGCAGTTAAGTTTCCGATTAGTCGTCCGGCTTTACCGCGAGCCAGTTCTGCCATATCTGGATTCTTTTTCTGCGGCATTATGGAAGAACCAGTGGAGTAAGCATCTGCAACTTGCGCCCAACCGAATTCGGTCGTCGCCCAGATACACCACTCTTCTCCAATGCGAGATAGATGCACTCCGATCATTGACAAGATAAAAAGTGCCTCGGCAACAAAATCTCGGTCTGATACTGCGTCAATGCTGTTAGCAGATGATGAAGCGAATCCGAGATCACGCGCAGTTGCCGAGGGATCTAAAGCCAATCCTGATCCTGCTAAGGCGCCAGATCCAAGCGGGCTGACGCTGGTGCGTATTAACCAATCTTGGATACGTTCTAAATCGCGTGAAAAAGATTGAACATGTTTAGCAATTTCATGGCCAAAGAGAATCGGTTGCGCATGCTGCATGTGCGTAAATCCGGGAGCTGATGCATCACCGTATTCGCTCGCTTTTGCCAATAGCGCAGCCTGTAATTGCGTGATCGAACTAGCAACTTCCAGCATGTGATCAATCGCGAAAAGTTTTAGATCTGTGGCTACTTGGTCATTTCGGGAACGTCCCGCACGGAGTGAACCACCAGTGGCACCGATTTTTTCTGTTAAACCTCTTTCGAGCGCACTATGTACATCTTCATCGCTATCAATCGCTGAAAACTTTCCTGATTCAACTTCCATGATTAGTTCTCGCAGCGCCTGCTCGATCTCTTTCGCAACGCCTTCTTGCAGTAAACCGTTGGCGCGGATAACTTTCAAATGGGATAACGAAGAACGCAGATCGTAGGGCGCTAAACGCCAATCAAAATGTACGCTGCGCGAGAGCGCAAAAACGGCATCTGTTGGCGCATCAGAAAATCTTCCACCCCAGAGCGCCATTATTTTCCCGCCTTTCCACCACTTGATGATTTGCTTGCTGACTTGTTCGAAGTTCTGCCGAACGAGAGCAATTCTTTCGCTAATTCGGCTCCCCCGTTGGACTTCTTCGATACAACCAGAACCGTGTCGTCCCCTGCGATGGTGCCGATGATGCTTGCGATCCCCGAATTATCTAGAGCACTTGCCAGAAATTGTGCCCCGCCGGGAGGCGTGCGAACGACAGCCAAATTCCCAGATGGTTCTACTGAGAGAATTAGGTCCGATGGAAGTGGCATTGATTTCGAGATTGCACCGTCAGAAGTTGTCCCAATTTGATAGATCAATTCACCTGCAGAATTTCGCGAACGAACTGCGCCGACTTCTTCGAGGTCGCGACTCGCGGTTGCCTGAGTAACTGCAAAGCCAGCCTTCTTCAACAATTTCACAAGATCTGATTGCGAATGTACAACGCCAGCCTTTATCAGCGCTATAGCCTTAGCGCGACGTGCCGAAACTGAAGTTGAGTTAAGAACTTTAGCCACGTATTACCTCCTGCATACATTGTGTAAAGATATTTATGAACTTATCAATCTGAACTTTTGTGACGATCAGTGCTGGTGCAATTCGTATTGTGTTTGCATTCGGTGCGTTAACCAATATTCCGCGATCAGCCAAGAGCCCCGCTAACTCTTTTGCATAGTTGCCATTGAGTCCGATACCGATTAATAAACCACGACCACGTACTTCTGTAACGCCACGAATCACTTCCAATTTTATTTTCAAACGTTTCTCAAAACTTTTAGCCGAAATCATTAATCGATTCTTTTCGATTACGCTGATTGCAGCCAAACCTGCTGCCACTGCTACTGGATTTCCACCGAAGGTAGTTCCATGTTCTCCTGGTGCGAATTGTGGTGTATTACTTCCTAAAGAAATCATCGCACCTAGCGGCAGACCTCCCCCGAGACCCTTGGCAAGAGTTATTACATCCGGGCGAATCTTTTCATCTTCATATCCGAACCAAGTACCCGTTCGTCCCATGCCTGTTTGCACGCAATCAAAGACCAACAAAACTCCGTGCTCATTGCACATGTCGCGCAGTTGCTTGAGATATCCAAGCGGCGGAACTATCACGCCAGCTTCGCCCATGATTGGTTCGACAATAACCATCGCTGTTTTTGAGTTAACCGCCTTGCGCATCTGGGTGATGTCACCAAAGGTCACATGCTTTATATTCTTAATGAGAGGCTTAAATGGATTTCGCTTCTCTGGCTGACCAGTAAGTGAAAGTGCGCCCATAGTTCTGCCGTGGAATGAGTTATTTGTGGCGACTATTCGCGACTTGCCAGTCTTGCGCGAGAGCTTAAGCGCTGCTTCATTGGCTTCGGCGCCAGAATTGCAGAAGAAGACCCGTGCTGTTGGATCTTGCGTCAGAGAAATCAACTTCTGGGCAAGTTCTAACCCAGCCGGATGGCTGTACAAGTTACTGACGTGCCCCAGGGTGGCTATCTGTTTTGAGACTGCTTTCACGATTGCAGGATGCGCGTGGCCAAGCACATTAGTTGCGATGCCACCTAGAAAATCTAAATATCTCTTACCGTTGATATCAGTTACAACCAGACCTTTGCCCGAAGTCAAGGTGATTGAGGGTGCGCCATAATTATTTTGCATAACATCTGACCAGGTAATTGATTGATTTCTCTTGATAGTCATTTCGTCACCAGAGTCCCACCAGCGTTATTTAGAGCAAGTGCAAAGCTCTTTGGGTCAGTTCCATCGATGATACGAACAGCTTGCGCACCGGCGGCGATGGCATCTAGGCAAGCCTGTACTTTCGGCGCCATACCTTCTGCAAAGCCATTTTTTATTTCGGAGAGTTCAATGGCGCTAATTTCTTCAATCAGTGAGCTTTTATCTGGCCAGTTGCGATAAATTCCTGCGACATCAGTCATGATTATTAGAACTGATGCATCTAGCGCTCCTGCAATTGCCGCAGCGGCGATATCTGCATTTACATTGAGCCCTCCGCGGAAATCCTCATCAATTGCTATTGGTGAAATGACTGGAACTTGGCCACCTTTGAGTGCGTTACGGATCGCTTGTGGGTTTACCGCTGTAATAACGCCCACCAGACCTAAATCTGCGGGAGTGCCATCAACTAACTTACGTAACGGCTCTGCAATTAAAGATTCGCTAGTACGGCCAGATATCGCAACAGCATTTACTCCGATTTTTAAGAGCGAATTAGCAATCGCTGGGCCAACTTCGTGCGCTAGCACTTGCTCGACTATCTCGAAAATTTCGGGCGTTGTAACTCTAAAGCCCCCAATAAATTCAGATTCAATAGCGGCTGCATCAAGTGCGGCGTTGATTTGCGGACCTCCCCCATGAACAATCACTAGTTTAATTCCATTATGAACGGCCTCAGAAATCGCAGCAGCGAAACCACCGTGTGTATCAGTCATAGCGTGCCCGCCAAACTTAACGACGATCATGTTGCGTACGCAGAATTCTCATGAACGTAGTCATGGGATAGATCATTTGTCATAACCGTTGCGTGAGATGTTCCCAAATTTAAGTTGATATCGATGGTAACTAAGCGATCATCAAAGCGAACACTGAATCTATCTGCAAATGGCGCGCTGGCTTTGGCAACTTGAACCCCATTTAGCGCCACATCAATATTTACAGGATCCATAGTTGCCCGTGCGGTGCCAACGGCAGCAAGGACGCGTCCCCAATTAGGGTCTGCCCCGAATATTGCACACTTCAAAAGATTATTTCTGGCACATGCTCGTGCGACTTCGACGGCATCTGCTTCAGTCATCGCCCCAGTAACGTTGATTGCAACTGTCTTGGTTGATCCTTCAGCATCGGCGATTAATTGTTGAGTTAATGAACTGCAAATTTTCATGAGTGATTCTTCGAAATCTAAGGCGCTTAAGGCTACTCGACTGGCACCAGAACCCATCAGTAGTACCGTGTCATTTGTTGAAGTGCAGCCATCAGAGTCGATTCGATTGTATGTACGATCTGTGACCCGTTGGAAAATATCTTGGGCGTTATCGGGCAAAATCGCATCTGTCATAACGACGGATAACATCGTTGCCAGCGCCGGGGCTAGCATGCCAGCGCCTTTCGCAATTCCGGCAAAACTTACGCCATTGATTGCGAAATTGGCGATCTTAGGAACAGAGTCTGTTGTCATAATCGCTCGCGCCACATCTTCCAAGGAATCTGTCTGCAGCTGCGATGAAAGAGCAGAAATGCCATCAAAGATCTTCTGTATGGGAAGTAGTTCACCAATTAACCCAGTTGAACAAACAACAACTTCGCCTGATGAGATATTTAAAGTTGATCCGACAAATTCCGCGGTTCGATGCGTATCCGCAAACCCCTGCGGACCTGTGCATGCATTTGCGCCTCCAGAATTTAGAACAGCTGCGCGTACAATTTTCTCTTTAGTAACTTGCCTGCTCCAGATCACTGGTGCGGCAACTACTTGATTTGTTGTGTAAACAGCTGCTGCGTCAAAGAGTGGACCATTATTGACAATCAAAGTTAGATCCAACCCACCTGAACTCTTGAGTCCAGCGGAGATAGCCGCAGCGCTAAAGCCCGCTGGTAGTTTCATACGCCTAACCCCAATTGCATTAGACCAAGAGTTTCATCAAAACCACAAATTAAATTAGCGTTCTGAATAGCTTGGCCGGCCGCGCCCTTTACTAAATTATCAATAGCCACGCTAATGATTAGCCTGTTTGTGTGGCCATCGACTGCGATCTGCATGGCAACCATGTTGCTGCCAGTCACCGCAGAAGTTTTCGGCATATTCCCCTTCGGGAACAACGTAACAAAGGGTTCACTTAAATAGGCCTCTTCATAAACTTTGCGAACTTCTTCCTCTTTAACACCAGCTTTTAATTTCATGGTGATAGTTGCCAAAATACCTCGGGGCATTGGCGCTAGAACGGGTGTAAATGAGATGAGCGCTTTAGAGCCAGTGGCACGCTGCAAGGACTCCTCAATTTCGGGAGTATGTTGGTGGACTCCGCCAAATTTATAGGCGGTGAGTGAACCCATAACTTCACTTGCGATTAAGTTAATTTTTGCAGAACGACCAGCACCAGTTGTTCCGGAAGCTGCAACAACAACCACATCTGATAGATCAGCGATTGCAGCCGCAGGTGCGGTTCCTAGCGCGATTGCAGTCGCGTAACAACCAGGATTTGCTACCCGTGATGACGTCTTAATTTGCTCGCGCGCACCAGGTAATTCAGGTGCACCGTATGTCCAAGTTCCAGCGTGGTCCCCGCCGTAATACTGTGCCCACTTAGCGGCGCTTTCCAAACGGAAATCAGCACCCAAATCAACGATCTTTACCGCTGCCCTTAATTGCGCAACAACTTTCGCACTTTCACCGTGGGGCAGAGCCAAAAAGACAAGTTCGCAACAATCAAAATCGCTAGCTTTAAACTCACTAAACTTTCTCGTCGCATAATTTGATAGGTGCGGATGCACCGAAGTGATCAGTTCACCAGCGTTCGTATGTGCACTGACACAGCAGACTTCGAACTTCGGGTGCCCCGCGAGCAAACGCAGTAACTCTCCACCAGCGTAGCCGCTGCCACCAATGACTCCGATTTTCATAGCGTGATAATAGCATAATTATGCAGATATATGCATAATTATACAGTCGAGATCTTTCAGGCTGTGCGCAGGACTGCTCCAGTGGCCTTTTCGGCAGATATGACCGCTGCGCTGCGCATCTCTGAGACTTCGGCGCCAGTTAAGGTGCGATCTTCGGCTCGGAAGGTCAACGTGAAGGCCAAGGAAATTTTGCCATCGCCTAACTTGTCATAGCGATCAAAGAGCGAGATTGATTCCAAAAGTTCGCCCGCACCGGCACGCAGCGCCGTTTCCACATCTTGTGCGCTAACGCTGCTGTCAATAATCAAGGCAACATCTTGAACCGCAGCCGGCATTGTGCCAACCCGAATTGGCTTTACTAGATCCGAATCAGGCAAAGCGCTCAGTCCCACTGCAAAGGCAGCGCTGCGTTCTGGCAATCCATACTTAGCCAAAATGCGGGGGTGGACTTCTCCGGCATGGGCCACTGCCCGACCATCAACGATTAACTCAGCACACCGCCCCGGATGCCACGGCGCGAAATCTGACCGCTTGACCGAATATTTAAGATTGCACAGATCAAGGATTTCTTCGGCAAAGGCGATTGCATCCTGCCAAGTGTAAGAACGTGCCTTGCCTTGCCAATCCTCATTTTCTGCCTTTCCAACTAAGAGACCTGCAACATGGAAAGCTTGTGGAGGAACACTTTGGTAAATCTCCTTGATTATTTTGGCATCGGGCCGCTTGAGTAGCCCCGGTGAAACTGCTGGAATTAATTTCTGTGCGCTTCTAAAGATTGAACCCATCTCAAAGATTGCAAAATCCTTCGCCCCACGACTTATATTTCGAGCCGCAACCTCAATTAATCCGGGAACGAGATGAACTCGCATAAGTGGGTTTTCTTCCGACATTGGGTTAGCAATTCGATACGTTGCCGCACGTTCGCCAACAAAACCCATTTGATCAATGGTCTCTTGATTTGTGAATGGGAAACTTTGAACTTCTGCTAATCCACGGCTAGCCAACATATTCGCAATCGCGCGACGCCGTTTCTGAGTTGGCGTAAGGCTGGCGTGCTTAGGTCTTGGCGGAAGAATTGATGGAATCTTCTCGTAACCGATCATGCGAGCTACTTCTTCTGCTAAGTCAGATTGAGTTAATAGGTCAGCGCGCCACGTTGGCGGATCTACCTGGAATGTTTTATCGTCTACATCGCAGCCAATTATTCGAAGATTTCGCGCGATTTCCGGCCATGCAATATCAAATCCGAGCAGTCTTGGAATATAGGTCGGATCTAGATCTATAACGGGTGAAAACCTTGGTTCACCATCAACCACCGTTGCCACATGCTTGGCGCTGCTATGCGCGGTTATCAGTTGAACGAAACGTGCCGAGGCAAATTCGGCCAGTGATGGGTCAACGCTTCGCTCAAGTCTGCGTGATGCTTCCGACGAAAGTTTATGGCGGCGTGAATTCCTTGCCACACAAACGGGATCAAAGCGCACCGCCTCTAGTGCAATATCAGTTGTTGTATCGGTTATCTCTGAAGATAAGCCACCCATAGTTCCGGCTAGCGCCAGCGGTTGCTTATCATCACAAACCATCAAATCATCAGGATCCAAATTTCGTTCTTGTCCATCTAAGGTGATGAATTTCTGTGCTTTCCCGGCACGCTTAATGGTTAGTCCACCTGAAATTTTTGATTTATCAAAGGCATGAAGTGGCTGACCGAGTTCGAGCATCACGTAGTTCGTTATATCAACGACTAGGGAAATAGAGCGCATTCCCATCTTCTCTATTCGCCGGCGCATCCAAATCGGAACTTTCGCAGCAGGATCAAAATTCGAGATAGTTCGTAAGTAAAAGACAGAGGCGGTCTCTTTATCTGCAATCTTTGCTACTACCCCTTTACCGGTCTCGGTGAACTGCAATCCACGAAGTGCATCAACTGGATCCGTAAATTTCAAAGATAGGGAACCAGCTATCTCACGCGCGATTCCTCTTATACTTAAGGCATATCCTCGATCTGGGTTTACTGCGATATCGAAAATTACATCGTTGATTTCTAGCGCTGCGATCGCATCACTGCCAATTTCTACATCGCCTTCGGCGAAAACCATGATGCCTGAATGATCCTCGCCGATACCAAGTTCGCGGGAAGAACAAATCATTCCGTTTGACGTTTTACCGTAGGTATCTCGGGCAGCAATATGAAAATCCCCAGGCAAAACAGCGCCCGGAAGCGCTGCAACAATGATGTCGCCGACTTCAAAGTTAGTGGCTCCACAAATAACGTAGCGGGTTTCTATCTCTCCGCAGTCGAGCCCAACGTAACGAATAGGCTTTTTAAACTCTGTAATCTCTTCGATTGTTAAAACTTTGCCGAATTTCAGTGGGCCAGTTAATCCAGCGCCTTCTTGGATGATTTCCTCAACTTCGAAACCAACGCGAATTAACGCATCGCTAATCTGATCTGCAGAGATTGAATTAGGAATTTCCACAAATTCTTTGAGCCATGACAATGGAGCGCGCATTTATAAACCAACCCCAAATTGACGAGTAAAACGCAGATCGCCTTCCACAATGTCATGCATATCTGTGATGTTATGGCGCACCATCAACGTGCGCTCTAGACCCATGCCAAATGCGAATCCACTGTAAACATCTGTATCTATTCCGCAAGTGGTGAGAACTTTTGGATTGACCATGCCACAGCCGCCCCATTCGATCCAACGACCATTGAAGAAGATATCAACTTCGGCACTTGGCTCAGTGAATGGAAAAAAAGATGGTCGAAGTCGAGTCGTTACATCTGGCCCGAACATCGCTTGTGCAAAATTATCCAGTGTTCCCTTTAAGTGGGCCATGGTTATGCCTTTATCAACGACTAACCCTTCAACTTGATGGAAAACTGGGCTATGGGTTGCATCTAATTCATCTGCCCTAAATGTGCGCCCCGGACAGATCATGTAGATGGGAGGTTCATGTTCTAACATCGAGCGAATCTGAACCGGCGAAGTTTGGGTTCGCAGGACCATTCCGGATTCAACTGGTTCTATGTAGAAAGTATCTTGCATCGTCCGAGCCGGGTGATCTGGAGGAATATTTAAGGCATCAAAATTAAGCCATCCAGATTCAAGTTCTGGACCTTCTTCAACCGCGTAACCCTGTTCGATGAAGAAATCGCTAATCTCATTTTTAATTATTGTAATTGGATGCAGGCCACCACGATGAGAACGTTTTACGGGCAAGGTGATATCTACAACTTCTTCCAGCAAAACCTTGGCATCTCTTTCGCCTTCTAATTTATCTGTAGCCTTTTGCAACGCTGCTGCGATAGCCGCTTTACCCTCACCAATAACTTTTCCAGAAGATGCTTTTTCATCTGCTGCCAGCGAGCCTAAAGAGCGGCTGGCCAAAGAGATCGGGGCCTTATCGCCCAAGTGGGCAAGCCGGGCAGTTTTTAGCGATTCAAGATCGGTAGCCTGTGAAAAAGCTTTTTCGGCGTCTTTTATCCACGTTTGAACATCTGCCGAATTCATGTGGGAATTCTAACCTGTGATCTTTCCGAGATGCGGGATATTTGGTTATAGGGCGGCTAGATAAAACATAACAATGGATGCCGCCGCAGAAAGATTGAGACTTTCAGCGCTACCTTTCATCGGGATATATACCTGAACAACTTCTCCATCTAAAAGAGTATCTATTCCGCGGGCTTCATTGCCGAAAATCGCAATGCAATCACCCAATTCTTTGAGATCAGTTAGTGATGTACTGCCCTTTGCAGATAGCGCTATTTTGTTCAGCTGCGGAAATTGCGCAGAAATAGTTGCAAGTGTGATGCCCGAATAGAGCGGTACATGCCAGAGTGATCCTGCTGTGGCGCGTACTACTTTAGGAGAATACATATCAACGCTACCCGGCGAAGTTATTACCGCATCTATACCCATCGCATCAGCGCTGCGCAGAATTGTTCCAGCATTGCCGGGATCTTGGATTTCATGAAGATAAATTAACTTGGTTTTCCCATTGAGCTTTAGATCTGAGAAATCGCTGCTTCCAATTTCGCATACGCTGAGAATTCCTTGGGGTGTAATTGTTGACGACATCGCTGCCATTACCGGCTCGCTGACCAATATCGTTTCGATGCCCGAAGTATCTAATCCGGCGCTTTCAATGCGTGATAGACCGCTTTCGGTTAAGTAGATATTTTTTACCTTAGGCCCCGATGTTACGGCCAAGGCTTCACGAGCACATTGCAACCCCTCGGCGATAAATTCACCGTGCTCGCCACGTTCTTTATTGCCACGGGATGAGATAAGAGCCTTCACCCGCGCGATATGCGGCGAGTGAAGGCTCTCGATCATCTAAGTGTTCAGCAGTTAGCTAGATATTAATTAAGCGCTAACGAGGTTCTTGCGAGCAACATCGACAAGTGTCTTAAATGTTGCTGGATCATTGGTTGCGATATCTGATAGAACACGACGATCGACCTCAACACCAGCAGCCTTAAGGCCCTGAATGAAGCGGTTGTATGTCATATCGTTTTCACGCGCTGCGGCGTTGATACGTTGAATCCAAAGTTGACGGAAGTCACCTTTCTTATCTTTACGGTCATTGAAGGCATAGACCATAGAGTGCGTAACTTGCTCCTTCGCCTTTGTGAAAAGACGGGAACGTTGTCCGCGATATCCGCTGGCGCGTTCTAGGGTTGTGCGACGTTTCTTAGCAGCATGAACTCCACGTTTTACTCTCATTTAATTCACACTCCTTACTTAAGACCAAGCATGCGCTTGGCTGTCATGGTTACGGTTGGCTTTGCTGACTGTTCTGTACTCAAACGACGAGTAACGCGAGATGACTTGCGCTCCAAAAGGTGGCGCTTGCCGGCACGCTCATGCATGATCTTTCCTGTTCCCGTAACGCGAAAAGTCTTCTTCGCGCCACTGTGGGTCTTCATCTTTGGCATTTATCTTCTCCTGTACTTCCTCGTTTGGTAAAAATTACTTTTCTACAACTGCCTGTAGTGCAGCTGCCTCTTGTGCAGCTTTCTCTTTAGCAGCTCGTGCTGCTTTCTGCTCTGCTACCGCCTCAGTTTTCTTCTTCGTCGGACCGAGCACCATTGTCATGTTTCGTCCCTCTTGCTTAGGGGCGAACTCAACGAAGGCAACCTCTTGAACATCATCTGCTAGACGCTGTAAAAGTTTAAAACCAAGTTCGGGGCGAGTTTGTTCGCGTCCGCGGAACTTCATCGTGATCTTTACCTTGTCGCCACCCTTTAAGAATTTCACGATTGCGTTACGTTTTGTTTCGTAATCGTGATTTTCGATCTTTGGTGTCAATCGCACTTCCTTCACCACAATGTGGGTCTGGTTCTGACGCGCTTCACGGGCTTTTTGAGCAACTTCGTACTTGTATTTACCGAAGTCCATAATTTTGCATACTGGTGGATTTGCATCCGGTGCGATCTCTACGAGATCTAAACCGACTTCATCTGCCATCTGTAGCGCCGTGTCTATATCTACGACTCCAACTTGGTCTCCGGTGTGTCCGATAAGACGAATTTGAGGTGTGCGGATACGGTCATTAATGCGAGGTTCAGTTGTGATTTGTTCTCCTTAGTTGGTTTGCTACCGTTTTTGACTTAGGTAGTTCCGGCTTTTACCGCAATAATCGCGCACCGCTAAGGAAAGAAAAACGCGCCCGCGGGCCGTTTACTTTCGACAAACCAGCCAGCTCCCAATTTACTTTCGTATTTACTAGGGCCGAGAAGGTGGGAGCGGTGAGCTCCTCTTGCAGTAGCGCTAGATCTGCCACTGGTCTGGGGGTTACTTTACCTTTACGCACCCATGGCATGCAAACCGCCGTCTACGTGGATGATCTCAGCGGTAGTTTTCGGGAACCAATCGGAAAGTAGGGCGACCACCGCCTGGGCAGCGGGTACAGGATTAGTTACATCCCATTCCAGAGGGGATCTCTCATTCCAAACCTTTTCGAATTCATCAAATCCGGGAATTGATTTCGCCGCCATGGTGCGGATCGGTCCTGCAGCAACCAGATTTACTCGAATATTTTCTGCGCCCAAATCTCGTGCTAGATATCTAGAAGTTGATTCCAGCGCTGCCTTAGCAACGCCCATCCAGTCGTACTTTGGCCAAGCAACCGTTGCATCAAAATCTAAACCGACCACCGAGCCACCACCGTTAAAGAGTGAACGCGTAGCCATAGTTAAAGACTTCAATGAATAAGCAGATACATGCACTGCGGTGGCGACATCTTCCCAAGCGGTATTTAAAAAGTTACCTCCAAGGGCTGCCTCTGGTGCGAATCCGATCGAGTGAACGACGCCATCAAGATGAGGAACATGCTCTTTCACGCGGTCGGCAAGAGCGTCCAGATGCTCTTGGTTTGTAACATCGAGTTCAATAACCGGAGCGGGGTTTGGTAGGCGACCTGAAATGCGCGTGGTCAAACTCATTACTCGTCCATAAGATGAAAGAAGCACTGTCGCACCTTCCTCCTGTGCGATCTTGGCGATGTGGAATGCAATTGAACTATCGGTGAGAACGCCAGTTACCAAAATATTTTTGCCTTGTAAAATTCCCATTATTAATGCCCCATTCCTAATCCACCATCAACTGGAATTAGTGCTCCAGTTATATAACTTGCCTCTTTGGAGGCGACAAATCTCACCACGTCAGCGATCTCATCTGCAGTACAGAATCTTCCAAGTGGAACTGACTTGGCAATTTCCTCACGGCGCTTTTCATCTAACGTCGCAGTCATATCGGTTTCGACAAAGCCAGGAGCAATAACATTGGCGGTAATTCCTCGCGAACCGAGCTCGCGCGCGAAGGAGCGCGCCATTCCGAGTAGGCCTGATTTGCTGGCGGCATAATTTACTTGACCAGCAGCGCCTACTCCCCCAACAACTGAACCGATGAAAATTAGTCGGCCGCGTTTTAACTTAAGTAACCCTTTAGTCGCGCAACGTGCCACACGAAATGCGCCGGTCAGATTAGAGTTAATTACATCCTCAAAATCACCGTCGCTCATCCGCAATACCAATCCATCTTTGGTAATTCCAGCATTAGCTACGACAACTTCCGGTGTCCCCCATTTCTCTTCAATCTCAGCGAATGCCGCTTCTACACTTTCTGTGGAAGTTACATCCATCTTCACCGCAAGGAAATCCGATGGTGCATCACCAGATCGGTAAGTAACTACAACGCGATGGCCGGCCTTTGCGAGAGAGTGCGCAATCGCTAATCCAATTCCGCGATTTCCACCAGTAACGAGGGCGAGTGAAGAATTCTCTTCTGACATATAGCCAAACTTACCCTGCTACTTATGCGTAACCAGCATTTCCACCTCGCGCCCTGCCTTTGCGCCCCTTAGTCTTATCTCATGGCTAGCATCTTTAGTAAGAAGCAGAGAAAAAAGGATGCGGCACCCGTTTATGACATCACCGCCGCTCCCGCATCGCTGACTCGTGATCAAGCCGGTCGGCAACGTCGTTACTTCATTTCAATGATGATTCGTACTGCTTGCTTCTTGTTAACTGTGATTTTGCCAAGCCCTTATCGCTGGTTTGCTTTACTTGGAGCGGTGACCTTGCCGTATATCGCTGTAGTAGTCGCCAACGCTGGACGTGAGAGCTTCGCACCGAGTGATGCTCTGGTGCGCGATAAATCAAAGTCTCTGGAATAACTCAACAAAATTTCCTTATCGCTAGACTTAACCGTGGCCGATCAAGTAAAAAGTAGAGAGCCGCTAGCGCTATTCAAGTCGCTCATCGCACTACTTTTAATCGCTGGTTGTCTGTGGGCCAGTCAGTGGCAATATCAAAGAGGAATCGATCGTCATCAGCGCAATAGCGCAATAGAAGCAGCGCTCTTGCAACCAATAGTGATCTTGGAAGAGATTACAGATAACGCTGCAGCTTTTGAATGGCGAACCATTGAAACGACTGGAGAGTTCGATGGCGGAAATCAAATACTTCTAAAAAATCGATACTTCGAAGGTGTTTACGGTTATGAAGTTTTAACGCGCTTTCAATTAACTGATGGTCGCAATTTATGGGTAGATCGTGGATGGGTAAAGGCGGGTAAGGATGCCAAGACCGCACCCGTTATATCTCCGATTCCCAGCGGTGAGATCTCCATTAAGGCGCGATTGCGTTTAGACCGATCACTTCCACGTGGTGCCTTCTTTGCCTTACCAGCAACCGGCGGCGGCATGATTTCAAAGTTAAATGCCCAGTCAGGTTTAAAGAGTGAGGGTTTCTATCTTGATTTAATTGGTGGAGCCGATCCTCTGCTCAAACCAAAAGTAGCCGCGCAAGTACCTGAGTTAAGTGACGGTCCACATTTAGCGTATGCGCTGCAATGGATTTTCTTCGCTGGCCTTATTGGTTATGGCAGGATACTAATTAGACGCGGTCAAATCCTGACGAGCAAAGAGCTCTGAATACAGCCCCCCTGCTTGTACTAATTCTTCATGCTTGCCGCGTTCACGAATCAAACCGTTTTCTAGAACGAGGATCTGATCTGCGTTCATAACCGTACTAAGACGGTGAGCGATAACAATGCTGGTTCGACCACTAAGTGCTTGCGCTAACGCCGTCTGCACTAACTCTTCATTCTCAGAATCTAAGTGCGCAGTTGCCTCATCTAAAATCACGATACTTGGAGATTTCAAAAGTAGTCGCGCAATTGCTAACCGTTGCTTCTCACCTCCCGATAACCGATGGCCGCGTTCTCCCACCATAGTTTCCAAACCATTTGGAAGGGAAGTAACCAAATCCCAAATCTGCGCTGACTGACAGGCCTTTTTCATTTCATCGAAAGTTGCATCGCCCTTGGCATAAAGCAGATTTGCCGTGATCGTGTCATGGAATAAGTGCGAATCTTGCATAACAACGCCGATGCTGCTGCGCAGCGAATCTACGCTGAGTTCACGTATATCGATTCCATCGATCTTTATCGCCCCTGATGAAACATCATATAAGCGAGGTAGTAAAGCGCTAATTGTTGTCTTGCCAGCACCCGATGGTCCAACCAGTGCGGTGACAGTTCCTGCAGCCGCAATAAAACTTATTCCCTTTAATATCTCTTCACTTTCTTTAAGCTCAGGAAGGGATGCGGACTCTAGGGAAGCTAAGGAAATCTGTTGCGCGTTCGGATACGTGAATCTGACTTCTTCAAAGGAGATCACTGGGGTTCGAGAAGCCATTGTTATCGCGCTCGCTGACTCTTTAACCATCGGTTCTAAATCTAGGACTTCAAATACACGTTCAAAAGATACAAGTGCGCCCATGACATCAACGCGAACGGTGGCTAAAGAAACTAGTGGGCCATAAAGTCGGGCCAAAAGAGTTGTGATTGCAATCAAACTACCGACAGTAATTGATCCATCTATAGCCAGCTGCCCACCAATTCCATAAGCGATGGCAGTTGCTAGCGCCGCAATACTGATTAGAGCAATGAAGAAGAAGGTATTAAGCATCGCCATTGAAATACCGATATCAGCGACTTTGCGCGCCCTCTTCTTGAAGAGGACAGATTCGTTCTCAATATTTCCATAAAGCTTGACCAATAAAGCCCCAGATACATTAAAACGCTCTGTCATAGTGGAGGACATCTCGGCATTTGTCTCAAATGAATCCCGCGTGTAACCCTGTAACCGTCCACCAATCCATTTCGTTGGGGCGAGGAAGATTGGCAAAAGTAGAAGCGATGCCACAGTTATCTGCCAACTAAGTGCCAACATAGTTCCAACCACAAGAATCAAGGTCAATACGTTGCTGATGATCCCCGAAAAAGTAGAAGTGAAAGCACGCTGTGCCCCGATTACATCCGAATTGATTCGAGAGATTAGTGCGCCTGTTTGTGTGCGAGTGAAGAAGGCAATTGATTGCTCTTGAACATGTCGAAAAACTTGTGAGCGCAAATCATAGATAAGACCTTCACCGATCTTGGCTGATATCCATCGCACAACGATGTTTACTGCCGCAGTCAAAAGCGCTAAGACGGCAACGGCGATAGCCATAGTCGTAACTACCGCACGATCTTTGGGTATAACGCCATTATCGATTAACTCGCGAAGCAACAGCGGTGTTGCGATAGTTAGAAATGCATCCGCTATCAAGCAAAACAGAAATAATACAAAGGTAGATTTATACGGTATTGCGTAAGCGAAGATTCGCTTGAGAGTGCCGGGCTTTAACTTTGCACTCTTTACAGATTGATCTGAACTTAAAGTTCGTAGCGCCATCCAGCCAGCATGCATGGACACTTTAAGCTCCGATCAAAAAGAAATTTAGACTGTAAAGCCCAACGCGCGAAGTTGTTCGCGACCGTCATCAGAGATCTTATCTGGACCCCAAGGCGGCATCCATACCCAATTTATTTTCACATCTGAAGTCAAGGGAGCTAGCGCTTGGCGCGTCTGATCTTCGATCACATCTTGCAGCGGACAAGCCGCTGAAGTTAAGGTCATATTCAGTACAGCAATATTGTTCTCATCGACCATGACATCATAAATCAAGCCTAAGTCGACAACATTGATCCCAAGTTCTGGATCAACTACATCCTTCATCGCCTCTGTTACATCATCTACTGCTGCAACCATTTCGCACCTCTCTCCATCGCTTATCCTAGTTCAGATTTTGCTTGCGCCTGGACGCTGGCATCTTTAAATGCCATCCATCCCAGTAGTGCACATTTTATGCGTGCTGGATATTTGGATACTCCAGCAAGTGCAATGGCATCTTCGAGTACAGACTCATCTCCCTTGATTGCCCCTTTGCTCTGCATCAATGCTACGAAGTTGTCGTAGATCGCGTAAGCCTCAGTAATTGATTTCCCAACTAATAGATCGGTCAGAATCGAAACACTGGCCTGAGAGATTGAACAGCCAACCCCATCCCAAGTGATGCTGGTTACGATCTCATTTTTTATAACTAAATTAAGATCTATCTCGTCGCCACATGATGGGTTCACATGATGAACCTGGGCATCGAAAGTCGTTGCCAATTTCTTATTCTGAGGTCTCTTGTAATGATCCAGGATCACTTCTTGATAAAGGTTATCTAGCTCCATTATGCAAAGTATTTCTGTGCACCTAAAGTCGCGGCCACTAAAGCATCAATATCTGACTCATCGTTATAAAGATAAAGTGAAGCGCGAGTCGTTGCTGGTACACCCATTTTGCGGGTTAGCGGCCAAGCGCAGTGATGCCCAGTACGAACTGCAATACCGGCGCTATCTAAAAACTGTCCTAGGTCGTGTGGGTGGATCTGACCTAAAGTGAAGGAAATTGCGCTACCTCTAGAGTTTGTATCAGTAGGACCAACAATTCGAAGTTGATCTATCTCTTGTAATTTATCCAGTGTGTATTTAGTTAAAGCAATCTCATGCTGGTGGATGTTTTCCATACCTATATCACTCAAATAATTAAGTGCAGCCTCTAGGCCAACAATCTGTGCCATGTTTGGTACGCCAGCTTCAAATTTACGGGGCGCAGGTGCCCATGTGGCATCTGTCATCGTTACAGTTTCAATCATTGAACCACCGAATAAAAATGGTGGAAGATGATTTAACAAGTTTGCGCGACCCCAAAGGACACCGATGCCGGTTGGTCCGACCGTTTTATGGCCAGAGAAAACTAAGAAATCAACGTCTAGCGCTTTTACATTCACCGGCATGTGAGGCACGGATTGGCAGGCATCTAGGATGAAAATCGCACCGACAGCGTGTGTGCGTTTTGCGATCTCAGACAATGGGATGATTGTTCCCAAAACATTTGACTGATGAGTTAGAGCAACTATTTTCGTGCGCTCAGTGATCACGCCTTCAATATTTGATAAATCTAAACGTCCCGTTTCATTAACCTCAAACCACTTCATCACCGTACCAGTGCGCTTTGCCAACTGCTGCCATGGAATCAGATTTGCGTGATGTTCCATCTCGGAAACGACAATTTCATCGCCCGGCTTTAAGTGAAAAAGATTTCCCATTGGAGCGTTGCCGATCGAATAGGCCAAGAGATTTAGCGCTTCGGTAGAGCTCTTAGTGAAAACTATTTCATCAGTTTCTCCACCTAAGAAGTTGGCTACAACTTCTCGCGCACTCTCGATCGCCCCTGTTGCCTCTTCTGCTAACTGATGAGCACCGCGGTGCGCAGCTGCGTTGTGGTTTCGGTAGAAATCAGATTCAGCATCGATTACAGAGTTCGGTTTCTGACTTGTAGCACCACTATCTAAATAGACCAATTTTTTGCCATCACGAATTGTCCGATCAAAGATCGGAAAATCTTTACGGATGACGCTCGGGTCTAAAGTCATGAGGTTTACGCGCTTACGTACTCCGCATATCCATTAGCTTCCAACTTATCTGCTAACTCAGGGCCGCCTTCTTCAACGATTTTGCCGTTGGCAAATACGTGGACGAAATCAGGCTGGATATAACGCAAGATGCGTGTGTAGTGAGTGATTAATACAACGCCGATATTATTTGTTTCCTTAGCGCGATTAACTCCTTCAGAGACGATACGTAGCGCATCAACATCTAACCCTGAATCAGTCTCATCAAGAATTGCGATTTTTGGCTTTAACAATTCCAATTGCATGATTTCGTGGCGCTTCTTCTCGCCGCCAGAGAAACCTTCATTAACATTGCGTTGGGCAAATGATGGGTCCATGTTAAGCGCTTCCATAGCGTCCTTAACTTCGCCAACCCAGGTGCGTAACTTTGGCGCTTCTCCACGCAGAGCAGTTACTGCTGTCCGCAAAAAATTAGATACAGATACGCCAGGGACTTCAACTGGGTATTGCATCGCAAGAAATAGCCCAGCCTTAGCGCGTTCATCAACTGTCATCTCTAGAACATCTACGCCGTCAAGAGTTACTGTCCCGCCAGTGATGTTGTACTTGGGATGACCAGCAATTGAGTATGCCAGGGTTGATTTACCTGAACCGTTTGGCCCCATTATTGCGTGGGTTTCACCTGACTTAATTGTTAGATCGACACCTTTCAAAATCTCTACAGCACCGTTTTCGGTATCAACTGAAACCTTCAGGCCACGAATTTCTAATGTACTCATAAACTTACCTCGCTACGCATCTACCGTGACGGAGTCTCCGTCAACGATTACTGAATAAACTTTTAGTGGAGCAACTGCAGGAGGCGTGAGCGCCTCCCCCGTACGTAAATCAAATTCGGCACCGTGCAGCCAACATTCGATCTTAAAATCGGTAACTTCACCTTCTGCTAATGACGCTTCAGAGTGCGAGCAAGTGTCATCAATGGCAAAAACTTGATCTTGCACACGGGTGACGCAGATAGAAAGTCCATTCTTCTCTATCTTGATTGGCTTGCCAGGTGTGAGCGAAGCGAATGAAACATCACTCATTTACGCACCTGCCTTAGCTAGTTCGTTATCTATCCGATCCATTAATCTGACTTGAATTTCTTCATGACCAATTTCAGAGATAATTTCGTTGAAGAAGCCGCGAACAACCAGACGGCGAGCATCAGATAAATTAATTCCACGTGACATTAAGTAGAAGAGTTGTTCATCATCAAATCGTCCGGTTGTGCTGGCATGTCCTGCTCCAACAATCTCACCAGTTTCGATTTCAAGATTAGGAACGGAATCGGCGCGCGCACCATCAGATAAGAGAAGATTGCGATTTAGCTCATAGGTATCGGTACCTTCGGCTGCTGCGCGAATAAATACATCACCGATCCAGACAGTATGTGCCTGGTCTCCGGCCAATGCGCCTTTGTAATTAACGCGTGATTTAGCGTTAGGTACTTTGTGATCCACAAACATACGATGTTCGAAGAACTGACCCGATGTTGCAAAGTAGACGCCGAATAGTTCACATGATGCGCCCGGTCCAGCAAATTCAACGGTAGGCAACAAACGAACTAACGAACCACCAATGGTTACGACAATCGATTTGAAGTTTGCATCGCGGTCAACAATTGCATGTTGGCGCCCTGCGTGTACCGTACTTGCGCCCCATTCCTGAAGTGAAACTAAGGTGAGGTTGGCACCTGGTCCGACGTAGATTTCTACATCTTCGGCCAAGTGCGTATCACCTGTATTTTCAACAATGATCGTCGCGCGAGCATGGCTTTCAACGTTGATCTGAACTCTGGCAAATTCTGCGCTCTGCACATCTCCAGGGGCACGTTTGAAGATAATTGGTTCTGCAACTTCCGTGTTTGCGCTAATTGTTAATACGGCAACATCCCTTGCTGCCTCACGGATGCGTCCGACTATCGCGTCATCGCTTTCAGATAAAGCTGGTGCATCGGAAGAAGATTTCAATTCAAATGAAACCCCGGTCGCTTTAGCACCAGCAAGGGTAAGGGAATGTCTATCGGCAACTATTGCGCTGCCATCGTGCATTCCACCCAAACGTTTAAGCGGTGTGAAGCGCCAAGCTTCTTCGCGCCCGGTAGGCGTTAGATAATTGGTGGTAAGGGTTGTCATTAACCAACAGCGCCTTCCATTTGCAATTCGATCAAACGGTTCAATTCAAGTGCGTACTCCATAGGAAGTTCACGAGCAATTGGTTCGATGAATCCGCGAACGATCATAGCCATCGCTTCATCTTCAGTTAGACCGCGAGACATTAAGTAGAAGAGCTGGTCATCGCTAATTTTCGAGACAGTAGCCTCGTGGCCCATTGACACATCATCTTCGCGAATATCCACATACGGATATGTATCGGAACGCGAAATTGTGTCAACTAGAAGTGCATCACATTTAACTGTGCTCTTAGAGTGGTGTGCGCCTTCCTGTACTTGTACAAGTCCACGGTAGGAAGTACGTCCACCACCACGGGCAACTGACTTTGAAATCACAGTTGAAGATGTATAGGGAGCAGCATGAACCATCTTTGCACCAGAATCTTGATGTTGTCCGGGACCCGCAAAGGCCAGAGATAAAGTCTCACCCTTTGCATGTGGGCCCATCAACATGACCGCTGGATACTTCATGGTTACTTTGGAGCCAATGTTGCCATCGACCCATTCCATGGTTGCACCTTCGGCGCATGTTGCGCGCTTGGTAACCAAGTTATAAACATTGTTAGACCAATTTTGAATTGTTGTGTAACGCACGCGTGCGCCCTTTTTCACAATTATTTCAACAACTGCAGAGTGCAGAGAATCAGATTTGTAAATAGGAGCAGTACAACCTTCAACATAGTGAATATATGAATCTTCGTCAGCAATGATTAAGGTGCGTTCGAACTGGCCCATATTCTCGGTGTTGATGCGGAAATATGCCTGCAATGGAATATCTACATGTACGCCCTTAGGCACATAAATAAATGATCCGCCTGACCACGCCGCTGTATTTAGCGCAGCGAACTTGTTATCTCCCACCGGGATAACCGATGCGAAATACTCTTTAAAGAGCTCTGGATGTTGCTTAAGTCCACTATCTGTATCAAGGAAGATAACGCCTTGCTTTGCTAGATCTTCACGAATTGAGTGATAGACAACTTCAGATTCGTATTGCGCAGCAACACCAGATACCAGGCGTTGCTTTTCAGCCTCAGGGATACCAAGGCGGTCATAAGTATTTTTAATTTCCTCTGGCAGATCATCCCAAGTTGCAGCCTGCTTCTCGGTGGAACGCACAAAGTATTTGATGGTGTCGAAGAAGATTCCGGATAAATCTGAACCCCATGATGGCATCGGCTTCTTCTCAAATAAGGAGAGACCTTTCAGGCGCATATCTAACATCCACTGCGGTTCATCTTTCTTAGATGAAATATCGCGTACGACTTCGTCGTTGATACCTCGTCTAGAATTAGCGCCTGCGTCATTGCCGTCAGACCATCCGTATTCGTAGTTTCCGAGTCCGTCTAGTTCTGGGTGTGCAGTTGTCATTATCGCGCCTTTCCGGCTGTTAGTGGTTGCTTAACTTCTTTACTACTTAATTTTGCATTTAAATTTGGGATATAAGTTGTGCAGACTCCATCGCCATGAGCAATCGTTGCTAGACGTTGTACGTGGGTGCCTAATAATTTAGAGAATGCTTCAGTTTCGGTTTCGCATAGCTGCGGGAATTCTGCGGCAACGTGAGCAATAGGACAATGATGTTGACAAAGTTCTACACCGTTACCGCGCGGGCCAACAGAGGCGGCATAACCTTGTTCGCTTAAAAAAGTAGCCAATGACTCTAATTTGTTTGCACTTTTTGCAAGCACGCTAGCGGCTTTACGTTCGATATCATCAGCGCGAGATTGTGCGAAGGCGGTTACGAGATGCTCCCCCGATTGGGCTGAAATAAATTTCAACGCAGCCACCGCTAAGTCATCGTACGAATGTTCAAACTTTTCTCGTCCCGAATCAGTCATAAGAAAGACTTTCGAAGGACGACCGCGCCCGCGTGTTGAAGAAATTCGTGGTTCGCGCGCTTCCAAAATTGAATCTGCAACCAAGATATCTAAATGTCGGCGAATCCCAGCAGAAGTAAGCCCAAGACGCTCGCTCAGCGCGGCAGCAGTTGACGGTCCATTTTCCAGAATTGATCGCGCGACAGCGTCGCGAGTACGCGGATCATCGCTGGATTTAAGGACTGCCCCTGAACCTATTTTCACAACACTATTGTGTCCTAATTCCCCCGCGCTCGCCACTTGGACGCGGCGCGCTAGGACATAGGGTTATGTCATGGCATTTAGACGGGGTATCTACGGTCTACTTCTCTTCCTGCAGGCTGGCCTGATATTAACCGGCGGTGCGGTTCGACTAACTGGTTCAGGCTTGGGTTGTCCGACTTGGCCAGAATGCACCCCGGGTTCATACACCCCAGTCCCCAATCAAGCCGAAGGCGCACTTCATGCGTGGATTGAATTTGGCAATCGCTTGCTCACCTTTGGTCTTGTCGCAGTCTCACTCATTGTTTTAGCGCACGTCTTAATTACTAAACGCCGCGACTTGCGCTTGCTAGCAGCTGGACAACTTCTTGGAATTTTAGGTCAAGGAGTTCTGGGTGGAATAACTGTATTAACCGATTTGCATCCATTGCCGGTTGCTGGCCATCTCTTGCTTTCCATTATTTTAGTAGCAGCAGCAACCTCACTTTATGATCGTCGCGAAGCACCTGTTGAGAAAATTAGACAAACTGACAAATTAATATCTTTACTTTCGAAATCACATATAGCTCTATCTTTTATAGTTATCGTTATTGGAACGCTTGTAACCGGAAGCGGTCCACATGCCGGTGATGCGCAGGCGCGACGTTTTGGATTTGATATTCGCACGGTAGCCATTCTTCACGCTGATGCTGTGATCGCACTCTTTGGTTTAACTCTTGCGCTAGCAGTAGCCCTTCGCACCAATAAAGTTATACTTAACAAGATTTACATTTTCACCTTAATAGCACTAGCCCAAGGAGCGATTGGATATATTCAATACTTCACTGGTATTCCAGAAATATTAGTCGCTGCGCATTTGTTGGGCGCAACGCTAGTATGGATCGCAGCGTGGCGCATCCGATTGATGTTCATCACTTCATCTACAAATCATCGTAAACTTAAAGCAGGAGGGCATCCATAATGAGCGCGCTAGAAAATTGGTCTGAAATAGATGATCGTGCAGTTGCATATGCAAGAGCGCTCGCCATGGATGCAGTGCAGAACGCTGGTCATGGCCATCCCGGAACAGCCATGTCACTTGCACCTGTTGCCTACAACCTTTTTCAGCGCCATCTAGTTCACGACCCAGCTGATCCAAAGTGGCTCGGTCGCGACCGCTTCGTATTATCTTGCGGACATTCATCGCTAACGCTTTACACGCAATTGTTCTTTAGTGGATACGGTCTCGAACTCGAAGATTTAAAGGCCTTTCGTACCTGGAACTCTTTAACTCCAGGTCACCCCGAATACGGACATACCGCAGGCGTTGAAATGACAACTGGTCCACTCGGTGCAGGTATTGCAACTGCAGTTGGAATGGCTATGGCTGCGCGTTATGAGCGTGGTCTATTAGATCCGGGCGCTCCCCCACAAAGTTCAATATTTGATCATGCCATCTGGGTCATCTGTTCTGATGGTGATTTGCAAGAAGGCGTGAGTGCGGAAGCATCATCACTTGCCGGCACACAACAACTTGGCAATTTAAAGATGATTTACGATGCCAATCGAATCTCCATTGAAGGCGATACTCACATGGCTTTCACTGAAGATGTATCCGCGCGATATCGCGCATATGGCTGGAATGTAATCGATGTCGCTGCAGCAAAGGATGGCAGCGTAGATCTAAAAGCGTTGGATGCGGCCATGGTTTCGGCAAAGGCTGAGAACAGTAAGCCAACCTTAATTCGTATGAATTCAGTAATTGCCTGGCCCGCACCAAATGCACGAAATACCGCCGAATCTCATGGCTCAGCCCTGGGCGCGGAAGAAATAGCTGAAACCAAGAAGTTACTTGGATTAGATCCAACTGAGCACTTTGCAATGCCAACAGATATTTTGCAGCATGTGCGAGCAGTTAAAGATCGCGGTGCGGCAGCACACAAGGCGTGGGATGAAAAGTTTCAAGCCTGGAAGAAAAGCAGCGCAGATCGTGCAGAACTCTTGCAGCGTCTAATAAAAGCGGAGTTGCCAACTGATTGGGATACGCAACTTCCAGAATATGCAGCAGGCAAAGATGTGGCAACGCGTAAAGCTTCCGGTGAGGTAATTACCGCTCTTGCAAAAGCACTTCCCGAGTTCTGGGGCGGCTCAGCAGATCTAGCGGGCAGCAATAACACAACCATCAATAGCGCTGGTTCATTCTTGCCCGCATCAAGTGAGATGGCTGGAGCAAATCCCTACGGGCGAATGATTCACTTTGGAATTCGTGAACATGCGATGGGATCTATTCTTAACGGCATAGCACTGCATGGTTTGTCGCGATCATTTGGCGGAACCTTCGCAGTCTTTAGCGATTACATGCGTCCTTCAGTTCGCTTGGCCGCGATTATGAACCTTCCAAGCATTTTCATCTGGAGCCACGATTCAATTGGTTTAGGTGAAGATGGTCCGACGCATCAACCAGTTGAACATCTAGCGGCACTGCGCGCTATCCCTAACTTTGCTGTTGTGCGTCCGGGCGATGCCAATGAAGTTCGCGAGGCGTGGAAATCAATCTTGCGCCGCAGAAAACCTGCCGGGCTTTTACTTTCTCGTCAGAATTTGCCAGTTGTCGATCGAACAACTCATGGCTCTGCAGACCTGGTAGATAAGGGTGCCTATATTCTAAAAGAGGCAGATGGCCTAGCCGATGTTGTATTAATCGCCACTGGTTCTGAAGTTTGCATTGCCTTATCAGTTCAAGAAGCACTGGCTGCTAAATCAATTCGTGCCCGCGTCGTGAGTGCACCTTGTCTGGAATGGTTTGCTGAGCAAACTCCTGCTTACCGAGAAAGCGTCCTTCCTAAAGGCGTTCGCTTAAAAGTCAGTATCGAAGCTGGAATTGCCCAGGGCTGGCGTGAATACATCGGTGATTCGGGAATTGCTATCTCACTTGAACACTATGGCGCATCCGCATCAGCGTCAAAACTCTTTGCTGAATTTGGATTTGGTGCAGATGTGATCGCTGCCAAAATCGAAGCAGCCCTGCACTAATGATCAAAGTCAGTGGCCCATCCCTATCTAAGGTAGATCGCGACGATGCTAGATACGAATTACTAGCGAAGACAAACGCGCGAATTGCAGTTAAAGATGCAACGACTTGGGGGGCATCTGCTGCGGCAGAAGCCGCTGCTCGTTTGAATTGGGTTGACTTGGATGAAACTTCACGACACCTATTGCCGATACTCGATGCAGTAGCAGCGAAATTTCACGATCGCACAGAGTTGGTTCTATGCGGAATGGGTGGGTCTTCACTTGCCCCGGAAGTTATTGCCAAGACATTTGCTAAGAAGATTTTCATACTAGATTCGACAGATCCTGATTATCTAGCACATGCAATCACTGGTTCACCCGCCAATCTTTTAGTACTAGTTAGTTCAAAGTCTGGATCAACAATTGAAACTGCATCACAACGCGCATTCTTTGAAGATCATCTAATCAGCGCCGGTCTAAATCCAGTTGATCACATGCTCTTCGTTACCGATCCTGGTTCTCCCCTAGATCTACAAACGCGCGCCGCTGGTTTCACGGTGATTAACGCTGACCCAAAGGTCGGCGGACGTTTTAGCGCACTAACCGCTTTTGGTTTGACCCCCGCAACCTTGATGGGGGTGGATGCATCTGTATTACTTGATCAAGCAGCCGATGCGCGAAAGCAAATCGTTTCTGATCCGCAATTTATTTTGGATGTGGCATTTCTTCTACTTACCCAAGCAGATCAATTCCTCGGTTTCACTGATGCGCAATCTAAGTACCCTGGTTTATCTGATTGGATCGAGCAGTTGATAGCCGAATCAACTGGCAAAGAAGAACGCGGCCGCTTGCCAATCGCAACCGAAGGTTTTAGCCAAGCGCAAAGCGGCGGAGCGTTCTCTGTCTCATTTGCACCAGGTGCGCAGTTGGTTGTTGAAGCAGAAATTGGCGAACATTTTCTCTTTTGGGAGTGGGTTACCGCGCTTATTGGCGCAGTTCTAGAAATTGATCCATTCAATCAACCAAATGTCACTGAAGCGAAAGAGGCAACCTCAATGATCTTGCGCGAATGGTCGAATAAGCTTCCTGAATTAATAGCGCCATCGATTGATGACTATGTAGAAATATTCGGCGATGGAAATACCCTGGTAGCGACCTTAAAGAATTTAATTGCCACAACTGATGCGCAGGGCTATATCGCGATCATGGCTTACTTAGATCGCCGCGATGATGCGGCTATTGCAAAACTTCGCGCAATCTTGTCTGATAAATCGGGGCGTCCGGTTAGCTTCGGATGGGGGCCACGTTTCCTGCACTCCACCGGACAATTCCATAAAGGTGGACAACAGAACGGTTCCTTCTTGCAGCTCACCGGAGAATGTAAAAACAATTTCGCAATACCTGGCCGTGACTTTGATTTTAAAACTTTACTCATGGCGCAAGCACTAGGTGATGCGCGAGCCCTTGCCACAAGAAAATACCCGCTGCTTCGACTGCATCTATCTAATCGAATTGCGGGTATTGACCAAATACTTAACGCAGCGCAAGCGCTTTAATTAATCGTCATCTCCACGGAATTTACGCAGCGCATCTTCTAGAATCTTTGCACCTTCAGTATCAGTGCGACGCTCTTTTACGTAAGCAAGATGAGTCTTATAAGGAATATTTACAACAGCCTTAGGTGGATTGTTGCGATCGCGACCGGCAGGTAGTCCGCACTTAGGGCAATCCCACTCAGCTGGAATGATCACGGTCTCTTCAACTGCAAAAGATGGTCTAACTTCGTGGCCATTGCCGCACCAATAGGAAACTGTGGCGCGTTCGATCTGATCTCCACGCTCGGCCTCGCCCATTGGGCCGGCCCCGACACGGCTTCCACGAATTGCACTTGCCATTTATTAACCCTTCAAAACAAGACTGAGTGCGACAACGCCGCCGAACCAGATTCCACCAACAACAATGGTGATGCGATCAAGATTTTTCTCTACAACTGATGAACCGCCGTAATTAGATGAGATGCCGCCACCGAAAAGATCAGATAAACCTGAACCTTTACCTTTGTGAAGTAGTACGAGCAAGACCATCACAATGCTAGTGATAATTAACAAGATAGAGAGCGCTAAAGCCACGATGTAAAACTCCTCAAGTTGTGGATGGAGATAGGTGGTAAGGATACTAGATCGGAACTGCGGCCTAGCCGTTTTCTGCCGCGTAGAACTTGGCGATCTTGGCTAATTCTTCAGGATCTAGGCTCGCTCCCCCGATAAGGGCGCCATCAACATCAGTTTGCTTCATGATTTCAACCACATTAGAAGATTTTACAGAGCCGCCGTACAAGATGCGCATACCAGCGGCTATCTCGGCTGAACCAATTGATTGAACTTCTTCGCGAATTGCCGCGCATACTTCTTGCGCATCTTCAGGCGTTGCAGTTTTTCCAGTTCCGATCGCCCAAACGGGTTCGTAGGCAATAACAATTTTCTTGAGTTCAGGCTTAGACAAACCTTCTAGACCAGCACGTACTTGGCGAATCACATGTGAAACATGAGCACCAGATTCGCGGATTGGTAACTCTTCTCCAACACAGAAAATTGGGATTAACTCATTTGCTAGCGCTGCCTTAATTTTGCGGTTTACCAAAGCATCATCTTCTTTATGTATCGCACGGCGTTCAGAGTGGCCGATTACTACAAAGGTACAGCCCAACTTTGCCAACATGTGGCCAGAGATATCTCCCGTAAATGCACCACTTGTCTCTGGTGAAAGATCCTGTGCGCCGTATTGCAGACGTTGCCGATCGCCATCGACTAGCGTTTGAATAGAACGGATATCTGTAAACGGAGGAATGATCGCAACGTCTACCGCGTCAAAATCCTTATCACTGAGGGAATAGACCAATTTTTGCGCCACTGCAATTGCCTCAAGGTGATTGAGGTTCATCTTCCAGTTACCTGCCATTAGCGGTTTACGCATGATCTGCTCCTTTTAATTGCTACTGATTAATTTTAAAGATCGAGGGCGGTTAGGCCGGGAAGCTCTTTGCCTTCTAAATATTCCAGTGATGCTCCACCGCCAGTTGAGATGTAACCGAATTGGCTATCGCTAAATCCTAGCGCCCGAACAGCAGCCGCTGAATCTCCGCCACCGACTACTGAAATACCTGTGACTTCTGTAAGTGCTTGCGCCACAACTTTTGTGCCATTGGAAAATGCTGCGAATTCAAAAACGCCCATTGGGCCGTTCCAGAAAACTGTCTTGCAACTCTTAATTGCTTCTGCAAATGCAGCTGCAGACTCTGGGCCAATATCCAAGCCCATCTGATCTGCGGGCATCGCATCTGATGCAACTAACGTTGCCGGGGCATCTGCGGCGAATTTGGGAGCAATGACAATATCTGTTGGCAATACCAGTTTTACTCCAGAATCAGCTGCCTGTTTGATCAAACCTTTAACGGTTTCAATTAGATCTCTTTCAACAAGTGATGTACCAATTTCTTTGCCTTGGGCAGCGAGGAAGGTAAAGACCATTCCGCCGCCGATCGCCATAACATCGACTTTGCCCAATAGATTTGAGATGACGCCTATCTTGTCCGAAACTTTAGCTCCACCAAGAACAACTCCATATGGACGTTCTGGGTTCTGCGTTAATTTCTTTAGAACTTCTACTTCAGCAGCAACCAACGTTCCGGCCACATGTGGAAGAAGTTTGGGAAGGTCAAATACTGATGCGTGCTTACGGTGCACCGCGCCAAAACCGTCACCCACATAAAGATCTGCTAACTGGGCTAACTCTTTGGCCAGAGATGATCGCTCAGATTCTTCCTTAGAAGTTTCCGCGGCAGAGAATCGGATATTTTCGAGCAGCAATATTTGACCAGGTTGCAACGCCTTTGCCTTCGCGCTCACATCGGCGCCAGTTACTGCACCTGCAAAAATTACTTCTGTTCCGAGAAGTTCTGACAAACGCAGTGCAACTGGGGCGAGTGAGAGCTCTGGTTTAGCTTCACCTTTTGGTCGGCCCAGGTGTGCGGCAATAACAATGCTGGCTCCATTTGCAAGGAGAGTTTTGATAGTCGGCAGCGAGGCGCGGATGCGTCCGTCATCTGTGATTGCACCATCTTTCAATGGCACATTTAAATCACAGCGAAGAAATACTCGCTTGCCGGCTACATCAAAATTTTGCAGCGCACTTGTTGCAGAGTTAGACATTTAGATTAGAGAGACTTTCCGACAAGGCCGACTAAGTCGACTAGGCGGTTTGAGTATCCCCATTCGTTGTCATACCAACCGACGACCTTTACCTGGTTTCCGATCACCTTGGTGAGACCAGAGTCAAAGATGCAAGATGAAGGATCGGTGACGATATCTGAAGAGACGATTGGATCTTCTGTGTAAGAAAGGTAGCCCTTTAGCGCGCCATTTGCTGCGGCCTTCATCGCTGCGTTGATTTCGGCAGCGGTGGCTTCCTTAGCAAGTTCGACGGTTAGATCTGTTGCAGAACCTGTTGGAACTGGAACGCGCATTGCATATCCATCAAGCTTGCCCTTTAACTCTGGCATTACTAATGAGATCGCCTTTGCAGCCCCTGTTGAAGTTGGGATCATATTTGTTGCTGCGGCACGAGAGCGGCGTAGATCCTTATGTGGGAAATCAAGAATGACCTGGTCATTTGTATAGGCATGAATAGTTGTCATTAGACCCTTAACAATGCCCCAGTTATCTTGCAAAACCTTCGCCATTGGAGCAAGGCAGTTAGTGGTACACGATGCGTTGGAGATAATGTGGTGATTCGCTGGGTCGTACTTCTCGTGGTTAACACCCATAACAATTGTGATGTCTTCATCAGATGCTGGCGCAGAAATAATTACCTTCTTTGCGCCCGCTGTGATGTGCTTCTTGGCATCGGCTGCCTTTGTAAAGTGGCCAGTTGATTCAATGACGATATCTGCATTTATAGATGCCCAAGGCAAGTTTGCCGGATCGCGATCTGCGAAAACTTTCATAGTCTTTCCACCAACAGTAAGAGTGTCTTCTGTATAGGTAACTTCTAGGCCAAGGCGACCCAATATTGAGTCATACTTTAGAAGGTGCGCCAAAGTAGCGTTATCGGTCAGATCGTTGATGCCTACGATATTGATATTTGGGTTGGTAAGTGATGCGCGGAAGAAGTTACGTCCGATACGTCCAAAACCATTGATTCCAACATTAACCACGTGAAAACCTCGCTTAAGAATTGTAAGGACCCTGCGCTTTAAATATTGGCTCAAGCCGCTTTTGCGCGTTTAGGGTATGGGGCTTTAAAAGTGCCACATCATTGGGGTCGTGGCTAACCTTACCAGCCGGCGCTGGTTACTTATGCGTAAATCTAAGTGAACAGCTCAATTCAGTAAGTCTGGCGAGAGGCCTGCTTCAGTATCTGGGATTCCAAGTTCGCCGGCGCGCTTATCAGCCATCGCAAGGAGTCGACGAATACGCCCTGCAATTGCATCTTTAGTCATTGGAGGCGATGCCAAGGAACCTAACTCTTCTAGGCTCGCTTGCCCATGGCTGATACGTAGTTCGCCAGCTTCTTTTAAATGATCTGGAATCTGTGGTCCCAATATTTCCATCGCGCGTTGTACGCGAGCGGCGGCAGCAACTGCGGCGCGCGCTGAACGACGTAAATTTGCATCATCAAAATTTGCTAAACGATTTGCTGTCGCACGGACTTCGCGTCGCATACGTCTTTCTTCCCAAGCCAAAACGCATTCATGCGCGCCTAAGCGAGTTAATAAAACTCCGATTGCATCACCGTCGCGAATGACCACACGATCGACGCCACGAACTTCGCGCGCTTTAGCGGTGATTCCTAAACGTCGCGCCGCACCAACTAGCGCAAGCGCTGCTTCGGGTCCGGGACAAGTTATTTCAAGTGAAGAAGAGCGACCTGGCTCCGTTAAAGATCCATGGGCAACGAAGGCGCCCCGCCAAGCGGCTTCAGCATCGCAAATATTCGCGGCCACTACTTGTGGAGGCAGTCCACGAACTGGTCGACCATTGCTGTCAATTAAACCTGTCTGTCGCGCCAGGGCGTCGCCCGCTTCAATAACTCGCACAACATAGCGACTTCCTTTGCGCAATCCACTTGATGAGAGAACCGCAAGATCGCTATCGTGGCCATAAATATCTGCAATATCTTTTTTCAATCGGCGCGCGCTCTGTGAAGTATCTAATTCAACTTCGATTACAACTTTTCCAGCCGCAATATGCAGGCCGCCAGCAAAGCGAAGCAGGGATGAAACCTCGGCTTTACGGCAGCAGGGCTTGGTTACTGATAGTCGGCTTAGCTCATCTTTTACCGCCGCTGTCATTGCCATGGGGTTATCCAACCAGCATTTCTCTGGCCATGTGTGTCAAAAGTGAGGTCAATTTTCGCCAATCGTGGCGAATTAGCGCACCATTATCGCGTAAATCGGTGAATACTCGCGGATTGCGTCCACTCATTCACGACCTACATCACGATGTGTGGCATGTGCTGAAATCTCTATCACTGATCTATTTTCGGAGAGTTGTCGAGCAATCTCTTGTGCGATTGCAACGCTACGGTGCTTACCGCCGGTGCAGCCAATCGCAATAGTTACATATTTCTTTCCCTCACGTAAATAACCCGGCATCATCTGGCGAATAACTGATACGTAACTATCAACAAACTCAGTGACACCTTCGCTAGCCAATACTTTTGACGAGACTTCCTTAGTCAACCCAGTTAGCGGACGAAGTTCGGGTATCCAGTGTGGGTTTGGGATGAATCGACAATCCAATACGAGGTCGGCATCTACTGGGATGCCATATTTATAACCGAAGGAGAGAACATTGATTCGGATTGCATCCAACATTCCGGCAGAGAAAATCTCACCGACCCGTTTCTCGAGCTGATGAACATTTAAGTTTGAGGTGTCGATAACCACATCTGCCTGTGATCGTAGTTCTTCAAGTTTGGCACGTTCCCGCTCAATACCATCGACAATTCGATCCTTACCTTGTAAGGGGTGTGGTCTTCGAGTTGATTCAAATCTTTGGACTAGCGATTGATCGGTCGCATCAAGAAAAAAGAGTCGAAATGCCACATCTTTACTCTTCAGAGTCTGCAATGAATTATTTAAGGCATCAAAGAATTTGCCGCCTCGAACGTCGACAACTACCGCCAAAGATGCAATTTCTGATCCACTGGTCTGGACGGCGAGTTCTGGCAGTAAAGCTGGTGGCAGGTTATCGACTACATACCAACCTAAATCTTCTAGGGCATGTGCCACAGTTGAGCGCCCCGCACCTGACATACCGGTGACAATTAATAACTCTTTAGCGGCCATGGCTATATTCTGCCTGCACTGTCAAGGATCTGCGAGCACTTCATAGAATTTCACCTGTTTGCATATCCACTGCGCCCACGCTTGGTTCGCGCTGCAAATGGGTGAAGATAATTTCGGCGATCTTCTCACCGATGCCTGGAGTCATGGCCAGATCAGCCAAAGTCGCTTTGCGAAGAGCTGCAACAGAACCAAATCTTCCTAATAACGCCGCTCTGCGCGCCTGGCCCATCTGCGGTATCTCATCTAAAACTGATTCGAGCATAACTTTTGAACGGCGGGATCGATGGAAAGTAATTGCAAATCGGTGCGCTTCATCACGAATTCTTTGCAACAAGTACATACCTTCGCTGGTGCGCGGCAGGATTAGCGGATCACTTTCTCCTGGTCGCCAGACTTCCTCCAAGCGCTTAGCCAAACCGCACAAAGCGATATCAGTGATACCTAATTCATTTAACGCGCGTTGTGCTGCTGCGACTTGAGGTGAACCACCATCAACGACGATAAGTTGTGGTGGATAGGAAAACTTACTTAGTTTGCCACCTATAGCAGCAACATCGCTCTCGTCAACGGCGCGATCATTGAGTAGTCGTTTCATGCGGCGAGTGATTACTTGGTGCATGGCGCGCGTATCATCGTTTGCCTCAGTCGTATCGATTATAAATCGACGATATTCGCTCTTTTTGGCTAGTCCATCTTCGAAGACCACCATAGATGCGACAACTGAGGTACCAGAAATATTTGAAATATCGAAGCATTCGATACGAAGTGGGGTGCGCTTTAGCCCCAGTTGTTCTTCGATCTCAAGCAACGCTTTGCCACTTACTGCGGCATCAGTTGCCCGCTTACTAAGGAATTGGATAAGTGCGTAATGCGCATTGCGGTCTACTGTCTGCAGCAGTTCTACTTTCTCACCGCGTTGTGGCACCTTAATCGAAACTCGGGCGCCTCTGAGTTGAGTAAGCCACGCTTCAAGTGCTCCCTGATCTGCGGGTTCACGATTTAAAAAGACCTCATTAGGGATATCGCCAGGGGCTGCGTCGTTGTAAATCGAAAAGAAGAGTGAAGCAACTCGGTCATCGCCTTCTAAGGCGCGCTCTTGATCAACTATCCAGGAACGCGAACCTTTGATCGAGCCGCGACGAACCATAAAAATAGAACCAGCCGCATGCAAGCCTTCTTCGTGGATTGATATGAAATCTCCATCTAAATCATCCGAGAGGTTGCCCTGGGTCGATCTCTGTGCTTTTTCAAATGATTCGATTTGATCACGGATTCGCGCTGCTCTTTCATATTCTTCGCGATCAGATGCTGCATCCATTTCAGCACGTAACTTAGGCAAAATATCTTCCATGCCTGCTTCCATGAAGGCATCTAACTTAACTGCGATCTCGCGATGCGCTTCGGGTGTCACCCAACCAACGCAAGGGGCTGCGCACTTGCCGATATCCCCAAGCAAGCATTGCCGCTTAGTGCGTTTGGCTCGCTGAAAATTTCCTTCACTACATGAGCGAACTGGAAAGACTTTTAACAAAACTTCATAGGTATTACGCAGCGCCCAAGCGCTTGTATATGGCCCAAAGTATTTAAGACCGGGCCGCTTCTCTTTGCGAGTTATAAATATTCGTGGAAATTCATCTTGCATCGAAATAGCTAAATATGGGTAGGACTTATCGTCTTTAAACTGCACGTTATAGGTTGGTTGATATTGCTTGATCCAGGAGAATTCCAGCGCCAGCGCTTCGAGCTCTGTACCAACAATGGTCCAATCGACTCGCACCGCCTCATTAACCATGCGCTGGGTTTTACGAGCCAGATTTGATCCAAAGTAAGTAGTCAGTCGATTCTTTAAATTCTTTGCCTTACCAACGTAAATAACTTTATCTTTTTCGTTATAGAAACGATAAACGCCCGGCAGTTCAGGTATCTCCTTTGGGCGATAACTCGCTGGATCGGCCATTTACTTTGCAGCAGCTTTTTTCTTAACTGGGGCACGATTGCTAGCCAGGATTTCGGCTAGGAAATGTCCAGTGTAACTGGACTTTACCTTCGCGACATCTTCGGGAGTTCCTTCGGCAACAACGTAACCACCGCGGAAACCGCCTTCTGGTCCCATATCAATAACCCAGTCAGATGATTTGATTACATCAAGGTTATGCTCGATCACGACCACAGTATTACCCGAATCGACCAAGCGACTTAAGACACCGAGCAACTTGCTGACATCTTCAAAGTGCAGACCCGTGGTTGGTTCATCCAATACATAGATTGTGCGACCAGTGGAGCGGCGTTGCAGTTCGGTCGCTAATTTCACACGCTGGGCTTCTCCCCCTGAAAGAGTTGGAGCAGATTGACCTAAGCGGACATATCCAAGGCCGACATCGCATAGCGTCTTTAAATATCGAGCAATAGTCGGTACAGATTCGAAGAAGGTGTGTGCAATCTCGATTGGCATATTCAAAACTTCGGCAATTGTCTTGCCTTTGTAGTGAACCTCTAAAGTTTCACGGTTGTAACGTGCACCATGGCAGACTTCACAAGGAACATAAACATCCGGCAAGAAGTTCATCTCGATAGTAATTGTTCCGTCGCCAGAACAATTCTCGCAGCGCCCGCCCTTTACGTTAAATGAGAATCGACCCTGTTGGTATCCCCGCACCTTTGCTTCAGTTGTCTCGGCAAATAGCGCGCGAACCTTATCGAATACCCCTGTATAGGTAGCTGGGTTGGAGCGCGGCGTACGACCGATTGGAGATTGATCTACGTGAACGACTTTATCCAATTGATCAACGCCTGTAACGGTGCGGTGACGTCCGGGGACAAGGCGTGCACCGTTTAACTTATTTGCAAGAGTTGTGTAAAGAATGTCATTAATCAAGGTTGATTTACCAGAGCCGCTAACCCCGGTCACCGATACAAATACACCAAGTGGGATATCAACTTCAACATCTTTTAGATTATTCTCTTTCGCACCCTTTATAACCAATTTACGTTTTGGATCAATTGGGCGACGACTTTCAGGAATCGCAATTGATTTCCTGCCCGACAAGTAAGCGCCAGTAATTGACTCTTTGGAATCAATCAAATCTTGATATGAACCCGAAACTACAATCTTGCCACCATGTTCGCCCGCACCAGGACCAATATCTACAATCCAATCAGCGGTACGTATCGTCTCTTCATCGTGTTCGACAACGATCAAAGTATTTCCAAGATCGCGCAGACGCGTCAGCGTTTCGATCAAACGTCTGTTATCACGTTGATGAAGGCCAATACTCGGCTCATCCAACACATAGAGGACTCCAACTAAGCCTGAGCCGATCTGTGTTGCTAGCCGAATTCGTTGCGCTTCGCCACCAGATAGCGTTGCCGCAGGACGGGCGAGTGATAAGTAATCCAAACCGACATCGAGCAAAAATCCCAAGCGAGCGTTGACTTCCTTCATCACGCGTTCAGCGATCTGCGCCTCGCGCGCGTTCAGAGAGATCGATTTTAGAAAATCTGCACATTCTGAAATTGAGAGCTCGCATATTTCAGAGATGTTCTTATCCCCCACTGTGACAGCCAAAACTTCTGGCTTCAGGCGCGCACCGCTGCAGACATTGCAAGGGATTTGGCGCATGTAAGACTCGTACTTTTCACGAGAGTAATCACTTTCAGTCTCATCATGCTTGCGATGAATGAAAGGGATAACTCCTTCAAATCCTGATGAGTAGTTTCGGACGCGGCCATAGCGGTTCTTGTACTTAACATGAACTTCGTATTCAAAGCCATTGAGGATCGCTTCCTTCGCCTTTACAGAGAGCTTCTTCCAAGGGTTATCGAGTGAAAATTTTACTTCTTCCGCTAACGCCTCAAGCAAGCGCATGAAATATTCAGAGGTGTGCCCACTCGACCACGGAGCGATTGCCCCCTCGTTAATGGAGATTGAGTCATCTGGAATTACCAATTCCTCATCAACTTCTAACTTCGTGCCGATTCCTGAACATTCAGGACATGCACCGAAGGGTGAGTTAAATGAGAACGAACGCGGTTCTAACTCTTCAAAAGATAAGTTGCAGTCATGGCAGGCTAAATGTTCGCTGTAGGTTCGCTCTTTCTCTGTCCCTTTTGCATCTACAAAATCTAAAAGTACGATGCCGCTGGCTAGGCGTAGCGCAGTTTCAATTGAATCGGTCAATCGCGACTTTGATTCTGCCTTCGCGGTCAAGCGATCGACGACAACTTCGATGGTGTGCTTCTCTTGCTTCTTAAGTTTTGGTGGTTCAGAAAGTGAAATAGTCTCGCCATCCACACGAGCTCGTGAATATCCTTGAGTTACTAATTCAGCAAATAGATCTACGAACTCACCTTTTCGTTCTCGAATTACTGGAGCCAATACCTGGAATTTTGTAGCAGCCGGCATAGTGAGAATCTGGTCAACGATTTGCTGTGGACTCTGTCTTGAGACCGCTTTACTACATTTAGGACAGTGGGGACGTCCCGCACGCGCAAAAAGTAGTCGCAGATAGTCATAAACCTCGGTGATTGTTCCAACGGTGGAACGCGGGTTACGGTTTGTAGATTTCTGATCGATAGAAACTGCCGGCGACAAACCTTCGATGAAATCCACATCTGGCTTATCCATCTGGCCTAAGAATTGGCGAGCATAGGCAGAAAGTGATTCAACGTAACGACGTTGACCTTCGGCAAAAATCGTATCGAAGGCAAGTGATGATTTTCCTGATCCGGAGAGACCAGTAAAAACAATCAGCGCTTCGCGAGGGAGTTCGATTGAAACATCGCGCAGGTTATGCTCCCGCGCACCACGCACGATTAACTTATCGATACTCAATTAAATTCCCGCCTCATCCATTCCGCGTAACTCTTTCTTTAACTCTCTGATCTCATCACGCAAGCGAGCCGCTAGTTCAAATTGTAGATTGGCCGCTGAAGAACGCATCTGCTCAGTCAGGGAGCCTATCAAGGCAAGTAACTCTTGGCGCGGTAGCGAAAGAAGTGACTTACTGTGGAAACCAAGGTCAGGAACAGTGGCTTTACCACCCTTCTTCAACTTTGCACTGGCGAGCAAATCATCAGTGTCATCACTTTCTCGAGCGATGGTGTCGGTGATGTCGGCAATTTTCTTGCGAAGTGGCTGCGGATCTACGCCACGTTCTAAGTTGTAGGCAACTTGCTTGGCACGTCGTCGGTTAGTTTCATCAATTGCTTGAGCCATCGACTTTGTAATGTTATCTGCATACATATGAACTTCACCAGACACATTTCGGGCAGCGCGACCAATTGTTTGAATTAGCGATGTGGCTGAACGCAAGAAACCTTCTTTATCTGCGTCCAAGATTGCAACTAGCGAAACTTCCGGAAGATCTAGCCCTTCGCGGAGTAAGTTGATGCCAATTAAGACATCGTATTCGCCGGTGCGTAGCTCTCTGAGTAGTTCAACGCGACGCAGCGTGTCCACCTCTGAGTGAAGATAGCGAACGCGCACACCACGTTCTTGTAAGTAATCAGTCAAATCTTCAGACATCTTCTTTGTCAGAGTCGTGACGAGAACACGCTCATTGCGCGCAGCACGGATATTAATCTCATTTAGAAGATCATCAATCTGACCCTTGATCGGTTTAATTACTATCCCGGGATCAACTAAACCTGTTGGTCGAATAACCTGTTCAACCACATCTCCATCGACCTTAGCCATCTCATATTTTCCAGGAGTTGCAGAGAGGAATACTTTCTGGCCAACACGTTCTAGGAATTCTGGCCATTTCAAAGGTCGATTATCCATCGCACTTGGCAGACGGAATCCATGTTCGACCAATGTTCGTTTTCGAGATGCATCGCCTTCAAACATCGCACCAATCTGCGGCACGGTTACATGGCTTTCATCTATTACTAGTAAGAAATCTTCTGGGAAATAATCAAGCAGGCAGTTTGGTGGCGACCCTGGTCCACGACCATCAAGATGTCTGGAGTAGTTCTCGATTCCAGAACAGAATCCCAATTGCTCCATCATCTCTAGATCAAAAGTCGTACGCATCTTCAAGCGCTGCGCTTCTAACAGTTTGCCTTGTTTTTCAAAGAGATTTAATTGAATCTGCAGTTCATCTTGAATGTCGCTCATCGCACGCTTGATGGTCTCAGGGCCTGCGGCGTAGTGAGTGGCTGGGAAAATATAAATTTCAGTCTCATCGCGCAAGATCTCACCCGTCAGCGGATGCAGGGTCATGATTTTCTCAATCTCATCGCCAAACATCTCAATGCGAATAGCCAACTCTTCATACATTGGAATGATTTCAATGGTGTCACCGCGGACACGGAATGTGCCCCGCTCAAAGGCCATATCGTTTCTTTGATACTGAACATCTACGAATCGCCGCAGTAATTTGTTGCGCTCGATCTCATCGCCAACTTTTAGCTGAATCATGCGATCTATATATTCCTGAGGAGTTCCGAGACCATAAATACAGGAAACGGTTGCAACCACAATTACATCACGACGAGTTAGAAGCGAGTTTGTTGCTGAGTGGCGCAACCGCTCCACTTCATCGTTGACGCTGGAATCTTTCTCAATAAATGTATCGGTCTGTGGAACATATGCCTCTGGCTGGTAATAGTCATAATATGAAACAAAATACTCGACCGCGTTATTCGGCATCAATTCACGAAATTCGTTGGCTAATTGGGCAGCTAGCGTCTTATTCGGAGCTAAGACCAAAGTTGGACGTTGCAACCGTTCCACCAGCCAAGCCGTCGTTGCCGACTTTCCGGTACCAGTTGCTCCCAATAGAACGACATCTTGTTCGCCCGCATTTATTCTTTTTACAATTTCTTCGATCGCTTGCGGCTGATCTCCCGCAGGAACGTAGTCACTGATGACCTGAAAGGGTTCAACTTTGCGTTGCAGGTCAGAGATCGGGCGCATTTTCCTAGCCTACTTTGCTTGGCCTAGTAAGTCCTCCCAAAGGTTTTCTACGCTACGCAACAGCGCATCCTCGTCTCCATCATTGGTGATCACGTGATCGGCTTGCGCTTCACGTTCTTCGCGGCTGGCTTGCGCTGCGATACGGCGCTCAATTTCAGAGATGAACATTCCCCTTTTGCGCAAACGTTCTTTACGGATTTCTAGATCAGCTTCTACGGTAATAACGAGATCAAAGTTAGCAGCTGCCTTACTTTCGACTAAGAGTGGGATTTCATAAATAAGGGTCTCATCTGGCGCAAGATCTGCGACAACATCGTTAAATAGCTCACGTACTCGTGGATGGATTATTGCTTCCAGATCCGCCCTTGCTGATGGATCCGCAAAAACAATCTCTGCCAGAGCTTTGCGGTCAATATCTCCATCACGCAATATTGATTCTCCAAAGCGAAGTAAGACTTCATCGAATCCTTCGCTACCGCGCTCGATTGCTACTCGGGATAATTGATCAGCATCGACGACGCGTGCTCCTAGTTCAGAGAAATATTGTGCAACCAGAGATTTTCCAGCACCAATGCCGCCGGTCAGAGCAATGATTCGCATAGCACCAACTCTACCGCCGCCCAGATATTTCCAGCATAAGAAAAGGGCCCATCCGAAGATGAGCCCTTTTCTTTTTTACTAATTATTCAGCAGCGACTTCTAGAGCCTCTGCTGTTTCGGCTACATCTGGAGCAGCAGCATCGGCAGCTTTCGCCTCGGCCTTCTGCTTCTTATGTGCAAGGAAGCGAGTTTGCGCTTCCTGATATTGACGTTCCCATTCTTCGCGTTGTGAATCAAAGCCTGGCTTCCATTCCTGAGTATCAGGATCGAAACCTTCTGGGTAGATGAAGTTGCCTGCAGCATCGTAACGCGCAGCCATTCCGTATTGAGTGGGATCGAATGCTTCGATCTCTACTTCATGTCCTTCATTGGCTTGCTTTAGAGAAAGTGAGATACGACGACGTTCTAGGTCGATATCAATGATCTTTACAAATAGTTCATCATCAACGGCTACAACTTGCTCAGGAATTTCAACGTGGCGTTCGGCCAACTCTGAAATGTGAACTAAGCCTTCGATGCCTTCGTGTACACGAATAAATGCACCGAATGGGACCAACTTGGTTACAACACCTGGAACTACTTGGTTGATGGTGTGTGTGCGAGCAAATGCTTGCCATGGATCTTCTTGGGTTGCCTTAAGTGAAAGTGAAACACGCTCACGCTCGAAATCAACTTCGAGAACTTCTACGGTTACTTCATCGCCAACTTCAACAACTTCACCTGGGTGATCAATATGCTTCCAAGAAAGCTCTGAGACGTGTACCAAACCATCCACGCCACCTAGGTCAACGAAAGCACCGAAGTTAACGATTGATGAAATCACACCAGTGCGTACTTGACCCTTTTGGAGCTGGTTCAAGAATGTTGTGCGTGATTCAGATTGTGTCTGCTCAAGGAAGGCACGACGTGAAAGAACAACGTTGTTGCGGTTCTTATCGAGTTCGATAATGCGAGCTTCAACTTCCTTGCCGATGTAAGGAGTTAGATCGCGGACGCGACGCATTTCAACAAGTGATGCTGGCAAGAAGCCACGAAGACCGATATCAACGATAAGGCCACCCTTAACAACTTCAATAACTGTTCCGACGACAACCTCGTCACGTTCTTTCTTGCCTTCGATATCTCCCCAGGCGCGTTCGTATTGTGCGCGCTTCTTAGAGAGAATTGTGCGACCTTCTTTATCTTCCTTTTGCAGTACGAGCGCTTCAATGCGATCGCCTACCTTAACAATGTCATTTGGATCTGCATCGTGTCGGATTGAGAGTTCGCGGGAAGGGATTACGCCTTCAGTTTTGTACCCGATATCAAGAAGTACTTCTTCGCGATCTACTTGCACGACAGTGCCTTCGACTAAGTCGCCGTCATTGAAATTTCTGATTGTTCCTTCGATTGCCGCAAGAAAATCTGCAGCCGATCCGATGTCGTTAACTGCTACGACGGGTGATGATGTGCTCAAGTTGCTCCGTAGGGATAGAAAGTAATAGGGCACCAGAACCATTCTGGTGAACGGGCGTAAGCGTACGGTTCTGGCGCTAAATAGGGCAAATCGGCCAACTGATCATGCGTAAACTAACGGCAAATGAAGCGTTACAGAGAACTATTTGCGATTCCAAATGTGTGGGTCCTTGTTTTGGCATCTTTCCCTGCCCGAGTTTCATACGGAATGGTTGCCTTGGCGATCTTCTTTAAAACTGAGCAAACAACTGGATCTGTTGCGGTCGCAGGATTAGCGATCGGAATCAACTCTCTGGCAGGTGCGGCCACTGCAGGTTTGCGTGGTTCTCTGATGGATCGGTTCGGACAGAAATGGCCTCTGCGCATATTTGTCCCCGGCTATACATCAATGATGTTGATCTTAAATACGATGCAGGATAAGAACGCAATATTAGTAGCAGCTTTTATCATGGGAATAACCGCTCCCCCAATTAACTTATCTGTTAGACCACTTTGGAAAATGGTTGTGCCAGAAGATTGCTTGCGAACAGCGTACGCAGTAGATACATCAGTGATGAGCACTGCAGGTGTTATTGGTCCGATTGTTGCTACTTCACTCGCCCTTTCATCGCATCCAGGAAGCGCCCTTAACGTTGCTGCAGCCTTAATGGCAATTGGTGGTGGCGCACTTGCCTTGACGCACATCTCTCGAGATTGGGTACCTGAGAAGAAAGATCCAAACCACATTTCGCTCTGGCGGCATAAGGCAATTCAATTACTCATGATTGAAGGATGTTTCATCGGTTTTGGTTGGGGTGTATTTGATGTGGCAGTTCCTGCCTTTGCAACCTTGGAAGATGTCCCGCATCGCACGGCATGGATCCTGACCGCCATGGGGATCGGAAATATTATCGGTGGTTTACTCGGTGGCTTAGTTTCGGGAAGAGTATCTGCATTAAAAGCCATGCGGATCACCTATCTAACTTGGACTTTTATTTCGATACCAATTGTCTTTACTTATCCAGGTTGGTCGATGGTAATTGCTGGCGCCGTTTTAGGTTTAGTTGGCGGAACCATCCAAGTCTTTTACTGGGAAGTTATGGAAGCAGTGCGACCTAAAGGTTCTGCCGTGGCAATGATGGGTTGGATTTGGACGGTTGAGGGAACGTTAATGTCGATTGGCGCCGCCGCCGGTGGCTGGATTGCTGAAACCTATTCACCAAGATTTGCACTCTCGATTACAACATTTACGATTATTTCTGGTTTTATCATTCTGACTTTGGGACGAAAGCGTTTGGCTGCGGCAGATCGCATACCGACAGTCGAAGAAGATCTGGCGGCAATGTCTAACAACTCCCCAACCACGAAGTAGCCCCCTGCTAAATAAAGTTAATGCGCAGCTTCATTCCAACTCACACCAATACCAACGCTGACATCTAACGGCGCTTTTAGTGGGTAAGCCGCACCCATCTCGCGACGTACAAGTTCTGTGAGTTGATCTTCTTCGCCTGCAACAACTTCCAAGATAAGTTCATCATGAACTTGTAACAACAGGCGAGATTCAAATGATTCAGCAATTAACGCGCGCTGCACATTTAGCATCGCTTGCTTAATGATGTCAGCCGCCGATCCTTGGATGGGTGCATTTAGCGCCATACGCTCAGCAATCTCGCGCCGCTGGCGGTTATCGTGAAGTAAGTCAGGCAAGTAGCGACGTCGGCCCATTACGGTTTCGGTGTAGCCAACTTTTCGGGCTTCTTCAACAACGACCTTTAAATAATCGCGAATTCCACCAAAACGTTGAAAATATCTATCCATTAAATCTTGCGCCGCCGGCGGCGATAAATCCAGTTGCAACGCTAAACCATAAGAACTTAGCCCATATGCCAGCCCATAAGACATCGCTTTGATTTGACGTCGCATTTCGGAATCGACTTCATTTGATTTAACGCCAAAAACAAGACCAGCAACAGTGGCATGCAAATCTTCGCCAGTTTCGAAAGCTGCTAATAATCCAGTATCGCTAGATAAGTGCGCCATGATTCGCATTTCAATCTGGCTGTAATCGGCAGTAAGCAATCCAACATAACCATTGCCAGCGATAAAGTTATTTCGGATACTGCGTCCCTCTTCAGTGCGTACTGGAATATTTTGTAGGTTAGGTCCAACTGAAGATAAGCGTCCCGTCGCAGCGACTGTCTGCGCAAAGTGAGTGTGGATGCGGCCATCAAGTGCGATTTCGGCGATTAAGCCCTCAACCGTTGTACCAAGTTTCTTTGTCTCGCGAATACGCAGAAGAGATTCGAGTAATGGGTGTTTGGTCTTTTCAAATAACCAATTAAGGGCTTCGGCATCGGTTGTAAAACCAGTCTTAATCTTCTTGGTTTTGGGCAGATTCAACTCATCGAAGAGAACCACTTGAAGTTGCTTAGGTGAGGCGACATTGAACTCGTGGCCCGCGGCTAGATGCGCCGCCTTTGTCTCGCGCGCCACTTCTCCTTCAAAATAGGTAGCTAACTTTTCCAGACCTTTGCGGTCAACTGCTATCCCCCGGTGTTCCATTACCGCCAAAATTTGAGCGATCGGAAGCTCCAGATCTGTAAATAGTTTTAGAACACCACGGTCGGACATTTCAGTCTCTAAAGATTTACGGAGTTTAAATAATGAGGCAGCGCTTGTTAATAAAGCTTGATCAGGGTTGGCTAGATCAATTTTTGCGCCATCCCCCCAGCGCTCAAAAAGATCACTAAGTTCTTGAGCTCGAACTCCAGGATTAACTAGGTATGCAGCCAGTGCGGTGTCGAATACGATCCCATCTAATAAGTTATGACGAGCCAGTTCTTTCGCATCATGCATGATTTTCTTAATGGAAAGATCTTGTGCCCATGCACCCATCGCGGATGAATGGATTAAATGGACATCACTGGGAGAGAATGCCACTGCATAGCGATGCAGCTTTGCATCCTGCATCTCGTAAGCTATTGCGATCTCACCCGTGTGAGTCGCGATCCTGGATTCGATTTCGCTAGAAGTTAAAGTCCCACCGGCAATCTCTGGTGAGAAGAGCGTGAACTCCTCAACTTCAATTTTCTTAGAAGTAACTGACGCTGCGCTCAAAATTGGTTTTAAGCGATCCTTCAAAGTTCGAAACTCTAGTTGCTCAAAGAGTTTAGTTAGATCAGATTCAATAACACCTGACCATGCCAGATTAGCTAAGTCAAGATCTACGGGGGCATCGTGAACCAACTGAGTCAACTCGCGATTACGTATTACGTTATCGATATTATCTCTAAGCGACTGACCTACTTTGCCGCCAACTTGATCAACGTTTGAGAGTAATTCCTTTAACGATCCATAATCAACAACCCACTTTGCGGCAGTCTTTTCGCCCACACCAGGGATAGAAGGCAAATTATCGCTGGGGTCGCCACGCAGCGCTGCAAAATCTGGATACTGATCTGGACTCATCCCGTACTTTTCCTGTACGGCAGCCGGTGTCATGCGTGCCATTTCTGAGACGCCCCGCTTTGGATACAGAACTGTGGTTTTATCCGTAACCAACTGAAAACTATCGCGATCGCCCGTGCAGATTAAGACTTCCATGTCATCTTTCTCAGCTCGCTTGGTAATGGTTGCAATCAAGTCATCGGCTTCATATCCATCAATTGCAAATTGTTTAATCCCAAATCCAGTGACTAAATCGTTCAGAAATGACATCTGCGAACGGAATTCATCAGGTGTTTTGGCACGATTAGCTTTGTACTCTGGGAAAATATCGGTGCGAAAAGTCTTTCGCGAGACATCAAATGCCACAGCAACATGCGTCGGTTTTTCCTCTTTTAATAGTGAGATCAGCATCGTGGCAAAGCCATAAATAGCATTGGTGTGTTGACCTTGTGCGGTGGTGAAATTTTCGGCCGGGAGTGCAAAGAAGGCGCGATATGCCATTGAATGGCCATCAATTAGAAGTAAACGGCCTTTGCTCATGGCTGCATCCTATGGAACAAGTTACTATTTCTAACTATGACGCAACCAGAAAATACTCCCAACTTCCTTGAATTAATCCGCGAACGTGGCAGTGGTGCACTTGATAAAAAGATGGGTATCGAAATCTTAGAGGCCTCCCCTGAACGCTTAGTCGGGCGAATGCCAGTTGAAGGAAACACCCAGCCGATTGGTTTGTTACACGGTGGCGCAAATGTTGTCTTAGCTGAATCCCTTGGATCTGTCGGAACCCAACTTCATGCTGGGCCTAATCGCCGCATTGTTGGCGTTGATATAAATGCTACGCACCACAAATCGGCTACATCCGGATTTGTAACTGGCATTGCGACCGCCGTTTCTCTTGGAAGAACTCTATGCGTCTATGAAATCGTGATCAGCAATGAGCAAGGTCAACGTACTTGTACTGCACGTATAACCTGCATGATCCTCGCTGATAAATAAGATTTAGCTAGTGAGCGCCAGTACCGAGGTATGCCTCGCGTACTGCAGGATCGTTAAGAAGATCTGAAGCCTTAGCTTCCTTAACAACATTTCCAGTTTCAAGAATATATGCACGGTGTGCGCGTTGCAGCGCTTGCTGTGCATTCTGCTCAACTAGAAGAATTGTTACACCGGTCTTGTTGATCTCGGTAATGATGCGGAAAATATTGGCGATCATCTGCGGAGCAAGTCCCATTGATGGCTCATCCAGCAATAAAACCTTAGGGCGTGCCATAAGCGCGCGACCAATTGCCAGCATCTGCTGTTCTCCACCTGAAAGAGTTCCACCTGCTTGAGACGTGCGCTCCTTCAAACGTGGGAAGAGTGTGTAAATCTTTTCCAGATCTTCAGACATCTCACTCTTGCGATCATGCCGGTGAAACTTGCCCATTTCGAGGTTTTCCAAAACTGTCATACCCGGGAAAATTCCGCGACCTTCAGGAGCTTGTGAAAGCCCAAGATCGACGCGCTTATGTGCTGGCACGCTAGTGATATCTTGCCCGTTAAAGATGATCTGTCCGCTAGATGCCGGACGCAGACCAGAGATGGTCTTAAGCATCGTTGTTTTACCGGCACCATTTGCACCGATGAGCGTGACGATTTCACCTTCATTTACAACAATTGAGACGCCCTTAATCGCTTCAATCTTGCCGTAGTGAACATGTAGATCTTTAACTTCAAGATGCATCTGCAGGTACTCCTAAGTAAGCCTCGATAACTCGAGGGTCGTTTTGTACTTCAGCTGGTTTGGCATCAGCGATCTTTTGGCCAAAGTCAAGAACAATAACTCGATCTGAGATTCCCATAATGAGCGACATGTCATGCTCGATAAGCAGAATGGTGTATCCAGCATCGCGAACCTTCTTGATCGTTGCCGCTAAATCCACTTTCTCTTGTGGATTAAAACCAGCGGCTGGCTCATCAAGTAGTAATAACTTTGGTGATGTTCCCATTGCGCGGGCGATCTCTAAACGGCGCTGCACACCGTATGGCAAGTTCTTTGCTAGGCGATCTGAGTATTCGTCAATGCCAATGAATTGCAGAATCTCGAAAGCTTTGGCACGATTTTCTCGTTCCTCACGACGTGAACGAGGTGTGCCAAATAGCGCACCAACAAGTCCACTCTTCTTATGAACATCAGTTGCGGTGATGACATTCTCTAAAGTTGTCATATCTCCAAACAAGCGAATGTTCTGGAAAGTACGTGCAATACCAAGGCCGGTAATCTTGTAGCGTTTGCGACCTGCCAAGTTACGGCCATCAAATGTTATTGATCCCGATGTTGCCTGATAAACACCAGTGATTACGTTAAAGACTGTTGTCTTGCCCGCACCGTTTGGTCCAATGAGTGCAAGGATTTCGCCCTCTTTAATTTCGAGGTTAACTTCGTCCAGTGCGGTGACGCCACCAAATTTCATAGTTAGATTTTCGAGCTTAAGTAGTGTCTTAGACATTACGCATCAGCCCCTTTCTTTACGATTGCTTTTTCGCGCTTCTTACGTGGTAAGAGTCCATCTGGGCGGAAGTTCATAACCACGATTAGAACCAGACCAAAGACAAGTAATCGCGCATCAGAAATAAAACGAATTCGATCCGGCAGGTAGCCCAGGACGACACCGCCCACAATTACGCCCCAGATGTTTCCGATTCCACCAAAGACCACGCAGGCCAAAATCAGAATTGAGACGTTTAGCGTGAACATTTCTGGCGCGATGAAAAGGTTCTTTGACCCGTAGAGAACACCAGCAGCGCCACCGACCGCAGCGCCGAGTGTGAATGACCACATCTTGTATTTAAATGTTGGAACTCCCATGAGTTCTGCTGCATCTTCATCCTGGCGAATCGCTTCCCATGCTCGTCCCGGGCGGCGAACAGATAAACGGCGAATCATCCAGATAGTTAGCAGAATCATTACTAGGACGATCCAATAGAAACCTTTTTGATCATCAAGTCTAAATTTGATTGGTCCTAAATCTGGAGGCATAGGAATTCCTGAAATTCCATTTGGGCCATTTGTCCAAGATACGTTTAGCGCAACAATTCGAATGATTTCACCAAAGCCCAAGGTAACAATTGCTAAGTAGTCACCGCGCAGACGAAGCGTTGGAATGCCTAGTAGAACCCCGGCCAACATTGCCAGGCCAATACCAATCGGCATGATCTCCCAAGTATTTAGGCTGGTGTGCATTCCAAGGAAACCCATTGTGTAAGCACCGATTGCAAAGAATGCAACGTACCCAAGATCGAGCATTCCAGATTTTCCAACAACAATGTTTAAACCAAGTGACATCAGTACGAAAATTGCTACTGGATAAACAAGTACTGCGTCATAGGCTGCGATAGGAGTTGCTAGAAAAGAACCGCCTGCGAAGGGCATTAGTGATGCTAGAACAATTGCAGAGATAGCAATTGCCACGCGCTGTGGGCGATTTGCGCGCTCCCAAATACCTGCTCCGAAGTCGCGAAGGTTAAAGTTTTTCATAAAGTTCACCTTATGCCCTTGTCTGAGTGACAGCTTCTCCGAATAAGCCCGATGGCTTAAAGAGAAGTACGAGAACGAGAATTATGAATATTGTTACTGATTTCCACTGGGTTCCAAGAATTGATGCTGCGTATACCTCGGCTAACCCAAGGGCTATTCCCCCGAAGAAAGCGCCACGGATATTGCCGATTCCACCAAGTACTGCGGCGGTAAAGGCGGCCAGACCCATTGTGAAGCCAATATTAAATTTGGTGTACTCATAAACTGTTACGTAGAAGAACGCTGCTGCACCAGTTGCAAGACCACCAACAAGGAATGTCACGGTAATTACCCGGTTTAAATTAATTCCCATCAATTTGGCGGCGTCTTCATTCATCGATACCGCGCGGATTGCTTTACCCATGCGAGAGAGTTTTACGAAACGTTCTAGAATAATAAAAATTGCGCCAGCGGCGAGAATAGTAATTAAGGTATCCAGACGAATCTGCGCTCCCCAAATTTCAGTCAAAATAATTTTTTCAAGAATTCGTGGTGAACCGACGGGGCGGGAGGCGGTTAGCAGGCGCATAACTTCAGAGAGCACTATTGACATTCCGATTGCAGAAATCAGAGTTGCCAAACGGTTTGTGCCACGAGCGCGCAACCGACGATAGGCGACGAATTCGACAAGTACAGCGACTAAACCAGCAAAGGCCATGGCAGCAAAGAGTTGCACAACCAGAACCAAGACTAGTTTCGGCCCAGTTACAGGATCAGAAGTTTGTGTATATTTAAAGAGGTCACGGCTGGCAACAATTGCGCCGAATGTGCCCCACATAAAAATTTCAGAGTTGGCAAAGTTGATCATGCGAAGCACTCCATAAACCATGGTGTAGCCAAGTGCGATCAAGACATAGATAAATCCAAGTGAGATACCAGAAAACGTCAGTTGCCAGAACTGATCGATAAATACATCAAACATCTTGCCCCTTTATAAAGATTGTGGCTGCTAGGCGGCCTATTTGTTGCTCAATTCCACTAATCAAGAAGGTGGAATCTACTTTAATTTTGGATGAATTAAAAGCCAACGGGCGCCGTAATTCTCGCGAATTAAGACGCCCGTTGGGGTCATGCAATTACTTCAGAGTTAGGCTACGGGACCCTTATTAACAAGCTTTCCGCCTGTTACTAGGAAGCCAGCAAAGCCACCTTCTGAGATATCGCCATGTTGGTTGAACTTGATAGTCGCTCCAGCAATACCCTTGAAGTTATAGGCCTTTACCCACTTATTCATCGCTGCGCGAGTTGTCTTTCCATTCTTGATACCTGAAAGGAAGATGTTCGCTGCATCGATTGATTCAACTGCGTAAACGCCTGATGAAACACCAATCTTGGCCTTGAAATCAGCCTCAATCGTTGCATCAACGTCAGCAAGACCGGCAACACCTGTTAGAAGGGCGCCTTCTCCTGACTTACCAGCAAGCTTTGCAAACTCCTGGTTGAAGACTCCGTCGCCACCAGCAAATACTGCTGTTGATCCTGAGTCACGAAGCTGCTTTATGAAAATTGCAGCTGCGCTGTAGTAACCGGTGTAGATAACAACGTTTGCACCAGATGTCTTGATCTTAGCAATTGTTGGGCTGTAATCAGTTGTTGTGTTAATTACTGAATCTCCAGTACCAACGAGGGAAGCTGTTGAAATCTTCTTGATTGCAGCTTCTACATATCCACGTAGTGGAACAGCGTATGAAGACTGATCATCGAAAACGAAGACCTTGGCTGATGCAATGCCCTTTGTTGCAAACTTCGCAAGTGCTGGACCCTGCTTGTCATCAGTTGCTACGACGCGGTGGAAAATTGGGCGACCGTAATCTGACTTAACAGTTGGACTCTTTGGATCTGTTAGAGATACGCGAGTTGCTGATGGTGAGATAACTGTGAGGTTACCTGCCTTGTAGTAAGGCAATGATGCAATTGTTGCACCTGAGTATGCAGGGCCAACAAGACCGATGATCTTCTTGTTTGCGCCAACACCTGGAGCAACTTTTGATGCAACAGCTGGATCTCCTTCATCATCTACTGAGACGAGGTTGATCTTGATACCTGGGTTAGCAGCTTCCCAAACTTTGATTGCATACTTAACGCCATTTTGCTCATCGGTACCTGTTGATGCTTCTCCACCGGAAAGTGGACCTTGGTATGCGAGTGTATAAGTCTTTGTCGCAGCTGATGCAGATGTTGCAGCGAATGCGCCTAGTGATAGGGCAAGTGCGGCGACAATGGCAGCAGAAGCTTTGATCTTCTTGTTCATGTATTGCCTTCCTGTTTTTTCTTGCATGTGTCCCGGGACAGGGAGGCTGAAAGTTTAAAGCCAGACCCGCGATCTATCAAGTAGAAGTTGAGCCTACAAATATAAAGGTTTGATTACGTTATTGCGGTCAGATTTGGCCTATCGGCCAGGAACGGCATCTGGGGAGATAACCGCTTGGGCGACCTGTTTCATGGTTAGGCGGCGATCCATGGCAGCCCTTTGAATCCACGAGAAAGCCTCAGGTTCTGCCAGATTTAGCGCCTGCATTAAAATTCCTTTAGCGCGATCAATAATTTTGCGAGTTTCAAGTCGTTCATGCAAGTCAGCAACTTCATCGGCCAGGGTTCGCATCTGCAAATGCCTGCTGATTGCAATTTCGATAGCCGGAACTAAATCACCAATTGAAAATGGCTTTACAACATAGGCCATCACACCGGCATCACGGGCTCGTTCCACAAGTTCGCGCTGTGAAAAAGCGGTCAACATAAGTACTGGTGCAATGGCAATAATTTTTTCAGCAGCCGAAATTCCATCAAGGATCGGCATCTTTACATCAAGAATTGCTAAATCTGGTTTATGTAATTGGGCGAGTTCAATTGCCTGTGCGCCATCTGATGCTTCTGCGACGACTTCGTAGCCTGCCTCAATTAACATTTCAACTAAATCCATACGGATCAGCGCTTCATCCTCGGCAACCAAAATTCGGATCGCAGGTTTTATATTGGCGCTATTGGTACTCATGTGCCTCGAGTCGGATTCGAACCGACACTATGCAGTGTTTGAGACTGCCCTCTCTACCGTTGGAGTACCGAGGCGTTGTTACTTATTAACTTTCAGAGCAAATCTTAACGGTAAGCAGGAGCTGCGCCACCCACGGCATCGCCTACGCGGTGAACGCGCATCGCATTAGTTGATCCCGGAATTCCAGGAGGAGATCCGGCGACGATCACAACGAGTTCGCCTTCAGTGCACCGCTTAGTACTTAATAACAATGTATCGGCTTGCATAACCATTTCATCGGTGTGTTTAACCACCGGCGTTAACTCAGGCTCTACTCCCCAGTCAAGGGCCATTCGGTTATAGGTTCCAATCTCTGGGGTAAATGCCAAAATAGGAATTGGTGAGCGCAAACGTGCAGTGCGTCGCGCCGAGTCACCAGATTGTGTAAAAGTCACAAGGTACTTTGCGCCAACAATTGCACCAACCTCAGCTGCCGCCTTAGTGATCGCGCCACCTTTTGTCTTTGGCGTTGATTTCATTGGGCGAATCATGTCCATGCCGCCTTGTTCGGTATGCGAAATAATGCGCGCCATAGTTTGCACCGCTTCAATTGCAAATTCACCGACAGATGTTTCACCTGAAAGCATCAAAGCATCAGCACCATCGAGCACCGCATTGGCGCAATCTGTTGCTTCGGCGCGAGTCGGACGGGAATTTGTAATCATGGAATCCAACATTTGCGTCGCCACAATTACCGGCTTGGCAGCCTCGCGCGCTAACTCGATGCAATGCTTTTGTACCAAAGGCACTTCTTCAATAGGAAGTTCCACACCCAGATCACCTCTTGCAACCATGATGCCATCGAAGGCGTTTACGATTCCCTGCAAATTTTCCACGGCTTGCGGCTTTTCGATTTTTGCGATGACTGGAATGCGAATCCCAACTTCGTCCATGATGCGGTGTACATCGACAATGTCATCAGCGCTACGTACAAATGATAAGGCGATGAAATCAGCGCCGGCCTTTAGCCCCCAGCGCAGATCATCCATATCTTTTTCAGATAGCGCAGGGACTGAAACGGCAACGCCCGGCAGATTGATTCCCTTGTTATTGCTTACTGCGCCAGGTTCGATCACCTTTGTAACAACATCGTTGCCTTTTACTTCAACAACTTCGACAGTTACTTTTCCATCATCGATCAGGATGCGATCTCCTGGTTTGCAATCCCCCGGTAGGCCTTTGTAGGTAGTACCAACACGGTCCTTTGTGCCTTCTACTTCATCGGTTGTGATTGTGAAAATATCCCCACGAACCAAATCATGTGGACCTGCTTTAAATCTCGCTAAGCGAATCTTGGGACCTTGTAAATCAACCAAGATCGCGATCGGTACGCCGGCCTCTTTGGCAGCTTCGCGTACGCGATCCATTCGCGCTTGATGCTCTGGATGTCCGCCGTGAGAAAGATTTAGCCGCGCCATATTCATGCCGGCTGCGATTAACTCCCGAACTTTTTCTGGAGAATCAACTGCTGGACCCATTGTGCAAACAATCTTCGCGCGACGCATGTGGCTACCTTATCTAATCGTCATTATTACCGGATAGTTCGTCGAACTTTTCTCGTGAATTTAAATGAAATAAATCGGTTTAAACCACCAAAGAGCGATCAGTTGGCTCAATTGGCGCAGGAAGTTGCGTTTGACCTTCCAGATGTATATCGACTCCCGCTGCAGCGCTACGACCTTCGGCGATCGCCCAGACAATTAGAGATTGTCCGCGGCCAGCATCTCCTGCCACAAAGACTCCCTCACTGGTGCTTTGATAATTTGCATCTCGTTTAATATTTCCGCGATCATCTAACTCAACTTCAAGTTGTTCAAGGAGTACAGATTTTTCAGGACCAGTGAATCCCATCGCTAAGAAAACAAAATCTGCAGGCAGCTCTTTTTCGGTTCCTGGAACCGGTGCAAACTTTCCATTAGTAAACTCTGTCTCAACTATTTTCAGCGCTTTGAGGTTGCCATTGCCATCGCCGATGAACTCTTCAGTGCTAACCGCGAAGATGCGGTTATCAAGTTCTTCGTGTGCAGATGAGACACGGTAAATCATTGGATAAGTTGGCCAAGGTTGTCCGCTTGGTCGCTCTTCTGTGGGACGCGGCATAATCTCAAGTTGTGTAACACTTGCAGCACCTTGTCGGATAGAAGTACCTAAACAATCGGCACCAGTATCTCCCCCACCAAGAATCACCACGTGCTTGCCCGCAACATTTATATCTGGATTGGTAACTTCTCCGAGAGCTTGCTTATTTCCCCAAGGCAAGAATTCCATCGCTTGATAAACGCCTTTATTTTCGCGGCCCTTAATTTGCAAGTCGCGCCATTGCGTAGCACCGATTGCTAGGACTATCGCATTGTATTTTCTACGTAGATCAGCTCCAGTTAACTCAACTCCCACATTTACTCCTGGGCGGAAACGAGTGCCTTCTTTCTCCATTTGGTTTAGACGGCGATCAAGAACGCTCTTCTCCATTTTAAACTCTGGAATTCCATAGCGCAGAAGTCCACCAATTTTATCTGCGCGCTCGTACACGACAACTGTATGTCCGGCGCGAGTCAGCTGTTGTGCGGCTGCTAAACCTGCAGGACCAGAACCAATGACTGCAACGGTCTTGCCAGTCAGGCGATCTGGCGGCAACGGTTTTACATTTCCGGCGCTAAAGGCTTCTTCAATGGTGCGTAGTTCTATTTGCTTAATTGTTACTGCGTCCGCGTTAATGGCTACCACGCAGGCAGTTTCGCAAGGTGCTGGACAGAGGCGACCAGTAAATTCTGGGAAGTTATTTGTGGCGTGAAGTCGATCCATCGCTTCTTCCTTATCGCCGCGCCACATTAAATCGTTCCATTCCGGAATTAGATTTCCGAGCGGGCAACCTTCGTGACAGAAAGGAATTCCGCAATCCATGCAACGCCCTGCTTGTTTCTGCAGATGCTCCAGGCCTTGCGGTTCATAGACTTCCTTCCAATCTTGAATGCGGACATCGATTGGTCGACGCTTTGGCAATTCACGTGGAGTTGTCATAAATCCCTTTGGATCAGCCATTTGCTGCAACCTCCATCACATATTGATCAACTGGTAAGCCATCTTTATTTGCTCGCTCAATTGCCTTTAGTACTCGCGCATAATCACGCGGCATCACTAGCGAGAACCGGTTTAGCGATGCAGGCCAATCCTTTAATAATTGTGATGCAACTTCTGAACCAGTTTCGGCATGGAATGCAGAAACATAACTCTTAAGCGCCTCTTTCTGATCTTCTGGAATGGCCAAAATATCCACCATCTCGGAGTTCACAAGTGCTGGAATCAAATCGAGAACGAATGCGCGACCACCGGACATGCCAGCTGCAAAGTTGCGACCAGTGCGGCCAAGAACAACAACTGCGCCACCTGTCATGTATTCACAACCATGATCGCCGATTCCCTCAACAACAGCGGTGGCTCCTGAGTTTCGAACGCAGAATCGCTCACCCACTAGCCCGCGAATAAATATTTCACCGGAAGTTGCTCCGTAGCCAATTACATTTCCAGCAATTACGTTTTCATTGGATGCAAAAACGGCGCGCTCATCAGGGCGCAGGACTACTCGCCCGCCAGAAATTCCCTTGCCAACATAGTCATTGCTATCTCCATAAAGACGGATAGCGACACCACGTGGCAGGAACGCGCCAAGTGATTGTCCAGCAGAGCCATGAAGTGTCACATCAATAGTTCCAGCCGGCAGGCCATCTGCCCCATAACGACGAGTGACTTCTGCTCCCAACATTGTTCCGACTGTTCGGTTCACGTTACGAACCGGAAGATCAATACGAACTGGCTCACCATTTTCTAAAGCGGCCGAAGCAAGTGAGATCAATTGATTATCGAGGGCAGCGGCAAGCCCATGATCTTGAAAAGTTGTGCGATATAAAGGTGAATCAACATCTGGGCGGACCAATAGCGGAGCCAGATCCAACCCACTTGCCTTCCAGTGGTTTACCGCATCACGAGTATCAAGAAATTCAACGCGACCGATAGCCTCTTGCAATGTGCGCATACCGAGCTGCGCCAAAATCTCGCGGACTTCCTCGGCGATATATTCAAAGAAAGTTTCTACAAACTCTGGCTTACCGGTAAATTTCTTACGCAACTCTGGATTTTGCGTGGCAACACCGACTGGGCAAGTATCTAAATGACAGACGCGCATCATTACGCATCCTGAGACAACTAGTGGCGCAGTTGCAAAACCATATTCCTCGGCGCCAAGGAGCGCTGCAATAACAACATCGCGGCCAGTCTTTAATTGGCCATCTGCTTGAACAACGATGCGATCGCGCAAGCCGTTTAGCAATAGCGTCTGTTGTGTTTCGGCCAGGCCGAGTTCCCAAGGCGCACCAGCATGCTTGAGCGAAGTAAGTGGTGAAGCGCCGGTTCCACCATCGTGACCAGATATGAGGACAACATCGGCGTGTGCTTTAGATACGCCTGCCGCAACTGTTCCGACGCCGACTTCAGCAACTAACTTCACATGGATGCGCGCATTCTTATTGGCATTTTTTAAATCATGAATTAGCTGTGCTAAATCTTCGATGGAATAAATATCATGATGTGGAGGAGGTGAAATTAGCCCCACACCTGGAGTTGAGTAGCGAACTTTTGCAATCCAGGGATAAACCTTGTTGCCAGGTAATTGGCCACCTTCGCCAGGTTTCGCCCCTTGCGCAATCTTTATTTGAATATCATCGGCATTTACCAAGTAATCACTTGTCACACCAAATCGACCGCTCGCGACCTGCTTAATTGCACTTCGCTTGGAATCGCCATTCTCCATTGCTATATATCGCTCTGGATCTTCTCCACCCTCACCAGTGTTGGACTTAGCGCCCAACCGGTTCATGGCGATAGCTAAAGTTTCATGGGCTTCTTGCGAAATTGAACCGTATGACATCGCACCTGTTGAAAAACGTTTCATGATCTCAGAGATTGGCTCTACCTCATCGATTGATATCGCAGGACGTTCTGCATCTTTAAATGCAAAGAGCCCACGTAAGGTCATTAAAGATTTACTTTGTTGGTCAACTTTGCTGGTGTAGCGCTTAAAGATGTCATAGCGCTTTGAACGAGTGGAATGCTGCAAAGCAAAAACTGTCTCAGGATTAAATAAATGTGGTTCGCCATCGCGGCGCCACTGATATTCGCCACCAATTGGTAGGCGCTTACTTCCTGGAATTTCTCCGCCCGGTGGATAAGCGATGTGGTGTCGGGCGATAGTTTCCTCGGCGATTAAGTCCAAACTTATTCCACCTAAGCGAGATGTAGTTCCCACAAAATATTCGTCAACAACTTCTTGCGCTAATCCGATGGCTTCAAAAACTTGCGCGCCGGTGTAAGAAGCGATTGTTGAAATACCCATCTTCGACATGACTTTGAGAACACCCTTACCAAGGCTCTTGATCAAATTGTGAACTGCCTTTTCCGGTGTTATTCCGGTTATAACTCCTTGAAGTACCAAATCTTCAGCCGATTCCATGGCTAGGTATGGATTTACCGCAGCTGCGCCATAACCAATTAGAAGAGCGACATGGTGAACTTCTCGAACATCTCCGGCCTCAACGACTAGTCCAACCTTGGTGCGAGTTTTTTCACGGATCAAATGATGATGAACGGCGGCGGTGAGTAGGAGTGATGGGATGGGAGCATCCTCAGCATCTCCATTGCGATCAGAGAGAACGATTATGTGAGCACCCGCTGCGATTGCGCCAGATACTTCGCGTTTAATTTCCTCCAAACGAGTCTGCAAAGTATTTCCATCACCCGAAACCGGAAAGAGTCCGCGCACAACATAGGCTTCTAACTCTGGGTACTCATCATCAGCATTTACGTGAATGATCTTTGATAACTCATCATTATCAATAACTGGGAATGCTAAAGATATTTGACGGCAGGATTCTGGACCCGGGTCTAATAAATTGTGTTCTGGTCCAATAGAGCCGCCCAGACTTGTCACTAATTCTTCACGAATAGCATCAAGAGGCGGATTAGTAACTTGTGCGAAAAGTTGTGAGAAGTAATCAAATAACAAACGTGGTTTCTCAGATAGCGCTGCTATTGGAGAATCAGTTCCCATAGAGCCCAACGCTTCCATACCGTTTTTCGCCATCGGCGTTAATAAAATACGTAACTCTTCTTCGGTGTATCCGAAGGCACGTTGGCGACGCACAACCGATGAGTGTGGATAGACAATATGTTCTCTGGAAGGAAGATCACTTAGCATTATCATTCCCGCTTCAAGCCACTGCCCATAAGGAGCGCTATCTGCTAAGGAATCTTTAATCTCATCATCTTCAATGATTCGACCAGCTTCAATATCTACTAAGAACATCTTGCCTGGTTGCAGGCGACCCTTGCGAACGATCTTTTCTGCAGGAAAATCTAATACGCCAACTTCAGATGCAAGTACAACTAGCCCATCATCGGTAACCCAAAAACGCGACGGACGAAGTCCATTGCGATCAAGTACGGCGCCGACTTGATGACCATCGGTAAATGTGACACAGGCTGGTCCATCCCAAGGCTCCATTAGAGATGCGTGGAAGGCATAAAAATCACGTCGCTTCTGCGACATAGTTGTGTGATTCTCCCAAGCTTCCGGAATCATCATCAAAACTGAATGTGGAAGTGAGCGTCCACCAAGATAGAGAAGTTCTAGAACTTCATCAAAGGATGCTGAATCACTACCCGACATTTCCACGATTGGAAATAACCGATTCAAGTCACCTGGAATTAGTTCACTGGCTAACAAAGATTCGCGCGCGCGCATCCAGTTGCGGTTACCTTTTACAGTGTTAATTTCACCATTGTGGGCAATAAATCGGTAAGGGTGGGCCAGCGGCCATGATGGAAATGTATTGGTAGAAAAACGTGAATGCACAAGCGCTAAAGGCGACACGACACGTTCGTCACTTAGGTCAGGGAAGAATTCTTCAAGCTGACCGGTGGTAAGCATTCCCTTGTAGACAATTGTTTGAGATGAGAGGGAAGAGAAGTAAAGCTCAAGTGCGTGCTCGGCACGCTTTCGCAAGCAAAAAGTTAAACGGTCTAACTCAATTCCACTTTCTTTATTCTTACCCGCCAGAAAGAGTTGTTCAAACTTTGGCATTACAGATAACGCAGTCTGACCAAGTGAAGTTGAATCAATTGGAAGCTCGCGCCAACCTAATACGACAAGACCTTCTTGCGCTGCAATCTTGGAGATTTCATCACGAACTTCGGCGCCTTGGGCGATGAATGCAATACCTGTTGCATACGAGCCTTCTGCGGGAAGATCAAACCCGACAACCGCGCGATAAAAAGTATCTGGGACCCGAATTAAAATTCCCGCTCCGTCACCACTGTCTGGTTCGGCACCAGATGCGCCACGGTGTTCCATGTTGCGTAAAGCAGTTAGCGCTTTAGCAACAATGTCGTGGGTTGCAATTTTCTTAAGCGTGGCAACCATTGCAACACCGCATGCATCATGCTCATTTGCTGGGTCGTAAAGACCAACACGTGCTGGATAATTAGATGCAAGGACCATCTGATTCACACTCCTGTTGTCCACACTTGAAATTTAGTGAGGGACAACTTTGGCCCTAAAGATCAACGATCCGCAGATCGTCGTAAGGCAAAAGGGTAGCAATAGATAGACCAATTGGGCATACCGAAAGCGTGGTTTTAAGCGGATGTGAGTTAGATACCGCTCACATGCAGAATCTGGCCGATGCCCGCGGTGATTGCCATTCCGATGCAACCGCCCAGGATTACGCGCAGGGTTGGGGCCAGAATCTTTGATCCAGCGGTTTTAGCGCTAATAATTCCAGTAAAGAACAAACCAATTACCGTAAACCCAACGATGCTAAGTGCCACCTGGCCAGTCGTTGGGGCAAATGCACCAGCAAATGGAATTAAGCCACCTGATGTAAATGCGGCAGCAGATGCAACCGCGGCCTGCACGGGACGCGCTTTGGTATGTGCAAATTGTCCAAGCTCATCGCGTAAATGCGCTTCTAGCGGATCACGTTCATGCATGGCAGTTGCAACTTGCAGCGCCAGGTCAGAATTTAGCCCACGACTAATATAAATCTGTTGTAGTTCGAGCAACTCTGCTTCTGGATCAACCTTTAGATGCTCAATCTCAAGAAGCCGATCTGACTCTTCAATATCATTCTGAGAACGCACTGAAACATATTCGCCAACTGCCATAGACATTGCTCCAGCAACAATTCCGGCAGCACCTGCTGTCACAAGAAACGCTTGCGAATCGGCGCCGCCAATTTTCGCTGCAGTAATACCAATCATTAAGGATGCGGTCGAAACTAAACCATCATTTGCACCTAGTACGGCAGCACGCAACCATCCCGCTCTGTGACTGCGGTGATGCAGATTGCGTTGGTATACATCTTCTAGTGCCATGTGCTGAGCCTACCTGATATCGATTATTTTTCTTCGGTAATAAGTATTGGTGGCTTGCGCTGTAGCCGATAAAAAAGGAATAAACCTAGGAATATGATGGCAATACTGGTCCATTGGTTAAGCCGCAGACCACCAATATCTTGAGCAGCATCTATTCGTAAACCTTCGATAAAGAAGCGGCCGAGCGAATATCCCGCGATATAAATTGCAAATGTTGCACCGCTTGCCCATCGTTTTCCAAGGATGATCAGAACAATCGCTAAGACTGAGCTCCAGATCGCTTCATATAGAAATGTCGGATGAAATGTTTCGACAAGTCCATACCCACGCGGCCGATATTTATATGGAATTTCCAGCCCCCACCAAGTATCAAGTGGTCGGCCAAATAGTTCTGCATTAAACCAATTGCCGAAACGACCGATGGCTTGCGCAAATAGAATTCCCGGAGCTAGCGCATCTAGAAAAACTGCAAAACTTGGCAACTCCATTTCTTTGCGCAATCTGCGATATGAAATCAGCGCACCAAGTACACCAAGTGCGATAGCGCCCCAAATACCGAGACCGCCATTCCAAATCTTCAAGATTGCGAGCAGATCACCGTTCGATCCAAAGTATTGATCTGGCGTGGTTATTACGTGATAGAGACGCCCACCAATAATTCCAGCTGGCACCGCAATTACTGCAACTTCCGAGACCACTCCCTTTAGTTGCAGTCCTTGCTTGGCACCTGCAGAAATTAGCCGCTTATCCCCCAGCCAAATGGCCAGGGCGATACCCGCAATTATGCAGAGTGCATAAAAATGAAATATAAGTGGGCCGATAGCAACCTGCGACAGAGTCGGAGTCGGTATCGACTTAATCATGGCTACGCTTTTTCGATGGCGAGCATGAATTCAGCCAAACTTGCGTAGGCTCTTTCACGATCAATTTCTTTTCCATTGATGAATATTGTTGGAGTTGAGTTGATGTTGCGTTTTGCACCTTCGTCGGCCACGTTCTTTACCCAACCCATATATTTATTGCTAGAAACACATTTGTCATATTCAGGACTAGAGATGCCAAGACCGAGACCAAGAGTTGAGAAATAAGAAGATGTCCATGCACCTGAGTTTTCACTTGGCTGGTTAGCAAATAGAGTTTTATGAAGTTGCAAGAACTTTCCTTCATCGGCTGAGCATGCGGCGGCATTAGCGGCGATCTGTGATTCCCCGCCCAGGAATGAGAGCGTGTGGAAAGCAATTTTTGCTTTCTTGGTCGTAATAAGTTCTTCAATGTATTCACCAGCAATGCTTTCGAAACGAGCACACGCTGGGCACTGTAAATCCTCATAAATTTCGATAAAAGGCGCACCAGTTAACTCTTTATTAAAGACAATTCCATATCCATCTTCGGCCGAGACGCTAGCAGGAATCGCCGCGCTGGTATCTGTCTGCTTGGAAAGTAAAGTTGGAACAAGCATGATCAAGACGACACCGACGACAACTGCAATCACTAAATTGCGAGTGAAGTTATCTTTTCCGCCTGCTGGATTCTTTGCCTTTGACATTGCTACTCCACATCTCCTTTTATCTCTGAAATTTCTCTTGGTTTCTTATCTACAGAAAACTTAGTGAAAGGGTAACGAACCAAATACGCTGCGAGAAATACTAGGCCCAGATCCCTGAGAATTTCCTGAAGGTATCGTGTGTCTTCTGCCGCCACAGCCCCGCCCCCGCCAAAGCAGCCACAATCAATATTCAAACCTCGTGCCCAAGCCTGGCCAATGGCAATGATAAAGATAAACATTGTGATCCCGCCAAGGGCGGCGGTCACGCGAGTCAGCGCGCCCAAGATTAAGAGCGCCCCCAGCGCAATCTCTACAGGTGGCAGAACCAGACCTAATAGATTGGCGATTGAAATTGGCAACATCTCATACGAGCGGACTGCCATTTGCGAAATATCAGCTTTATCTATCTTTAAGTAGCCTGCTGCAAAGAGCACTCCCCCAAGTGTCAAACGCGCAATTAAGCCAAGCCAAGGTTGCAGCGCTAAATGTTTATCCTTCATCGCCCCTCACGTACTCCCTTTGATAATTCGCGCGCCAATTCTGTCACGGCGGCTAAACCAGATTCCTCATCTGGAGCATCCTGCAAAGCTTTAATGAACGCTGATCCAACAATTACGCCATCTGCGTATGCAGCAACCCCTTTAGCTTGTTCACGAGTAGATACTCCCAGACCAACGGCTACGGGTAAAGATGTGGTTTTACGAACGCGTGCAACTAAATCTGCAGCCCCCGTTGAAACCGAAGTTCGCGCACCGGTTACGCCCATGACACTTGCTACATATACAAAGCCACTGCACTTAGCTGTCACTTGGGCTAATCGAGCATCACTTGTGCTTGGTGCAACTACATAAATCGGATTGATCGCAGAGTTATCAGTTGCACTTATCCATCCCTGAGATTCTTCAATAGTTAAATCGGGGGTGATTACGCCCGATCCCCCATTTGCTGCAATCGCGGCAGAGAATTCATTTACTCCATACCTTTCAATTGGATTCCAGTAAGTCATCACAACTGCTGGTACCTGTGCACTCGCTGTAGCTAAAGCCTGAAAAACTTCTGCCGCACCAGTTCCATTTTCTAAAGAAGTCACAGCCGCTGCTTGGATTGTCGGACCATCCATCACTGGATCGCTATATGGGAAACCGATTTCGATTGCATCGACACCACCGGCGATAAATGCCGCGATAACTCTTTGGCAACCGGCTTGAGACGGAAATCCCGCAGGGATATAAGCGATCAACGCTGCGCGATTTTCGGCCCGTACTTTTGTAAATAGATTATCTAAAGCAGTCATTAATTCAGTGGAATTCCAAAGTAATCCGCTGCCGTGTTTACATCTTTATCACCGCGACCAGAGAGATTGATAACGATAATCGCATCCTTGCCAAGTTCGTTGCCAACTTGTAGCGCACCCGCTAAAGCATGCGCGGTTTCAATCGCCGGAATTATGCCTTCGGTTTTACACAACAGCGCAAATGCATGCATCGCCTGCTCATCAGTTATCGCGCGATACTCGGCGCGACCAATGTCATGTAAGTATGCATGCTCTGGACCTACACCTGGGTAATCAAGTCCAGCAGAAATCGAATGCGACTCGACAGTTTGGCCATTTGCATCTTGAAGAACATAAGAACGAGTTCCGTGTAGCACGCCAGGTGTTCCGCCGGTAATAGTTGCGGCATGGCGGCCAGTTTCGACTCCGTCGCCGCCTGCTTCCAAACCGATTAGACGAACAGATGGATCGGAAATAAAACGATGGAAAATTCCGATGGCATTTGAACCGCCACCTACACAAGCCATAACCACATCTGGAAGTCGACCAGTTAAGGCAAGCACTTGTTCGCGTGTTTCTTCACCGATGATTTTATGAAAATCTCTAACCATGGTTGGGAATGGATGTGGTCCGGCTACCGTGCCCAATAAATAATGTGTCGTTTCAACATTTGTTACCCAGTCGCGCATTGCCTCGTTTATCGCATCTTTAAGGGTGCGTGAACCAGAAGTTACTGGAACGACGTCTGCGCCAAGTAACTTCATGCGGGCAACATTTAACGCTTGCCGCTTGGTATCTTCTTCGCCCATATAGACAACGCATTCAAGTCCCATCAACGCCGCAGCTGTTGCTGATGCAACTCCGTGTTGGCCAGCACCGGTTTCAGCGATAATGCGCTTTTTTCCCATACGTTTAGTCAGCAGCGCTTGGCCAAGAACATTATTTATCTTGTGGCTACCCGTGTGATTTAAATCTTCACGCTTCAGAATTATGCGCGCACCACCGGCATGCTCTGCAAATCGTTTTGCTTCAGTAATAATGCTGGGCCGACCTGAATATGTGCGGTGAAGTTCGGCAAGCTCTGCAACAAACGTTGGATCAAGTTGCGAACTGCGATGCGCTTCTTCAAGTTCTTCGAGAGCGCCAATCAGCGCTTCTGGTACGAAGCGACCACCATATGGACCGAAGTGGCCCAATATTTGCGAAACATCAATCTGCGGCTCAGTACTCATTCTTAAAGCCTACCCTTGACCCAATAAGGTGCGCATTGCCAATTTGGGGTCGCCAGATGTGACAAGGGCTTCACCTACCAAGATCGCGTTGGCGCCAGCGTTCTGGGCAAATTCCACATCTGCACGTGAGGCGATACCAGATTCGGCCACGCGAACAAGTGACGAAGGAATCCGCGGAATCAAGTCAGCGAATGCTTCCTGACTAACTTCCAAAGTCTTTAAATTCCGCGAATTGACCCCAACTATTTGCGGTGAAATTTCTAGGGCGCGTTCTAGTTCATCGGCTGTGTGAACTTCAATTAATGAAGCCATACCAAGTTCGGTTGCAACATCATAGAAATCTCTGAGCTGACTTTTGGAAAGCGCAGCCACAATCAGCAGAACCGCATCGGCGCCATAAGCTCGCGCTTCAAAAAATTGGTACTCATCGACCATAAAATCTTTGCGCAAAATAGGAATGGTGACGCGCGCCCGAACTGCAGCTAAGTCAGCGAGTGAGCCTTTAAACCTGCGCTCTTCAGTCAGAACGCTAATTACACTTGCGCCTGCTTTTTGATATGCCTCAGCAAGAGATGCCGGATCGGCGATAGTTGATAGTTCGCCTTTGCTTGGTGATGAGCGTTTTACTTCGGCGATAACTTTCATTTGCTCACCAAGCAGCGCACTATGTGCATCAAGTGCCTCTGGTGCTTGCGACATTTGCTCGTGAATCTGGCTAAGTGGTTTACGTCGTCTTGCAAGATCTTCGCGAACGCCTTCGATGATCGAATCAAGGACGCTCACTTTTCACCTGCCTCTTGTGTTGGATCAATGCCGCTATCAAGTGCGCTCCAGGGTGTGTGCGATTTTGGCTTTCGTTCATAGCGCGTGGAAAGTTTAAATCGTTTAGAAATTAGAAAAACTAAAGCCATTACGGCGATAATCGAGAAGAGCACTGGCGCTAAGTCTGACATTTATTTCTGCTGCAATCGATTGGCTGCGCTGATCGCGCCCAGCACCGCTGCCGCTTTACTTAAACATTCTTGATTCTCGGATTCAGGATCAGAGTCGGCAACGACACCGGCTCCAGCCTGCACATAGGCCATCCCATCGTGAATCAGCGCGGTGCGAATCGCAATACAGGTATCGATGTTGCCCGTGAAATCTAAATAACCGATTGCCCCGCCATATAGTCCACGTCGAGTTGGCTCCAACTTTTCAATAATTTCCATGGCGCGTGGCTTTGGTGCACCCGATAACGTGCCAGCTGGAAAGACTGCGAATAAAGCATCCACTGGCGATTTATCAGCAGCAAGTTCGCCAATTACCGTCGAAACGATATGCATAACATGTGAATATCTTTCAATGTGCATAAAATCAATTACTTCTACAGTTCCTGGGGCACAGATTCGACCAAGATCGTTGCGACCCAAATCAACTAACATCAAATGTTCTGCGCGCTCCTTAGGATCTGCCAAAAGCTCTTCACCTAAACGATGGTCTTCTTCGGCCGAGGCGGAACGTTTACGTGTACCAGCAATTGGATGCACCATCACTTCTTTGCCAGTTACTTTAACTAGCGCCTCAGGACTAGAGCCAACAACTTCGATGCCATCGGTAAATCGGAATAAATACATATATGGGCTGGGATTATGAAGTCGTAACATACGGTAGACCTCAAGAGCATCGGCGTTGCATTCCATCGCAAATCGTTGTGACAAAACGATTTGAAAAGCCTCGCCTGCAACAATCTCTTCTTTCGCCTGCAAAATCTTAGAAATATATTCTTCTCCAGTGATATTGCGAGAGAACTCTGGCTGCTCTTTGCTGGGTAATTCATCTATGTAACCAGGAAGTGATCCCTGTAGATCAGATTGCATACGATCTAAACGAGATTGCGCATCAAAGAATGCCTGATCTACTCGTTCGCCGCTGCCATCCCAATTGATGGCATTGGCAATCAGCGTGATCGTTCCTTCAGCATGATCCATAACCGCTAGATCGCTAGTTAACATAAAAGCTAGTTCAGGCAGATCGATATCTTTTTCACTCACCGTAGGTAATTTTTCTAGCCGACGTACAGAGTCGTATCCCATATAACCAACGAGTCCACCGGTAAGTGGTGGCAGACCATCTATTTTTGGCGAACGCAGATGCGCAGCAGATAAGCGAAGTGCATCAAGTGGGTCTATTCCAACTGGAGCACCAGCAGGAGTTGTTCCGACCCAAATTGCTTTGCCTTCTTTTTCACTCAAAGTTGCTTGGCTATTGGCTCCAATAAATGAGTAACGTGACCACGCTCCCCCATGTTCGGCTGATTCAAGTAAGAAGGTAGATGGTGCGTTCTTGGCAAGTTTGCGATAAACACCTAGCGGTGTCTCACTATCAGCCAGGAGTTTGCGGTAAACCGGAATAACGTTAAAGCTCTTGGCGTACTCACGGAATTCTTCGATATTCATTTCTTCTCGCCAGTTTCAGCAGAAAGAGAAATCGGGTTGTGGAAACAGGAAATCTCCCCTGTGTGGCATGCGGCTCCAACTTGTTCCACTTGCAGAAGCAAGGCATCACCATCGCAATCTAAAGAAATGGATATGACTTTTTGAGTGTGGCCAGAAGTTGCACCTTTCTCCCAGAGTTCATTTCGACTGCGGCTCCAATAAGTGGCATGTCCAGTATCTATTGTTATGGCAAGTGAATCCGCGTTCATATAGGCGAGCATTAATACTTCACCCGATTTGTAATCCTGGGCAATCGTTGGAATCAAGTCTGCAGAATTCTTCAGGCGCGCAGCAACATCATCTGGAAGGTGCACGCTCATGGTTACATTCTGCCTTAGACGGTGACGTTGGTGCGAATGGAATATCCCTGACCGCTCAAGTACTTCTTGACATCGCTTATTCGATGGACTCCGAAGTGAAAAACACTTGCCGCAAGCAGAGCATCAGCTCCGGCATCTAAGGCTGCCGCAAAATCTTCTAGCGAACCTGCTCCGCCGCTAGCAATTAACGGGACCTTTGAAATGGCACGAACTGCCGTAATCATTCCAATGTCATAGCCCGCGCGAGTGCCATCAGCATCCATCGAGTTAAGCAAAATTTCACCTGCCCCGAGTGCGCATGCCTTTTCCACCCAAGCTAGTGCATCAAGTCCTGCGCTCTGGCGGCCACCGTGAGTTGTAACTTCAAAACCAGATTCGGTTCGTGCTCTGCGCGCATCAATAGATATGACTAATACTTGCGAGCCAAATCGATCAGCAATTTCTGCAATTAACTCTGGACGCGCTATCGCCGAAGTATTTATTGAAACCTTATCCGCACCTGCTCGTAACAATCGATTGACATCTTCAACAGTGCGGATGCCACCGCCGACAGTTAATGGAATAAAAACTTGCTCCGCCGTTTTGCGAACTACATCCAAGGTGGTTTCACGATCTGAACTGCTGGCAGAAATATCTAGAAAGGTAAGCTCATCGGCACCTTCTGCGTTATAGAGCGAAGCCATTTCAACGGGATCGCCAGCGTCCACAAGGTCTGTGAAGTTGACCCCCTTTACGACTCGGCCATCAGTGACATCCAAGCAAGGAATGATGCGGATGGATAGCGCCATTAAATTGCGCCCTTAGTTAAAGCCAGTGCCTCTTCTAGTGTGAATGCTCCGGCGTAAAGTGCTTTACCGACTATCGCACCTTCGACGCCAATTTCATGTAAGGCGGCAAGTGCTGCGATATCGGCAAGAGATGAAATTCCTCCACTTGCTACAACTGGTTGCTTAGTAACTGCACAAACTTCCTTAAGAAGTTCTAGGTTTGGACCTTGCAGAGTCCCATCTTTTGTTACATCCGTAACGACATAGCGAGCACATCCATCACGTTCTAACCTGGCAAGTGTTTCAAATAAATCGCCACCTTCTTTTGTCCATCCGCGCGCAGCCAAAACATGACCTCTCACATCAAGGCCAACTGCGATGCGATCACCATGTTCGGCGATAATGCGCGCAGTCCACTGAGGATTTTCAAGAGCGGCAGTTCCTAAATTTACGCGACGACATCCAGTTGCCAAGGCACGCTTTAACGATTCGTCATCTCGGATTCCGCCAGAGAGCTCAACTTTTATATCCAATCGGCCTACAACTTCGGCGAGCAGCGCGCTGTTATCACCACGACCAAAGGCGGCATCTAAGTCGACCAGGTGTAACCATTCGGCGCCCGCACTTTGAAATTCTAAGGCGACTTCTAGGGGCTCGCCGTAAATGCTTTCGCGAGCGAGTTCGCCTTGGACCAGCCGAACCGCTTTTCCATCTTTGACATCAACAGCAGGAAGTAGTTCCAAGTAATTTGAATTATTCATAGCATTGCCACCCAGTTCTTTATCAGAGCTAAGCCAGCATCTCCTGATTTTTCAGGATGAAATTGCGTTGCGCAAATAGCGCCATCTTCAACTGCGCTTAGAAATTTTTCACCATGCGTGGTCCACGCTTGTGCAATACCAACCGGAGCCTTAGCGGCATATGAATGAACGAAGTAGAAAGATTGATCTGTAAGGCCGCTAAATAAATTTGAATTTCCGGTGACCGAAACTGTGTTCCAACCCATATGTGGCAATATCGGAGCCTTCATCTTTGAAACACTTTCTTGCCAGACACCAACACCCTTATGTAGTTCGCCATTGGTATGTTCATCGCCATCTCGAAAGAAGATTTGCATTCCAACGCAGATTCCGAGTGTTGGTCTTTGCCCCGCAACCCGAGCGCGAACTATCTCATCGCCGCCTACGTTAATTAAGCCACGCATACACGCAGCAAATGCACCAACACCTGGAACAACTAATCCAGCAGCATTTAGTGCAACATCTCTATCAGAAGTTACGACTACTTCAACACCGCTGCGTTCGAAAGCGCGTTGGGCGGATCGTAAATTACCTGATCCGTAGTCAAGAATTGCAATCACTATTACAGCGAACCTTTGGTTGAAGGAACTCCTGCGATTCCACCGTCTAGTGAGACTGCATCACGAAGTGCGCGAGCGACCGCTTTAAATTGCGCTTCAAATACGTGGTGCGCGTTGCGTCCCTCAAGTACGCGAATATGTAGAGCAATGCGTGCCTCAGCAACAATAGATTCCCAAATATGTTTGCCGAGTGTTGTATCAAAGGTGCCAATTAGCTCAACAATTTCTGGTTGGCGATGTACTAAATATGGACGCCCCGAAAGATCAACCGCTGCCTGAACCAAAACTTCATCAAGTGGAACCATGGCATCACCAAAGCGACGGATACCAACTTTATCGCCAAGTGCTTCACGCAAAGCTTGACCAAATGCAAGAGAGGTATCTTCCACTGTGTGATGTGAATCGACATCAACATCACCAGTTGTTTTGACGGTTAGATTAAATCCAGAGTGCTTACCGAGTTGCGAGAGCATATGGTCAAAGAATGGAACGCCTGTATCTACAGAAATTACGCCTTCACCATCTAGGTTTAACTCCACAATTACATGCGATTCTTTGGTCTTGCGTTCTACGCGAGCTGTTCTCATTGGCCGTCTCCGTTCAGAATTTCCTGCAGGGCTTGAATAAATTTTTGATTTTCGGCCTCATTGCCAATGGTCATGCGTAAGTGAGCTAATAATCCCACATCTCTGATCAGAACTCCGCGATCTAGCATTTGCCGCCATAACTGCGCGGGCTCCATAGGAAATCCCGAGAAAAGAATGAAATTCGCTTGGCTCGGAATAACTTGTAGGCCTAACTCTTCAAGGGCAGCCACCACTGATTTGCGCGAATCGATCAAGGTTGAAACATTTCCAAGGAGCTCGCTTTGATACTGCAGCGCGACCTCGGCCGCTGCTTGAGTCAGCGAACTCAAGTGATACGGAAGTCGCACTAAGAACATCGCTGAAACCAGTTCCTTATTTGCAACCAAATAGCCCAAACGTGCACCCGCGAAAGCGAAGGCTTTGCTCATGGTTCGGATAACCACCAAATTTGAATACTTGGCAAGTAGCGTCACAGCAGATGATTGATCTGAGAATTCGGCATATGCCTCATCAACAATAAGCAGGCCGTTGATTTTCCCTGTTGCGATCAGTAACTCTTCAATCTCAGCCAGAGTAACTGTCGTGCCGGTCGGATTATTTGGCGTAGTAATAAAAGTCAGACCTGGTTTAACTTTTGCAATATCTGAGATTGCCTTTGCTAAGTCCAATGAGAAATCAGCGCGACGACCACCATCGTTCCATTTAGTGCCGATTACTTTTGCAATTAGTGGGTGCATTGAATAAGACGGCGTAAATCCCAGAGCAGGACGTTCTCCGAAGGCCATAAAGAGAGATTGAATAATTTCATTACTGCCATTGGCCGCCCAAATTTCTTCCGCGCCAAACGAAGTGTCGGATAAGGAATTAATAAATTTTGCAAGAGCACCCCGCAAAGTGACGGCATCGCGATCTGGGTATCTATTTAGATTTGTAGCAACGCTGTATACGCGATCGGCAATTGCTTGGGCAAGAGCTGGTGACGGTGGATAAGGGCTCTCGTTTGTATTCAGCGTGGCCTGTGCCGGAACTTGCGGCGCGCCGTAAGGAGAAAGTGGTTTTAGATCATCGCGCAGGGGCATCCAGAGCGGCCAGTTTTGATCGCTCATAAATTTTCCAATCGCGCAGTCATCGCCTCACCGTGTGCCGGTAGGTCCTCAGAATTAGCGAGAGTGATTACTGTTGCAGCAATATCTACAAAAGCGTTCTTGGAATACTCGATGTAGTGCAGACCGCGCAAGAATGTTTGAACGGATAAACCACTGCTGTGGCAAGCACATCCGCCCGTAGGCAATACGTGATTTGATCCAGCCGAGTAATCTCCGAGTGAAACAGGCGAGAATCTGCCGATAAATACTGCGCCAGCATTGCGGATTTGCAGAGCATCAAGGGAGGCGTTCTTAGTTTGAATCTCTAAGTGCTCAGCTGCATAAGCATTTACTACATCTAACCCCTGTGCAATTGAATCAACTAAAACAATCGCAGATTGAATACCGCCAAGTGCTTCACGGATGCGATCGGCATGTTTAGTTTTCGCAACACGTGTGAGTAATTCCTCGGCAACGCCATTGGCTAGGCTTAATGAATCAGTTACTAATACGGCTGCCGCGATTACATCGTGTTCGGCTTGGCTAATCAGATCTGCTGCGACATCAGAGGCGATAGCGCTTTCATCGGCCAGAATTGCGATTTCAGTTGGTCCGGCCTCTGAATCAATTCCGATGACACCGCGTAGTGCACGCTTAGCTGCAGCAACATAGATATTGCCTGGTCCAGTTACGAGATCGCACTTTTCCGATAAACCTTCCATGCCATAGGCAAAGAGTGCTATCGCCTGCGCTCCCCCAACTGCATAAACCTCAGTGATACCAAGGAGTGCACAAGCCGCCAAGATTGTGGGATGTGGAAGACCACCGAACTCCTTTTGCGGTGGAGATGCGATGGCAATGCTGGAAACTTTTGCAATTTGTGCTGGAATAACATTCATTAAAACGCTACTTGGATAAACGGCGCGTCCACCAGGAACATATAGTCCAACTCGATCAACTGGGATCCAACGTTCGGTTACTAAGCCACCGTCTACAACACGAGTAGTTTTCTCTGTCCGAACCTGATCGGTATGAACTTTTCGAATTCTGGTAATTGATACTTCGAGGGCTTGGCGAACCTGCGGATCTAACTCGGCCAGAGCTTTATCAAGGGCACCTTGTGAGACTTTGATTGAATCCGGAGTGACGCCATCAAATTCTTGCGCTAATTTAATTAGTTCAGATTCATCACCGTTTTTGACACGTTCCAATATTGGTTCAATAACCAGCATTGCCGCAGCAATATCTAAAGTCGCCCGAGGAATGGCGCGCTGATAGCCAGCCTTGGTAAGAGATTTACCGCGCAGATCAAGCGTACGAATCATGGACCAAGTCTAATGGCTGGTCCGTAGTACAAGTACGGCGATTAAATTCGGATCAAGCAGTCTGGTCCGAGAATTGATTTGAGATCGGCGCTCAGACTTGGGGATGCAGTGACTAACGCATCGATCTTCATAGTCGTCAGAGTCCCTTGATCATCTATTTGCATATGAACTTCGCGCTTTCCAGGGTGAGAGCGCAAGATTTCTTTCATGCGATCGACAATAGGCGGAGTGCATTGTGAAACCGGCAGCGAGATGAGCAGCGGACCAACCGGACCAGTTGAAATATCGAGAGATTTCATTTCTAGTGCGGTAAATCTCACTACTTCATCGCGACGTTCGAAACGTCCGCGCACGGTTACGACTCGATCTTCAATTAGCGTCATCGCATATTGATTGTAAGTATTTGAAAAGAAAAGAACTTCTATTGCGCCTTCAAGATCTTCTAGGCTAACGATCGCCCAAGATGATCCCTGACGAGAAACTTTTCTTTGCACGCCGGTAATTAAGCCCCCAAGTGTGACCATGCCATCTGGAGTGCTGTCATCGGCTAAAAGTGCACTGATGGACATGTCAGTGTTGGAACGCAAAATATGTTCCACGCCTAACAATGGATGATCAGATACGTAAAGCCCCAGCATTTCGCGTTCAAAAACTAATAGCGTCGCCTTGTCCCATTCGAAAGCTGGAATCTCAATATCAAGGCCAGCAACTTGGGTCATCGATTCTCCACCGAAGAGATCAAATTGTCCGATCGCCTCAGCGCGTTTAGTTTCAATAACCGAATCAATTGCCTCAAGGTGAATTGTCATTAAGCCTTTGCGAGAATGCTGCAAGGAATCAAATGCTCCACCTTTAATGAGTGATTCAATCGTTTTCTTATTGCAAACCTGCGCATCGACTTTGGCTAGGAAATCTCCAAAAGATGTGAATGCGCCCTTAGTTGCGCGTGCACTCTTAATTGACGCCACAACACCTTCGCCGACGTTGCGTATTGCAGCAAGCCCAAAGCGAATATCTTTACCGCGCGCGGTGTATTCGGCATTTGATTCATTTACATCAGGCGGCAAAACTTTAATTCCCATCCGGCGACACTCCGATAAATAGAGGGCAGATTTATCTTTATCATCACGCACACTTGTCAGCAACGCCGCCATATATTCGGTTGGGTAGTTTGCTTTTAAGTAACCAGTCCAGAATGAAACAACGCCGTATCCAGCGCTGTGGGCACGGTTGAATGCGTAATCCGAGAATGGGATCAAAACATCCCACAAACGTGTAATGGCGCCAGTTGAGAAACCATTTGCTTTCATGCCAGCTTCGAATGGCACATATTCTTTATCTAGAATTTCTTTATTCTTCTTACCCATCGCCTTACGTAATAAATCGGCGCGGCCAAGTGAGAATCCTGCAACCTTTTGGGCAATCGCCATTACCTGTTCTTGATAAACAATAAGACCGTAGGTATCTCCCAAAATCTCTTGTAGCGGTTCAAAGAGTTCTGGGTGAATTGGTTCTACCGGCTTGCGTCCATTCTTACGATCGGCATAGTTATTGTGGGCATTTTCTCCCATTGGTCCGGGGCGATAAAGGGCGATAACCGCGGAAATATCTGCAAATGAATCGGGCGCCATGCTGCGCAGTAGCGCGCGCATTGGTCCACCATCGAGTTGGAACACACCAAGTGTGTCACCGCGCGATAAGAGTTCAAAAGTCTTTTGATCATGAAGTGGTAAATCTTCCAGCACTACATCGATACCTTGATTTTCTGTAATGTTTAAGAGCGCATCATCTAGTACCGAAAGATTTCGCAGGCCTAGGAAGTCCATCTTCAATAAACCAGTAGATTCGCAAGCACCCATATCGAATTGGGTGATGATCGCACCGTCAGCCTCGCGGCGATGGATTGGAATTACATCCAGCAGTGGCTCCCGCGAGAGAATTACACCTGCAGCGTGAACTCCCCACTGACGCTTCAAACCTTCTAAACCTCGCGCTAGATCAACAACTTTCTTAGAATCTGGATCACTTTGATAGAGATCGCGGAATTCACCCGCTTCACCATGACGTGGATCAGTCGTATCAAAGACGCCAGATAGAGAAATGTCTTTACCCATCACCGATGGCGGAAGAGCCTTAGTTAACTTCTCACCAATTACATATGGGTATCCAAGAACGCGGGTGGCATCCTTAATGGATTGTTTTGATTTAATTGTTCCGTAGGTAATTATCTGCGCAACACGATCTGCGCCATATTTTTCAGTTGCATAGCGAATCATTTCTCCGCGACGTCTTTCATCAAAGTCCAGATCAATATCCGGCATTGAGATACGTTCTGGATTTAAGAAGCGTTCGAAAAGTAATCCATGTTCGATGGGATCCAAGCCAGTTATGCCAAGTGAGTAAGCAACTAAAGATCCTGCAGCCGATCCACGACCTGGGCCAACTCGAATTCCAACTTTCTTGGCATAGCTAACTAAGTCTGCAACTACGAGGAAGTAGCCAGGAAATCCCATCTTCTCCATAACGCCAAGTTCATAGTTAAGACGATCTACATGAGGCTGAGTGACTCTGTCACCAAAACGATTTTGCAATCCACGTTCGGATTCTTTACGTAACCAACTATCTTCGGTCTCCCCCGTTGGAACAGTAAAGGCTGGCATTAAATTTTCACCCTCGCGCAATTTGACGTTACAACGCTCAGCAATAAGCAAGGTGTTATCGCACGCTTCTGGGATATCTCTGAAGAGTTCGCGCATTTGAGCGGGAGTTTTTAAATAGAACTCATCATTATCGAATTTAAATCGCTTTGGATCGGCCAGAGTTGAACCGGATTGAACGCAGAGCAGCGCCTCGTGTGCCGGGGCATCTTCATGTCGCGTGTAGTGCAGATCATTTGTGGCAAGCAGCGGCAGTTTTAATTCACGGCCTAGCTTTAGTAAATCTGCTTTTACTCGCGTTTCAACCTCAATTCCGTGATCCATTAACTCTAGAAAGAAATTATTTGCTCCAAAAATATCTCGGTAGTCACTTGCCGCACGCATCGCTTCTTTGTAATTGCCCATACGCAAGCGAGTCTGAATTTCGCCACCCGGACATCCCGTAGTTGCAATTAGCCCATCGGCATACTTCGATAACAGTTCACGATCCATGCGTGGTTTGTAGTAATAACCTTCAAGGGATGCCAGCGAGGAAAGGCGAAATAGGTTTGCTAAGCCGTGGTTGTTCTCAGCCAAGATCGTCATATGTGTATATGCGCCGCCGCCGGAGACATCATCATCTCCGCCATCTGCCCATTGCACACGTTTTTTATCGTGGCGCGACTCAGGTGCGACATAGGCTTCGATTCCGATGATTGGTTTTACCCCGGCCTTGGTGGCTTGCTTATAAAAATCAAAAGCGCCAAAAACATTTCCGTGATCTGTCATTGCAATCGCTGGCATTTCCAGGCGCGCAACTTCTTCGACTAAATCGCCAACGCGAGCGGCGCCATCGAGCATTGAGTATTCGGTGTGAACGTGCAGGTGTACGAAAGAGTCGCGCTTATTCGCAGTAGTTGTTGGGTTAACGGTCGTCACAGTTGCACAAGGTTAGTGGTTAAGGCAGAACGGCTTCGGATAGCAACGCCAGACAAGCCTGAAGGTCAGGTGCATAGGCAGCCTTTAAAAGTAGCGGTTGCTTGCTAACAGGATGGTCAAAGCGCAGTTCGAGGGCGTGCAACCAAGGTCGCGACATCCCCAAAGATTTACCGAGCACTGGATCTGCGCCATAAGTCGTGTCACCAACTAATGGGTGGTTTAGTGCAGAGAAGTGAACGCGAATTTGATGAGTACGCCCAGTTTCTAATTCAACTTTTACGAGCGAGACCGAGCGGTAGAACTCGATTACTTCATAATGCGTAATGCTTTCTTTCCCTGTTGCAACAACTGCAAAGCGATGATCTTCTTTAGGGTGGCGATCAATCGGTGCATCAATTGTTCCGGTGACTGGATCCATATGTCCTTGCACTAGTGCGTGATAAGTTTTTTCGACTTCGTGGTTACGGAAGGCATCTTTTAACTTTGTATAGGCACGGTCAGTCTTGGCAACGATCATCAAGCCGCTAGTACCAACATCTAGGCGGTGAACGATGCCCGCTCTCTCAGCCGGACCTGATGTAGAGATTGTGTATCCGGCAGCAGTAAGTGCGCCAACAACTGTTGGACCCATCCAACCCGGGCTGGGGTGCGCGGCGCATCCGACCGGCTTATCAATTACGACAATATCTTCATCATCGTAGACAACTGTTAAACCGGCCAGTGGAGTTAAAGGAATGGGATCTTGATTTAACGGTTCCGGCATTAGGACATCAATAATTTGTCCATCTGTAACGCGTTCAGATTTCGTCATGGCGCGACCACCAGTAGTGATGTCACCATCTTCAAGCAACCGAACAATTGCGGTGCGAGATAGTCCAAGAACGCGAGTCAAGGCGCTATCGATGCGTTCGCCGGCAACACCTTCAGGGACACTTAAAGTGCGCGTTTCGCGTGACATTTAAGCCCCCATCGGTGAAATATTGCGGATCGAAAGAACTATTGCGATACCTGCTGCAACCACAATAGCGCTATCTGCCAAGTTAAATACTGGCCAATGCGTCAGCTCAATCCAATCGATTACACGTCCTGTGAAATACCCGGGGGTGCGAAAGATGCGATCAGTGAGATTGCCGAGGACTCCACCAAGGGCTAGTCCTAGAACTACCGACCAGCCACCAGATGTGATGCGCGGTGCATAGTAGGCAATTGCTCCCACGACCAATATTGCGAAAATAGTAAAGACAATCGTGGCACCTTGTGCCAGGCTAAATGCGGCGCCCGAATTTCGGATGAGAGTTAGTTGCAGAAAATTACCGATTATTTTGGTGGGGTTACTCGCACTTAGATTGTTAATTGCCCAAACTTTTGTAGCAAAATCAAAGAGCCAAACGGCCCAAGCAATCGTGTAGAGCCTTTTCCAGAGTTTAGAACTGGGGCGCACCTTAGCGCCGCTCTTCCTTCTGCTTGCAGATCATGCAGAGAGTTGCGCGAGGAAAGACTTGAAGTCGCGCTTTACCAATTGCGTAGCCGCATTCTTCACAATTTCCATAAGTCTTATTATCGATTCGATCAAGAGCGCGCTCGGTCTGCAAGACCATATCTCGCGCATTAATTACTAGTGACATTTCGTGTTCGCGTTCGAATGTCTTCGTGCCAGAATCTGCTTGATCATCTCCGGCACCTTCACCAGATTCGGTGATTAACTCATTCATTTCGGCTTCTACGTGCGCGAGTTCTACGCGCAGACGCGCTAACTCCTTGGAAATTTCAGTGCGGACAGATTTTAATTCTGCGCCAGACCATGGCGCCTCACCATCGCTGGCAGTAACTGGAGTCGGCGCTGCCTTAATTGGCTTAAGGGGCGCTACTTTCTTGCCACTCTTTACTGGGCGTGGAGGTGGGGGCATTACTAGTCGACGTTCTTCGATCACAGGTGTAGAAACTGGTGCAACAACGGTTGCAACGCTTACGGTCTGCGATTTCTCATCAACTGTAAGAGTGGTCTTGCCAACTTTGGAAGGGAACGGGCGACCTGGAGCTTTCTTGGCTGGAGCTTTTTTGGCAGCAGATTTCTTGGCTGGCGCTTTCTTTGCTGGCACTTTTTTCGCAACAGATTTCTTTGCTGGCGCTTTTTTCGCTGGAGCTTTCTTAGCCACCTTTTTTGCAGGGGCTTTCTTAGCTACCTTCTTGGCAGAGGCTTTCTTTTTTGCTGGCACGCCGCGCACCTTATGCTCTTTTTGGCGCACCACCAACTTTGCCACTCAGGGAGGGCGTGAATTCTTACCTTTTAATTGAAGTGGCCCATATTAATTAGGGTGATCATGCAAATCAGGGTGAGGGATTAGACTCTCCCTCTAATGACTATGCGCCCAATTTCTGCTCAAATCGACCTTCCTGCGATGGAACGTTCGATTTTGGATTTCTGGCGCACACATTCAATCTTCGAGGCAAGTACTGCGGCGCGCGTTGGCGGCCAGCCTTGGACCTTCTATGAAGGCCCACCAACTGCTAACGGTATGCCGGGCACCCACCACATTGAAGCGCGCGTCTTTAAAGATGTCTTTCCGCGTTATCAAACAATGAAGGGCAAATATGTAACCCGCAAAGCAGGTTGGGATTGCCACGGTTTGCCAGTTGAAATTGCTGTTGAAAAAGAGTTGGGATTTTCTGGAAAAGGCGACATTGAAAAATATGGAATTGCTGCCTTTAATGAGATGTGCCGCGAATCTGTAACTCGCCACGTCGGTGCCTTCGCAACGATGACCAACCGCATGGGTTTCTGGGTTGATTTTGATCAGGCCTATTGGACTATGGCTCCAGAATATGTAGAAAGTGTTTGGTGGAGCCTTAAAGAGATTTGGAAGAAAGGTCTCTTGGTTCAAGATCATCGCGTTGCTCCATATTGCCCCCGTTGCGGAACCGGGCTTTCGGATCATGAGCTTGCGCAAGGATATGAAACAGTTACAGATCCTTCCGTTTATGTGCGCTTTCCGATCACATCTGGTGAACTTGCAGACCTAGGCGCAGCGCTTTTGGTTTGGACGACTACTCCTTGGACGCTAGTTTCAAATACTGCAATCGCGGTACATCCCGATGTCGATTATGTTGTAGCTGAAGTAATCGTTGAAGAGAACCGAGAAGTACTGGTCGTTGCAGAACCTCTTCTGTCAGCCTTAACTGGCGAAATTAGAGTACTTAAGAGGATTAAAGGTAAGGATCTAGAACACACCAAATATCAGCGCCCCCTTGATTTAGTTGATATCCCAGACTCACATTTTGTAGTTCTTGCAACATATGTAACTACAGAAGATGGAACAGGGTTGGTCCACCAATCCCCCGCCTTTGGCGCCGATGACTTAGCGGTCTGTCGTGGTTATGGATTGCCGGTGGTAAATCCAATCGCACCTGATGGAACATTCTTAAGCGATGTGCCACTAGTTGGTGGAATTTTCTTTAAAGATGCTGACAAAATTTTAGTAAAAGAACTTAAATCGCGTGGTGTTTTATATAAGCACCAACCCTTTGAGCATCCTTATCCGCATTGCTGGCGCTGCCATACTGCCTTGATTTATTACGCACAACCTTCTTGGTATATCCGTACTACATCAATTAAAGATGCGTTGATTCGCGAGAATAATGCGACCAACTGGCATCCTGAAACAATTAAGACTGGTCGTTATGGCGACTGGCTAAATAACAATATTGACTGGGCGCTATCGCGAAATCGCTATTGGGGTACTCCTCTCCCAATTTGGCGTTGTGAAGAAAAGCATGAAATCTGCGTTGATTCACTTGCAGAGCTAGGCGCACTTGCTGGGCAAGAACTATCTAACTTAGATCCGCACCGTCCCTTTGTAGATGACATCAACTTCCCTTGCGCTACTTGTGGCAAAACAATGACGCGCGTTCCTGAAGTTATTGATTGTTGGTATGACTCTGGTGCGATGCCATTTGCGCAATGGGGTTATCCGCATAAGCCTGGCTCAGTTGAAAAATTTGAAGCTGCTTACCCTGCTGATTTTATCTGCGAAGCAATTGATCAAACGCGTGGCTGGTTCTATACCTTGATGGCTATCGGCACTTTGGTCTTCGATAAAGGCTCTTACAAGGACGTGCTCTGCCTGGGCCATATCTTAGATAAAGATGGTCGCAAGATGAGCAAGCATGTAGGAAACGTACTTGAGCCAATTGCGCTGATGGATCAACATGGCGCCGATGCTGTGCGCTGGTACATGTTGGCGGCAGGCTCTCCATGGTCAGCACGTCGCGTGGGCCACGATGCGATCAGCGATGTTGTTCGAAAGACTTTGCTTACTTACTGGAACACCATCTCTTTCCATACTCTCTATGCGCAGTCATCAAACTTTGAAATTTCCCAGATCCCAGCGGTTAAAGATCGCTCCATGATGGATCGTTGGATCTTGAGCGAACTCAATTCGTTAATCCAAGAAGTTGATGTGGCTTATGAAGAATTTGATTCGCAAGTTGCCGGAAAAGCGCTGGCACGTTTCATCGATGATCTCTCTAATTGGTATGTGCGTCGCTCGCGTCGTCGCTTCTGGGATGGCGATGTGGCCGCCCTTGGCACCTTGCACGAATGTCTAGTGACGCTAACTCAGCTACTGGCACCAATGGTTCCTTTTATCACCGAACATGTTTGGCAAGAGTTGGTAAAGATGGCCGATCCAAAGGCTGCAGATTCAGTTCACCTAACTAATTTTCCAGTAGCCGATGCTTCACTAATTAATCTGGAGTTAAATGCGCAGGTTGCAATGACTCGCCGGGTCGTGGAACTTGGTCGCGCCGCGCGCGCCGAATCTGCGATCAAGATTCGCCAGCCACTGCAACGTGCACTGATTTCGGCAAATGGTTGGTCTAAGTTGCCGAAGGATATGAAGGATCAGATTTCAGATGAGCTAAATGTGATTGACCTTGCCGATATTGCCGATGCCGATGGAGATTTAGTAAATATCTCAATCAAGGCTAATTTCAAATCACTCGGCGCCAAGTACGGCAAGGAAGTTCAAGATATTGCCAAAGCAATTTCAGCTACCGATGCGACAGCCCTGGTTAAGACGCTTCGTGCAAGTGGTGCGACCAAGGTTGCAACGTGGGATATCGAATTAGATGATCTGGTGATCACTGAAGTTCCTAAGAGTGGCTGGATGGTGGCAAGCCATGAGGGTGAATCCGTTGCCCTTGATTTAGCACTTTCACCAGCCTTGATAGATGCCGGAAATGTTCGTGAAGTAATCCGCTTTATTCAAGAACGTCGCAAGAGCGATGGCTTTGAAATCTCTGATCGAATTAAGGTGCGTTGGAATACTGATCCGGCAATCGTTTTGGCAATTTCATCGGCTGCTAGCCATATCAGCGATGAAGTTTTAGCTTTGGAATTTACTCACGACCCAAGCATTCCTGCAGAAGATAACGATCTTGCGATTAGTGCAATCCTAGAAAAGGCTTAACGCTTAAAACAGAACTACGATGAGGCTCTTAGCTAAGCCAATAGCAATTAGAAGAACGATAAAAGATAAGTCAAGTGAGACTCCACCTAAACGAAGTGGCGGAACAAATCTGCCTACAAATTTCATAGGTGGATCAGTGACTGTATAAATGAATTCGAAAACAGCGATCAAAAATGAGTTTGGACGCCAGTTGCGCGCAAAGATGCGGACATAATCGATGATCAAGCGAATAAAGAGCGCGTACTTAAAGAGATCAAGAAGTGTTAGGAGCAGGTTTGTAATCATAGTTATCTAACGACCTACTTACTAAATCAGCTCTGGTTAAAGAAGCTGGCTTGCGCAGCAGCGGTCTTATCTTCACTGCTGACATTTACGTTGGCAGGAGATAATAGAAATACTTTATGGCTTACACGCTCGATGCGTCCGTGAAGACCAAAGACCAAACCGCTAGCGAAGTCGACTAAACGCTTGCGCTCTGACTCTTCCATGTCATCAAGGTTGATGATTACAGGATTACCTTCGCGATAGTGCTCGCCCATTTTGCGCGCTTCGCTGTAAGAGCGAGGTTGCAAAGTGATGATGTGATAATTGACTTCTGGTTGTGTTGATTGTGCAACTGCAACTGTTGAGCCAACGACTGTTACCCCTGCGCGATCACGTGACATACGTGATACATCGCGAGCAGGACGATCGGTTGCACGTACAGGAGTTCCTTCAACTTGGGCTTGCTCATCGGTATCTACTAGACCGAGGTAGCCCATCATTTTATTAAGTGCTGACATAGGTAAAGTTTAGGGGTGATAAGCGCGCGAACCAAGGATTTCACTACCTACGCGCAGATGTGTCGCACCGTGCGCAATTGCCACTTCAAAGTCAGAACTCATTCCGGCAGATAATCCAACGGCATCTGGGAAGCTCATTTTAAAGGCGCTATGCACTTTTGCTATTTCACTAAAGGCGCGATCAAATGCATATTCAACTGGTGGCACACACATCAGACCTGCTAAATCAAGATTGGGGTCGACAGCAACTTGATCGGCTAACTGCCCTAACTGATCTGCGTGAACTCCCCCACGATCTGGTGCGCCATCGAGTGAGAACTGTAAGAAGATTGAAATTTTACGATTTTTTTCTGAGCAGATTCGAGACAATTTTGTGATGTGGTCAACAGAATTTATTGAGTGAATATATGAGGCCCAGCTCGCAATATCTTTTAATTTTCGTCCCTGGACTTGGCCCTGAAAATGCCAAGTTGCAGCGATGGCTTCAGACTTTTCCGAACCTTCATCGCTGCGATTTTCACCGAAGTTGCTGACTCCCAGGTCAGCCAAAATTTGGACATCACTTGCTGGATATGTCTTGGTCACCGCTATCAAAGTTAAATCGCTGCGCTTGCGGTCTGCACTTGCTGCAGCTTTTGTTACGCGATCTTCCACATTTGCTAAAGCGGCTGCGATCTCTTGCGCCCGCGAATTCATAGACTGACCAACCCAACCTGTCGTCCCGTAAGGCCATCTCGGCGATATGAGAAGTGATCAGCACTTTCGACGGTGCAGATTTGCAGATCGCTAATTTCGGAAATACCGTCTGCCGCAAGTGAGGCTGCAAGCGCCTTCGGTAGGTCTAACGCTGGCGTACCCGCCGAAGTCTGCGCAGTTGCCAGCGGATGAAGCGCCACAACTTCATCATGTACATCTTGTGAGACTTCATAACAACGACCACAGATAGCGGGTCCTAATACCGCGCGAATTTTTCTCGCCCCCATCTCACGCATTAATTCAACTGTTTTAATAGCAACGCCATTTACTAGACCACGCCGACCAACATGCACTGCCGCGACCGCCTCCGATGAGGTAAGAAGTAATGGAATGCAATCAGCCACCATTACCGCAAGAGTGACTCCCGCAATTCCGGTAACTAGCGCATCTGCCGTCGGAGCTTCATCTGTAACGCTTTCGATAATCACAATTCGGCTGCCATGGACCTGATTCATAAATTGCACCGGCCCAAATTTACTAGCAAGGAGCGCGCGGTTTGCCTGCACATCCTCAGAATCATCACTTACATGGTCGCCCAAATTAAAGGAAGTGAACGCGCCTTGGCTGACACCACCTGATCGATCTGTAAAAGTTGCCAACATAGTTTGTTCGTAAGTTAGTTGTTCACTCGCAAATGGAGTGCGCCACTTTTACTTCATAAAGTCAGGAACGTCGATCTCATCTTCAGCGACGAGGTCTTCAAAGGTAACACGCTTGCGAGGTGAGGAACCATCTAGCTCTAGCGCCACTGAAATCGGATCGTTAGAAGGAATTGGATCTGCAATTCCGGTCAGCGTTGATTTATCGATTATTGGAACATGAACTTTCTTAGGTTCTCCACCGTCGAAACCAGCTGCGATAACTGTTACGCGAACTTCATCACCGAGGGCGTCGTCGATAGTTGTTCCGAAGATAATGCGGGCATCTGGATGAGCTGCTGATTGGACAAGCTCGCACGCTTCGTTAATTTCAAAGAGTCCAAGATCAGAACCACCAGCAACTGAAAGTAGAACACCCATGGCTCCATCAATTGATGCTTCAAGCAGCGGACTAGAGATTGCAAGTTCAGCGGCGCGGGTGGCGCGATTTTCTCCACGCGCAGATCCGATACCCATCAACGCAGATCCAGCATCTGTCATTACAGTTTTAACATCTGCAAAGTCGAGATTGATTAAGCCAGGTTGGGTAATAATTTCGGTAATACCTTGAACGCCAGATAGTAGAACTTGATCTGCGCTCTTGAATGCATCTACTGCTGTGATGCTGCGATCTGAAATTGCTAATAACCGATCATTAGGAATAACTATCAGAGTATCAACTTCAGCACGTAAGAGTTCGATTCCTTCATCTGCCTGTGCTGATCGAATTTTCCCTTCGAATGAGAATGGCCGAGTTACGACGCCAATAGTTAAAGCGCCGAGATCGCGCGCAATCTTTGCAACGATTGGTGCGCCACCTGTTCCGGTACCACCACCTTCACCAGCGGTAATGAAAACCATATCTGCACCACGTAAAATTTCTTCAATATCTTCTGTGTGATCAATTGCAGCTTGACGTCCCTTTTCAGGAGCAGCACCGGCACCAAGACCTTTCGTTGACGTGCGACCAATATCTAATTTCACATCGGCATCACTCATCAACAAATGTTGTGCATCAGTATTTATTGCAATGAACTCAACGCCTTTTAATCCGACATCAATCATGCGATTGATTGCGTTAACTCCACCGCCACCAATTCCAACAACTTTGATAACGGCTAAATAATTCTGTGGTGCAGCCACAAGTTCCTCCTTTAGAACTGTAAACCTCTACTTGAGAATTACATTTCTACTCTCTTTAATGAGGGCAACGTATGGCGTTACGAGCGCGAAAGCAAAGACCGACTCATACTATTTATTTTATTTGTTAATGAAATTTCTATCTGCAATTCACTCAAATTCACTTCACGATTGGTGCATGTGGTGCGGTTACATCAATCATTCGAATCGATTTATTTTCAGGTTGATCGAGCAGCGCCTTGATTACTTTTATTTTCAAATCTGTATCTAATCCGTCGCCCCAAATTATTCGCATATCTCGCCCTGAAAATACGCCGTAAATTAAGAGGTTACTTGGTCGAGCCGCGCTGAGCCGATCTATGTTGGCGCTAAATTCTGTAGGTAATTCAGTGAAGACTTTTATCGCAGCTAAGCCGCTGGCCACAGAAGTCGCAGAGACTTTCGGAAGCCCATCTGGCAGATCTGCTGGCAGAGTAAATGTTTTTCCAGAAGCATCAAGTGCCACTTGAGGTTGGCCAGGTTCGGTGTAAAGCGCTACTGGTGTGCGAGAGGTTATGGATATTGCAACTTTTCCATTTAGCCAATTGCGTGAGACTTGTGATGATTGGATCCAGTTATTTGCAGTCAATCTGGCAGAGATAGCACGTGGATCTACTCGCGCCAACTTCTCGCCGATCTGTAAATCAAGTGAGCGGGTAATTATCTCTTTAGATTGCTCAGTGGGAGCACCGGTGATTGCGATACTACGCACTGTTAAAAGGTTCGACCATCCCAGAATATAGGATCCCCCACCAAAAATTAAGATCGCCAAAGCGCTAGCAATCAGAGTTCGTGGTGACTTAACTTTCATAGATTACTCCGCTAATTAAAACGGCGGGCCAGTCCGTCACTAATAATTGGAGCGAGTGAATTAACATCGCCGGCACCGAGTGTGATGATTACATCACCGGGTTTGGCGTTATCTATTACCCAGTCAGATGCTTCCAGAAAATTAGGAATAAAACGTCCATGCTCCATCTGCACCGCAATAGTCTCGGAAGTAACTCCTGTAATTGGCGCTTCACTTGCCGCATATATCTCTAGTAGTACAACTTCATCCGCAATTGATAAGGCTCGGGCAAACTCATTCATAAATGCTTGGGTACGTGAATATCGATGTGGCTGGAAAACAACTAGAACCCGACCATCTCCGGCGTAACGTTTAGCTGCAGTTAGAGTTACATCAATCTCGGTTGGGTGGTGTCCATAATCATCGATAACGCGGATTCCATGGACCGTTGCCTTTAATTCAAAACGACGGCCCGTGCCATGAAAACTTGCTAAGCCATTTAGCGCTTCCGCGGCAGGAGCTCCTAGAGCTAACGCCATAGCTAGCGCTGCGCCAGCATTTAATACATTGTGTAGCCCGGGTACCTGAAGTGACATTGTGCCGATGGTTCGACCGTTCCAAATAACGCGCGAGGTTGAGCCCATCGGCAATAAGTTAACTGAGTCGATAAATAAGTCTGAGCCCTCTGTCGTACCGTAAGAAATCGTCTTTATTTCAGTGACTGTTGTGGCTAACCGCGAAGAACCGGCATCGTCGGCGCAGTAGACAAGAAATCCATTCCGTGAAATTGAATCAGCAAATTCAGAAAAGGCTTTGGTTACATCGGCAGCTGTTGCAAAGAAATCAACGTGATCGTGCTCAACATTTGTAACTATTGCTGCATTTGGGTGGTATTCGATAAATGATCCATCAGATTCATCTGCTTCAGCTATAAATAAATCACCTGTTCCGCGGTGCGCATTCGAGCCCGAAGAAGTCAGCGTGCCGCCGATTGCAAAGGAAGGATCCAGTCCGCAGGCTTGCAATGCAACGGTGAGCATCGATGAGGTGGTCGTCTTTCCATGTGTACCTGCAACTGCAACGCTGCGCGAATCCGACATCAAAGTCGCCAGCGCCTGTGCGCGAGTGAGGATTGGCAAATTCAATTCCCGGGCGCGAATTAACTCGACATTCGTTGCGCTTATTGCAGTTGAGAACACGACAAAATCTGCACCATCTACTTGTTCGCCCCTATGCGCGGCATGCACCTCTGCGCCAAGGGCTTGCAGAGCACTTAACACAGTTGAATCTTTAGCATCTGAACCAGTAACTGTTATTCCGTGAGACAAGGCAATGCGGGCTAGACCGCTCATCCCTGCTCCACCAATGCCTACAAAGTGCAGGCGCTTACCGATCCAATTGTTAAGGGCTCTGTCTTTATTGGGCATTAGCGCACCTGACTTTTCAAGGCGTATTGCATGTAATCAACAATTTTTTCAGTTGCTAACGAATCAGTATCTGATCCAGCATCTCTAGATGAGGCAGCAAGAGTTAATAGACGGTTAATATTTGATTTAAGCCAAGCAGAAGTGAATTTGTCCTGCTGGAGAACTTCGGCTCTGCCTTGCGACACCAATGAGTTGGCATTAAAACTCTGTTCTCCGTTACCAATTGGCAGCGGGATAAATAAAGCGTATTTCCCAAGAGCATTTACTTCTGAACATGAAATTGCGCCGCTGCGACTAATAATTAAATCAGCTGCTAAATACGCCGTCGCCATATCTTCAATATATGCCGTCGATTTGTAGCGCTCCTGCATTGGAGGCAGAGCATTTAACTTGCCAACCGCATGCAGCAGTTGAGAACCGTTGGCGAGCAGTGATGGCAGGGACTGCGCAATTACTTGATTTAGCGCAACTGAACCTTGAGAACCAAAGAAGGCAAGTACTAAAGGATCGGTTGATGAAAAACCTAGAGCGCTCTTGGCCCTGGCGCGCGCGCCTGTCCAGTCACCTGCACTATTTACGAGGGCAGTGGCAACATCTGCGCGCAAGGGAATCCCGGTCACTAAGGCGTTTTGCAGCGCACCTGATTGAACAGGCTGGGAGATCGCAGAATATGGGCTAAGGCGGGCACCTAAACGATTTGCAAAACCTGGTCTGGCATTTGCTTCATGCACTACAAAAGAAATGCCAAGTGATTTGGCGGCCAGGTAAGCCGGCGCTGAGACATATCCCCCGAAGCCAATCAAGAGATCGGCGCCATTTAAAAGCTTACGCGCTGCAAGAAAGGAGTTGGATAGAGTAAATGGAACCTTGAGTAGTTTGGGAGATAATTTTCTAGGAATTACCACCTTAGGGATGTGGCTTAATTTAAATCCCGCTGCTGGTACTAATTGATTCTCTAAACCGCTCGCCGTTCCAATAAATTGCAGTTCATCACCCGGATGGTTTTGCCGCCAGAGCCGCGCCACTGCGAGTGCAGGTTCTATATGGCCTGCAGTTCCGCCGCCCGCAAAGACTATTTTCATGATGTGCGTAATCTACGCCGTTCAATAGCCTTTTGTAGTTCAACTTTCACTTCCGGATCACGTAGCGCGCTTCCAAATACATATCCCAAACCAAGATAGAGCGAAATTAACGCTGAACCGCCATATGAGACAAAGGGCAGAGTCACTCCAACTACAGGCAGAACGCTAGTGGCAGATCCAACGTTGAGAATAGTTTGAATTGCTATCCAACATCCAATGCCTGAACCCACATAACGTGACATTGGATCTTTGCAACGCAGTGCTATCTTGAAGATTGAATAAATTATTGCAGCCAATAAGAAGAGAACTACCAGCGTTCCAAGCAAACCTAACTCTTCACCAATAACAGCGAAGATAAAATCGGTATGCGCTTCTGCTAAGTTGCCCCATTTTTGTCGGCTGCCACCTAACCCAACTCCGAATATTCCACCCGTTGCTAAGCCCAATAAACTATGGGCTGGTTGCCAACCAGCATTCTTATAATCCTCGGCCGCAAATGGATCTAGAACAACGAGAACACGGTCAAGGCGATAACTAGCAGTTGCAATTAGGCCAGCAAAAGCGACTGCGCCGATGGCGATCAAGGATCCGAAGACGCGGAGTTCAATACCTGAAACAAATAGCATTCCACCAAGAATCGCTGCGATTACACAGGTTGTTCCCAAGTCATTACCGAGCATTACCAACACCATAACAAGTGCGAAACCAGGACCAATGAGCGCAAAGACATTTACCCGCGATTTACCGGTGCGCTCTTCGTTGGACAACATATATCCAGCCCAAAGAATTAGTAAGAACTTAGCCAATTCACTTGGTTGTACATCAACGAAAGGCAGAGCAATCCAGTTGGTATTTCCATTTACGGTTTTGCCAACACCTGGAATTTGCAAAATCAAGAGAATTATTGCCGATAACAAGAGCCCAAACCTAGCTAACAAACGCCACTGTGCCAATGAGCGTTGTGATAGAAATATGGCAACTGGTATTGAGATTACAAAAAATGCGAACTGACGCGAGACGATAGCAACGGCGCTTCCCCGGGTATCAAGGGCGTGAATCGAAGAAGCCGAAAAGACCATTACCAGTCCAATTATTGATAGTGAAAGAGCGCTGATCGCAAGAATGTAAAAGTTATTGACGGGCTTTGCTAGAAATCTTTCTCCTGCTTTACTCACGAGTTCTCCTTAATTACGGCTGCCGCAAAACGATCGCCCCGATCGGCATAGGAAATAAATTGATCCATTGATGCACATGCCGGGGCTAGCAATACTGTGTCTCCCGCACTTGCCCGCGATTTTGCCGCCGAAACAACGGCCTCCATTAATGAATTATTGGCTCCACCTTTTACATAAGCAGAATCAGTTTCAATATAAACAATTTCAACCCCGGGCACTTGACGACGAAGTTCAGCCGCAATTAATTCGCGATCAGTTCCGATCAATATCGCCGCTTTGATTCTGGATTTGCAACGCTCTACCAACTGATCCATCTGTGCGCCCTTCGCTAAGCCACCAGCGATCCAGATCGCAGAGAGAGTACCTAATAGCGAAGCCGCCGCTGCGTGAGGATTAGTTGCCTTGGAATCATCAATCCAAGTGATTTCATTTTTTACGAGAATCGTTTCGATGCGATGACGTCCTGGCTTGAAATTGCGGATCGCTCGTTGAATTGATTGATGGTCAACGCCGATAGTGCGAGCTAACCCAGCTGCGGCCAGAGCATTTGAGACGCTGTGTGGCACCGTGGGAAAGACATCTACTACGTCTGCCAATATAAACGCCTCGTGCGGATCGGCTACGAAAGCCCGATCAACGAGCAGCTCTTCAACCACTCCTAATTCTCCCGCTTCAGGAGTACCTAACGAGTAGAAAACTTTGCGCCCTTGCCAACCAGCGGTTCTGGTTAAGACTTCAGGGTCACCAGCGTTAAATACTCCAGTGCTTGCGCGATCTAGAATCGACATCTTCGCTGCGGCATAACTCTCAAAATCTCCGTGCCAGTCGACATGATCAGCTGCAATATTTAATATCGCAGCTGCAACAAAGGTTGCTTCACGTAGCCAGTGCAATTGAAAAGATGAAAGTTCTAAAACTAAGACATCATAATTTTCGGAACTTTCTACAGATTCGAGAACTGTTGTCCCAACGTTTCCACAAGCAACTGCAGATATTCCTCCTTCGCGCAGCATTGCAGCAGTCATTTCAACGGTAGTTGTCTTTCCATTTGTCCCTGTCAAAGCAATCCATCTTTGATTTGGCGCCAGATACGCTCGTAAAGACCACGCCAGATCGATCTCATTCATGATCTTTATACCGGCCGAGATCGCATTGCTTATCAGCGGGTGATCCGGTCTCCATCCTGGCGAAACTATTACCGCATCAAAGTTCTTAACATCATATGAATTCGAAGGAGCGACATCGAAACCATCTACAGCGCTGATTTGATCATCAGCGATCGAAATCCGCGCCCCGCGTTTAGAAATTGACCTGGCGACAACAAGTCCAGTAACGCCTGCACCCAGGATAAGAATCCGCTGGCCTGAGAATTTAATTGGCATCGCCCATCCTGCTTAACTATTTACCCACTGGGCGTAGAAAAGTCCAAGTCCAGCTGCAACACAAAGCCCTGCAATTATCCAGAAGCGCAGAACGATTGTTACTTCTCCCCAACCTATGAGTTCAAAATGATGTTGGAGCGGGGCCATCTTAAAGATGCGCTTGCCGCCAGTTAATTTGAAGTAGGCAACCTGCAAGATTACAGATGCACTGATAATTACGAAGAGTCCACCAAGTGGAATCAACAAAAGTTCAATCCGTAAGGATGTTGCAATGCCAGCAAGTGCCCCGCCTAAGGCAAGAGAACCGGTATCGCCCATAAAAATCTTGGCAGGAGATGCATTCCACCATAAAAATCCAGCACAAGAACCCGCAAGGGCAGCTGATAACACTGCTAAATCAAGTGGATCTCTTACTAAGTAACAATTTGCTCCAGGTGCCACCGCACAGCTTTGACCAAATTGCCAAACACCAATCAAAATAAAGGCGATAAATGTCATTACCGCAGCACCTGTTGCTAAACCATCCAAGCCATCTGTCAGATTTACACCGTTGCTAGTTGCGGTGACCATCAGCACTACCCAAATTATGACTAGAAAAGTTCCGAGAACAATTGAAGTATCGCGAACAGTTGAGAGATTTTGCGAAATTGGAGTAAGTCCATCGCGATCTGGAAAATTTATGCCGGCATAACCAAAGGCTGCGGCACAGATAACCTGTCCAAAAATTTTCTGTTTAGCGTTAAGGCCGAGCGATTTCTGCCGTGAGACCTTTAACCAATCATCCAAGAATCCAACAAATCCGAGTGATGCCATAAGAGCTAGGACTAACAGGGCTGACGTACTAATTACATTTCGAGTCAACAAGTGAGCAGTGAAATAACCTAGCGCCGCCGCGAAGATGATAATAATTCCGCCCATGGTTGGCGTTCCACGTTTAGTGTGATGCGATGAAGGTCCGTCATCTCTAATGATTTGACCATAACCCCGGCGAGCCAAAAATCGAATTAGAGCCGGAGTACCAAAAAGTGAAAAGAAGAGGGCGATAGATCCAGCAATTAGAATTTCTCTCATCTTAATTCACTCTCCCCTTCGTCAACGTTTATAAGCATCTTCTCAAGTTGATCAGTTATACCTTGCGCAATCTCTTCAAAAGTTTCAGCGCGAGATGCCTTCACTAAAATCACATCTCCCGGCCTCATCTGTGTTACCAGTGCTAGCGCTTCAGACTTACCTTCCAAGAGATGAACATCCATTGCGCAATCAGTGCCGATCTCATCTGCGTATTCTGGGGCTGCGACGCAGACCAGGTGATCAATTCCTAACTCTGAGGCAAGGGTGCCAATACCCGCATGTCGATCTCGTGATGACGCGCCGAGTTCGTGCATCTTTCCCAGAAAGGCCCACGATTGGCCGCCGCGTTCTTGCGCAAAAAGAACTAGCGTTCTTAGCGCAGCTTCGGCAGATTCTGGACTCGAGTTGTAGGAATCATTTATTAAAACCACCCCGGTTATCTCAGAAATTTCCATACGCCACTTGCTGTGAAGTTCTGCCGTGGAAAGGGCTCCTGCGATTAAATCAATTGACGCACCTAATGTGGTCGCAACTGCAGCGGCGGCAAGAGCGTTAGCCACTTGATGGATACCAACGATGCGAAGTCCAACTGCTGCGCGGCCGGCCGAAGTTACCAAGTCAAAATGTGGGCGACCTTCGCGAATTTCAATATCTGTGGCGCGCACATTGGCAGAAGTGCTTTCACCGAAAGTAATTATCTTTCCATCGTGAAGAGATTGCATTTTTTGAGTAAACGGGTCGTACTGACCAAGGATCGCAACTGCTGAGTTATCAAGTGAAGAAATCAGCTCTGATTTCGCCGTAGCAACTGCTTCGGCAGATCCAAATTCGCCAATATGGGCAGTACCGACACGTAAGACGACTCCGATATTTGGCTTAGCCATCTGGGAGAGTGCGGCGATGTCACCTAGATGGCGCGCGCCCATTTCCAATATACAAAACTTGGTGCTTGCATCGCATTGTAAGAGAGTAATCGGTGTTCCGAGTTCGTTATTAAAATTGCCTTGCGGAGCCACCGTACTTCCAACAGATTCCAAGATATGTTGCAATAAATCTTTGGTGGTTGTCTTGCCTTGTGAACCCGTGATTGCAATTACTGTCATACCTGGCAGGGCTCCACGCACATGCGCAGCTAACTTATTTAGGGCGGCCAAAACATCTTTTACAACTATGCAACGCTTTGCCGAAGGCACTGTCACAAGGGCTAGCACCGCACCATGTGCAAAGGCTGCATCTATATAAGTATGGCCATCTGCCTTCTCACCCTTTAGGGCAAGAAAGATCGAACCCGGGGTTGCGCTACTTGAATCAAAAACTGGTGGTGCGATGACGGATACATCATCGCCGATTAATTCTCCACCGACGATCTTTGCGATTTCAGATGCTTGTAAGGTAATCATCGCTTAGCCTCGATCGCTTTTGCCATGATAATCCGATCATCAAAATCTAGAGTTTTGCCATTTATTTCCTGACCAAGCTCATGACCTTTGCCAAGAACTGCAACAGTATCGCCGGCACCAGCAAGAGATATTGCATAGGCAATAGCTTCGGCGCGATCACTAATCATCCGCGATGGTTGAGCAATATCTATCCCAGCAGTCATCGCTTGCAAAATGGCATCTGGATTTTCGGTTCTTGGATTATCGCTGGTGAAAATTGCAATATCTGCGTTCGTATTAAGTGCTTGGCCCATGAGCGGACGTTTCATGGGATCGCGGTCTCCCCCACAGCCCAAAACTGCAATGACTTTACCTGTCGTAAATTCACGAATCGAAGCCAGCGCATTTGATACGGCATCAGGAGTATGCGCATAATCAACTAGAGCAGTGAAGTCTTGACCTATGGCAATTTCTTCAAGTCGGCCGGCTGCGCCAAAAATATTTGGAACTATTGTTGCGATATCAATTGGGTCAACACCTAGCTCAATAGCGATAGCGATAGCCATCAGCAAATTATCAAAGTTATACCCACCTCGTAACGAAGTCGAAGTTTCTATTAAAATTCCGCCAGCACCACGAATCTTTATCTGCACACGCTTAGATTGGTTATCAATTTCGATAAAGTGCCATGTCGCCTTTGGATTGGAGCGTGAAATTGCAATAACTGGAAGCTCGGTTGAAGTTGCCAGCCTTGCGCCATATGCATCGTCAATATTGATGCAAGCCAAGTCTGCATATGAGAAATTAAAGAGAGATGCTTTGGCTAAGAAGTAACTCTCCATATCACCATGAAAATCTAAATGATCTTGCGTTAAGTTGGTAAATGCTGCAATTACAAAGTGGGCGCCTTCCAAGCGATGCATTGTCATGGCGTGGCTTGATGCCTCAATAACTAGATGGCGCATATGGCGCTCTTTCATAACGGCTGCAAGCGCCTGCAGATCAGTCGCCTCCGGCGTCGTTCGCTTGCTGGCAAGGACTTCACTGCCGATGCGAGTTTCAACCGTTCCGATTAAGCCACAATCTCGGTGAGCAGCTTCAAATATTTGATACAAAAGGGTTGAGACCGTTGTTTTGCCATTAGTTCCGGTAATGGCTACAGCGCTGAGATCGCGCATTGGTTCACCATAGAAAAGCGCCGCTATGCGTCCTGCAACTAAGCGAGGATTCGCAACTATTAGGACTGGAATTTCCTTTATTAATTTTGCGCCAGCGGCATCCGTTACAACAGCAACTGCTCCCTGCTTAACAGCGTTGGGAGCAAATTCGGCGCCATTACGCTTAGCGCCAGGTAGGGCAATAAAAAGATCTCCTGGTTGTACATCTGAATCGATATGCGTTATTCCAGTAATTAGAACTTTAGCGAGTTCAGCTTCGCTAGTTGAAGATGTCGCACTAATAGACTGAGATATTTTCGAAAGCGCTAGTGAAAAATCGGCAAATGGGCGCATTAGCGTTGCCTTGCTCTCACTTGAGAAGTTTTTACAACACTGTCTTCACGCTTCTTGGCACTTAATTCTTTTTGAGTTAGGGCAACCGGCATCACCTTAGTTCCGGTTGGCGCTACGTGCTCTGATTGCAGAACAAAAGTCATAACCTTCTTAAACACTGGGCCAGCAAGTGAGCCGCCATAGTGAGCGCCCTTAGGATCTTGAATAGTTACGCTGATTACATACTTTGGTGCATCCGCTGGCGCAAATCCGATAAATGATGCGGTGTAGCCGCTGTATTTACGCAGTTCTGAATTAAATCGCATCGCAGTTCCGGTCTTACCCGCTACTCGATAACCTGGGACCGCAGCACTTGGCGCAGTCCCTTGTCCTGAGACCACAGATTCCATCATGATGCGAAGTTGTTGCGCAGTTGTGGCGCTAATAACGCGCTCGTTGGTGCGGGCCGATGAAGCAGTAAATTTTCCTGAAGCATCACTGGTGCCAGCAATTACCGTTGGAGAAACACGAACTCCATCGTTAGCAATTGTTGCAAAAATACTTGTTGCCTGCATGGCAGTGAGTGAATAGCCCTGACCGAAAGCCACAGTCGGAGCAGTTGTTCCTGACCAATTACTTACCGGACGTAAAATTCCAGCAGATTCACCGGGTAGCCCAGAACCAGTTGATTTACCGATCCCAAACTTGGATAAGTAGTCGTGCAAGGTGTCATTTGAAAGCATCTCGCCAATCTGGATTGTTCCGGTATTTGATGAGACCGCCAAAATTCCTGAAGTAGTTAACTTCTGTACTGGATGGCGTTCGTGATCGTGGAAAGTATCTCCACCACGTTTAATTGAATATGGAACAGTCAAAACAGTCTCTGGAGTTATTTTCTTCTCTTCCAGTGCAGCCGCAAGAGTCATCACCTTTCCGGTTGATCCCGGTTCATAGACATCTTGCACAGAAGGGTTGCGCATTAGAGATTCTGAAACAGTTTTTGTATTGTTGGGATCAAAAGTTGGTGCAGTTGCGTGAGCTAAAATATGCCCTGTCTTGGGATCCATAACAATTACAGTGCCGCTTACGGCGCGCGCTTTGCTTACCGCTTCCTGAATAGCATTTGCTGCTACCCATTGCACATCACGATCAATAGTTAGTCGAACAGTGGTTCCCTTTTTAGCTGCTATCAGCTCGTTCTGCGATCCTGGAATCTCCGCCCCAAGACCACGCGCAAATGAATAGCGACCGTCTGTTCCGGTGATTGTCGAATTCATGCTCGATTCGATGCCGGCAGCACCTATTCCGTCTTGGCGAACGAAACCGACAAGTGAAGAAACCAGTGAACCTGAAGGATATTCTCGTATGTAGTTACGTTCGGCAAAGAAGCCAACGATACGTTTATCAAAGTGCTCTTTAGCAAGTGCAGCGTTATAACTTTCGATTGCTGCAGTCAGATTTCGCCAGACTGCTGGTTTAGCACTCTTAGCAACCATTGAATATTTCTTTGTACCCGAAATAGCACTTTGTATCTGCGCAACTGTCATTTCCAAATATGGCGCGGCAAAATTCGCGGTCTGCGCTGCATCGGTTACTTGCGTCTGATCTACAACGATATTTATCGCTGAGACGCTGCGTGCAAATGCCACACCATTTATATCCGTAATCTCGCCACGCGCTGCCGGGATAGCTCGCGTGGATTCCATCTCATTGACCGCTTTGCTGCGGTATTCACCGGCTTGTACTGCCTGAATTTGAATTAAGCGAGCGGCAAATAAAAGAAAGAAAACCAAGATAAAGATTATGAGTAAACGAATACGTGAGGCCGCTAAATTTAAATTACCCACGAGTGAGATCTCCATTGGCTAGCGCTTGTGCTTGCGCATCTAGGTTTAGGAAAACTGGGGATTGTGACGGGCGCATTCCGAGGGCTTCTGCTTGTGCGGCAAGAGCAGCTGGTGATGAAACTGTTTCAATTTGGCGGTTTATCGCCTCACGTTGATCTGCAACAACTTTTGCTTCCGCCTTTAACTCAGAAAGTGTAAAGGCATCTTGGGCTAGTAAAATATTTACCGCAAGAAGAATTAGAAATCCAATTCCTGCAACTGCCGATAGAAATGTCGCAAAGAAGCGATGAGTAGCTTGGGCGCCCTCTGAAAGGTTTGGAACTAATCTTAGGAAAACTTCTGCGGATTTAGCTGCCAATTTTTGGCGAGGCACACGAACAGTCTGAGTTGCTGCTGGATTTAGGAGCGCCATTTATGCCGCCACCTTTTCAATTGCGCGAAGTCGCACGGATGCAGATCTTGGGTTATCGGCAAGTTCTTGATCCTTTGGCGTCTCACCTGATTTAGAAACCATCACAAACTTGGCAGCAAATTCCGGAAGATCGACCGGCAGATTGCGTGGAGTCTTTGAGGTGGTGCGATCGACAAAGATCTCTTTAACTATTCGGTCTTCTAAAGATTGAAATGACATTACAACCACGCGACCACCAACAGTTATGAGATCTAGAGCTATTGGTAATGCACGTGTGATTGCGCCGAGTTCGTCGTTTGCTTCAATGCGTAGCGCTTGAAATGTGCGCTTAGCGGGATTTCCACCGGTGCGTCTTGTAGCTGCTGGAATGCTCTCTTTTACCAATGTGGCAAGTTCTTGAGTTGAGTTAAGCGGCGCCTTCGCGCGGGCTTTTACAATATTTTCAACGATTCGTGTAGCAAACTTCTCTTCCCCAAAGGTGCGCAGAATCTTTACCAAAGTACCTGGCGCATAGGTGTTAACAATCTCAGCCGCAGTAATTCCACGACTGCGATCCATACGCATATCAAGTGGGGCATCTTGCGAGTAAGAAAAACCGCGATCTGCTTCATCTAATTGAATTGATGAGACACCTAGATCAAAGAGGATGCCATTGACTTTATCAAAGCCATTTTCCTTAACAACTTCGGAAATTTGATCAAAGACCGCATGTGCGCTTTTGAAGCGAGTGCCAAAATGAGAAAGGCGAGCAGATGCTCTTTCGAGTGCAATCTGATCGCGATCGATACCAATTACCGTGAGTGTTGGAAACTTTTCAAGAAGTGCTTCTGTGTGGCCGCCTAGGCCTAGTGTGCAATCAACAATTACTGGGTTTTCATTTAAAAGCACTGTTGGAGCGAGTAACTCAATGCAACGATCTAACATCACTGATACATGTTGTGCGCTTGCATCGTTCATCACTCCCCCATTTCTTAACTCACTTTTTTAGCTACTCTGCATCTCTCATCTCTGGTCACCGCCGGCCGACGGATCTAACGAAAGTGACACCGGGGAAGGGGTGTCACTGTCGGCTTTAGGTCGGCGGTGGCCACAAATGAGAGCGCTATTAAGTTGTTTTATTACTTTTAAAACTAGAAGAGCCCAGGAAAGATCTCCTCTGAAACTTCAGCAAATCCTTTTTCACGATCTGCTAGATATGAATTCCATGAAGCGTTATCCCAAATTTCAACGCGAGTGTTTGCACCAATGACTACGCAATCTTTTTCAAGTCCGGCATATGTTCGAAGTCCGGCAGGAATAGTTACGCGACCTTGACGATCAGGAATTTCATCGTGTGCGCCTGCAAACATCACACGCATGTAATCGCGCGCATTCTTTGATGTAACAGGTGCTTGGCGCAGTGTTTCGGTGATGGTTGCAAATTCAGAAGATGGGAAAACGTATAAGCAACGCTCTTGTCCCTTTGTGATTACAAGGCCAGCAGATAGCTCTTCGCGAAATTTTGCGGGAAGTATTAATCGGCCCTTTTCATCAAGGCGTGGCTCGTGGGTGCCGAGAAACATTTTCTTAGCCCCCTTCCCCGAGGACTCTTAAGCGGGAAATCCCACTTAATCCCCCACTTTACTCCACTTTCCTCCTTTTTCAACCACCCTTCGCCACTTATCTCCCACCGCCTCCCGGTACCTCCCCCATTTGGGGATTAAAAAAGCCCCCACCGGTATCGGCAAGGGCTGGGGAGTTTTGCGTTAGAAATTAGCCGTTATTACGCTGGTCCCATCGATCTTCTAGGCCCTTTGTCAAGCCTTGGCCAAATGAGCGGCGAGCGCGCTTTGGGGATTTGCCAGCCTTAGAACCGACGCCAGCAAAGTGATTTACGAGAAGAATTACTCCAACCAGGGCCACGATGAAGCCACCCACACCAACCAGAGTCAGCTGAGCGATTAGGCCAGCAAAGAGAATTGAGAATCCGCCAAGGACAAATGCGATGGCAATCCCAATGGATGCACCTATGCGCGTGCGAGAGCCATTTAGCGTCGAGACCAGACGTGGGTCATCGACAGATAGCGCCTCTTCCATCTCGGCTAGTAGGCGTTGTTCGCGCTCAGATAGTGCCATAGCCCCACAATAGAACAACTTTTGGTTCACGGCTAGTCGGCGTCATCTTCTGATTCCTCGAGTCTGATTAATCGCCCGGGACGTACGCTGGCCCGCCCAAAACGCGCCTTTGCCCGATCGATTCCGCTCTGCGCATCGCGCCAACCTTTCTCGCGCGCACCTAAGACAAGTTGTTCCGGTGAATCCTCTTGCAAATTCTCAAGTGATACCCCGACAAGTCGCAACCGCGCACGTTCGATCTTTAGCGCCAAATAAAGGGATTTAACGACCTCATAAATTTCGTGGGTGCTATCTATGGGAAGTGCCAAAGTCTTTGAGCGATTGATAGTTGAGAAATCTGCAAAGCGCACCTTTATTGAAATTGTCTTTGCAAACAACCCTTTCTCGCGAAGCCGAGCAGTTGATTTTTCAGTCATGCGCAAGAACTCTTGCAGTATCTCAATCGGATTATCTAGATCAATTGAAAAAGTTTCCGCAGCGGAGATGCTCTTATCGGGTTCTTCAGGTGTTACATCACGATAGTCACGCCCCCAGGCAAGTTCATAAAGTGAAGCACCAGCAGCATCACCTAAGGCACGAATCAAAGTTGCGCGCGGGGTATTGGCAATATCAGCAACGGTATGAAGACCCAGCTTTTCTAGTTGTTCAGCCGTCTTTGGTCCAACTCCCCAGATCGCGCCAACTGGCAGTGGATGCAGGAAAGTTAAAATGCGATCTGTTGTTATCTCCAGCATTCCATTTGGTTTGCAGTGTTGGGAAGCCAGTTTGGCGATAAATTTAGAGGGTGCGATACCGACCGAACAGGTGATGCCTTCTTCTTTTTCTACACGTGCCCGAATTGCAGTAGCGATCTCGCGACCGGTGCCCAATAGTTTGCGCGCACCCGTGACATCTAGAAAAGCTTCATCCAGTGAAATCGGTTCTACCAGCGGCGTATATGAATTAAATATTTGCATAACGCGTTCTGATATTTCTGAATAGCGGTGATGATCGGGTGCGACAAATATTGCTTGCGGAGCCATGCGTTGGGCGCGACCGACCGGCATCGCAGCGCGAATTCCGAATTTACGCGCCGCATAATTTGCAGATAAGACAACCCCGCGCGCACCGGCTCCAACAACAACTGCCTTGCCGCGAAGTTCGGGGTGATCGAGTTCAGCAACGGATGCGTAAAAAGCATCCATATCTACATGCAAAATCGTAGGCTCGGTGGGCTCGTTCATTTCGCCGCTGTCTCTAGTAATTTGCGTGACCACTTTTCATAAGCCTGGCGTAGATCCCAAGCACCGCTGGCGTTGATAGAGATTCCGCGATCTCCGGTTCTGCGCGTTTTGCCACGGACTAACAATATGGATGAACCATAGAGAGTGGAAGCAAATCCCTCTTGGGCACCAGAAAAGAATGTCGAATCGGTGCAGCCGTATCCATCATCGAGAGTTAGAAAGATGACACGTCGCCCAGAACGAGCTGGCGGCGTCTGCATCGCAACTTTTATACCCGCAACCAGTACTTCACTTTGAGATCGCAGCGAAAGTAGATCCGATGATTTAACTGCGCCGATTGCATTTAAAAATGGGGCATAAAATTCGAGCATGTGGTGGGTGATATCCATACCTAAACGTTCGACTTCGTTACGCACTTTTTCAGCAGCCCCCATTGGTGGCAAGCCGCTTGCTGCAAGGTCAGGGGGCGCGAATCCAAAGACCATCTGCGAACCAGCAACTGTTGCAACAGGTGAGCGAGTTAAATCAGATAAGTGCAATAACAAATCACGGTGATTGATTGTGCCGCTATTTAAAGAGTGCACGCGATCTAGTGCACCTGTAAGAATTAAGGTTTCTATAACTGGATGTGAGGCCCCGGATCTACGGTAAAAATCTGATAGATCGATATAGGGGCGCCCGGCAATAATCGAAGTAACTTCCTTATCGCTGATGCCCGAAACAGATGTCAACGCGATTCGAACATGGTCACCGCCTTTCTCATCTCTTTCTACTGTATATTGCTCCCCCGAATAATTAATATCAAGGGGTGCTAAACCAACACCGAGTTGGCGCGCTTCATCGATCATCAAACGCTTGGGATACATTCCGGGATCATGGGTCAGTACTCCTGCAATAAATGCTGCAGGATGATGCGTCTTTAAATATGCAGATTGATAAGTAGGCAGCGCAAAAGCTGCGGCGTGTGCTTTGCAGAAACCAAAGGATGCAAAGGCGCGCAGCACATCCCAAATTTCGGTAACAATCTTTAACTCATAACCACGCGCGGTTGCGGCAGGAAAGAACCAGTCGCAGACTTCTTGTTGGCCATCGATACTGCCTAAAGCGCGCCGTTTTTCATCGGCGGCAGCCAGTGAGATGCCAGTCATCGTGGCGATAATCGAGATCACTTGTTCGTGAAAGACGACCACGCCTTCGGTTTCGGCCAAGATCGAATATAGATCAGGGTGAATTATCTGCGCTGGGTTCCAGCCATGGCGGGCGTTAAGAAATGGGCGAATCATGTCGGACTTAACTGGGCCAGGACGAAAGAGTGAGATATCAATAATTAAATCGGTAAATGTTTTAGGGGCTAACTTGCCAACTAGTTCGCGTTGCCCAGGGCTTTCAACTTGGAAGATACCCAAGGTGTGCGTTGATTGAATTAAATTATAAGTTAGCTCATCATCAAGGGGTACTGCATCTATATCTAGATCAATTTCTTCCACACGTCTTATCTCATGCACCGCATGCGCAATTGTGGATTGCATGCGCACACCCAAGATATCGAGTTTCAGTAAACCAATTTCTTCTACGCCATCTTTATCAAATTCCACCATTGGATAACCACTGGCGTTAAGTTGCACCGGCGCACGATCTAAAAGTCCGCCATCAGATAGAACAACCGCGCAGGGATGCATCGCAAGATGGCGCGGCAGACCATCAAGGCGTTGTGCCAGCGAGATCGCCATCGCGGTAAGGGGCGCCGATAAATTAAGTGAGCGAAGCTCAGGAAGTGATTTAAGGGTGGCCTCAATATTGCGGGCGCGGATATGTGGCAGTGATTTAGCGATCAGATCTATCTCGATTGCAGGCAAGCCCATAGCAGCCCCAACATCGCGAATTGCATTTCGCGCGCGGTAAGTGTCGACCATTGAAACTGTGGCACATCGCGAGATCGCCTGCGGTGAACGCCAATCAGTATCGCCATAACGCTTAAAGACCAGATCATAAATTTCTAATCGGCGCGCAGATTCAACATCAATATCAATATCGGGAAGCGCTCTGCGCAACGGTGAACAGAAACGTTCCATCAATAAACCATGTTGCATCGGGTCAACCCCTGAGATGCCAAGTAGATGACAGATCAGCGAACCTGCACCACTGCCGCGAGCTGCCACCCGAATATTTTTTTCGCGCGCCATATCGGTGATATCTGCAACCGTTAAAAAATAAGGTTCATAACCAAGGGTTGCAACCGTTGCTAACTCATCATCTAAACGTGTCCGAGCTTTAGCGATTGTGGCAGAGTCGTTATAGCGCCAATTAATCCCTGATTCAGAGCGCGTGCGCAGCAGAGCGCGCATTGAGTTGGCGGAATCGGCGCCGACTATGTGTGCTTCAGGTAAGTGAATGCCGCCTAAACCAAGATCGCGTTGTGGCGATAAGAGCGCGCGTTCGGCCCATTTGCGTGTTGTCTGCAGAAGTTCACGTGGTGTGCGCTCACCGCCAGCACGCGCAATTTCTGCAGCAAGTGAAATCATTTCATCATTTGACTTTAAATACCCTTGCGCATTGCGACGTTCTAGGTGGCGTTGGTGCAACGGAACTAATTGGCGCGCGCAATCAAGGATGTCGGCAACCGGTCCATCGGCGGCATCGCGCATACGCACCGCATTAGTTATTACTGCATCGATATCGTGATCGCGGGCAAAGATAAGTGAGCGCCCAGCATGCGCTGTTGAGAAAGGCCCATTGCCCGCAACCAGATGTGAAACGCAATCAATAGCGTGGTCACCAAAGAGCGGCCTAGTTTTATTAAATATCTCAAGTGCTATATCGCTGCGGTGCAGGGCGAGCGCCTGGCTAACTGGTGATTCGGGGCCATGCAATAAGTGAAGTTGAGTTGAGTATTGGCTAAAGCGTTGCAGCAGATCTAAAGTCAGAATCGGTGTGCGATCGGTAGCGTTCATATTTAGGCCACTTAGTAAACGCACTAAAGCGCGCCATCCCCCATCACCGTGTGCCAAGACGGTAACTCTTGGTAGATCTTTAGTGTGCACACTTTTAATATTTGGATCTGCCAGTAAATCAATTGCCAGATTAACGCCGATAATTGGTGCGATACCAAATTCCAGACATGCGCTAGCAAAACGGATTGCACCAGATAAACCATCGCGGTCTGTCAGAGCCAGCGCCGGTGATTCAAATTGGGCAGCCCGTTCTACAAGATCACGTGGTTGGGTTGTTCCGTATTTAAGTGAGAAAGCACTTGATGTGCGCAGATGTATAAAACTCATACCTGTTTAACGATCCAAGAACCTGTGATCTCATCGCGTTCGAGTTCAAAAGTCTTGAGCGCACCGATTGGCGCAGCTTCAACTGTCCACAAAGCGCGTGCGCCATCATCAGGGCGATAAATGCCATCGCTTACGCGGTTCCACCAACCACCTGCTTCACACCAACGCGATAGAACAGCGTGGATGCGAAAGCGTTTTCCACGAAAGGTAAATTCGATAGGTGTTGCTGCTCCATCGGAAGTGACTTCATGAGCTGGTGTTACCTCTGGGACTGACATTTTTACGGGCCTTTTGCCTTCCTGTGGATATTCGAACAAGTGTTCGAAAACTAGCCCAAGGCCCTGACATTGGCAAGACACGCCCCCTGCCACGCTCAAGATAGTTGAAAGTTCAACTATCTCCCCTACACTTGCCTGAGTCAGAACGCAAACCGATCAAAATAGAAAACTAACAAGGAGATCCATGGACGCAGTACTCGTAATCGGCCGAATTCTTTTCGCGCTTATCTTCATCACATCAGGGATCGCTCACTTTGCCAAACTGGAAATGATGACTGGCTATGCCAAGTACAAGAAGTTGCCTGCTGCAAAGATCGGCGTAATCGTAAGCGGCCTTTTCTTCCTGCTTGGTGGAATCTACGTAGCACTTGGCTTCTGGGTTGACCTCGGCGCGCTAATGCTCGCAATCACGTTGGTGCTTGCCGCAGTTATCTTCCATAACTTTTGGAAAGAGACAGATGCAACTACCAAGCAGAACGAAATGATCGCTTTCAATAAGGATCTCGCTCTCGCTGGCGCTTCCCTAATCATCTTCGCACTTATATACAGCGGTGCAATTTCAGCAGATGCTTTCGGCCCACACGTTGGAAATATCTCTTTCTTCACCAAGTAAACAAGACCTTACCGAAACGGCTCCCAGAGATGGGGGCCGTTTCGCATTTCGGTGGGAGTATTAAGAAATGGAGACCGCACTTGCGCTAATTGCTGGTGGATTTATCGGCGCCGTACTTGGCTTTGTTGGTGCAGGTGGTGCGATGCTCTCGGTTCCGATTTTGATGTACGGATTTGGCTTTGACCCAAAACCAGCAACTACTGCTGCCCTTGCTGTTGTATTACTAGCAGCGCTTTCCGGGGTAATTCCCAAAGCAAGAAAGAAGCAAGTTCTCTATCGCGATGCCTTTGTGATTTGGGGTATCGGATCAATTACCAACTTAGGTTTTTCTTCGATCGTTGATCAAATACCGGATTCAGTTATTACAACTGGTTTTGCCGGCGTCTTGCTCTTGGCGGGTTCATCAATGCTGCGTCCACCAAAGCTCGATGAACATAAACGAATGCCGCTTCCAGTGTTAATTCTTATGTCTTTGTTCATCGGAACAATAACTGGACTCTTCGGAATCGGTGGTGGATTTCTCGCAATCCCAGTTCTGGTTCTCTACTTTGGAACTCCGCAAATTGTGGCAGCCGGAACTTCGCTCTTAATTATCGCTGCTAACTCGCTGACTGCCTTTATCGGACATCGCTCGCAATGGGGCGACGTGCAATGGCATATCCCGATTTTGATGGGAGCATCCGCAATTGTCATTGCCCAAGTTGCATCACAACTCGCTCACAAGACCTCACCAGTTGTACTTCGTAAAGCATTTGCCTACCTGCTCTTTGCGATCTCCATCTTTACCTTAATTCAAACTTATCTTTAAGGCGTAACTTTCTTTATTCCGCGCGATAGATAACCCGTAAGAATTAACATCGCAACCGGATAGATCATGCCGATTGAAAGATTTGTGTATTGCGCAATAATTCCCGTAACAGTTGGACCAAAGAAGAAGCCTGCTATTCCGATCACGCCAACGCGCGAGATCGCAACTGCCGGTGCAATCCCAGGAGTCTTACTCGCCGCCAGAATAAATGCCGGAAACATTGGACCGATACCAAGACCTGCAGCAATAAAGCCGATGTTCACAATTACTAAGGCCGGGATTGGGTAGGTATCTGACATCGGAATTGCAATCAACATTGCGATCCCCCAGATAGCTCCACCTAAGTAACCACCTAATTGCACCAAACGCGCTGGCCCAAAATGATCTAGCGCACGATCACCAAGGAAACGACTAACGATCATGGCCAGGGCAAAGGATGCAAAGGCAGATGCGTAAACACCTTTCTCGTATCCCATTTCATCGCGCAGTAAGATCGCGCCCCAATCACTTGCCGCACCCTCACCAACCAAACTAGAGAGCAAGCCAACGCCTAGCAACCAGAGCGGCATCACGCCTTTTCCAAATAGCGGAATCTTCGCCTCGTGCTCTTCATCGCCTTTATGGCCATCAATCGTTCGTGGCAGCAAGTAATAAGCAGCTATCAAATAAGCAATAAGAGCTACTACGGCGATTGCAATCAAATTATCGCGCGGTGAAACATGGCGAGTAATGAGGCCACCAACTACAGTGGTTAAGAATGCACCAGTGCTCCACATCGCATGAAATGAAGACATATGGCGCCTACCTAAAATCTTTTCAACCACAGTTCCTTGATAGTTGTAACACATATCAATCAGCGCATAACCAAAACCCATTGTGTAAAGCGTAAGAAATAAAGTCAGAGCGTTTGTTGCCAAACCCATACCAGCCAGCCCGGCAGGCATAATAAAGACGCCCACAAAAATTGTTCGTTGAGATCCATACGTATGCATAAAGCGACCAGATAATTGCGCACCCGTGATGGATCCAAAGGTGCTGCCCAATAAAACAAATCCGAAGGCGCCATTTGATAATCCGATGGCATCTTTAATTTCCGGGATACGAGGTACCCAACCCATTGAAACCGAGCCGAGCAATAAGAAGCAGACCCATAAAGAATTACGCGCTAATTTGGCACGATGAACTTGATCAAGTGCTCCGATAGACATTTGCCAAGGGTATCCTGCATCCATGGATGGCATCTTAGAAAAGGCAGCGGTAAAGCGTTTTATTCAAGCTGCCATTGATCTCGGAGTAAATGGCCAAGTCACCGTTCTATCTGATACCGCCCGCACTGCAGTCGATGCTGCCAACGGCCTTGGAATTGAAGTTGGACAAATTGCCTCTTCCCTTATCTTTAAATTGCCATCCGGTAATCCACTTTTAGTTATTACTAGCGGACGACACCGAGTAGATACCGAACTTGTTGCAAAGAATTTAGGAATCGCTGAACTCGGCCGCGCGGACGCGAACTATGTGAAAGATGTCTCTGGTTACTCAGTTGGGGGCGTAGCTCCACTTGGTTGGATAACTCCCCCAGAACAAATTCTTATCGATCAAGCGCTCAACGATTACGAAATTGTTTGGGCAGCATCAGGCCACCCGCACGCTGTTTATCCAACTTCTTTTGCCGAGTTAATAACTTGCACTGGTGCAACACCGATGGTTATTGGCGATTAGCTAAGTAGTTCGGAAAGCAACTGTTCTACCCGCAACTTAATGTCATCACGAATAACTCGTACCGATTCAATCCCCTGCCCTGCTGGATCATCTAGTACCCAATCTTCATAACGCTTACCGGGATAGAACGGACATGCATCGCCGCAACCCATAGTGATGACAGCATCCGATGCTTGCACGGCCTCTGGTGTCAAAATCTTTGGTGTGTTATTTGCAATATCGATTCCGAGTTCGGCCATTGCTTCAACGGCAATTGGGTTGATGGAGCCTTTAGGAGCAGAGCCAGCAGAGAGAACTTCTACACGACCCTGTCCAAGTTCGCGCATAAAGCCAGCTGCCATTTGAGAACGGCCAGCGTTGTGAACACAGACGAAAAGCACTGATGGTTTGCTCACTTTTTTCCCTTGCTTTTAACGCTAAGTGCTTGGCTGATTAGAAGTCCTAGTACCGCACCGATTAATTGGGCAGCTATAAATGGTGCAATCGATTCTGGTGCAATTCCAGCAAATGTATCTGACCAACCTCTTGCAAAGGTAACGGCAGGGTTAGCAAAAGATGTTGATGATGTGAAGAAATAGGCCGCGCCAATCCAACAGGCAACAAGTGTTGGGATCTTCTTATCGCGCTTTTGATCCAGGGCGGCAAAAATTATGAAGATTAGGCCAGCGGTTGCAATGATCTCGCTGAGGAAGAGATGGCTTCCGCTACGAACCTTTGTTGATGCGGTAAATACCGGCAAGTCAAAGACCAGGTTTGCGAGCCCTGCACCAATAACTGCGCCAATAAATTGGGCAAGGATAAATTGGGCGGTCTCAGCTATTTTCATCTCGCGCTTATAGGCAAGTACCAAAGTTACGAGCGGGTTGAAATGTGCACCGCTGATATCAGCCAATAAAGTAATTAGCGCATACAAGATGGCAGCGGTGCTAAGTGAGTTAATCAGTAACTGAACACCCGTATCATCTGAGAGGTTTGTTGCCATTTTTCCCGAACCAATAACGGTCATTACTAAAACAGCGGTGCCTAAGACTTCGGATCCAACCATGCGTAACTTCATGGCGACATCATTGCCCATCTTTGGCCATGAAAAAGTGCGCGCCACGGGGTAAAATTCAGATCGAAATGAACCTTTCATTAACAGTGCATGAAGCAGCACTCAAATCTGCGCCTCATATTGTCCTGGTGCATGGGATGGGCTCGGCGGCAACCGCTTGGAAACCTTTGACTCCCTTACTTCAAGAACGCTTTAACGTAATCACAGTTGATCTACCGGGTCATGGCCAAACTCCAATGATCACCGGCCAATCAATGGATCCAATTTCGATCGGTGAGTTGGTCGTTCGTGAAGTTAAAGAACAATTGGGAGTTACCGAATTCGATGTGATTGGAAATTCTTGGGGCGGATGGATCGCTCTGGAAATGGCAGCATCTTTTCCTGATTCAGTGCGCAGCGTGACCGCCTTGGCACCTGCAGGATTTTGGCTTGCAACATATGTGCAACGTAGGCCAGGTGCCTCACAATTTCGATTATTGACCAGTAGATCTGCAGCTCTTGCTCCATCGTTTTTAAAATACGAACGTTCTCGTAAATTGGGATTTGGTGATGTCAGCCCTCGTTGGCGCGATTTTTCATATGAGCTTTGCCTTGATGCAACGCTAGCAATGGCAAATTCTGAAGGTTACTTTCCGGCTTGGGATGGCATGTTGCATAAGCGCTTTGATTCGCAGATCGATTCTAAAATTCCCGTAAAAATAATCTTTGGTGATTCTGATAAAACTTTGCCTGCCACGACCTGTCAAGAGCGAACCATGGCGCCACAACATTCGAAGTGGATAATTTTTGAAGAATGTGGGCATGCCCCAATGTGGGATAACACTGAAAAAGTTGCTTGGCATGTATTGGAAATAGCCGGAGTCTCTCGGTGAGTACAACTGCGGTTACCGTTGTTTATTTTTGGAAGATAAAAAATCGCGATATTGGATTTGCTCTACTGCGCATGGCACTTGATCGTGGTGGATTGCGCAGAATGAAAGGTGTCACTTTCGCAAAAATGCTCGGTACAGGCAAAGGAGAAACATTTACTCCACGCGATGCCGATGCCAATCGTTGGGGTTGTGTGGTTGTTCTCGATGAAAGGCAATTAGACGCTCTCGATAACTCAAAGTTAATTAAACGTTGGCGGGCTAAATCAATTGAAGAAGTTCGATTCTTGCTTGATCCAATTTCATCACACGGTTTATGGGCAAAAAAGAATCCCTTTGCATACTCATCTACTCAAACTGATGGACAAGTAGTTGCAATAACGCGGGCACGAATTAAGTGGCTTCAGAATTTTAGATTCTGGCGAGCAGTTCCTCCGGTTACGCAAAGCCTGCACGCCTCCGATGGTCTAATCAGAACCATTGGCATAGGTGAAGCACCTATCGGATTGCAAGGAACTTTCTCGCATTGGAACTCTGGCGCTGATCTAAGAAATTTTGCTTACAAGGGCGCCGCGCACCAAAGTGCAATTGCCGCTACCGAACGCCATGGCTGGTATGCCGAAGAACTCTTTGCCCGCTTTGCAGTTCGCGATATTCGAGGCTTGATTACTAAGTAATACTTAAGTAGGGCAGACTTAGCCCATGTCGATTCGTCATTACTCACCGCGTCGCAATCGCCGCCGCGGAATTTCGTCTCGCGCACAATTAGCACTAAATCTCACTTTGGGCATCGCAATATTGCTACAAGTTAGTTACCCGCTTCTAGGTGGTGAAGCTTTGCGTGTGGTAACAATTTCTACGGTTTATTGGGGCGCGGGTGCGATGGCACTTCACGCTTTGTTAGCCTTCGGGGCGCGTTATGCATTTACATATCTGGGCATCGCTCTTTCATTTGGCTTTCTTATTGAGTTAATGGGTTTGAAAACTAGCTGGCCCTTTGGAACTTATGAATATGACCCATCCCTAGGCCCACAACTCTTTGATGTTCCACTCGTTGTTCCATTTGCTTGGGCGATGATCGCGCATCCAATTCTTTGCGCAGCACGTCGCGTTGCAGGCAATTGGGTATTTCTCTATGGTGGATTTGGACTTATGGCTTATGACTTATTCCTTGATCCACAGATGGTTACAGCAGGACGTTGGACATGGGAAGTAACTGGTTCACATGTACCTTTCACTCCAGAAGTTCCGTTATCTAACGCTTTCGGTTGGTTGTTATCTGGCATGGCGCTGATTGCGATTCTGCATTTGGTGCTCCCCCGCGATCGTCGCAAAGTTAGTGCGGGCTTTGCGGCAATCGACATCTTTTTAATTTGGACTTGGTTTGCCGGTGTTATCTCTAACCTCTTCTTCTTTGATCGTCCAGGAATCGCCTTTATCTTCGGTCTAACATTTGGAGCGGTGCTGGCTCCATTTATATTCTCGCGTTGGCTCGGCCGACCTTAGTAATTAGATGTATTTCGCTCTCTTTCTCTTCACAATAGTCTTGCTCTGGATAGCCGTTGCGAACTTCTTGACTATCCGGCGCCCCCAGAACCTTTCACAAGTCGATTGCAGCGTGACGGTGTTAATTCCGGTTCGTAATGAGGCTGAAAATATTTTTGAGTTAATTGATTGCTTGACCAAACAGAGCGACCTTAGTTCGCTGGAAATCGTCTTTATTGATGATTCCTCAACGGATAGCACCAAAAAATTACTTAAAACTGCTATATCCGAGGGTGCCCCAATCAAAATTGTGAACGCACCAGAATTGCCAGGTGGTTGGTTGGGCAAACCTTGGGCGCTGCAGCAAGGTTATTTAATTGCAAGCGGTGAAATTATCGTGACCCTAGATGCCGATGTCAGGTTGGTACCAACCGCAATTTCTCAAGGCATTGCGATGATGGGTGAGCGAGACTTTATATCTCCTTATCCGCGCCAGATTGCAAAAACATTTGCCGAACGCTTAGTGCAACCTCTTCTGCAATGGTCTTGGATGACAACCGTGCCCTTGCGACTGGCCGAGCGGTCAAACCGAACTTCACTTGCGGTAGCAAATGGCCAATTCTTTCTGGTAAAAAAGAGCTCACTAGTTGCAATCGGTGGCTTTACGTCGATTGCCGCCGAAGTTCTAGACGATATGAAATTGGCACGCGCACTAATTGCAGCAGGTGCGCACGGTGGAGTTGCAGATGGTTCAACTTTGGCGCAAACACGAATGTATAAAAACTTTAGCGAGATAAAGGCTGGATACGGAAAATCTTTGTGGAGCGCATTCTCCACACCCTTAGGATCAGGCGCCGCCATCGCGTTCATATTTGTTACTGGCCTAGCGCCAGTCTTGATTTGGTTTAGTGGAAACCCAATTGGTTTATTTACCTATGAAGTAATTGTCATCACACGCATAATCAGTGCCAAGCGATCTGGTGGAAAAATGATTGATTCGTTCTTGCATCCGATCTCTTCTGCAATATTAATTTATTTAATTATTTATAGCTGGCGCGCCCGCGGTAAAGTGCAATGGAAGGGGCGCACCCTATGAGCCAAATAAAAAAGCAGGTTGCCGTAATTGGCGCCGGCATGGGTGGAATGTGCACCGCAGCTCGTCTGGCCAAGGCTGGCTATGACGTGACTGTATTTGAATCATCTGATCGTCATGGTGGAAAGTGCCGCACCGAGTGGATCGGAAATTACGCTTTTGATACTGGACCATCTTTATTAACTCTTCCAGCCGTGTACCGCGACTTCTTCCAACGTACCGGTGATGTGATGGGGCGCGTACTGGAACTCGACAGCGTTAACCCATCATTTGATTACCGCTTTAGCGATGGCACTTCAGTGAAGTTTGCCAACCTATCCCGCAAAGAAACATTGGCCGCAATTGAGACTTCTATGGGCAGCGAATCAGCCCTGGAATGGGATCAAGTCATGCGCCAAGCCGAATCCATGTGGGATGTCTCGCGTGAACCATTTATAGAATCCGAACTTAAATCAATTGCCTCACTTTTAAAGCGTCCTACTTTGCTGCGCGATCTACGAGTAATTGCGCCATGGAAGTCTCTGCGCCAGATCAAATTAAAAGATGGTCGACTACGCAATATTCTGGATCGCTATGCAACTTACAGTGGATCTGATCCTCGTGTTGCACCTGCAGTTCTGTCATCAATTGCCTTTGTTGAAGAAGCATTTGGCGCTTGGCATATCAAAGGCGGAGTAGGAAAATTATCAGATGCTATTTATCAACGTTGTATTGACCGTGGTGTGAAATTTGAATTTAACGTTGAGGTGTCCCAGATAAATCATGATGGCAGCCGCGTAAATGGAATTACTTTGGTCGATGGCCGCTCATTGGACTTTGCAACAGTTGTAGCAAACGCAGATGCATCACTGGTGTATACCAAATTAATCACTGGCAAGGTTAAGAAATTGCGCAAACAGCGCGCTGACTTAGCCAAAGCTGATCCCTCACTTGCTGGCTTCTCGTTATTGCTTGGGTTGCGCCCGAGCGAGACGGACTCTGGGTTGTCCCATCACAATATTTTCTTTCCCAAAAATTATGACGCAGAATTCATAGATATTTTCGATCGCAAAAAGCCGGTAGAAGATCCTGCGATTTATATCTGCGCACCACGCGATGAAACAATGGTTAAACGCGCCGGGCATGAAGCCTGGTTTATCTTGATTAACGCACCTCGCCACGATGTATCGGGCGCCGATGGCTTTGATTGGAACGATAAAGATTTTAACCATCGTTATGCCATGCAGATTATTGATTCACTAGAAGCGCGTGGCATTTCAATTCGTGATCGGCTAGATCTTTTGGAAATCCGCACGCCTGCAGATTTAGAACGATCGGTGATGGCGCCAGGCGGTGCGATCTATGGAACTTCTAGCAATGGCGCACGTTCGGCATTTATGCGCGCTAAGAATCGCTCACCATTGCAGGGTTTGTATTGCGTTGGTGGCTCTGCCCATCCTGGTGGTGGGTTGCCGCTGGTTGGGCTAAGCGCTGAAATCGTTGCGGAGGCGATTGTGGGCAAAGCGCGCCACTAGATAAAAACTCCACAGCTGTAAAACAAACAACACGGTCATCACTGCAACAACTAAATTTAAGTCAACGGCATAAGCAACAAGTGCGACGAAAATAAAACTAGCTCGCACCGGACGTTCTGCAGGAGTTACTACTCCGACATCATCGATACCTAAGCCACCCAGTCGTGCTCGTGCATATTCTTGAGTTGAAGCGATTACGTAGGTAACCAAAACCAACCAGGCCGGTGCACCAATCCGGTATGCCACATAGAACCAGAGCGCTTCGCTGATGCGATCAGCAACTGAATCCAGAATCGCGCCAAATGAACTGCTGCGATTTTGATAAATAGCAACGCTACCGTCGATGCCATCGGCGTAAAGAGAGAGAACTAGCAGGGGAATAGTCCAGAGTGATAGCGGATTTACCGCCATTGCGATAGCAAATACCAAGCCAAGAAGTGTAAGGAAATTTGGACTAATTCTTAGGGCGGATACGACTTTGGCTGATGCATAAGAAATAGCGAGCCAGGTTTTTACAACGCCTTTAATTTCGGCGCCACCATGAAGGGCGCTCCAAGCAGCGTTGAACTCAGACTTGTTCATGACCTTTTCTTATCTTTAATCTGCGCAAATATTTCTTGTGTAGCAGTGGATGTATTCATTGTGTAGAAGTGCAACCCTGGAACACCTGCTTCTAATAAATCTTCGCAGAGCTTGGTGGCAAGCTCGACGCCTAATTTGCGAACATCATCTGGCTTATCCTTTAGGGCATCAAAAGCCGATGCGATGCTGACAGGAATCGGTGTTCCACCTAATTCTGACATACGATTTAGTTGGCTAACATTTGTTACAGGCAAAATTCCGGCGATGATCGGTAACTGAGATCCGCGTTTAGCTAAATTATCAGTGAGTGCTTGCCACTTATCTACTTCAAAGAAAAATTGCGTCGTTGCAAAAGTTGCACCAGCGGCTTCCTTGCGCAGAAGCGTTTGAATATCTTTATCAAAATCACCGTTAGATGCCGGATGGCCATCAGGGAAAGCTGCAACGCCAATGGTAAAGCCACCAAATTCTGCGGCAAGAGAGACTAATTCATCGGCATGATTTAAACCGCCTGAAGTAGGTGTCCATGGCGCACGCGGGCCACCAGTTGGATCACCGCGCAGCGCCAAAATATTATGAATTCCTGCTGCTTTGTAACGTTCCAAAATTTCAATTAACTCATTGCGAGTGGAACCTACGCAAGTTAAGTGTGCAACAACTGGCAACTTTGTATGTTCGGTAATCTCGGATGTGATGCGAATTGTGCGATCGCGCGTCGATCCACCTGCACCATAAGTAACAGAGATGAAATCGGGGGCGATCGGTTCGAGCGCACTAATTGCGCTCCAGAGACGTTCCTCCCCCTCTTGATCCTTCGGTGGGAAGAATTCAAAGGAGTATGTGACGCTCTCGCCAATGTTAGTCATACGCATCTCCATGCGGTCAGGGTACCGTTGCGCCGTGGTTAATGATGCGCGTGGCACGCTCCTTCAAGTACGTGAGCAGGTTCATAGCGAACTGACCTCGTATTTAACCTTGCAGCGCGAATACCTAAGTGGCATCGGCTCCGAATTAATTCCAGTTTGTGATGCTCTCGAATCTTTCTTGCTCGAAGGTGGCAAGCGCCTGCGACCGCTATTTGCATATGCAGGGTTCACCGCGACCGGCAAGGTTCCAACACCAGCAGATATTCGCGCTTTCACAAGTTTGGAATTATTACAAGCATGTGCGTTAATTCATGATGACTTAATGGATCGCTCCGATACTCGCCGCGGCAAACCAGCGATTCATCGCCACTTCGAAAATTTGCACCAATCTGAGACTATGAGTGGATTGGCAGATCAATTTGGTGAATCAGCCGCAGTCTTGCTCGGAGATCTAGCGCTAGTTTGGTCTGATCATTTACTTCACACATCAGGTGTTTCTGATGCTGCACTGCTATCGGTGCTCTCAGTCCACGATGAAATGCGTATCGAATTAATGGCGGGACAATATTTAGATGTTCGCGAAGCCGGCGAAAAGACTCCTAGTGTTGATCGCTCACTTCGCATCGCGCGTTATAAATCTGGTAAATATACAATCGAGCGACCGCTTCATCTAGGCGCATCACTTGCCATTACTAATCACAAAGAAAGATCCCAGTTAATAAATGTATTAAGCGCCTACGGTCTGCCGCTCGGTGAAGCTTTTCAACTGCGCGATGACATCCTGGGCATATTCGGTGATACATCGGTGACAGGTAAGCCAGCCGGTGATGATATTCGTGAAGGCAAGCGAACCGTGCTGATGGCAATGACTCTAGAGCGCGCAGACCAAAAGACTTCGACCAAGATAACCGCAGCACTTGGTCGCGCAGATCTAACCTCTGATGAGATCGAAGATATTCGCGGACTAATCACAGCAACTGGCGCTGTTAAAGATGTCGAAGATCTCATCGAGGGGTTGCTTTCCAACGCGCTAACTGCGGCAAACTCTGCTGAAATTAACCCTTCAGCCCGTGAGTTACTGATTGAACTCGCAACAACTGCAACCCGTAGGAGCCACTAAATGCCAGCCAGAGTAAAAGGACCAACCGATCATGTTGTCGTCGTCGGTGCAGGTCTTGCTGGGCTAAGTGCCGCACTTCGTTTAGCAGGTGCGGGGCGCAAAGTAACTGTCATCGAACGTGAATCCGTTCCGGGCGGACGCAATGGTCTGCTCGAAAAAGATGGCTTCTCATTTGATACTGGACCTTCAGTTTTGACTATGCCTTCGCTAATTCAAGATGCCTTTAGTTGCGTCGGTGAAGATATGAAAGATTGGCTAGAACTTTCACCACTTAAACCTTTATATCGCGCTTTTTATCACGATGGTTCACAGATTGATGTGCACGCCAATACCGCCGAGATGGAAGAAGAGATCCGTCGCACGGTGAGTGCAGAAGAAGCGCTGGGTTATCGCAGATATGTTGAATTTGTTACCAAGTTATACAAGTACGAGATGAATGACTTCATTGATCGCAATATTGATTCTCCGCTTAACTTGCTAACCCCAAACCTGGCACGTTTGATCGCTCTAGGCGGATTTAGAAGACTCTCACCGAAAGTAAATCAATTCTTAAAAGATCCGCGCTTGCAAAAAGTTTATTCATTCCAAGCGATGTATGCCGGAGTTAGTCCACAACAAGCCTTGGCAATATACGCGGTCATCGCTTACATGGATTCAGTAAACGGAGTCTTCTTCCCGAAGGGTGGAATGCACGCGGTTCCTCGCGCACTGGCCGCAGCAGCGCAAAAGCATGGCGTTACATTTAAATACAGCACTTCAGTTACTCGCTTGGAAGTTGAAAACGGCCGCGCCAAGGCAGTCATAACCGATACCGGTGAACGCATCGAATGCGATGTTGTCGTAATGAACCCAGATCTGCCAGTGGTTTGGCGCGATTTATTGGGCAAGACGCCACTTTCGGTAAAACGCCTGAAGTACTCCCCATCTTGTGCCACTTTATTGGTCGGCTCGTCCAAGAAATATGACCACGTTGCCCACCACAACATCCACTTTGGAAAATCTTGGGATGGCATCTTTGATGAGTTAATCAAGGAAAAAACTTTGATGTCAGACCCATCTGTGCTTGTAACAATTCCAACTAAAGATGATCCAGCACTCGCACCGGCAGGCAAAGAGATTTATTACATTCTCTATCCAACGCCGAATTTAAGTGCCGATATTGATTGGAAGACGCAGGCGCGCCCATATCGCGATCACATGATTAAGACTCTGGAAGATCGCGGGTATACCGGCCTGAGTGACTCCATTGAAACTGAAGTCATGACCACGCCCCTTGATTGGCAGGACCGAGGCATGGAACAGGGTGCACCATTTGCTAGTGCGCATACTTTCTTCCAGACCGGACCCTTTCGCCCAAAAAATATTGCAGCAGGTTTTGAGAATGTGGTCTTTGCCGGATCTGGAACCCAACCTGGCGTTGGCGTTCCGATGGTTTTGATTTCTGGTCGACTAGCCGCTGAGCGAATCGTAGGTCCGGTTAAGTAAGTGAACGAGTTAAATGCGGCTGGGATCTTTGATGCCTCACTTCGCGCTTCATATGAAGAATGTAAAAGGCTAAATTCGCTGCACGGTAAGACTTATTACCTAGCAACACTTCTCTTACCAGCAAAGAAACGTCCATTCGTTCATGCCCTGTATGGTTTTGCACGTTATGCCGATGAAATTGTTGATGATTTATCTTCGAACCTATCCCCCGATGAGAAGGCGAAGGTCTTGCGCGAATGGAGTGCAGAAGTTCTGGCTGGACTTAAATCAGGAGCTACCAGCGACGCCGTTGGAAAAGCACTAATAGATACCGTGCAGCGCTTTGATATTCCGCACCAGCACTTTGTGGATTTCCTCCATTCGATGGAGATGGATTTAACTATCACTGAATACAAAACTTTCGATGACTTATACGAATACGTTTATGGCTCGGCAGCTGTTATTGGCCTAGAAATGGTGCCGATTCTGGGCGGGGACACCGTGAATTCTTTATCTGCTGCCAAAGACCTGGGCGTTGCCTTTCAACTAGCCAATTTCATTCGCGATGTTGCAGAGGATTTAGATCGTGGACGTATTTATCTGCCGATAGATGAGTTAGCCGAATCTGGCGTGACACCTGAGATGTTGCGCGCACGAATTCTTACCCCACAAATCATCAGCGCCCTAAAGTTTCAGATTGCTCGTGTACGTAAATTACAGAAAGCTGCTGAACCCGGGATTGCACTCCTTGATAAGACCAGTCAGCCTTGTATTCGTGCAGCAAGTGAGTTGTACTGTGGAATCGTTGATGAAGTAGAAAGAATTGGTTACGACATATTTAATAAGCGAGCCAAGACTTCTACGGCTCGCCGCGCACGTGTGGCCGGGCGCGCTTACATAGACGCAGTTTTGGCCCGTATCGGCTAAAGTTTGCAATGCGGGAGCCGCTCACACGGCTGAGAGGATCTGAAATTCAGATCGACCGCTTGACCCATCCGGTAATGCGGATGCGGAAAGGTTTATCAATGACATCTATTTACAACTTTCTCTCTGGAACTTTAGTATCCATCCTCGGTTACGATCTTTCATATCTAGAATTTATCGCAGTGGTCGCTTCCTTTATTGGTGTGGCACTTGGCATAACTGGTAAGCGAATAACTTGGCCATGGTGGGCGCTGAGTTCAGTTCTATACGGAATACTTTTTATTCAATGGGAGCTCTACGCCAGCGCCGCCTTGCAAATAGTCTTTATCGTGGCCGCAATTTTGGGATGGTTTGGTTGGGAGCCAACGGGTGCACGACCAGGAGCACTTAAAAATAAGTACCGGATCTTTATATTTGCCGCAATCATCCTGGCAACTCTGGCGCTAGCACCAGTCTTAAAATCAATGGGCGCCGCATCCACTTACGCTGATGCTATTTTATTCTTTGGAAGTTTAAGCGCTCAGATTCTGATGGTCTATGAAAAGTATGAAACTTGGGTTCTGTGGTTAATTGTCGATGCTGGTTATGTCGCACTCTACGCTTCGCAAGATCTGCCTTTCACCTCTCTGCTCTATGCTGCATTTACCGCTTTAGCAGCTATGGGATGGAGTAAATGGTATGCAGCTCATCGCAGCTCTCTTAGATCTCTGTAGCCAAAAAAACCATCCCGTCATAGCAATTGATGGTCCAGCTGGCGCGGGTAAGACAACGCTGGCTCATGAAATTTTCTTGGCTCTCTCACCGAAAATGTCGGTGAACGTTGTGCATATGGATGACTTGTATGATGGCTGGGAGAACGCCTTAACCGATGATTTGACTCAGTTCTTGCAATATTTATCAGCCCAACATCAAAGCCAAGAGCCTGCAAAGTTATCTCGTTACAACTGGGCCACATCTTCATTTGATCCACCTGAAGTAATTGCACCCGCAGATCTACTAATTCTGGAAGGTGTAGGAAGTGGCGATAAATCGTTGCAAGATCAATTTGCAGCCCTGATCTGGATAGATATTGACCCTGAAATCGGAGTGCAGCGGGTAATACACCGCGATGGCCCAGGGGTGAGAATTCAAATGCAAAAGTGGCTTGGCACACAGCAACAATATTTCTCACAACACTCAACGCGCGAAAAGGCTGATTTCATTTTAACTACATAAAATTACAGATATGTCTGACCTAACTGGCGAGCTAATTGATGGGCGATATCAGCTCATCCGCCACATGGCATCCGGCGGCATGGCAACCATTTACGAAGGCCTTGATACCCGCCTAGATCGAAAAGTTGCGGTAAAAATTATGCATCCGCACCTTGCGCAAGATGAACAGTTCGTTGAGAGATTTATCCGTGAAGCCAAAGCATCGGCTGCGCTTTCGCATCCAAATATTGTTTCAGTACAAGATCAAGGTTGGAATCAAAACGGCACACCAGCAGTTTTTCTTGTAATGGAATTAGTGGAAGGACACACCCTTCGCGAATACTTAAATGAACAAGGCGCTTTATCTGTTGCCAGCGGAATTCAATTCTTGTTACCAGTTTTAAGCGCGTTATCTGCTGCTCATAAATTAGGAATTGTGCACCGAGATATCAAGCCTGACAATATTTTGATCTCCAAAGAAGGGCGAATCAAAATTGCTGACTTTGGCTTAGCCAAAGGTCCTTTACTCGGTACAACAGTGACGGCCGAATCCAGCATAGTTTTGGGTAGCGTTTCATACCTATCCCCCGAACAAGTCCAACGCGGTATCGCAGATGCGCGAAGTGATGTCTACTCCGCCGCAATTACCGCCTTTGAAATCTTTACTGGTGAAAAACCATATGCTGGCGAAGAGCCAATCCAGATTGCATACATGCATGTAAATGAGCGGGTACCTCTGATGAGTACCAAGCGATCGGGAATACCGCCAGAGCTTGATCAGTTAATTTACCGCGCTTCAAATTCTGATCCAGATGCGCGCCCCCGTGATGGCAGTGAATTTCATCAATCACTTACCCTGATTGCACAAGCGCTAGATCCCAATCAGAAACAACTAAGCCTGGAACTAGATATACCAATTGCTCCGATGCGTCCTGCATCAAAGAAAGTTAACCGGCGCGAGAGAGCGCGAATTGAAAAGGAAAAGACTGTGGCGATAAGCAAGCGTGAAAATACTGATGCGAATTCTAAGGCGGAAGGCAAAGAGAACACTGCGCAGATCCGCAAGCGCAAAAAGATAAGTAAGCGGGTTCGCCGCAATCGCTATATCGCCGTAGGTTTGGCGATCACACTTGGCATCTTTGGTTGGTATGCATTGGTTGGGCCAGGATCCAAAGTCGTTGTCCCATCAATAGTTGGTGCCACGCAAGAAGAAGCGTTGAGCGCCCTTTCGCCGTTGGGATTAACGCTAGTGATCTCAGAAAAACGTTTTGATGAAGAAATCTCAGATGGGCAGATTATTGAATCTGATCCGGCAGGTGGCGACAAAGTCGATGCCGGCGGGCAAGTCAAAGCGATTATCTCTAAAGGTGCCGAACGTTATTTGATTCCATCACTTGTTGGACTTACGCCCGAGGCAGCAGTTAATTTGCTGGCGAAATCACCCATCAAAGTTGGAGATTTAACTGAAGTATTTAACGATCAAACCCCTAAAGGATTTGTTATTTCATCATCCCCTGCCGCGGGTAAAAAAGTAAAACGCGATGCAGTTGTTGATTTATTAATTAGCAAAGGCATCGAAACAATTGATGTGACGTCGTACGTCGGTAAATCTGCCGACCAAGCGCTAAATGAACTTACCGAAGGTGGATTTGATGTTGAGACGATTGATCAATTTAGTGAGAGCGTTCTAGCAGGCACGGTAATTTCACAAGTTCCATCTGGTGGTGCACCACTTGCTAAGGGCACCAAGATTATTTTGACCGTTTCTAAGGGATCAGAGTATGTATTTATTCCAAATGTCTTCTCGCTAACCGAAGCCAAGGCTCGCGCAGCTCTTGCTGATCTTGAGTTAAAAGTTGTAGTCAAGAAAATTGGCGTTAAGAAGGTCAAGGCGGTAACAAATATCTCGCCCAAGGTCGGCACAAAGGTTAAACGTGGCAGCGCGGTGACGATCACAGTAGGGTAAGCGAATGCCAAAAACATCACCGCGCATCGGCGCACATACGCCGACAAGCGGCGGTATGGCAAAACGTTCTATCGCCTACGCCGAGACTATTGGCGCTGAAGCGATTCAAGTATTCACATCCAATCCACGCGGTTGGGCGATGCCTGAGACCAACCACGATGCCGATGCCATCTTTCGCGAGAAGGCGTTGGCACTTGATCTAGAAGTTTATGTGCACGCACCTTTTCTAATTAACTTAGGTTCACCAACCGAAGCCACATATCTAAATTCCTTGGCATCAACTGAATATTCGCTAAAGCGCGGCAAGGAAATCGGAGCGCTCGGCGTTGTCGTACATACCGGTTCTGCCGTTAATGAAGACTTCATTGCAAAAGCTTGGAAGCAGATAAATAAAGGGATGATGCCAATTCTTAACGCTTTAACCGATGATGCGCCTATGTTGTTACTTGAACCAACTGCCGGCCAAGGTCAATCACTTGTTAAGCGCTTGGAAGATTTGGAATATTACCTAAAGGCTCTCGAATACCACCCTAAAGTTGGCATCTGCCTTGATACCTGCCACGTATTTGCTGCAGGCCATGACATCGCTAAAAAAGGTGGCATGAAGGAAACTCTTGATTTGCTTGTGGAAGTTGCTGGCGCTGAACGTATCCAATTAATCCATGCCAATGATTCAATGGATGTCTGTGGCGCGCTAAAGGATCGTCATCAAAATATCGGCGATGGTTTTATCGGAGTAGATCCATTTAAGGAACTTCTTAAGCATCCAGCCGTTGCCAACGCACCGCTGATTCTGGAAACCCCGGGTATGGAACCAGAACACGGCAAAGAAGTTGCACTATTAAAGAAGTTGCGCGGATGAGCGCACGTCACCAGATGCAGCTGCGCTTGGCTCCATGGGCGCTATTGGCGGTTTCTGCGGCTTGGGGCGCATCTTTCGTTTTGATGAAACCCGCCATTGAACGACAATCAGTAAATAGTTTCCTCGCAACGCGTTTCTTCATTGCAGTGCTTGCCATGGTCGTACTTCGACCTAGCGTTCTTAAGAAATTAAATCGCGATCTAGTCCTTAAGGGATCGCTGGCCGGACTCTTCTTAGGCTCTGGCTATATTTTTCAAACTTTAGGGCTGGCACGTACTGGCGCGGCTATCACTGGATTTGTAACTGGTCTCTACGTTGTTTTAACACCGCTAATTGCCGCACTTTTCTTGAAAGAGAGAATTACTAAATTTACCTGGGCTTGCGTCGCACTTGCCACCGTTGGCTTAGCCTTACTTTCGCTGCGCGGTTGGTCAGTCGGAGTTGGTGAAGCGCTAGTGTTCTTTAGCGCGATCGCTTTTGCTGCTCACATTGTTGCGTTAAGTAAATGGAGTTTTGGGTTAGATGCCTACGCTCTAACTATTGTTCAATTGGCAATCTGTGGGCTCATTACCGGTGCGATCGCACTTAGCCAAGGATATGAAACACCGCCTGATGCTGGAGTCTGGGGCGTAGTTATATTTACAGCGATTATCTGCACAGCTGTCGCGTTTATCGTGCAGACCTGGTCGCAGGCACATATGACCTCAACCAAAGTAGCAGTTATCTTGACTATGGAAGTTGTCTTTGCCGCACTCTTCGCCGTTGTCTTCGGTGGAGAATCACTGACTTTGCAGGTATCTCTCGGTGGAATTATGGTCGTATTGGCGATGTATTTGATAGTAATGAAAGAAGCGTGAGAGGCTTACACAATGACTTCTCCAATTGATTTACGTTCTGACACGGTCACGCGTCCATCACAAGCGATGCGCGAGGCGATGGCATCTGCCCCAGTTGGAGATGATGTTTATAGTGATGACCCAACAGTTAACTCACTTGAAGAGCGCGTGGCCGCAATGTTTGGCAAAGAAGCCGGAGTCTTTACACCTACTGGCTCTCTAGCCAATCAATTGGCAATTCGTATGCTGGTTGCTCCAGGTGAAGAATTAATTGCCGAAACTAATTCACATATCGTCCGCGCCGAATTGGGTGCTGCCGCAGTATTTAGTGGAATTACAACTCGTACTTGGCCAGCCAAGAATGGTCTGCTAATTGCTAAGGATGCGCTAGATATCGCTCGTCCAAACTCTGGGCCATATTTAGTCTCAACTACTGCAATCGCAGTTGAAAATACCCATAACTTTGGTGGCGGAACTATTCAGCCACTTGATGAAATTAAAGCCCTTCGTAAAGGCGCCGATGAATTAGGCCTTGCGCTGCATTTAGATGGCGCTCGAATCTGGAATGCCCACGTTGCAAGTGGTGTTAGCTTAAATGAGTACGGAAAATACTTTGAAACCATCAGCGTTTGTTTATCTAAAGGCTTGGGCGCGCCCATCGGTTCGGTAATGCTCAGTACAAAAGATCGCGTCACAAAAGCACGCATCTGGCGTAAGCGTTATGGTGCCGGAATGCGCCAAGTTGGTTTGCTCGCTGGCGCAGCTCATTACGCTCTTGATCATAATATTTCGCGGCTATCGGAGGATCATCGCCGCGCTAAAGAGATCGCCATCGCTATTGCATTAGTTAATGCTTCACTTATCGATCCAAATACTGTTGAAACAAATATTGTCGGCCTTGATTTAAGTGCTTTGCCCATAACGGCTGCCGAACTAGCCGCTCGCACAAAAGATGCGGGACTTTGGATTAGCGCACTTGGTCCTAAATATGCGCGCCTAGTAACTCACTTGGATTTTGATGACGCGCAATGCGCACAAGCCATTGAAATATTAAAGCGCGCCCTCGTGGCGTAATAGCCACTCTTTCTTATTTAAACCGTAAGCATAATTACCGAGCGCTCCCCCAGTTTTAACTATGCGGTGGCAAGGCACAACTAGAACAATTGCGTTCTTTGCGCAAGCACTTCCTGCTGCACGCACTGCCGCAGGTGAACCTGCGCGATCTGCTAAATCGGCGTAAGAAAGAGTTTTGCCTGCCTTTACTTTGCGCATCGCCTTCCATGCTGACTGTGAAAAGACCGCGCCATCTTGACGAACTTGAATGCCGTTTAGCGCCTCTAAATCACCATCAAAGTAATCTGAAATTAAATCTGTAATTATGGGAATCATTTTTACGGCCTTGGCATCTCGTGCTGTACCTAACTCGGAAATAGTAGAAAAATTTGCGGCAATTAGTATTTGCTCATCAGCTAGGAGATTTAGCGTGCCAACCGGAGTCTTTAGGGAAGAAAGGAGAAGTGGCACGATGCTAAATTAGCGATCGCGCAACATTTCAGCAACTAAAAAGGCAAGTTCTAGCGATTGCGAATGATTTAGACGGGGATCGCAAGCACTTTCATAGCGTGTTGCTAGATCAGTCTCTGATATTTGCTCTCCGCCACCCAAACATTCAGTAACATCATCTCCCGTTAGCTCGATATGAATTCCGCCTGGATGAGTACCAAGGCCTTTATGAACTTCAAAGAAACCTTTCACTTCATCCATAACATCATCAAAGCGACGAGTCTTATAGCCAGTTGCGGCCTCAAAAGTATTGCCGTGCATTGGATCGCAGACCCAAAGTACTTGGGCACCTGATTTGGTTACACCATCGACAAGTGCGGGCAGGGCTTCACGAATTTTGCCAGCGCCCATGCGAGTAATGAAAGTTAAACGACCTGGTTCACGATCAGGATCAAGGCGATCAATTAAGGCGAGTGCGTCATCAACAGTTGATTTTGGTCCAAGTTTTACACCAATTGGATTGCGAACCTTAGAAGCGAAATCGACATGGGCACCATCTAATTGACGGGTACGCTCACCGATCCATAAGAAGTGCGCTGAAACATCGTAAGGCAACTGGGTACGTGAATCGATACGAGTCAGTGCTTTTTCATATTCCATAATCAACGCTTCGTGGCTCGAATAGAAATCAACTGACTTAAATGAATCAGGATTTACGCCAGCTGATTTCATAAAATCTAGCGCGCGACCAATTTCGCGAGCCATTTGTTCGTAGCGATCTCCAACTGATGAATCGCGGATAAAGCCCTTGTTCCACTCGTGGACTTGGCGAAGATCTGCAAAACCACCTTGAGTGAATGCGCGCACCAAGTTAAGCGTTGCCGCTGATGTGTTGTAAACGCGCACCATTCTTTGTGGGTCTGGCGTGCGAGATGCTTCGTTGAATTCCAGGTCATTAACCGCATCACCGCGGTAAGCCGGAAGTGTGACATCTCCGCGAGTTTCAAAATCATTTGAGCGGGGCTTAGCAAATTGGCCAGCCATGCGGCCAACTTTTACAACCGGCAAACTTGAGTGGTACTGCAGAACTGCGGCCATCTGCAAAATTGTCTTAATGCGATTGCGAATTGAATCAGCAGTTGCTGCTGCAAATGTTTCGGCGCAATCTCCACCTTGTAACCAAAATGCCCGACCCGCTGCTGCTTCGGCAACTTTCGCCTTTAAATCATCACACTCACCAGCAAAGACAAGTGGCGGAAATGATTTTAGATCTGCGACTGCTTTCTTTACGCTTTCACCGTCTACACCTCCCGGCCATTGCGGTTGTTGCGCCGCAACTAGCCCAGGGGTGAAGAGGTTCTCTAGCGAAGTAGTCATGAGGGTAAGGGTAGTTTGTTCGGATAGATTCTCGGGTGAAAATTATCCGAAGAAGATCTCCGACTCCTTGTAACGCTCGATTGGGACAGTCTTTAACTTCTCAGTGGCGCTAGCCAATGGCACGCGAACAATATCTGTACCGTGAAGTGCAACCATCTTGCCCCAGTCGCCTTCAGATGCCGCAGTAATTGCCTGCAAGCCAAAGCGAGTAGCAAGTACACGGTCGAAGGCAGTTGGTGTTCCGCCACGTTGGATGTGGCCAAGTACTGAAGTGCGAGCTTCTTTGCCAGTCTTTTCTTCAATCTGCTTGGCAAGCCATTCGCCGATTCCAGAGAGTTTTACGTGACCGAATGAATCGAGTTCTGAATCTTTAGTGATCATGTCACCATCTTGTGGAATCGCACCTTCAGCGATAACGATAATTGGTGCGTAGCTGCTCTTGAAGCGTGATTCCACCCATTCGCAGACTTTGTCTACTGAGAATTTAACTTCTGGAATCAAAATACATGCTGCCCCGCCTGCGATTCCTGCGTGAAGTGCGATCCAACCAGCGTGGCGGCCCATTACTTCAACGATAAGTGCACGGTGATGTGACTCGGCAGTTGTATGCAAGCGATCAATCGCTTCAACTGCGATGTTTACGGAAGTATCAAAACCGAATGTGTAATCGGTGTTATTGAGATCGTTATCGATTGTCTTTGGAACACCGATAACTTTTACGCCAAGAGCGTCAAGTTTGGTAGCAACGCCAAGAGTATCTTCGCCGCCAATTGCAATTAGCGCATCGATTCCTTGATCAGCCAGGTTCTGCTTGATGCGTTCTACGCCATTTTCGATCTTAAAAGGATTGGTACGAGATGAACCAAGGATGGTTCCACCGCGTGGCAAGATGCCGCGAGTAGTCTCGAGGTTGAGCTCCATTGTGTAATTTTCTAGCGGGCCTTTCCAGCCATCGCGGAAGCCAACGAATTCGTGGCCATATTCCTTCACACCTTTACGAACAACCGCGCGGATAACCGCGTTAAGACCAGGGCAATCTCCGCCACCTGTAAGGACGCCAATACGCATGAAAACTCCAGTTCAAAAGTTATGAAATCTAAGATCTTGGATGGAACTAAAAGATCATAAAAAGTGGTCAACGTTGACAGACACAGTCTAGCCTTGCCCCATGGCTAATTTAAAACTCGTCGCGGGCGTGGATTCATCAACTCAATCTTGCAAGGTCGTAATTCGAGACGCCGCTACCGGCCAGTTAGTACGTGAAGGCCGTGCCACCCACCCCGATGGCACAGAAGTTGCGCCTTCGCACTGGGTTAGCGCTTTAGACACCGCAATTGCTGCCGCTGGTGGATTGGATGACGTTTCCGCAATCTCAATTGGCGGACAACAACATGGAATGGTGGCACTGGATTCGCAAGGTGCGGTAATTCGCGATGCGTTGCTTTGGAATGACACTCGTTCGGCCGATGCTGCAGCTGCGTTAAATAAAGAAGTCGGTGGCGCCGCCGAAATTGCTAAACAAGTTGGTTCGGTATTGGTTGCATCATTTACCGCAACAAAATTGCGTTGGTTGGCCGATAGCGAGAAGGCGAACGCCGATAAAGTTGCAGGAGTTGCCTTGCCCCATGATTGGCTTTCTTGGCAATTACAACACGTTAAAGGTCAGGCGCTAGATTTTGGAAAGTTATTTTCAGACCGCAGTGAAGCATCCGGAACTGGCTACTTTGATCCAACTTCATCGCAATACCGCCGCGATATTTTGGCACTGGCGCTTCGCACAGATCGCGAAATTAATCTGCCAAAGATAATTAGTCCAGCAGAATTTGGTGGAACAACTCCAAGTGGAATACCTATTGCACCGGGTGCAGGCGACAATGCAGCGGCCGCACTTGGTATCCAAGCCCAACCAGGCGATGTTGTTGTCTCGCTCGGAACAAGTGGCACCGCATTTGCAGTCTCTGATACACCAACGCATGACGCTTCTGGCGCCGTTGCTGGATTTGCAGATGCCACCGGCCGCTACTTGCCGCTGGTCTGCACGTTAAATGCTGCGCGAATACTTGATGCCGCAACTCGCATCCTTGGAAAAACACATGATGAAGTTGGATTACTCGCACTTAGCGCGAAAGCTGGTGCCAATGGGCTCTCACTCTTGCCCTACTTTGAGGGAGAGCGCACACCTAATCGCCCAACTGCAACGGGCGTTTTTAGTGGAATGAATTTGAATAACTCTAATCCTGCAGATATCGCGCGTGCCATGGTCGAAGGAATGCTCTGCGGTTTAGTGGACGCGGTAGATGCACTAGAAAAATTAGGAGTGAATGTAAAGCGCATTATTTTAATTGGTGGCGCAGCTAAGAATCCCGCTGTTTCACAGATTGCTGCCGCACTTTTCGGTCGCGAAGTATTAGTACCACCTGCCGGTGAATACGTTGCAAATGGCGCAGCTCGACAAGCGGCATGGGCGTTATTGGGTGGAGATGCTGCTCCAATTTGGGATCTCGGAAAAATTGAAAAAGTAAGTGCCGCTGCAACTCCAGATGTGGTTGTTCGCTATCGCACCTTGCGCGACCAAACCGAAGGATGGCAGTAGGATTTGCTAAATGTCGCGCCGAAATCTGATTCTCTTTATTTTGGCGGGTTTTCTTTGGGGTATTCCTTACTTATTTATTCGGGTAGCCGTTGATCCTGAAAATGGTTTCTCCCCCGCAATAGTTGTCTTTCTGCGCGTTTTCATCGGAGCCCTGATTTTGATTCCGATAGCCCTCTATGACAAGTCATTCTTTATCGCTATTAAGGGCTGGAAATACATCGCGGTCTATGCCCTCTTTGAAATGGTAATTCCGTGGATATTAATTGGAACTGCAGAACAGTCAATCTCATCTGGTTTGGCTGGATTGCTGGTTGCATCGGTACCGATCTTTTCTACTCTGATTACATCTTGGCATGGTGATAAATCGGTATGGCAACCAAAACGATTATTCGGTATTGCAGTTGGCTTCTTGGGAGTTTTCTTACTTGTTGGAATCGAAAGTTTTACGGGTTCATCAGATCCAATTGCGATTTTGATGGTGCTGGGCGCCTCACTGGGTTACGCCTTCGCTGTTATTTACATAACTCGCAAAATGCCTGGGGTATCTGGCGTAGCGATAAATGGAATTGCTATGGCAATGACGGCCGTTTTTTATTCTCCAGCGCTATTTCTTCTTTGGCCAGATCGCCCGATTTCAACGAACGCAATTTACTGCGTGATCGCACTTGGCGTATTTTCAACCGGTATCGCCTTCGCTATCTTCTTCACCGTCATGGCAGAGATCGGACCTGCTCGCGCGTCTCTGGTTACTTATATGAATACCGCATTCGCCGTTGTCTTAGGCGTTTTAATATTGAGCGAACCGCTGACGATGGGAATCATCGTAGGACTGCCTTTGGTATTAATCGGCTCATTCTTAGCAAGCCGCAAAACTAGTGTTTAGTTCTCGCCAAATCCCAAACGCTGCAATAACTTTGGATCGCGCTGCCATTCTTTAGAAACTTTAACGTGCAGACCCAGGAAGATTCTTGCTCCAAGTTCGCGTTCGATATCTGCTCGGGCACGCATGCCAATATCTTTTAGACGCTCGCCTTTATGTCCCAGAATAATTCCAGTTTGTGAGTCACGTTCTACGTGGATCGTGGCATGGATATCAAAGAATGGGCGGGAACCAGTTTTTTCGCGCTCGGCCATTTCATCAATTGTGACCATGATCGAATGTGGCAGCTCTTCACGCGCATCACGCATCGCAGCCTCACGAATTAATTCACAGATCAACTGTTCTTGGTTTTGATCGCTTTTCATATCTTCTGGATAAAAAGCAGGACCAGTAGGTAGCATTTTGCCAATTAGTTGCGTCAACAAATCAATCTGGGAATGAATGGCAGCAGATATTGGCACGATCTCATCCCAAGTAAAACCTTTCGCTAAGTCGTTGATGCCGACTAAGCGCAGAGCCAGTTTCTCTTTGGAAATTAAATCTGTTTTAGTGACTAGCGCAAATTTCTTAGCGCGCGGATGCTTGGCAATTTCTTGCGCTAAGAAGACATCTCCCGCTCCGGAGGTTTCATCAGCCGGCAGACACATCATCACAATATCGACCGAGTCCATACTTTCGCCAACAACTGCGTTTAGTCGATGGCCGAGCAAAGTCTTTGGCTTGTGAATGCCCGGAGTATCAACAAGCACAGCTTGAAAAGTTGGTTGATTTACGATGCCGCGAATGGCGTGACGCGTGGTGTTGGGGTGCGGAGATGTAATGGAAATCTTGCTTCCAACAAGTGCGTTGATGAGAGTTGATTTTCCAGTGTTTGGGCGCCCGACAATTGCGACAAAGCCCGAACGGAATTCACTCATGGCCTTATTCTCTCACTTGTTGCAGGCATTACCTAAAGCGCGCTGATTAACTCGATCGCATCAGAAACGGAAGTCACAATCTCAGCAGCACGTTCACCGATTAAGCGATGACATCCTTCAGAAGTCGGCGCGTTAATTGGTCCAGGAATTGCCATTACTGGTCGCAATAGTTCAGCGGCATCACGCGCGGTTCGCAGAGATCCAGAACGAAAGGCTGCTTCTACTACCAAGGTTGCCTGAGATAACGCGGCGATAATGCGATTGCGATTTAGGAATCGAACTGGAATTGCATGCGCTCCTGGCAAAACTTCCGAGACAAGTGCTCCATTTTCTGCGATTTCAGCGAAGAGTCTTACATTGCCGGCCGGATAAGCCACATCAATACCCGTTGCCAGAACTGCCACAGTTTGGCCCTCGGCAATTAGCGCGCCTTTATGAGCAGCTGAATCAATTCCGTATGCTCCGCCGCTGATGATGTTCCATTCGCGATCAACGAAGCCCGCAGCAAAATCTCCTGCAATCCGCATGCCATATGAAGTTGGATTACGAGTTCCGACAATAGCCAAGCTTCGTTGCGACAAAGCAGCAACGTCACCTTTAACCACCAATCCAATTGGGATAGCAGCAAGGTCATTTAGGGATGTTGGCCACTCATCGGATGAAGGCGTCAAGAAGATTGCCTTTGAGAGTGAGATTCGTGTCTTGATATCTTTGAGATCAGCCGATTGAGCCTTTGCAATTACCTTTGCGTACTTGTTTATGTCATATCCCTCAGAAATCAGGCGAGCGTATACATCTACTGCTCCCTTTTCTTTGATTTCTCTAGACCAGAAAGCCTGCCCTCCTTCAATTGCAGAGAATAAAACTAATCGGGCATCATCTTCGGAAAATACGCTCATGATGCGCAGATTAGGTTTCAGCGCCGACAGTTAAAGCCTTATTTGAAAGGGGTGTGTGTAATTATTGAAGAAGTGCTGCGATATTTGCAAAAGAGCGGCGATGTTCTATGCACGGCCCATGCTCTTGTAAGGATTCGGTATGTAATTTGGTGATATAGCCCTTGTGTTTTGCAAAGCCATAATTTGGAAATTGAGTATCAAGTTCGCGCATAATTCGATCACGCGTAACTTTTGCAATAATTGAAGCAGCGCTAATACAGGTGACGACTTGATCGCCTTTCCAGACTGCCACATTTGGGATGGCAAGACCTTCGATTGCATAGCCATCAGTTAGTACATAACTTGGAACCACAGATAAGCCCTGCACCGCACGTCGCATGCCATCAAGATTTGCCGCATGCACGCCTCGTTGATCAACTTCTTTTGCAGGAACAATAATCACCCTGACGGCTAAGGCAAGATCGGTTACTAAATCAAATAGCTTTTCTCGCTCGGCTTCTGAGACATCTTTAGAATCGCGCACCATAGATAATTCGGGAGCAAATGGATCACTAAGAACAACTGATGCGATTACTAGCGGACCTGCACATGCTCCACGTCCGGCTTCATCCACTCCTGCAAGCGGTGATATTCCCGCATCAAGTAGAAGGGACTCAATAACTTTCATTGAATTACACAGCCCAATTACTTAAGCGATGAATACGAACTAACAAAGCCAAGATTCTTAATCGGCCAAATTATACCTACGACTTTTCCAGTGACTTTCGATGTTGGAACCATTCCTTTATTTATATCTTCTTGATGGAAGCGAGAATCGGCGCTGGCCGCACGGTGATCGCCCATAACCCAAATTTTGCCTGCAGGAACAGTGACATTAAAATTTGTATCACTGGCTGAGTTTCCAGAGAAGATATATGGCTCTTTAATTTCCACACCATTGATCATCAATTTTTTATTCTTTGAGCAACATTCGACTTTGTCGCCGGCGATACCAATAACGCGCTTTACCAAGTATTGCTTAGTTGGATTTGGCAGCACGCCGACAGCGACGAAGGCCTCTTTCGCTTTAGCCAAATATCTATTCTCATCTATTGCATACGGTTCAGGCAGCCAATTATCTGGATCGCGGAAGACAACTACATCGCCACGCCCAATTGCTTTGCCGATGAATGGCACTTTATTTACAGCAACTCGATCGTTGATCTGAAGCGTGTTCTCCATAGACCCAGATGGAATATAAAAGAACTGCACCAAGAATGTCTTGATAACAAGTGAGACTGCGAGCGCAACTATTACAAGGATAGGTAACTCGCGTAAAAGCGAGCCCTTACGTGGCATCTTTAAGTGAGTTACTTATTCAGCAGGCTTGTCTTCAGCTGCAGCTTCAGACACAACGTCTGTAGTCGCAGCCTCGGCTGGAACCTCTGCCACTGCTTCAACAACTGCTTCAGACACAACTTCTTCGATGACATCAGCAACCGGTGTTGAAAGAATTCCATCGCCGTAACCTTCGACGCCATCGCGCTTTTCGCGAATCTTGGCAGCCTTACCGCGTAGGTCGCGCAGGTAGTAAAGCTTGGCGCGACGTACATCGCCCTTCTTTACAAGTTCGATCTTTTCAATAACTGGTGTGTGTACTGGGAAAGTACGTTCTACTCCGACGCCGTATGAAACTTTGCGGATTGTGAAAGTTTCGCGAACGCCATCGCCCTGACGGCGAATAACGATTCCTTGGAAGACCTGGATACGGCTCTTGCTACCTTCAATAACGCGAACGTGGATTTTTAGTTCATCTCCGGCGCGAAATTGTGGGATGTCGTGGCGAAGTGACTTCGCATCAACTGCATCAAGAATATTCATCGTATGGTCCTCATCTATTCAAAGCTTATTTAAGCCGATTGCAGCGTGGCATTAACTGCCGCGCAGACTGCGTATCTTGCCACAGAAGGGGCTCGGTACGTAAATCGGCTATTTTCCCCGTTCGGTTCTAAGCCCCTTCTTCACCTACTTTCGCACCTACTGAAGGTATTCTCGCCTTCATGAGTGAGCTACGCCTAACCGGTAAGACCCCAGATGGGGTGCACCTAGCTCTCAGCGATCAGAACGGCGCCGAATTCTCTCTTCGAATTAGCGACACTCTACGCGCCACCGTAAATCAACCGCGCCTTACCGCTGTTCCAGTCGGCGATGAAAATCAAGTGATGAGCGTTAAAGATATGCAGCGTCGTCTGCGCGCTGGCGAAACTATGGATTCAATCGCACGCGATGGAAATATCTCAGTAGAAAAAATAGAACGTTTTGCTGGCCCTATTTTGCAAGAGCGAATTTTTATAATTGACCAAGTGCACGGACTCTCCCCTCGCCGCGAAGGTAAAGATGGCGGACGTGATAATTTAACTTTTATTGAATTAGTAACTTCAAAATTAGCACCGCGTGGAGTTGATATTGATGCGCTCAATTGGAATACCTGGCGCCTAGAAGATGGCACATGGACAATCGAACTTCATTATCCAAACCGTGACGGTTCAGGCGTTGCACAATTTAGTTATGACGGACAACGCCGCAGCATTTCTGCACTCGATGAGAACGCGGCATGGATGATGGGTGAAGAAGCACCAGCCCGACGAATTGAACCTGGACTTATTTACTCGCAACAAACTCATCCTTCACGAGCTAGCGTTCCAACTGAGGCACGTGAACCGATCCGAATCGACAGCGCGCCAATACGCAGCATTGCATCATCACTCGATGATCTTCCCGATAACGATCCAACTGATGAAGAATTTGAAGCACAAATAACTCGCGAGACACCGCGCTTAGTCTCTATTCGCGAGACACCAGCACCTGCAGATAAGGCTGATGGAATTACCGCGCGCGCCAAGGTTCCATCATGGGATGAAATTATGTTTGGACAGAAGCCAACTGAAGAAAGTAAACCTGAAAACTAATTAACGACTGCAGTTAAAAGCGGTACATAGCTTTCTAGATCAGTGTCTCCCCCATGATGTCCCACCATGGCGCTTTCCTGATTTTCTCGTTCGGCTTCAATTAAAATTAAATCACCTTGTGCGATTACGACTAAGTCACCAATGCGATCGGATGCATCGGCGCTAACTTCGCTACCAAAGAGTCCGGAAATCTTTGCTTCTTCGCGGGTGTGGACAATCGCTTTTGCTCCCAAGAATTCACGCCAACGCTGCGCGCTCTCGGCAATAGCAGCTTCACTTGCCCCATCGCTTAAATACAAATGTCGAGCACGTGGCTCGCCAGCGATAGTCGCAATATCGGTTGCTAAATCATTATCTTGTCCGATAACAATTTTCTCTCCGACATTGATCATTCCGTGATCAGCAGTTAACCAAAGCCTGGTTTGACGTGGCAGTTGTTGTAACAATTTGGCGACTAGCTGATCAATGGCAGTAAGAGCAGCTAACCATTTATCAGAGCCAACGCCATCACTGTGTCCAGCGACATCTAATTCATTCACATAGAGATAAACGAAGGCCGGCGTACTTTTTAGCGCTTGCACTGTCTCTATAACTAAATCTGCATAAGTATTTGCGCCTTTGTATTGTGCGCCACGAAAGACCGCGCGCGTAAATCCAGAATCTTCATAACGCTTTGCCGCAACATGAGTCACATTTATATTTTGGGCAGCCGCGCGTTCAAAGAGCGTTGGGACCGGTTGCCAAATAACTGGATCAACCCTTTCATCCCATCTAAGCGAATTTAATATCCGTCCCCCGCTTCGCGGGACTTGAACTGTGTATCCCAGCATTCCGTGTTCGCCGGGATTTACACCGGTTGTAAGCGTTGCCAGACTTGTTGCAGTTGTTGATGGAAATGAAGTTTTAACAGCGCCATGTCTAATTAAGGAAGTTATCGTCGGAATGTAGGTTGCATATTTAGCGACCGCATCGGCGCCCAGCCCATCGATTAAGAAAAGTAGCTCACGCCCAGCAGGGCTTGGTCCGCATTGAATTTGATCAATTAAGTCGACTAACCCCAGACTGGCAAAGAGCGATGGAGTAATTTGCGACAGATGCACGGGGGTATCTTCTCATGGGTAAGGTTGGGGTTATGAACCACCGTATGCCATTTGCGCCATCGCCAGAAGTTGCTGCTGCACTCGCAGAAGGTCGCCCGATCGTTGCACTTGAATCTACGATCATCAGCCATGGTTTACCTCGGCCACAAAATCTTGAAGTAGCTCGTGAAGTTGAAGATATTGTCCGCGATCACGGAGCTGTGCCCGCAACAATTGCGGTGCTCGACGGCGTTGTTCATGTCGGTTTAACTGATGATCAACTTAAGGAAATCGCCAATCGTGACGATATTGCTAAGGCATCTAGTCGTGACCTAGCAATTATTTCTGCAACTGGAAAGTCTGCAGCAACAACTGTTGCGGCAACTGCTCACTTAGCAGCGCTAGCTGGAATTCGTGTCTTTGCAACAGGTGGCCTAGGCGGAGTACATCGCGATGCCAACGAAACTTTCGATGAATCAGCAGATCTGACCGCATTGTCACAACTCGATATAACTGTTGTATGCGCCGGAGTAAAATCTATTTTAGATGTCGCTGCGACTTTAGAGCGTTTAGAGACTTTGGCGATCGGCGTAGTCGGATATAAAACAACTTCCTTCCCAGGTTTCTACTTAACGGATTCTGGTTTTACTATCGAGCACAGTGTGCAAAACGCTGCTGATATTGCCAAAATAATTCGGGCGCGTGAAGCACTGCGTACTAATAAGAGTGCGCTGATTGTGGCAAATCCAGTCAAACACGAGATGGATCGCAAGCGCCATGATGCTATTCTCAAAAGTGGGTTAGCAGCTGCTCGCAAGGCCGGAATTATTGGTAAGGCAGTTACTCCATTCTTGCTGGAGCATTTCCACACCACCAGCCAAGGCGAATCACTTTCGGTCAATATAGAAATCATCAAATCCAACTCGGCACTTGCCGCTGATATTGCAGTTGCGAAGCAACACCAATAAACAAAAGGAAAATTGATGTCAATACAAGTTCTTTGCATCGGTGATGTAATGCTCGATGTCATAGTCCGCATAGATGTTGCGCCAGAGAAAATTAACTACGGCAGCGACACTGCAAGTCGTATCAGCACGGGCAGCGGTGGCGCTGCAGGCAATGTGGCTGCTTGGCTCACCCGCACTGATGCGCGCAGCACAATCGTTTGCCACGTAGGAGATGATCCTGCGGGAGCCGCAATAGTGGCCGACTTCGGCGCGTTGGGGGTTGAACACGGAGAATTAGTTATTCCGGGTCAAGCATCAGGAGTGGTTATCGTCTTAGTTGATTCATCAGGTGAGCGAACCATGTTTCCCGAAAAGGGCGCAAACTCGAGTTTAACTATCTCTGATTTACCAGAGCTATCGAAATTTCAAGCAGTCTACATTTCTGGATACGCACTTTTAAATCCTTTAGCTCGCCCAAGTGTTTTGGCAATGATTGAAAAAATCAAGGCAGATAACATCACTATTTATTTTGATCCCGCATCGGTTGGCACGATGAAAGATGTATCTGATTCCGAAATGCATCAATGGTTCTCACTCATGAGCGTTCTTCTCTTAAATGAAGAAGAGTCCATATATCTAACGGGATCGGTAGATATGGAGCGAGCCTTAGATTATTTGTTGGATTACTCTGAAGTCGTCGTGATCAAACGCGGATCAATGGGGGCTATTGCCAAGACGCGCGGCTTTGATTCAATTAGCGTCCCCGCAGTTCCTGCATCTGTGGTGGATACAACTGGGGCGGGCGATAGTTTTGCAGCAGGATTTATTGCAACATATGCCGAAAGTCACGACTTAACTGCTGCTCTGATAGCAGGAACGCAATTAGCGGCCGGATGTGTTGCAATCGTTGGCGGCAGACCGCGTGTAGGTACCGCGATTTAGCCCATTAACTTGGCAGAATGCGCGCATGGCAACAAAGAAGAGCGCGACATCGACCAAGGCGAAGAAGCCAGTTGGACCAAAACCTGGTGAATACCCTGGCAAGATTGTTGATATCGATGTTTCATCTGAAATGTCTGAATCTTTTCTTGAGTATGCATATTCAGTAATTTATTCTCGTGCACTTCCAGATGCGCGAGATGGTTTAAAGCCTGTTCATCGCCGCATCTTGCATCAGATGGCTGATATGGGTCTTCGTCCAGAACGTGGCCATGTAAAGAGCGCACGTGTTGTCGGTGAAGTCATGGGTAAGTTGCACCCACACGGTGACTCTGCAATTTACGACGCACTTGTTCGTATGGCTCAATCATTTTCAATGCAAGTGCCACTAATTGATGGCCACGGAAACTTTGGTTCACTAGATTCAGGACCGGCTGCGATGCGTTACACCGAAGCGCGTCTGGCACAGGCCGCAATGGCGATGGTGGCCGAGGCCGATGAAGACACCGTTGATTTTGGTCCAAACTATGACGGCCAATTACTTGAGCCCCTTGTATTGCCTGCGGCCTATCCAAACTTGTTAGTAAACGGTGGATCCGGAATTGCAGTCGGTATGGCTACCAATATGGCGCCCCATAACTTAGGCGAAGTTATCGCCGCTACTAAGTTTTTAATTGATAATCCCAAGGCAACGCTAAATCAATTGATGAAGCATATTCCTGGACCAGATTTCCCAACTGGCGGTGAACTAGTTGGAGCCGAAGGTGTGCGCGATGCGTATGCAACTGGCAAGGGTTCCTTCAAGGTGCGCGCTAGCGTAGAAATTAGCAAAGTGACTTCTCGCAAAATGGGTATCACTATCAAAGAGTTGCCATTTAATATCGGTCCCGAAAAAGTTGTCGAACGTATTGCTGATTTAGCAAAAGCAAAGAAGATTCAAGGCATCTCTGACATTATCGATTTAACAGATGGCCAGACCGGCACCAACGTGGTTATCGAGCTCAAGAATGGCTTTGAGCCAGAAGCAGTTCTAGAACAGCTGTACAAGCTAACTCCAATGGAGGATGCTTTTGCGATTAACGCTGTTGCCCTGGTCAAGGGTCGCCCACAAACTCTTGGCTTAAAGGAACTCTTGCAGGTATTTATTGATCACCGTATCGAAGTTGTACGTCGCCGCTCGCAATACCGTAAAGCAAAGGCCGAAGGTCGCCTTTCTATGGTCGATGGTTTGCTTAAGGCGATCATCGATATCGATAAGGTAATTAAAATTATCCGCGGCAGCGATGATGCAGCAGCTGCCAAAGAGAAGTTGATTAAAGACTTTAAGTTAAATGATGAGCAGGCGACTTATATTTTGGATATGCCGCTGCGTCGCCTGACCAAGATGAGCAAACTCGAACTCGAGAGTGAGCAGAAAGAGTTGAAGACAACTATCTCTGCCCTGGTTGCCCTTTTAAAATCAGATGAAACCATAAAGGCACAGGTAGCAACTGAGCTAACGGCAGTTGGAAAAGCATTCGCAACCCCTCGTCGTACCAAGATCCTGCAGTAATTAACTAATTACTTAGGTCGCAGTACTGCAGTTCCCTTTTCATGGCTGAGAAATTCCAACTCATATCCAGGTAGCGCCTGTAAAAACATCTCGGCTAGCGCTCTTTCCCCATCACGCCCTGCATCATCAATAACAATTACCGCCTTTGGCGATAATTTTGAAAGACATTGCTCAAGCACGGGATGGCGTGCTTTGTCATCCTTGGAACCTGGCGGACCGTCAATAAATAGCAGATCAATCTGATCAACATCTGACAGCGCCGAGATCTCATACCAATCACTGCCGGCTGTGTTTGGGCTCAAAGGAGCGACCCGTAGATCCACATTGGTGATCTGATGATCTTCTAATAGCAATCTCGTTTTGCTCGCAAACTCTGGAAGATGATCAATACTGAAAATCTTTGCGCCAGGTGAAGTCTTTGCTAAAACTAGAGTGGAGATACCTGAACCTAAATCTAGAACTACCTTTGGCTTAATTTTCTGTGAAAAATTAACCAAGGTTAGTAACACATCAGGAGATGCCGCCCAACTTCTTAAGCCAGGAATGGCAGCCTTGAAATCCATTAGATTTATCAGTTGCGCAAAATATTCAGATTGTCGGTAATGCTGCCAATTCTCTTCGCGGGTTTTCTTAGCTATTACTCGAGGATCTCTTTCAGGTTTAGAGAGATTTCTGAGTTTTTCACTAATTCTTCTAAGTAAGCGAATCTGGTAAATAACTAGCAATCCCAAGGCCAGAAGTGCCAGAGATAGAAACCATTCGAACATTTGAGAAGTCTAAGGTCATTGTTTGGGGTAGGTAAATACTGTGGGAGAATTCGTCAAATGATCTCAACAAGTGCTCTCGAACTACGTGCCGGTGCGCGCCTTCTGGTCTCGGGAGTCAACGTTCGCATCAATCACGGAGATCGCATCGGATTTGTTGGCCGCAATGGCGCAGGAAAATCCACCCTCGCCAAAGTTTTAGCAGGGGAAACTCTTCCAGCAGGTGGCGCCGTACAACGCACCGGCAAGATCGGATACCTCCCCCAGGATCCACGCACTGGTGAAGAGCAGGGAACTGTTATTGAAAGAATTTTATCGGCGCGAGATTTAGATCAAATCGCATCGCGCATGACTCAAGTCGAAGAAGAGATGGCAACAACTGAAGGTGCCGCACTTGAAAAGGCGATGGAGCGTTACACCCGCGTCGACGCTGAATTCCAAGCAGCCGGTGGTTATGCCGCTACAGCAGAGGCCGAAGCAATTGCTACCTCACTTGGTGTTTCCGAAGCGGTATTTGGAAATCAACTAGAGACGCTATCTGGTGGCCAACGCCGTCGTATCGAACTCGCTCGTATTCTATTTTCGGGCGCTGAAACACTTTTACTGGATGAGCCAACGAACCACTTAGATGCAGATTCTATTATTTGGCTGCGCAACTATTTGAGCACTTATTCAGGTGGACTAGTAATCATTTCTCACGATGTAAACCTGATCGAACAGGTTGTAAATAAGGTCTTTTATATCGATGGCAACCGTAACGTCATTGATGTCTACAACTTAGGTTGGAAGCAATATCTCTTGCAGCGCGAACAAGATGAACATCGTCGCAAGAAAGAACGCGCTAACGCCGAGAAGAAGGCCGAAATCTTGCAGAAGCAGGGCGAGAAAATGCGCGCTAAAGCATCTAAGGCAACTGCGGCCCAGGGCATGTTACGTCGTGCTGAAAAACTTCGCTCATCACTCGATGATGTTCGTGTTAAAGATAAAGTCGCAAAACTTCGCTTTCCGACCCCAGCACCTTGTGGAAAGACTCCCCTATCTGGTGAAGAACTATCTAAGAACTACGGTTCCCTTGAAATCTTCACCGACGTTTCTTGCGTTATTGATAAAGGCTCTCGCGTTGTCATCTTGGGACTTAACGGCGCTGGCAAAACCACTCTTCTAAAAATTCTGGCTAACCAACTTGAATCAGATACCGGCAAAGTCGAACACGGCCACGGTTTAAAACTTGGTTACTACGCCCAGGAACATGAAATGCTTGATTTTGACCGCACAGTCCTAGAAAACATGATGTCTTCTAAAGATGACTTGCGTGAGCCAGAAGCACGTAACGTACTTGGTTCATTCCTCTTTGTTGGAGACGATGTTCATAAGCCAGTTAAAGTTTTATCTGGTGGTGAGCGAACTCGTTTAGCCCTTGCAACTTTGGTTGTTTCTGCCGCCAATGTATTGCTGCTTGATGAGCCAACAAATAACTTAGACCCAGCATCGCGCGCGGAGATTTTGGGCGCACTCGGTGAGTATCAAGGCGCAGTAATTATGGTTTCCCACGATGAAGGTGCGGTTCAGGCGCTTAAGCCAGAGCGCGTGATCTTGCTGCCTGATGGCGATGAAGATATTTGGAAAGAGGAATACTTCGATCTGGTTGCCATCGATTAATTGAAAGTTACAGGGCATTGGAAATCCGAGGAAAAGTTCTACAATTAGAGCCATTAGCGCTTGAGTCATTCGGGAGTCCAATGAGAAAGAGCATGAGAGCGATTTATGTCCTTTTGCTATCCACCAGCGTTGCGGCATCTACTGTCAATGGGATTCTTCCAGCACAGTCATCAACTTCGGCGCTAGCAAGTACATGGCCGACTGTTCCTTCAATTGGATTTTCATCAAGTGATGACAGCCTGATAGAAACAAAGTCGTATGTAACAGGTTTTTCTTATGCCGAAGGTGCCACCAGTGGAATCTACGCACGCACAGTCCAATGCACATCTGTTGACGACGTTGCATGCGCCAGCTCAGATTCTATCTTTGCGCAACTGATCTTGCCACCATGTTCGGCCACGGCGACTGAAATGTGTATCGAATCATTAGAAGTATCAGATGCAAAGGGTGTACTCAAAAAAGCGGTATTTGGATATGAATTGCAAGGTCCAAAATATCCAGCGAGCACAATTCGCAATTCACCTGCTGGCTCTTCTGCGGGTGTGTGGCGGGCACAAGAATCACCGAATTCATCGGGAGCCGATGAATATGCAGTGGTAGTGAGTACAACTTTTCAAAACTATCAAAATAAGACCTGCACGCAGTTTCTCACAACACCATGTGCTTTCACTCGAGGTTTCAGGGCGAGGATCTATCCGATCAATCAAGCTTCGAACACCGAGCCAAACCAGAATTGTCTTTGGGTAGAAGGTCAAAAATGTGCGAAAAAAGTTGATTTCGCTCCCGGGTCGCGCGCAGCCCTTAGCGTTCGAATAGATAACTCACTTACCGGTTTTCTCTTTGGTCGAATAAAGAATGTGAATCTAGATTTAACTTCACTCTCACCAACTGCGAATCTGCTTCGGGTTGAAGCAGATCCAATTGATGTTCCCAAGATTTATGCCTACGTTGCCAAGAGCGAACTCACTAAATACCCCAAAATCGTGGAGTATTGGAAAACTCGCAGACAGCAGCTCGCAGCCACGGATTTCACTAGTAACGACACCATTGATACTGGACCAGCTCCCGAATGGGCGATGGGAGATTTCCAAGCATTCGAAGAACTTGTTAAATCAGGCCCGCTAGTCACTTCGATCTGGAGAGTTGGCACGCAAGCTGGAAGTGGAACGGGCAGTAAATGCTTCGACGATAAAAGCAAACTTCAAGGTTTAGTTACCACCAACGCACCTACATACTTGCCGAATCCTCCTGTATTTGAAAATGATGAACTCGCATACAAAGTAGCAGGAGCGCATCACTTAGCCGATGGCGTGACCTTGTTCAAGGGTTCCTATGATCTAGTCCTTCGCAGTGAGTTTGCCCGATGCTTATATGGCTTTACTACGGCACCGATTAGAGCAAAAGTTTCAGTTGTTTCCACAGATGGTTCAACGCAAGATATTGCCACCGAATCATTGCGCGAAGATGCCACTCGTCAATGGCTTTATCTGAGCGCAAAGAATTTCACCTTTTCATCTCCAACTATCAAAGTGAAATTAACTCAGGATGCGCCAGCCCCGCAAGCCACTCCTGAAGCAACAAAGAAAACTTCACCTGCGCCAATTGCTAAGAAGACGATTACCTGCATCAAGGGCAAGACAACTAAGAAAGTAACGGCAACTAACCCAGCGTGTCCTAAGGGATATACAAAGAAATAACACCGATGATTAAGAGTAAACGGACGGCAAAGCAGATGCCCAGCTGCGCCTAGAACATCCATTGAGTGCAGGGATGGCTTAAAGCAGATCCTTGGCATAACCTTGACTAAACTTTGAGACCTAAGGCTCTTGATAGGCGGAAATTAATGCGCAGATTAGCGCTTGCTATTTCACTACTTTTCCCCGCTTCACTTTTATTTCCTTCTCATGCTTTTGCAGATGATCCGCATGGACCAAAGGTTATTTACGGTGCGCCCGTGCGTCACACTTTAACTTCTTGTTCGACTAATCCTGGCCAAGCTGTTGCTTGTATACAAAGCGTAACGCTGACAACTAAAAGTGGTGATGCGCCAATTGATGGTGTGATCACAGATTTAAAGGTTCCTGGGTCGCATCCGCGAATGGCAGATTCGGAACGTCCAATACCGGCGCCAGATGCAGCGACGGGTGCAACTGAACCAAAAGTAACCCCCGGATTTTACAATGAATGGACATTTCCAAAAGGCAAAGAATCTAATTCAGCGAATAATGTAATTGTTGTGGCGGAGTTTCAGCCATACAAAGCCACATGGTGTTGGGCAGCAGATATTTGCAATGATAGGCGTGAAGAATTTTTATTGGCTATTAACCCATCACGAAATGGGGATTTATTAAAAGATAATCTGGATTACTCTTTCACGGTGACAATGCGCGCTCCAAAATCTTTTGAATTTGGGGAGGTAAGTGGAAGCGCGAAGCAGGTGATAGTGAAGTATGGCAAGGACTTACAGCCAGTCGGTGGCGTTGCAACTCGCGAGATAATCGCGACCTTGTCACCTATTGCTACCGCTAGAGGCGGCACACCTACTCAAATGTCGGAGAAGGCAACTTTTATTACATATGGTGCAAATATTTGGATCTACGGACAAAATAATGGAATTGTCGATGGGCTAGGGCCATGTGGAAAAATTGGTGGAGTGCAGGTCGTATCAAATGCCATGCATTCACTAGATCCAACTTGGGATGCGAGAGAGGAAGCAATCGCTGTACGGCTATCAACGCCCCACTTGTTGCCAGATGGTTCTGTAAATGTTGGTTATTTAGAAATCAGAATGCCACGCGCAGCAGCTTTGTGCATGTGGAAAGTTGACCTGGATGGCAATATTCAGGCAAGTGTTTCCATTTCCTATGAAAATGGTTCGGCTCCAAGTGTTGCAACCGTTTCTGGCAAGCGCATTGGAGATGATTACTTAATTGTTTCTGCTGGTTTCCACTACTCAAGTCCAACGCTTCGGGTAAAACTTGCGCAGAGCAAAGCAACTGAACCGCTCAAAAGTGAGCCAGTTGCTGAACCAATCAAAAGTGCTCCAGTTAAGAAGATAAAGATCACTTGTAAAAAAGGTAAGGTCACCAAGCAAGTAACAGCAGTAAAACCCACCTGTCCATCTGGTTATAAGAAGGTTTAGAGTTAAGCATCAATCCGATCGCGATCAATTTCGGCAGTTGAGATGAATTCCTTACGGGGCGCAACATCATTGCCCATCAAAAGCTCAAACATCGCCTCAGCAGCTGCGGCATCTGAAATTGTTATGCGGCGCAGGGTGCGGGCAGCAGGGTCCATGGTTGTCTCGCGCAACTGATCGGCATCCATTTCACCCAAACCTTTATAGCGCTGGATTGGTTCTTTCCACTTCTTGCCGGACTTCTTTAAATCTGCGGTTAACTTCTTCATCTCATCATCTGAATATGTGTAGATGTATTCGCCTTTTTTGCCGCCGCCACCCATAAGTTCGATGCGGTGTAGCGGAGGAATCGCTGCAAAGACGCGACCATCATCGATCATCGGCTTCATGTAGCGATATAAAAGTGTGAGCAAGAGGCAGCGGATATGCGCGCCATCAACGTCAGCATCTGACATCAAGATGATGCGACCATAACGAGCATCGGCTAATTCAAATGACTTTCCAGAACCAGCGCCGATTACCTGAATAATCGATGCGCATTCTGAGTTATCGAGCATCTGTGACAGCGATGCCTTTTGCACATTAAGAATCTTGCCGCGAATAGGCAAGATTGCTTGGAATTCAGAGTTACGCGCCGCCTTTGTTGTACCAAGGGCCGAGTCACCTTCTACGATCAAAAGTTCGGTACGGGTTACATCTTCGGAGCGGCAATCCGATAACTTGGTTGGAAGGGCAGAAGATTCAAGTGCGTTCTTGCGACGTTGCAGATCTTTATGGGTACGCGCCGAAATACGTGTGCGAGATGCGGCGGCGACCTTCTCCATGATCAAGCGGCCATTGGCCTTATCGATGCGACGCGTGGTGTTAAAGAATTCTTTTAGCTTGTCGGCAACAACGGCAGCGACAATGCGTGTGGCAGCTGCGGTTCCGAGAACTTCCTTGGTTTGTCCTTCAAACTGCGGTTCAGACATACGCACCGTAATGACAGCAGTGAGACCTTCCATGATGTCATCTTTAATAACATCGATCTCGTTCTTCTTAAGAGTTCCGCTACTGCGTAGAGCTTCGTTAAAGGCTTTGGTGATCGCACGTTCGAAACCTTGGATGTGGGTTCCACCCTTTGGAGTAGCAATGATATTTACAAATGAGGGAGTCGTGGCATCAAAACCGTTGCCCCATTTCATCGCGATATCAACTTCCATATCGCGTTCTACTTCAGTTGAAACCATATGACCTTTATCGTCAAGAACCGGAACCGTCTCTTGGTAATGACCAGTGCCGTAAATGCGAATTACTTCACCAACTGGTTCATCAGGTTGTAAAAATTCACAGAACTCGGAGATACCGCCCTTGTGGTAAAAAGTTTGAGTTGTGGCAGCTTTTGTGCGGTTATCGTTAACAATCAGGGTTAGCCCTGGAACTAAGAAAGATGTCTGGCGTGCGCGATCGTAAATCTCTTCGATATTGAGCGAGGCTTCCTTTAAGAAGATCTGGCGATCAGACCACCACTTAATACGCGTACCAGTAACTTTTGCCGAAACTTTGCCAATTGTGCGCAGGCCAGATTGTGGTGTGAACTCTGCCTTCGGTCCATCGCCTTCGAAGATTCCGGCAACGCCGCGCTTAAATGACATCCAATAAATTTTTCCATTGCGATCCACTTCGGCATCAAGTCTTTCGGCAAGTGCGTTTACAACTGATGCGCCAACGCCGTGCAGTCCACCGGATGCGGCATATGAACCACCACCAAATTTTCCACCAGCATGTAATTTTGTAAGTACAACTTCAACGCCAGTAAGTCCGGTCTTTGGTTCCTTATCAACTGGGATTCCGCGACCATCATCGTGGACTTCAACAGATCCATCTGATTCCAAATTAATTTCAATTTTCTTACAGTGCCCAGCGAGTGATTCATCAACTGAGTTATCAATGATTTCCCACAAGCAATGCATCATCCCGCGAGAATCCGTGGAGCCGATGTACATACCTGGGCGTTTGCGAACTGCATCAAGGCCGTCAAGTACTGCTAAATCTTTGGCGGTATAAGAATCTTCAGCGACGGCCATTGAAGTGAGATCTAATTGATCTCCAGCATTGTCTGAACTTTTCTTTGCGGCCACGGAGGCAAAGGCTAACGGCGGTTTGCAAAGTACTTGCGCTAACGCGCCGACTTAGTCTCAAATATTGGTAATTCCCCTAGATATTGTGGATATTCGTGTTTTGTAACACAAAATTGACAAAAAATATAGAGATATCTCCTGCGGGGAATATTAAGACATGGTTTGATGTTCCATACGAAGTACCACTTCCCACCTACATGAACGGAGAGCGCGATGACCGAGCAAGTAATCCTCGAATCCACACCTCTTAATGCTCTAGACCGTTGCGATCGTTGCGGCGCTCAGGCATATGTGCGAGCAACCCTCGTTACTGGTGGAGAACTAATGTTTTGTGCACACCACGGCAAGGAATACGCTGAAAAGCTAAAGACTGTGGCAGTTGCGATCCAAGATGAATCCGAACGTCTGGTTGAATCTAAAAACTAATTACTTTTTAATCTAAGTAATCGCGTAGTGATTGCGAACGAGATGGGTGTCGCAACTTCGACATAGTCTTTGATTCAATCTGGCGAATACGTTCGCGAGTTACCCCGTGAACCTTGCCGATCTCATCAAGTGTCTTTGGTTGTCCATCTGTTAGGCCATAGCGCGCCTTAATTACATCTGCTTCACGATTGGTTAGGCCACCTAGGACCTGCATCAACTGTTCTTGCAAGATTGTAAATGTCACAGATTCTTCTGGCTTTACCGCTTCAGAGTCTTCGATCAAGTCACCGAATTCAGAATCGCCTTCTTCACCTAGTGGTGTGTGAAGTGAGATTGGTTCGCGACCATATTTTTGAACTTCAACAACTTTTTCAGGTGTCATATCAAGTTCTTTAGCGAGCTCTTCTGGTGTCGGTTCGCGGCCTAGGTCTTGCAACATCTGGCGCTGAACACGTGCCAACTTGTTGATTACTTCAACCATGTGAACCGGAATACGAATTGTGCGAGCCTGGTCAGCCATCGCGCGAGTGATCGCCTGACGGATCCACCAAGTTGCATAGGTAGAGAACTTGTAACCCTTTGTGTAGTCGAACTTTTCAACTGCGCGGATCAAGCCAAGGTTTCCCTCTTGAATTAGATCAAGGAATAACATACCGCGACCGGTGTATCGCTTTGCCAGCGAGACAACTAGACGTAGGTTGGCTTCTAACAAGTGGTTCTTAGCGCGCTTGCCATCTTCGACAATCCAGCCAAGTTCACGCTTTAACTTTTTATCCATCTTCTTATCTTCTTTAATCTTTTCTTCTGCAAAGAGACCGGCTTCGATGCGAGTCGCCAGTTCTACTTCGAGTTCTGCGTTAAGCAGGGCAACGCGGCCAATCTGCTTTAGATAATCCTTAACTGGGTCAGCAGTTGCGCCGGCGGTCATAACTGTCTGAGCAGGTGCGTCATCTTCTTCAGATGCCTTAATAGTGAAGGCGTTTTCCTCATTGCCTGATGATTCTTCCGCTAGGTTTACAACACGAGGCTGATTAGATTTATCTTCAGCTTCCGTGTCGATGATATCCGTGGCTTCAGCAATTAAAGTTTCTACATCTTCTAGATCTACTTCTTCAACAACTATTTCATTGCCTTCATCATCTAAAACTATGGCTGCCTTGCCACCTTTAGCAGCAGGCGCCGCAACCGGTGCTGCAGGTGGAGCGATCAGTGCAAGTTGCGCTTTAGACAGGATGCGATTTGGCGCGCCGAGTCCGGCCTTGCGAGCCTTCTCTGTATCAACTGTAAGCGTCTCATCTAGATGACGCGCCTCTTGTGCCAGCGCTAAAAATTCTTTCTTAACTGCCTTGCGGTAATTGTCAATACCGCTAGCGGCAAGTGTTGCAACGATCTCGTTGTGGCGAGCTAGATCGTTCTTTAGATTTACAAGTTGCTGAACTTCCTTGGCAGTTAAATCTTTCTTTAGCGCAATCTTTACGGCTGCAACTTTCTTAACTGGTGCAGCTTTCTTAGCAGGTGCTTTCTTGGCGGCTACCTTTTTCGCTGGAGCCTTCTTCGCTGGAGCCTTCTTCGCTGCAACTTTCTTTGCAACAGATTTCTTTGCAACAGCTTTCTTGGCCGGCTTTGTAGCCTTCACCTTGTTTTTGAGCGCACTAAATACAGCCACAATTGTCCTTTGGTTTTTTCGAACCACTTTCGAAACTTTTGTTTCGAACTGCTCGAAGCGATGTCTATATTATACTCAGCGCTTGGCGGATTGCGACGCCAACTGCCTCAGATTCCAGCAAAAAGCCATCGTGTCCGAAGTCCGATGAAATAGTAATTAGCGCTGCGGCGCCCGGCACTAGCTCGGCAACCTCAACCTGAAGTCGAGGTGGGAAGAGGCGATCGGTATCAATTGAGACCACAACGACGGGAATTTTGATCGATTCGAGGGCTTTAACCACTCCTCCACGTTCGCGGCCGACATCGTGGGAGGCCATCGCAGAAGTTAGCGAAATATATGTATTGGCATCAAAGCGCTTGGCTAATTTATCTGCCTGATGGTCAAGGTACGACTCAACGGCATAGCGCCCGGTCTCATCGCCCTGCATCTGACGGCCAAAGCGCACATCCATTTCAGATTCAGTGCGATAGGTAAGGTGCGCAATTCGCCGGGCAATACCCATTCCCTCAATTGGTCCGACTTCTTGCTCGTAATAATCGCCACCGTTGAAATTAGGATCAGATTTAATTGCGCGAATTTGAACTGAGAATCCCCCGATTTGATCGCCAGTTGCAACCGCTGATGATCCAATCGTGCAGATTGCGCCGACGCGATCGGGATGTTCGATCGCCCATTCCAGCGAGCGCATTCCGCCAAGTGATGGGCCGACCGCTAAGAGATATTTCTTAATTCCGATGGCATCTGAGAATAAAATTTCAGCCTCTGCCATATCGCGCACCGTGACCACGGGAAAACGTGAACCGTAACGTTTGCCATCAGGTGCAATCGATGACGGACCGGTACTTCCCTGACATCCCCCAATTACATTGGGACAGATGATGAAGTATTTATCGGTATCAAATGGCAACCCAGGCCCGACCATATTTGGCCACCACGAAGTCACATCAGACCAACCAGTCATCGCATGGTTAATTAATATCGCATTATCTTTTGCCGCATTTAAGGTGCCCCAAGCTTGGTAGGCAATTGTTATATCCGGAAGCGTCTCGCCATTTTCAAGTAAGAGAAAGCCGATCTTTATAAATTTACGTTCTCCCGGATCTTGGCCTTCCAGCCAGGCCCCAGTGACGCGGGTGCTTACCTCACCTGAATTAAATTCTTTTGACATTCGCTAAATCCTTCACGCACTTGCTCACATCACTTGATGCAAACCTGGTCGTCACCCGGAGCACCCCGCCGCGGTGGAGGGTTGCCGTCTAATCAGCCGGGGCTATCGATTAGAACTCGTGACCTGGGGCCAAGTCTAACCCAAAAATTAAGGCATTAACTTCCGCAAGATGGTAAATCTGACTTAGCCTGTAGGCATGAGGGCCAAGCTTTAAATGTTTATTGGAGTTGATTGGGGCGGCACCAAAATCGAGGTTGTCTGCCTTGAACTTGATGGCAGTGAACTGCTCAGAATTAGACGCGATACACCGCGCGGTGATTACCAAGCATGCCTGCAAATTGTCCGTGAACTAATTGACGAAGCTGAATCTAAAACCGACCGCACCGGTTCAATCGGAATAGGAATACCTGGTTCACTCGAACCCGTGAGTCGTTTGGGCAAAGGTGGCAGCTCTACCTGGATTAACGGCCAGCCTGTTGAAGAAGACCTTAAACAAGTAATTGGTAGACCAATTCGCGTTGTTAATGATGCGGATTGTTTTGCAGCATCTGAAGCAACTGATGGGGCAGGTGCTGGATACTCAGTTGTCTTTGGCGTAATAATCGCTAGCGGCACTGGTGCTGGCGTTGCTATTAATGGACGCGCTCACCATGGACCAAATAACAGTGCAGGTGATTGGGGACATAATCCACTTCCATTTGCTAGCGCCAATGAACTTCCAGGCGATTCCTGTTATTGCGGAAAGAGCGGATGTATCGAAACTTGGCTTTCAGGCTATAGCTTTTCCCGCGATTTCGTGCGACATGGTGGTGAAGATTTAAAACCTTCCGAGATTATGAAGCTAAAACGGTCAGGAGATCAACGAGCGATTGCTAACTATGATCGTTGGATCGATCGAGTCGGACGTGGACTTTCTGTAGTTGTTAACACTCTCGATCCAGATATATTTGTGATGGGTGGCGGAATGAGTAATATCGAAGAGCTATATCAAGATTTACCACAAAAAATTGCGCAGTACACATTCTCCCCGGTATTTGCGACGCCAATTGTTAAATCGATGCATGGAGACTCAAGTGGAGTCCGTGGCGCAGCGTGGCTATGGCGAGAATGAAATTGCGGATTTACTGCCATAGACTCAGAACATGACGCTGACAGATCAGGAAATCCAGCAACGCTTCGATTTTGGTAAGGAATTGATCGTAAAAGCTGGTGAATTAGCGATGTCGTACTTTAACTCGCTGGAAACTTTAGATATCAAGAGTAAAGGTCCGCAAGATTTCGTTAGCGAAGCCGATTACAACACCGAAGTTTTAATTAAAGATGCCATTAATGCGAAATTCCCAGATGATGCCTTCTTTGGAGAAGAGACTGGACCTACAGGGCTGGCTGGTGCAAATGGAATCTGGGTTGTAGATCCAATTGATGGTACGCAACCATTCTTAATGGGAATGTCCAGCTGGTGTGTATCAATTGCATTTATCAGCGGCGAAGAGATGCTAATTGGCTTGGTCTATAGCCCAGCTGGAAATCAATTCTTTGCTGCGCAAAAAGGCCGTGGCGCAACTCTAAACGAAAAGCCGATTCAGGCCCGTGATGCACAGACGTTAAACGATGGAATCGTAAGCGTTGGTTATTCAAATCGAACAACACCAAAAGAGTTAATTCACATGATGTCTGGTCTACTTGAAAATGGTGGCATGTACCATCGCAATGGATCGGGAGCTTTAGGTATTTGTTATGTGGCCAGCGGAGCCTTGATTGGCTATATAGAAAAACATATAAATTCTTGGGATTGCTTAGCAGCGCTATTAATTGTTAAGGAGGCGGGAGGGCGCATAAATGATTTCATCAAAGACAACGGTCTCCATGATGGTGGAAAAGTTATCGCGACTTCTCCCGCTCTCTATGAACAACTAGATAGTTTCATTCCCTAAAAATCCGTTTTCTGTTCCAAAAATTCCAGCACTTACTTTGGGGTGTAATTCTCGGCGCATCGCAGCGAACGATTGTGGTGGCCAGCCAGCAGTAAATACTCGGCGCAACAGAAGTGCCAGCGCATATCCGTTGATATCGGCCAAGGCGCGATCGAGCGCGCGATGTGCCAGCGCTCCATCGCCTGACTCGTAGGCCAGAGCTGCAAAGAGGGAAGCCACAGGTGCAACTTGGCCCACCGGTGCCATGCGCATTAATTGACGCCACATTAGAAAATAGCTGTCGATATCTTCATCGGTGTGACTGCCAAGTGCGAAATCACGGACTTGGATGTCGCAAAGGCGGCCAATAACTCGCGCAGTCAGCTCAAGATCTTCGGATCCGCGACCTGCAGAAAATTCGCCAGCTAAATCAAGAACCGCAGTTGCACCATCTCGCTGCAGAGCATTTAGATCCGTTTTCTTATCTATTTTTGCAAATTTACTAACCCGAGTAATCCACTTGGAATCCTCACTTATAACCAGGGGCAAAATTGAATCGGTAAGCGCCTCAATATTTGCAAATGGCATGGTGCGGCCAGCAATCACATGTTCTAGCGCAATACGCGAAGCGCTAATTTCTGGAAGATCACGACCACCCGAAGGACAGCACAGCGAATCCGTACAAATCATTGAGCGATAGCGCCCACCTTTTATTAAAAGTGATTCATCAATAGCAACGTCAATGCGTTTAAGTGCTTCCGCCAAATCACTTAAGACCGCTTCCCCATCGTTTCGCGTCGCTGGAACGTAGGCCACCAAGAGAGCACCGCTTGAACCTTCACGTTGCAGATGTGATGCCAGTAAATCATAGGCTGATGCCGGCAGATCACTTGGGTAATCAACACGCATCGCCATGCCAACACAATCGTCTTTAATTGACACGACAACAAGTGAATCAACTGGGTGGTAGCCAATCAGAAATGGAATGGCAGAAATTAAATCGTGCGGTGAGGTAAGTGTGGTCATCTTTGCTCAATTCATGAAGCGAGTTGGAGCTGCCACCACGGTGATGGACAGTGCGGTGCTCTTTTTGATCTGACCAGTGATGGCGCGTTCAATTGAGTTATGTGAAAAAGATCCACCCCAAGTTGTAATCAGAATTACTGGGTACGTTCCGGGATTTGAGTAAATATGCGTAATCTTGCCGCTGGGATATGGCCCGCCCGGATCTGTAGTTGTTGCAAAAGATCCATCACCAAATGACCAAGTAAATGAAGGTCGCATTGCCACATCAATTGATTCACCGATTAGATCAACCTTGCTTCGAAATAAAGTCGGCACATCGCTCCAAAAATAGACAGGAACATTTATTAGCGGTTGAAAATTAGGTTGATATGAAATCCCAGCGGTCGGCAGAGATTTGCTGATGCGATCGCTAAGGGAAGTTGCCGCTACCGCTACTGGTGCAATTTTTTTAGGGGCGACTTTCTTCTTTGGTACCGCCATCTTTGGTTTTGAAGTAACTAGTGGCTTAGCAGTTACTTTTGGCTTAACTACAACCTTCGGCTTAGCCTCCACTTTGGCTTTTGGTCTAGCAACATTTTTCGGTTTCACCGCAGCGCTAGCTTTTGGGCCAGATCCCTTGCGGGCTTCAAGGATCAATTGGCCATCTTGGGTATAGACATCCACGCAAGTAATTTCGCAATCAGCTGCTGCGCTTGGGGAAATTGTGGCCGCTATTAGCGCGGTGATTAAAGCAAGGATTTTGAGTTTCATGTGGCGCAAAATAGAACCTGCGCTTACCTCATCTGTAGCTAAAGTCGAAAGTTGTGGATAGTTATGACACTCTAGGTAAGTGATGGTTGCGCGCGATGGAGACGGTTGGATCGAGTGCAGTTGCGGAAGCAAACACTGGGGTCTAAATGGTGCGGCCGGACTTTTGATCTATCGTGATGGTGCAATTTTGTTGCAGCATCGCGCGCCATGGGTGCATAACGGCGATACTTGGGGAATTCCAGGTGGGGCTCGTGATTCACATGAAAGCGTTATCGAAGGTGCGATTCGCGAGGCGGTAGAAGAGACCGGAATTGATCCACAGTATTTAACAACACAAGATACCCATGTCGATGATCACGGTATCTGGAGTTACCAGACGATAATTGCCAAAGCGCACACCCAACTAGAGGCGCACGAACTAAATGATGAATCGCACGAAGTTAAATGGGTTTTATTCGATGATGTTACGCGATTGCCGTTGCATCCCAGCTTTGCAAAATCTTGGCCAGGATTACGTTCCAAGATTGAAAACCTGATCACACCAATCTAAATCACTAACTTCGCTGTGCGCAATGAGTCACGGACATTCAAGCCAACTGATTTCAGTAAGTAGCCCTTCCTCCGGATGCATCAAAGGTAAAGCCTGTTGTGAACGAGCATGCCTTGGATGCCATAAATGCCAACATCTCGGCGGCCTCCTCGGGCTCTCCAACACGTCCCATGGGGATTCTGCCTAACATGTATTTGAGTGTCTCTTCACTTGTATCCGCGTTCATCGGAGTTCTGATCACTGCAGGGGCTAGCGCATTAATCGTGATCCCTTCAGCCGCTACCTCTTTACCAACACCCTTAATAAAGCCAATCATTCCTGCCTTAGATGTGTTGTAGGCGTGCATTCCTGGATTGCCTTCCTTACCGGCAATGGATGCAACATGTGCGATTCGGCCATATTTTCTAGCTTTCAAATAAGGGAGAATCGCTTGAGTTAACCAAATTGTTCCAAATAAATTGATTGTGATGGTTTTTTCAAAGGCTGCCCAATCTACGTCTTCAGCCTTTGTATTTGTTGGACCAACAACGCCGCCAGTATTGATTAGCGCATCAATTTGAACATGGTCAGAAATTACAGAGGTAATTAGCGTCTGGACGCTCGATTGATCGCCCAAGTTAACGACCTTAACCTGATTATCTTTAAGCCCTAACTCTTTTTGGAGTGATGCTAGCCCTGCTTTATCTAAATCAGCAATCACAACTTTGCCGCCACGCGATGTAATTAAATGCACCGCTGCTCGGCCAATTCCACTTGCTGCCCCCACAATCAAAACAACTTGACCACTGAAATTGCTTAGATCACTTGCCATTTTATCCTCCTCCGTTAGTGAGCGCAGCTTTGCGAGAGTCGCAATTCCAGGTTTCATTTACAACTAAATTCTGTAAAAACTATTTGCTGTGGCAGAAGAAATAGCAATCTGCTCTTCCACAGAATATTGTGAAATGATCTCGCGATAGATATTGAATACAGCGTCATAAGAACTAAAGAGGCGATCTAGCGGCCAATTCGAACCAATCATGCAACGTTCGGGTCCAAAAATTGATACGCAATGTTCGATCCAAGGCCGGATACTAGATAATGTAAATTTTGGATCCATCATTCCTACCCCAGATATCTTGCAGAAAATATTTGGTTCATTAGCTAAGGCCTGCATTCCGATTTTCCAATTGGCAAAATATCCATCCGTTGTTGAAGTAGGTATGCCGATATGCTCAATCACAATTTTTAACTGCGGATGTTTTCTAGCCATTGCGGCCGCAAGAGTCATATTCGGCCATTGGCAGTCTAAATCTAGAACTAAATTATTCTCAGCTAGATAACTCAGCGCCAAATTTAATTCTTTATTTATATCGCCACTCGATAAAGCACCTTCCACCGCAAAATCGCGTACACCTCTGAAATTTGCAAATTGTAAGTGTTGGTCAATGACTTTCTGCGCACTCTCAAGCGTCAGGTCAACATGCCCAACTATCGCCGCTGGTAGGCTCGTTCTGGCAAACATCTGCGATAGCCACTTAGTTTCTATTACGGGATCCTTTGAGCCAATTGCGGCTTGAATATGGACGAATTTATCGACTGCAGCAAACCTAGATTCGGCAATTAAATTCTCGGCTTCATAGCGCAAAGATTTGATGCCATCGATATTTCCAAGTCGACCCTCCTCTGCGCCTGGCGCCAACCATGACCAAAGAAGATCTTTATGGGTAAGGTCAAATAGATGCACATGTGTGTCAACTATTTTTAACATGCTGCGTCTATTCCTTTAATGACAGCGTGGCAAGCATGTTGTGATCAAGGGTGTATCCGAGTCCGGGCTTGTCGCTGATCGCGATCTTTCCATCCTTTGCTATTGGATTTCCCTCAAATAAATTCCAGAAGTGTGAATAACCACCCTCTGAAACTGCTGGGAAGTATTCGGTGTATGGCGTATTGACTTGTGAGAAAACCAAGTGGAGGTTGTGAAGGTCATTGCCGTGTGGGACAACAGGTAGGTCTTTAGCTGCAGCCATCGCCCAAATCTTTCGGGCTTCAGTGATTCCACCAACGCGGTTAACATCTGGTTGCAGAATA